>Ga0302324_100007977_pt1 | contig 22417 bp, 18 predicted proteins | sample Palsa_T0_1_FD_201949 | JGI IMG/M metagenome (GOLD analysis project Ga0302324, IMG submission 201949) | Peat permafrost microbial communities from Stordalen Mire near Abisko, Sweden - Palsa_T0_1 | ecosystem: Environmental > Terrestrial > Soil > Palsa > Peat permafrost | place: Sweden: Abisko...
ATCCGCAAATCATTTGCGTCGAACGGAGGAGAGCTTAAGGTCGTCGAAGACGTCAGTCTCATCGTGGCGGATGGCGAGTTCCTTGCAATCGTCGGGCCATCGGGATGTGGAAAGACGACGCTGATGAACATGGTCGTAGGGTTTGAGCAGCCGGATTCAGGTTCGATCCTCATCGATGGAGTACCGCGCGCCGAACCCACTGCCAAGGGCATTCTCATTTCGCAGCAGGGTTCGATCTTCCCGTGGCTTACCGTGCAGCAGAATCTGATGTTCGGTTTGAATGATCATCCTCAGGCCGACAAGAGGGGGGTGGCCGATCATTACGCGGCCATGGTCGGATTGAAGGGCTTCGAGGGCAGCTATCCTCACGAGCTCTCAGGTGGAATGCTCAAACGAGCCGAGTTGGCGCGGGCCTTCGCTGTGAAGCCCGAGATTCTGTACATGGACGAGCCGTTCTCGGCGCTTGATGCCTTAACGAACTTGCGCATGCGCAATGAACTGCTGCGAATCCTCGAAGAGGAGCACCACACGGTCATGTTGATCACCCATGACGTAGAGGAAGCCATTCACCTGGCTGACCGCATCATGGTGTTGTCGCCGAGACCCACGAGAATTCAGGCGACCTTCAATGTGGATCTGCCGCATCCGCGCAAGCTGACCAGTCCCGAAGTGCAGGAGCTGCGCGTTGCAATTCTGCACGAGCTGGGCGTCGATCGAAATGCCGGATGAGGCCCGTGGCACTGCCTTTCGCACCGGTCGTTCGCTACCGGCGGTGGTGCATGGCTTTGCCGCTGGTCATTGCGTGTTCTTTCGGGTGGTCGCCAGCCTGCGCGGAAACACCAGAAGTCCTGGTCGAGGCTGAAGCAGACGCACTCGCTTCCGGGTGGATCAGCGGCAGCGATACGGCATCGTTGCTGAGCGGCGTCGACTCGGCTCAAGCCGGCGGCGTCTCAGGTCTGCCCATGATTCACGGTCTCGGCGACGACCGGATACGAATTTTGGTCAATGGCGTACCCGTGGGCGCCGCCTGCCCCATGCACATGAATCCGCCGCTCTCCTATATCGATCCATCCAATGTGGCGCGTATCGAGATCCTCCCCGGCGTAACACCCGTGCGACTCGGCGGCGACAGCATCGCTGGCACGATCCAGGTTGAATCCGCGGCGCCCACTTTTGTTGCGACCGGCGATTCCGTTGAACGTGCCGGCCAATTATCAACTTTCTATCGCAGCAACAGCTCCGCCTACGGCGCCACCGCGGCGGCTTCCATGGCGAGCAGCAACTTCAGCATGGCTTATCAGGGTTCCGCAACTCATGCGGCCGATTACCGCGACGGAATGGACGAACGCATCAATGCCTCGGGCTTCGAGACATTGAACAGCCAATTCACGGCTGCCTATCGCAGCGGGCAGCATCTATTCGAGGCGCAAGCGTCCTTGCAGCACATTCCCTTCCAGGGATTCCCCAACGCGGATATGGATATGCAGGGAAATGTCGCCGAATTTTTCAATGCCCGCTATGCGGGCGGGTATGGTTGGGGGGACTTGCACATCAGCACTTACTACGACCACGTCCGCCACGAAATGAATGGCAACGCACCGGATCGCTACCCGCCCAGTCTTAGCATCACCGGTTTCGGTGAATTTCCCACCCTCGAACGGGGACAGGACTTCGGCTATCGCATCGATGCCAACATCGTTGCCTCGACGCGCGACACGCTGCGTATCGGCAACGAATTGCACGCGCAGACGCTGGATGACCGCTGGCCCGGTCCCCCAGCCGGCATGATGTTCGACTACATCAGTCTCAATGACGCGACGCGCGCGCAGTTGGGCACCTTTGCCGAATGGGAGCGGCAGTGGAGCGAGCGGTGGACCACCCAGTTCGGCGTGCGCAACGATACGGTGCGCATGGATACCGGCGCCGTACAAGGATACGACGGAATCGATCCCGCGGCCGCGTCATTCAACGCGCTGCATCGCGCCCGCACCGACATCAACGTCGATTCGACACTGCTCGTCCGCTATCAACCCGATGATCAAGAAAATTACACCTTGGGTCTGGCGCGCAAGAATCGCTCCCCGAACCTGTACGAGCGATATGCCTGGGGCACGAACACCCTCGGGACGGTCACCTGGTTCGGCGACGGTAACGGCTACACCGGCAATCCCGACCTTAAGCCAGAGACAGCCGACACCGCGAGTGTTTCGGGCAATTGGCAGGACCGCGATGCGCTGGCATGGCGGTTGCGGGCGACCGCCTACTTCACCGTCGTGCAGAACTACATCGGCGTGCTGCCGCTTTGCACTCCAGCATGTTCAGGAATGCCGGCCTCGCAATTGATGTTTGCCAATCAGAAGGCGCGCCTGTACGGAGCTGATGTGAATGCGGCCTACACACTCTCGGATAGCACCGTCAGCGGAGTGTTTCGAATCACGGGCTCGGTTGGTTATGCGCACGGCGAGGACTTAACCACGCAGACTCCCCTCTATCACGTGATGCCCTTGCACGGCACCCTAGCTTTGGAACACGATTTCAAGAGTTGGTCGAGTGCCCTCCAATTCCACACGGTCGACCGCAAGACCGATGTCGACACGCTGCGCCTCGAACCGCCCACGTCCGGCTATTCATTGGTTGACTTACGCACCACCCACGTTTGGCGAAATCTTAGGCTCGACTTTGCCATCACCAATCTATTGGATCGCCAGTATGCGAACCCGTTGGGCGGCACCTGGCAGTCGGCCCTCTACCCGCCCGGGTACGCCGGCGCCACATTCCGGCCCCTGCCGGCCGCGGGCAGATCGTTCGATACCGGATTCACCGTGAACTTCTGACTGTCCGATCACCATCACCGGCTGTCACCTGGACTGTAGTCGGCCTCGATGTTTGCGGCGAGCTGGCTCTGGGTGAAGAGTACCGGCTTGGTCTTCATGGCGACGAACAGCGGTGTCTGGTCGGCGTAGTGGCGCGACTGCGAATCTAACGTGGCCGAGCCGAACTGGTTGATGCTGTCCGAGGAAAGGCCGCCCGCCTTGTCCCAGGTGACGAACATGATGAAGGTGTCGCCCGCCGCGGCGCTCAAGGTGCCATCCGTCTGCGCAACGCCATACACGGCGCGATAGACGTCCGGTCCGCCGTCAATGGCTAAATCGAGCTTGCCCCGGCGGATGCGATTGACCTGCCCCCATTCCGGATCGATGCGGCCGAAATGGGTCTTCAGAGTGGTGATGGCGTGGCGCAGAGCGTCTAGGGGAGGCACGTCGGGGTGGCTGTCCGAATGCGCAGCTTCGCTGCCCATCAACACCGCCAGCGCCGCCGCCCGGCTGCCGATATTGGTGCGCCGGTCCCAGCCCTTGAGCAGCGCTTGGGCGGCGCTGAGATCGGTGTCAGATCCTGGATCGACCTTGATCACCTCGGCGATCTTCCGGGCGAAGTCGGAGCGTTCGCTGAAGGTGAGGTCGAATTTGTAGGCACGGAACGCCTCGGCGGTAATCGCCGGGTCCGCGCCGAAAGTCTCTTGTGCACGATAGGCTCGATTGGTCATGTCGGTTTGGATGCCCATGGTGGGACTGAAGTCTTCCGGCTTAAGCGCATCCTCGGGTCCTGTAGCCTGGAACGGCGTGTTATTGGAGTTGAACACATAGCCGGACTTGGGATTCCAGATCTGCGGCACTCGGTCGAAAGGCAGATAACCTTGCCAAATCAGCTCCGAACGATCGCCGGGTTGGATCTGCGTCCAATCTCTTCCCTCGGCGCGAACCGGAAACTGGCCGTTGTAGACGTAGCCGATGTTCCCCTTTTCATCGGCATAGATGTAGTTGATGCTGGGCAGCGCTTGCAGGCGCATGGCCGCCAACCACTCGTCGCGATTGGTCGCCTTGTTGAGGCGATAGTACTGCAGCGATTGGCGCGCCTCGCCCATACCGGCGTAGCGCACCGCGAACGTCCCGTGATCGGTTTTGAGCACCGGACCCTGCACCGACCACAAGAGCGGGCGGTGCACCGTCCAGATCAGCGGTCCCCAGATTTTCACGCGAATGGCTGCATCGCCCTTCTCGAAGTCCTTCCATTGTCCGTCCAGCCGGTACTGGTCCGGATTGGCGGGGTTCACGTCCAGCCGATACACAGTTGACACATTGGGCGCATTGACGGTGTTCGCCCAGCCCAAGTGAGCGTTGTGTCCATGCAGCATGAAGGGCGAGCCGGGGAAGAAGCCGCCGGCCACGTGCCAGCCCTCGCCGGAATCGAGCACCGCCTCATACCACGCCACGTATCCCGTATAGGGCTGGTGCGAATTGACCAGGAGGCGCGTCGCGCCGTCCGCCGACTTCGAGGCCGCGATGGCGATGCCGTTCGAGCCGATCGGCAGAGGTTCGCTGAAGGTCATGGCGACTTGACTCGTCTTCGGCGCGGGCGCGGTAACCTTCCCGATCACATGATCGAGACCATAGAAGAAGGGCGTGCGAAACACGAACCCCGCGGCCACGTCCTGTCCGGTCATCGGCAACAGGCCACGCTCGACCTTTCCCGGGTGCAGGGCCGCGTAATAATTAACCCCATCGGCATAGGCCTTCAGCACCGCGCGAGCATCGGCCGGCAGGGCCGTTTCGTATTGCGACGTCACTGTCTCGCGCACTTTCAACAGCCGCACCAGATAGTCCGTCACCGCCGCCTTGGCGCCCTCGACGCTCGCCAACTGACCGCGCGAGATCAGCGCCGCGTTCTGAATGGTGGCGAAATCGTCCTCGGAATGCGCGAAACCCAGCCCGAACGCCACGTCTGGATCGGTGGGGCCACTGATGTGCGGCACGCCGAAATGATCGCGCTGAATGCGCGCGTGATAGCGCGCCGCCTGAGCGATCAGAGACGAGCGGTCCGGCGCCGGCGGCTGGCTCAACCGATCGTGCGCGATCACTGCAATCATCCCGACGAGCACCAGTCCCACCAGCGCAGCCGCGCCGATCTTCAGATATCGCATGAACAGTTTTCTCCCGCGCCCGCACGAATCGGCGCAGCGCGCCTTGTCTTGTTGTTTGTCCGAAGTTCGAATTTACCACCAATAGGCAGTCCGCCGCGAACAGCAGTTTCCGGAATGTTTTTGTGAGATTTGGCGCGGGTCGGGTCCCCAAGACTGCTAATGCAGATGGCAAGGTGAGGGTTCAGCCAGCTCCACGCGGGGTGTACGAGAATTTTTGCCCGGCGATCGTAGCAGCGTACATCAGTCCGCCCTTGGCGATAGTGAAAACCGCCATGCCCGCCTGATATGCACCCGTGGTCGTGGCATTGTTAACGGTGGCACTGGCGCCCGCCTCTACACCACCTGTGCCAGCACTCGCTCCCGCTGCAGCGGTGATCGCTATGGCGCTTGCGTTGGCCGAGAACTCAAACGTTCCTGATTCAAATTCATCCAGCGAGCGTTTATCCTCAAAAAATATGATCTGACTGTAGGCCTTGCCGCCGGCTTGAAAACCGACGCTCACTTGGCCCATGGTGCTGTCCCCAACCAGTCGGTCGTGCACATAGACGCGGCCTTTGCCGAGCGCGCCGCCGACCACAAACCCGCCCTCACCGACAGTCGGAAACACCGCGTATGCGTAAGCGCGATGAAAGAATTCGGCACTCCCCCCGGCATTCTTGAAAGTGTTGATGGTTTGAGGATAGTTACCCGCGTGTGCGCTACCGCACGCGAAAGCGAATACTGTGCCTGCGAATAATGAGGCGATGATATGTCTCATGCGGCTTCCGGATTGCGATCGTAGCGGAATCAATCAGATAATTACCTTAACCGTTATACGAGAGGTAGTCTGTGCGTCAGCCAACATCCACCGACCCTGAAGGAGAACTGAATGAGAAATAATAATCCGAAGAGCGAGCTTCCTGCGATGAAAGAGAAGGCAGCGAAGGATAAGAACAAGCAAGCCCGGCAAAGGAGTATCGAGAGCGAAAAGAAGGGCCGAGCGGGCGGAGGTAGGAATAAATAGCGTATAGATTGCTGTATGCGCGCCAGCGTACAGACGCGGACACTCTGAGCATCTAGCTTAGAATTGTTTGCGTGTGCTTGCGCTCGCCCGAGAATCGGAGTGTATCGCCTTGAATCATGGGAGCGTGACGGCCGTCAGGGGTAGTGTCGTCGATGTGCGCTTCGAACATGGATTACCCCACATCTATTCAGTACTTCGTGCCGGAGCAGACGCCCACATCATCATCGAAGTGATGACGCAGCTCGATGCTCATCATGTCCGGGGCATTGCACTAACTCCCACGCAGGGTTTAGCTCGCGGAATGCGCGTTGCGGACTCCAGACTTCCACTGCAAGCACCCGTTGGAAAGAGCATCATTTCGCGAATGTTCGACGTGTTCGGTCACGCCATCGACGGAGAGGCGGAGCCCAAGGATGTCGAATGGCGAAGCACCCACCGATCCCCACCGCCGCTATCCGATCGAATTACCCAATCCGAGATCTTTGAGACCGGCATCAAAGCCATCGACGTGCTGCTTCCATTGGAGCGCGGAGGAAAGGCCGGCCTCTTCGGCGGGGCAGGAGTCGGCAAGACCGTGCTCCTCACCGAGATGATTCACAACATGATCGGACGTCGGCAGGGGGTCAGCATTTTCTGCGGCATCGGCGAGCGCTGTCGCGAAGGCGAGGAGCTGTATCACGACATGAAAGCCGCGGGGGTGCTCAAGGACATGGTAATGGTTTTCGGTCAGATGAATGAGCCGCCCGGCAGCCGCTTTAGGGTTGGACAAACGGCGCTCACCATGGCGGAGTATTTCCGCGATGATGAGCATCGCGATGTGCTTTTGCTGGTGGACAACATATTTCGCTTCATCCAAGCCGGCATGGAAGTGTCGGGCCTGATGGGACAGATGCCCTCACAGCTTGGTTATCAACCCACGATGAGCACGGAATTGTCGGGATTTGAAGAACGCATCGCCAATACCAGCGCCGGAGCGATTACGTCCATTCAAGCCGTATATGTTCCCGCCGACGATTTGACCGACCCGGCCGCGGTTCACGTGTTCTCGCACCTGTCCGCCTCCATCGTCCTATCGCGCAAACGCGCTAGCGAGGGTCTGTATCCTGCGATTGACCTGTTGCAATCCAACTCCAAAATGGCCACACCGGATATCGCAGGCGATCGACACTACAAGGTGGCGCAACGAATCCGACGCACCCTCGCGCAATACGAGGATCTGAAAGACGTAATCGCGATGCTGGGCCTCGAGCAACTCGCGCCCGAGGATCGCGAGACGGTCGGACGCGCAAGGCGGATCGAGCGATTTTTAACGCAGCCGTTTTTCGCAACTGAACAGTTCAGCGGCATCAAGGGAAAACTTGTCAGCTTGAAGGACTCGCTCGATGGTTGTGAGCGGATATTAAACGATGAGTTCAAGGATTATCCGGAAAGCTCGCTCTATATGATCGGCGCCATCGGGGATGCGCGTAAGCCGGCAGCCTCGGACCAGCCCGAGACTTCGGCGCCCCATGTCAAAGCAGCTGCATGAATCTGACAGTCCTTCTGCCGTTTAGAGTCTTTGCCAAGCTCGACAATGTTTCTCGCATTGTTGTCGAGACATTGGATGGCTCCTTTGGTCTCCTTCCGCATCGGCTCGACTGCGCGGCGGCGCTGATTCCGGGAATTCTCAGCTATACGACGAATGTGGATAGCACCACCTATTTGGCCGTCGATGAAGGCACTTTGATAAAAAGTGGTGACAGCGTGTTTATCTCGGTGCGGCGCGCGATTACCGGCACTAACTTAAACGACCTTCATAAGGCAGTGGTTCGGGAGTATTTGACCCTTAGTACACAAGAGCGCGAAATGCGCTCCGTCGTCGCGAAGATGGAAAGCGGTTTCATCGGCCGGCTCGCGGAACTGCGCCATGAGCGCTAGTGAACCGGACTTCGATGCCAAGATTGCTGCGCAAGTTGCGCGCAAGCAAAAGGCACAACGTGCGGGAACGCAAAGTACGTGGTTCGGGCTTGGCATGTTTGGGGTAATCGGCTGGTCGGTAACCGTGCCCACGCTTCTCGGCGCGCTGCTTGGCGCCTGGTGGGATAAGCATCACGCAGGTCCTCCTTCCTGGACATTGGCACTACTTGCCGCCGGCCTCACCATTGGCTGTGCCAACGCATGGTACTGGGTCGCCCAGCAGAATGCAGCCATCAATCATGACCCGTCGCCGGACAGTGATGAGTAGCGCACCGGCATTGGTGCTCGCTCTCTTGAGCGGAGTCCTCCTCGGGGTTATCTTCTTCGGCGGTCTTTGGTGGACAGTTCGCCGTGGGCTCATCTCGCCTGTTCCGGCTCTGTGGTTTTCGGCCAGCTCGTTGATTCGCACCGCAGTGGCATTGGGAGGATTTTATGTGGTGTCGCACGGTGAGTGGCGGCGACTACTAGCTTGTCTGCTTGGCTACTTCCTGGCGCGTATGGTCGTCATACAGGCGAGCGGCAAGCTCGCCGCGCTTGCGGATCCCTCTAGATTAAGGCATCGCCGTGAACTTAACTTCTGACCAGCAGGTATTGTGGCACCACGGCTTCGCGGATCTCAACGTTACAGTTCTGACCACTTGGGTATTGATGATGGCGATGGTGCTCGGGTCCAAACTAATCACTCGAAGCCTTAGAACCGAAGGTGTCATCTCGCGCTGGCAGGGCGCGCTAGAGATCATCGTTACCTCGATAGAGCAGCAAATCAAAGAGGTCGGCCTGAATCGCGCTCAGGAATATCTGCCTTTTCTTGGTACCTTGTTTCTCTTTGTCGCTGTCTCGAGCCTTTGCACCGTGATTCCAGGATTTGTACCGCCCACCGGTTCACTGTCGACTACGGCAGCCCTCGCGCTTTGCGTTTTTTTCGCCGTGCCGTTTTTTGGCATCAAGGAGCAGGGTTTGCGCGGGTATCTCAAGACTTATACCGAACCGACTTTGCTCATGCTGCCCTTTAACATCATCAGCGAGCTATCGCGCACGCTAGCGCTTGCCGTGCGCCTATTCGGCAACATGATGAGTGGCACGATGATCGTCGCCATACTGCTGACTATCACGCCCTTGTTGTTTCCGTTGGTCATGACGGCACTGGGTCTCCTAACCGGCATGGTCCAGGCATACATCTTCAGCATTTTGGCCGCGGTCTACATCGCTGCCGCCACAACTATCTCAACAAAAGTGAGTACTCATGGATAGCAGCATCTGGGTCGCCACCGCGTCGATCATCACCGCAGGCATCACAATCGGCATCGGCTGCATGGGCCCCGCATTGGGTCAAGGAAAAGCTGTCGCGGTCGCTCTCTCATCGATTGCCCAGCAACCCGATGCCTCGGCCACGATCACGCGAACGCTGTTTGTGGGCTTGGCGATGATCGAGTCGCTAGCGATTTATTGTTTCGTGGTCGCGATGATTCTGATTTTCGCCAATCCTTTTTGGACCCATGTCATCTCAACCGCCCCAGTGAAGTAGCCCATGTTGATCGATTGGTTTACGGTCGGCGCGCAAGTTCTTAACTTCATCGTTTTGGTGTGGTTGCTGAAACATTTCCTCTATAAGCCAGTGTTGAACGCTATTGATGCCCGCGAGAAACGCGTTGCCGCTGAGCTGACTAACGCCGAACAACAAATGACTGAGATCAAAAAGTCTCGCGGTGAATTGCAAGCCAAGGGCAACGCGTTCGATGCAGAGCGTGCCGCACTGCTCGCCAAAGCAATTCTCGATGCGAAGACGGAGACCGAACGGCTGCTGGGTGTTGCCCGGCAAGCGGCCGACGCTTTGACATTGCAGCGAAATGCAGCGCTGCACGGCGAGACGGCGAGGCTAAGTGACGACTTGTCGCGGCTAGCGGCGGCCGAGAGCATCAGCATTGCACGCGCAGCGCTCAAAGATCTTGCCGGCGCCGACTTGGAATCCCGCATATGCGAGGTTTTTGTGCGCCGTCTGCGCGGGATGGATTCTCCGACAAAAGAGTCCCTCGGCGTTTTGCTCACAAGCCCGACCGGGAAGTCCGTGGTGACGAGCTCTTTTGAATTATCATCACGCGATAGAATTGCCATTCAAACTGCGCTCAACGAAACGTTTTCCGCGGACATTCATCTAGTCTTCGAGCCTTCATCTAACGCGATAGCTGGTATCGAGCTCAGCGCCGGTGGCGAACGGCTGTCTTGGACCATTGCCGATTACTTGAAGGCGCTCGAGGAAAAGGCGGCCGCTCTGCTGAGCGCTGAAAGCCTCGCCGGCGGCATGCCGGCCGATACGACGCCCGTTCGCTCCCCCACTCTCGCTGCGGCAGCGGCATGACTGGGGTCCCCTCGACCCTCAAGCGCGGACTGGATCAGGCATTCGCGAGCCTCGCCCTCGCCAGAAAAAACTTTGTGCCGCAGTTAGTACTTCGAGAGGTGGGCGTAATCACCCGTATCTCCACCGGAATTGCCACGATCTCAGGGCTCCCGGGGGTCGGATTCGAGGAGTTGGTGAGCTTCTCGAACAATCTTTTGGGAATAGCGTTCAATGTAGACAAAGACGAAGTCGGCGTGATCTTGCTCGGCGACTACCAAGGACTTCACGCCGGTGACGAGGTCACTCGCACCGGACGGGTGATGGACGTATTCGTGGGTGAGGAACTGCTGGGCCGGGTCATTGATCCGCTGGGTTTGCCGCTTGATGGCGGAGGCGCCATTGCCGGCTCCGCGCGCCGGCCCATCGAATGCCCGGCTCCCGCCATCATGGAACGGGCTCCCGTGGTGGTGCCCCTGCAGACAGGATGGAAAGTAATCGACGCGATGATCCCCATCGGGCGGGGGCAGCGTGAATTGATCCTCGGCGATCGCCAGACCGGGAAAACAGCCATAGCGGTCGATGCCATCATAAACCAGCGCGGCCAGAACGTGCTTTGCGTGTACTGCGCCATTGGCCAACGGGCGTCCGCGGTGGCCAAGGTCATCGCGAAGCTGCGCGACAACGGTGCGATGGAATATTGCGTGGTCGTGGTCGCAGAGGGTAATGACGCCCCCGGTCTCGCCTATATCGCCCCCTACGCTGCCACAAGCATCGCGGAATTTTTCATGGAATCGGGCCGTGACGTGCTGATTATTTACGATGATCTGACCCATCACGCCCGAAGCTATCGGGAACTGTCGCTGCTGTTGCGCCGGCCGCCCGGCCGCGAAGCGTTCCCGGGTGATATCTTCTATATTCATTCGCGTCTTCTTGAGCGGGCGACGCATCTAACGCCCAAGCGCGGCGGCGGCTCACTGACAGCCCTGCCGATCATCGAAACCGACGCGCAAGATATTTCTGCTTATATCCCGACCAATCTCATTTCGATCACCGATGGCCAGATTTATCTTTCTCCCACACTATTCGAACTTGGCATTCTTCCCGCCGTGGATGTAGGGCAATCGGTATCCCGAGTGGGCGGCGCAGCACAGCGTGCGGCTTACCGCGCCGTCGCCGGAGATTTGAAGCTCGCCTATTCGCAGTTCGAGGAATTGGAATCTTTTGCCCGATTCGGCACGCGGCTGGATGATTCGACGCGCAAAGTCATCGATCACGGGCGTCGAATCCGGGAATGCTTGAAGCAGCCAGAGTCGCATCCCGTGCCGCTACCCGAACAATTGGCAGTGCTCATTGCCCTTGCCGCAGGTCTGTTTGATCCCATCCCGCTCGAGAAAGTAGCGAAGGCCGAACGTGCATTACGTCTCGCCGCCGACGGCATTCCGGCGGATATCGTCGCCCGATTCACCTCGGCTGACAAATTAACGGCCGAGGATCGAAAGATTACCCTCGACGTTGCCGCAAAAGCCCTGGCTCCGTTTCAGCCCGTCGAGCCGGACAAACCCTTAAAGCCGGTCGCCGCGTGAGCGGTGCATCGGAAAGCTTAGGCCGCCGGATTGCAGGCGCAAAGGATCTTTCTTCCGTAGTGCGATCGATGAAGGCACTCGCGGCTTCCAGCATCGCTGAGTATGAACGTGCGGTGGAATCGCTGCACGAATACACCCGCACGGTCGAATTGGCACTCTCGGTGTGTCTGCGCGATTCATGCCCCATTGAGCGCCTTGCGGCGAAACCGCGACCCTCCGACTTACGCGGCGTCGTGATCTTTGGGTCCGATCAAGGCCTGGTTGGCCGATTCAACGAGTCGCTCATGGAATTCGCGGCTAGTGCACTGCTTGCGCTGCCAGGACAAATTACCCGCGTCTGGGTCGTAGGTGAACGAATGCGAGAACTCGTCGAGAGTTCGAAGCTGCCCTCACCCACCGCGTTGCCGGTGCCTCATTCAGTCGACGCCATTTCGCCACTCGTGAGTCAAATTGTCATCGGTCTCGGAAGTGCCGGCGCGCACGGCGAGAGGGGCGAGGTCTATTTGTTTAACAACCAGCCAACCACGGATGCGGGCTATGGACCGCACCTGAAACGCCTGCTGCCGCTCGACGCCCTTTGGCAAAAGGATCTGATAGCGCTTCGCTGGCCGGGCAAAGTGCTGCCGCAAGTATTGGGATCTACGGCCACTGCACTCGAGGCGCTCATCGGCGAGCATCTTTTTATCTTGATGTTTCAAGCATGTGCACAGTCACTGGCCAGCGAAAATGCCAGCCGCTTGGCGGCAATGCAGCGAGCGGAAGATAACATCGCGAAAATTCTTGAGGACCTGAATCGAACCTTTCATCGGATACGACAACAATCAATCGATGAGGAACTCTTTGATGTTGTTTCTGGGTACGAATCCCTGACCCAGAGTCCGCGATAGTGCAGTCACACGCCGGTCAGGTGAGTTATATCCTACGTCAGTCTTCGAGCGTAGCCCGTTACGTTTCGGCCCAATCTCGGTCACACTGTTTGAGCACCAATCCTTTCCCACCGATCCCGGACTTACTCATTTACTTAGCGTTTTGCCATGAAAGATGGCCACGTTAGAGATCCGCACATAGGTAGCATATTCTTGAGAACCACCAGCCGCTTGGCGTTCATTGGCAACTCCCTCCCGCGCCGCTGCGGAATCGCCACCTTTACCACTGACCTTCAACAGGCAGTTGCCCGGTCGCGCGCAAATATGGAGACCTGCATAGTGGCGATGACCGACCATGGTCATACCTATGATTATCCGCCTGCGGTTCGACTGCAGATTAATGACCAGAACCTGGCAGAGTACTCGCGCGCTGCCGACTTTCTCAATGAAAAACATTTTCAAGCCGTATGTCTGCAGCATGAGTTCGGCATTTTCGGTGGAAATGCCGGCAATCACATCATGGCGTTGCTTTCGCGGCTGCGTATGCCGATCATCACAGCGCTTCACACGGTTCTTGCGGAACCAACGTCTGCACAGCGCGATGTTCTGAATAGAATCGTCGATATCTCGTCGACCGTGATAGTCATGGCCGAAAAGGCTCGTATCCTGCTGCGAACCGTCTACGGCGTGCCGGCGGAAAAGATCCAGGTCATCCCGCACGGAATACCCGACTCCGCCTTTGTGGAACCCGATGCGGCTAAAGCCAAGCTCGGCTTCGCCCGTCAAGCCGTCATCCTTACCTTTGGTCTGCTCTCCCCGAACAAGGGCATCGAAGTCATGATCGACGCCATGCCATCAATCTTGAAAAGCCGTCCCGATGCGGTTTATGTCGTACTGGGCGCGACACATCCCAACCTCGTGCGCAATGAAGGCGAAGCCTACCGCGAAAGTCTGATTGGTCGCGCGCGCGCGCTCGGCGTCGAGGAACATGTCGTTTTTCTCAACCGATTCGTCGATCAGGCGACATTGCTCGATTTCATCTCGATGTGCGACGTTTATGTCACGCCATATCTCAATGAAGCTCAGATGACATCGGGCACGTTAGCCTACAGTTTTGGGCTGGGGAAAGCTGTCGTTTCGACGCCTTATTGGCATGCCCAAGAACTGCTGGTGGACGGGCGCGGCGTTCTGGTGCCCTTCGGCGACGCAAGGGCCATCGCCACGGAAATCGCCGGATTGCTCACCGACGATCTCCGACGAAATGCGATGCGCACGCTCGCTTACTCAAGCAGTCGCTCGATGACCTGGGAACGGACTGCAGAGCGCTACATTGAGGTCTTTGAAACAGCGCGGCGCGCGCATCCGCTCAAGGTGATTGCGCGGCGGATCCAAAACGCAACTTCTCCCGACAATCCGCCCGTGCCTCGTTTGCAACTGGATCATTTTTTGTCCATGTGTGACGACACAGGACTGCTTCAACACGCCGTCTGCTCGGTGCCCGATCGTTCGCACGGCTATTGCGTCGACGACAACGCTCGCGCGCTACTCGTTGCCTGTGCGCTCAACGCCCCCGGTGAGGAACGCTTGACCGAAACGCTGACCTCGCGGTTGGCTGCCTTCGTTCAGCACGCTTGGAACCCAGATGTGAAGCGGTTTCGCAATTTCATGAGCTTCGATCGCCGCTGGCTCGAAGACTCTGGTTCAGAGGACTGTCACGGGCGCACCCTCTGGGCCCTAGGCGAATGCGCCAGAAGCGATGCGAACGAGTCGCGTCGGCTATGGGCTGCGTCATTGTTCGCTGAGGCCCTGTCCACGACGAAGAGTTTTTCCTCGCCGCGCGCCTGGGCCTTTACTCTCCTCGGATTGGAAGCGTATTGCGCCACCGTCGGGAAGAACTCCCATGACCAAGAATTGCGGTATCTGTTTGCCGACAGGCTGATGTCAATCCTGTCGTCGGTCGAGACCAAAGACTGGGTATGGTTCGAGGAAGGTCTGGCCTACGATAACGCGCGCTTGCCGCAGGCCCTGATCGCTACCGGTATGACTTTGGGCGCCCCCGCCTATGTTGCCGCTGGCTTGAGATCCTTGCGTTGGCTTATGACGCTGCAGATGTCCGGGGATGGGAACTTTCGGCCGGTGGGCTCCGACAGTTTCGGTACCAAGCGCCAGCGGCCAAGGGCGTACGATCAGCAGCCCCTCGAGGCTACCGCTACGATCTCAGCCTGCCTTACAGCGTGGCGCGCGGACGGCGACGTCAAATGGCGGGCGGATGCCGAGCGGACATTCGCTTGGTTTCTCGGTCGCAACGATCTGTCATCGCCGCTCGTCGACTTGGAGACGGGAAGTTGCCGCGATGGACTGCATCCTGACCGTGCGAACCAAAACCGCGGCGGTGAATCGGTTGTTTCTTATCTGCTCAGCCTGACCGAGATGCGCCAGCTTGAACGAATGGCGGTCGATCGCACGAAACCGGCGCCACTTCTCGCTTTGCGCGCGTGAATCCCGCTAGACTCCACGCAATCTACTCGAAGGACTTTTCGTTACTATTCAAGTTCTCAACCGGCAGGGTCTTTATCTGCGCCCTGATCCGGCAAGAGTGGTCGTTCGCCCGTTCAAGCCGGCGACTGAACCGCGCGATCTCAACGCCACCGACAAGACGCGGGCGAATCATATCGTCGATCGAGTCTTGGCGCTCGATCGCGAAGCGGCACGAAGCGAGTTGGCCGAGGTCCTGGAAAACTTTCAGGGCCGCCATCGCAATCTGCTCGAGATATTCGAAGCGCGCGCCAATGAAATGGAAGAGGCCTTTGCCAAACATGCGACCTTCACCAAGGAGCAGCGTTGGCTGGTGGGCGCCTATTTCATGCACGAATATTCCTTCGAAGCGGCCGCGTTATTCAATCCGAGCATCGTCGCTCATCACGATCAAACCGGAGCGCCAGACGGCGGTCAGCGCTTCATCCTGAGCCTGCGTGCGGTCGGCGAAGGACACGTCTCCTCCCTGACATTTAGAGCGGGAACCATTGCGGCCGATGGCGCCGTGACGGTCGACCCCACAGCACGGCTTGCATCCATTCCGACCGTGCAGAACCGCAAGTCGGGTCCGAATGGCGATGAGGTCGAGCTGCTCTTCAGGGCGGATGGGGACATCAGCGAACGGGTGATTTTCCCGGTGACTGAATCTCAATCAAACGGCGTCGAGGATGCACGATTCGTGGAATTCGTGGATGACGGCAGAAAGACATACTTTGCGACCTATACGGCCTACAGCGGCAGAGCGATCAGGTCCGAATTGATTGAAACACACGACTTTCTGTCTTTCCGGATGTCGCCGCTAACGGGCGCCGCCGCCAAGAACAAGGGCATGGCGCTATTTCCGCGTCGCATCGGCGGCCGCTATGCCATGATCGCCCGCCAGGACAATGAAAACCTTTATCTGGTCTACTCGGACGACTTGTACTCGTGGGACCGCGGCGTCGCTATTTTAAAGCCCCAATTCCCGTGGGAATTCGTCCAGATTGGAAATTGCGGCTCTCCCATCGAGCTCGATGAGGGTTGGTTGTTGTTGACCCACGGCGTCGGACCGGTCCGGAAATATTCGATCGGTGCGGTTTTGCTCGACAAGATCGATCCCTCCAGAGTGCTGGCCCGAACGAGGGAACCCCTGATTCGCCCCGAACCCTCCGAACGACAAGGCTATGTACCAAACGTGGTCTATACGTGCGGCGCCATGAGGCATAAAGACAAGATCATCTTGCCTTACGCAGTCTCCGACACGTTTTCCAACTTTGCGACTATCAAGATTGCCGCATTAATGGGTGCGTTAAACGGCTCTTTGAAAGATATTCCTATCGCGGTCAATCTTTAACATGAAGTGCCTCACATTCAACGGCGGGCGGGTCCGCGGCGGCTCCCAGGGGTAGAAACTCCGGCACGTCAAGACGTGCCACGCCAATCCGCTTGTCGGCCATCCCGTAATAAACGTCGAAGCGACTCTTGCAGCCGAGATCGTCACGCCGGTCAATGCCGGTGGGAAAGACGACATCGGAAACGATCCCGTGACGTTCCTCGGGCAATTCTGGGGTTAACACGGGATGTACGGAACGATAGCGGATTTCTTGCGGATGCTCCTTCGAGAGCACCATGACTCCGGCCGAGTAGTGCAGCTTGCGGACTTCGCCGACCGATTCCGCCTTGCTCACACCGTGGTAGAGGATCAGCCAGCCGTGCCGCGTCATCATGGGGGGTGTGCCGCCGCCTATCTTCAGTTTCTCCCAGTCAGATACGGGAGTTGCCAATCGATGATGCGAATTGAATAAGCCAAGATGATGCGGTGTCAGCCCAGTAGAGGGCATCGGACAATAGGAAATCCAGATGCTCTCATGGTCGCGATCCACAATTCGGGGCGCGTTCTTGCAGGCGATGTCCTCCGGGAGCGTACCTGGGAAAAGAGGCCGATGCAGAAGGGCTAACTGCAGCTTGCCGTTGTGATTGGGAATGGCGACCGGAAAGACGCTGGCGTCCTTGTTGTCCACGCCGACAAAATCAATGCATTCATACGGTTCGAAGCTCGCCAAGCCTATCCGTTCCCAATGAAACAGGTCCTCCGAGATTGCGAGGGCAATGCGCGGGCCGCACGACGACAGCGCCGTGTAAGTCATCAGGTAATGCCTTAGCGGCTCCACAAATGTAACGCGCGCATCCTCACAACCGCCGCCACCATCAGAAAGACGCTCGTAATCAGCGGCCGGCTCCAACGCAATACCGAGACGTTCGACTCCTACCGGATCGCCGATGTCATTAAATTTCACGCGGGCGATGCCGATGCGGGAATAGTTGCCTTTTGCGACAAGTCGCGGGAACAGGTAGAGTTCGCCATCGGGGCCACGCACAGCGGCCGGATTCAACACGCCCTCGATTTCCATAGGATTGCCGTGTTCCGGCTCCATTAGGATTCCCAGTCGCTGTAATTGAAATGCGCTCATCGCGCGCAAGATCGGGCGGGATCCACGCTACCCAGACAAGCGACTATTGTCTCAATCACCCGCTTCGTTTCTTCGGGGTCTCTGACGCGTATGGACAGCACGCCGGCCTGTTTGACCGCATAGTCGTTTCCACCAGGAAACAAGGCATCGCCGATAAAAATCATCTCATCAATGGAGATGCCAAGCGTATCCTTGAGTTTTCGAATCCCATAGGCCTTATCGATGCCGGGCTTGGTGATGTCGATGGATGTCGTACCTCCCAGCCGCACAGAAAACTCCGGGATCAGTTTATCCAGGTGGGCCTTGATCTTCTTCCTCTTTCCAAAATCAGGGTCCCACTTCTTCTTCTCTTCCAGGGGCGCCAGTTGCCCCAGCGCGGAGAACGTAATCTGACTTCCACGGTCCTCTATCGACTCCCCCCATATTTTTTGTGCATTGATGTCCGCCGTTTCGCGTGCCTGACCAAGAGCATGCACGATCTTCTCTCGTTCACCCACGGTGAAATCTTCCGAGTAGATTTTTTTCCAGGCACCGGTGTACTGGTAAAATTTTGTCCCGCACGTGGGCAGGAGTGACAGATTCCTCAAATGCTGGTCTTGCTGAAGATTCACGAGCAATTGATTCATAAACTGCGGCCAATCGCCGCCGGAAATCACGGCTACCTTCACAATTGCCAGCAGAGCGCTCAGCAACGTGGCCATCTCGATATCCAGGGGTGTCTTACTTTCGGCGAGCGTGCCGTCCAGATCGAAAACAACGAGCTTTTTCACGCCTCACGCGCCTTGCGGCAGCGAAACTTCCAACAAGCCGATAGAACCACGCGGATGGCACACACACGCTCCGACCACCGCGGGCAAGAGGATCACATCGCCTTTGGCGCAAGGATAGTCGATGCCGTCGTACTTCAAGTGACCTTCGCCATCGATGAACACCAGAACACGCGGCACCGCATCGGCGCCTACCGTAAATGGCGCCTCTGAGCGCACTCGCCACAACCCAAAATGTTCGCAATCAAAAAGCCTCTCGCGCATGACCGGCTCTCGCTCTTCCACCACCGGCGCAACCGGACCGACGGCATTTTGCATGAAATCTATACAGGCGAGGGCTTGTTCGACTTGCAAAGGCCGGGGCTGGCGGGTCGTAGCGTCTAAGTGGTTCCAATCGAAAAGACGAAATGTCACGTCGCTGTTTTCCTGCACTTCAAAAACCACCAGGTCACGCAGCGAATGGACAGTTCCGGCGGGAATAAAGACTCCGTCGCCGAGCTTTGGAGTGAAGGATGCGAGTTGATCCGCCACTGCGCCATTTGCGAGCGACTGGCGGATAGTGATCATCGTGGCATTGGGCGTCAGACCCGCATAGATGCGGCTATCAGGTTCGGTCGCCAGCACCACCCATGCTTCGGTTTTGCCGCTCTCGCCCGCAGGAAGATAGGTCGTTTGCGTGTCTGATGGATGTACCTGAACCGACAGCGCGGTTCGCACATCGAGCAATTTGAGCAGCAGTGGAAACCGGCGCAATCCGCGCGCCGACTGCCCCAGCAACAGCGTCGGCCAGCGATTGAGTACTTGTCCGAGCGTTTGCCCGTTGAGTGACCCATTGGCGATGACGCTGGAGTGATCATCTCGGTCGCTCAACAGCCACGCCTCCCCGACGGGCCCGTCGGGGAGCGTTGCGGAGAGGAGGCTGGAAAGACGTCTGCCACCCCAGAGCCGATACCGGTATACCGGCTCGAATCGCAGCGGATACAGAGTCATTGGATTCATCGCCTATTTCAGCTGCGCTCGCCCACAGGTCATGCTACGCCAGGGTCGAATCGAAGTCTGTGCGACAGCAGACAGACAACCGCAGTGCAACAGTGGCACCGTCCAGCCGTCTATGAGGAAACTCCTGCAACAGACAGACCCCGATTACTATCGCTCTGTGCAATCGGTCATTGCGCACGCCGAGCTCGAGCAATTACGCCAATGGCGCGTTGACGTTAGGAGACGGAGCAAAATTGCTCTCGGGGAGCGGCGCTCCCCACATAGATCTCGTCAGATGCCCGGACAAGTGGATCGACGTGAACAGTCATCCGGCAGCGTCCGGTAGCTGCCACATTTTTCACGCGATCGCTAGTGTAGATCTGGCGTAGGTTAGCCGGTTGAGTCTGAGGGCGTTCGCCACTTCGTCCTCTCTCAGCGGGCGGTAGAGAAAATATCCTTGAACTGCGTCGCAGGACAGGCTGCGGAGAAATTCTAGCTGCGCAGCGGTTTCCACGCCCTCTGCCACGACGTTGAGTCTCAAGCCATGTGCCATTGCAATGATCGCCCGAGTAATTTTCATATCGCCGGAGTCGGCGGGAATATCCCGAATGAATGACCGATCAACTTTGAGGGTGTTGATTGGGAAGCGTTTAAGGTATGCCAGCGACGAATAGCCCGTTCCGAAGTCATCTATGGCGATTTGAACGCCGATGGATTTCAACTTGTCGAGCACGGCTACCGCGCATTCGCCGTTCGCCATAACCACGCTTTCGGTGATCTCCAGCTCCAGATGCGCAGGATCGAGACCACTGGTGTGAATGATTCGCGTCAACTTTTCAAGCAACATTGAATCCGCAAACTGACGCGCCGACAGGTTCACGGCAACGCTTAGCTTTGGCAGCCCGTCGCTTTGCCAAACATTGGTTCGCGCGCACGCAGTCGCGAGTACCCATTCACCGATAGGTACGATCAGCCCGGTTTCCTCGGCAAGCGGAATAAAATCCAGCGGGGGGACGAGGCCGCGAATTGGGTGCTTCCAACGCAATAGCGCTTCGACTCCGGTGATCAAACCGCTCGAGATCTCGACCTTTGGCTGATAATGAAGAAAGAATTCGCCTCGTTCCAAGGCGTGCCGCAGGTCCGACTCCAGTTCCAATCGTTCGAGTGTGTGGACATTCATCGTGGGCAAGTAAAATTGATAGTTATTGCGGCCCGTTTCCTTGGCTCGATACATCGCCACATCCGCAGCCTTGAGCAGCGATTGCGAGTCGCTGCCGTCGGCGGGGAAAGTGCTGATACCGATACTCAATGTGACATGACAATCCTTTTGATCCAGCAGATAGGGAACGCTCAATTGCTCGACAAGACGTTGAGCACAGGCGGAGACATCAGCAGAATTCCAGCAATTCTCCATCAATACCACAAACTCATCACCGCCGACGCGCGCCACCGTATCACCTTCCCGGGACTGGGCACGCAATCGTTCGGCGACCTGCCGCAGCAGAACATCCCCGGCTTCGTGCCCCAATGAGTCATTAATCACTTTGAAGCGGTCGAGATTCATATATAGAATCGCGAGTCTCATTGATGCGCGGCGGTGGCGGCTCAACGCTTGGTCCAGCCGCTGCGTCAGCATCAATCGATTCGGGAGCGAGGTAAGATCGTCATGGAAGGCGATGTGATGAACACGGTCATCCGCACGCCTTCTTTGTTGAAGTATTCGCAGCGATAAGACGGTTCCAAGAATCAATAGCACGGGAGTGGCGGCGAACAGGATTGCCCGGAGCAATGAGTAGGCCGTACGCGACGCTTCGCTCAATGCATCGACAAATTGGTTTTCGATGGGCGTGAGTTTTTCGTTTATCGAGGAGACTTCGTCCAGGGCGGCTTGAATTTCGCCCGGCCGCGGTGATGGCGACTCGATCTCACGTTGCAGGGATCTCGCGGCCTCATCGAGTTGAGTGATATAGCGATCCGCTGATTCCCAGGCTTGAATTGCCTGCCGCATAAATCTGACGCGCCCAAATCGGCGATATAAAGTGAACATGCCGTCGATGTCATCGACGTTGTTGCCGCCCTGAATGAACCCCTGGCGCACCTTCTGAATGTCCGGACTACCGTTGTTCATCTCCAACCGCGCCACGTGGTCTCCCAGGGGAACGCTGATGTTTTCGCGATATCGACTTAAATCCTCTGGAGCACGGGTAATGGCGTACTTCTGCAGGTGGAAGACCGCGTCTTTCTGGGCTTTCGACCATCGACTCTCGCCGCCGACATACGCTCGTACCGACGACAGCACTCCAAAGCTGAAATTCGCCAAAATAAGCAGACTAAGAACGATTGCGGCAAACATCCAAATAATCGAATACGGAGAGCGCGCCCTCAATGCAACGTCGGCGGACCATTCCTGGAAATTCTGCGATGGGCTCGGCTGCTTCACTGGGTCGGATCAAAAATTGAAGGTTACCGAGCCCATCAACTGTCGCTCGACATTCGGGCCCGCGGTCTGGCGCTGCTGCGCATGAGCGAGATCTTGTCCACTTGCGGCGAACGTCCAGCCTTTATTCAATTGATAGGCTACTCGCGCATCGAGCGCGACGTATTCAGGCACCTGCACGAGCGTAGTACCTGTGGACCCCACGGCCGGTAGCAGCCCCGCCGTGATGGACTGAAAGCGCGCGTAGCCATCGATTTCCCATCTGCCGCGCGCCCAACCGACATTGCTGACGATCAGCTGCTTCGGGGTGGTGTGATCGTAATCGACGAATTCTCTGCCAACCTGTGCGAATGAAGCGAGTTGTTCGCTGATTTCCTCGAAGCGGTAATTCAAGCCCCAGCGCCAATTGTCGTAGACAACTCCCTTCAGGCCGAGCGTGAAGCCATGTGCGTAAGATTCGCCGATATTGGTCGGTACGGAGTAAGGCACGCCGGACGTCAGAATGAATGCGCCGGACACATCAAAAATG
>Ga0302324_100007978_pt1 | contig 22415 bp, 21 predicted proteins | sample Palsa_T0_1_FD_201949 | JGI IMG/M metagenome (GOLD analysis project Ga0302324, IMG submission 201949) | Peat permafrost microbial communities from Stordalen Mire near Abisko, Sweden - Palsa_T0_1 | ecosystem: Environmental > Terrestrial > Soil > Palsa > Peat permafrost | place: Sweden: Abisko...
TCCGCTGCTGCTCAATTCGGTTGTCGATGTCTACGCACGACTGGCACACGATATCGCCCTTTTCCGTCGGAAAGCAGACACCGGATATTCGTTCCAAAGGGCGTGAACGGGGAACCAAGGCAGCCTTAACGAATTGTGCCTGCGGATGGACGCTGTTGGCACTCGTCGTCCGCCTAGCCTCGCACCGGGAGCGAAGCTTTCTTTTTGGGCCAGTGCGGTACTGCCATGCAGGAGCTTGCCAATGTTGGTCAGTCCCTCTCAGAGCGAAAACAGCTACTATATTCCTAGAGTCACCTGCCCGCAGTGTGGCGAGCACATGCGCCTAGCTAGGACAGAACCGCTGGTGCCGCACAATCACCATCGGATAATGTTCGATTGTCCATGCGGTTTCGAGTACCGCATGTCGGAACGCGCGCAGTCGGGCGGGTAGGTCGCGGAACGGCTTGGTGTTTAGCTCGAGCCGTCCGAGCCGGAAAGGCACAAGCAGTGACGGCGAGGGACACTGACCCGGAAGCCCGGGCGAACTTAGTGCGCCGATGCAAGCGCTCACAGAGCGCCAGCGCAAGTTTGTGATCGCCACTGCGACCTATTAGTGATCTTAGTAATTTTGCGTCTCATTGTATTCGCCGGCCGACAAACCGACAGCGTCGAGCAGCTTCAACGAAGCGCGGCCGATTGACTGCATGACCGGTCCCGGTCCCACGACCTTTCTGATTAACGCTACTGCTTTTGCTGTGTCCTCTTCAGCCACGATATACGTCGTGTAACCCTGGCGCTCGGAGACTCTGATGATCCGTCCCTGTTTCATCGGCCATTGCGTCGCTGACGGCTGAACTTTAGCCCACCAGAAATTGGACCGTTTTCTGTTTTTGATTCGGTCTGGCGCGCGTCCGCAACGCTAGCGCGGCGGCCCGACCGGCGGCGGCTGTGGCGGCAGGGCACCAGGTGCACGTGACATCCTTCCTTGATCGACCGCTCGTCGCGCTACTAAACATCCCCAAGGCCGGACGAGATGAAAGTCCGCTTGCCGAATGAAGTCCCTATTCAAATGAGTCTTTCGAATCCCTCCCTCTCCGCCAGCCCCATAAAATCAATAGCTTACGGCATATGATTAGCGACATTAGCGACAGCAATTAGCGACAGCTTGACGAGCTACGGGGCGAATTCGACCTCCGCGACCATCCCGACTACCGGCGCGACTGGGAAACCTTGCAGCGGTCCAGCCAGGACCTCATGTTGGATGTTCGGACGCAGATCGGCGGGCTTCCTGAGCTGCCGCGTGCCGCAGCACGCGCAACGATCCAGACGAGCCTTGAGCAAAAGCGCGCATGCTTTCTGGTCGGGGAGTCGGGCTGCGGCAAGTCGGCCTTGGCGAAGGACATCGGGCAAGCGCGTTACACACGCGTCGTTTGGATCGCGGAAGGTACGTTGGATTACGCTACCGCGGCGCAATTCGAGAGTGGCGCCGTGTTTGTATCCGAGCGCGGCGCGGCACTGAGCGCGCCGGGATTCTCGCGCATGGTCGAGCGCGCCGCGGTCGCTGCCGACTTGGGCATCAAAGCGCACGCGCATATGTTGCGCCACGCCTGCGGTTACAAGCTGGCAAATGACGGCGTCGATACGCGCTCGTTGCAGGCTTATCTCGGCCACCGCAATATCCAGAACACTACGCGCTACACTGCGCTTGCGCCCGACCGGTTCAAAGGATTTTGGAAAGATTAGCTTGTACTCGTGAATCGCGATCACATTCGGGTGCTGTTCGTAGCGATGCCGGAAACGCCGCTCGTTGCGCCGACCGATCCAAAGGTATCGCCGACACCATCGTACAATAGATTCAGCCGTTTCCTTGCCGCATCTGAGTGACCTGCCGGGGGTCCACAGGTTGTATGCAACCACGGAGGACCGTCGTGTGGGAGATATTTGCGTCCTCCAGCCCACGGAAGACTCAACTGAAAAATAGTTGGGCACCTCGCTCGAGGCGCCAGTTTTCAGACCAACCATCGAAACTCGGAGACTAACCATGGATACGATCAAGACGTCGGAAGATATCGATCATCATCGTCGCCGATTTTTCGGCATGGCGGCCACGGCCGTTGCTGCCGCGCAGTTCGGCATAGCTGGTTTCGCGGTCGCGCAACCCGGCAGGGCAAAACTGCCTGCGGTCAGACCGGGCTCGCACACGTCGTTTGGTCCGCTGAAGCAGATCAAGGCCGGCACTCTTAATGTCGGCTACGCCGAAGCCGGCCCGCTCGACGGCCCCGCGGTCATTCTTCTGCACGGTTGGCCCTACGACATCTACAGCTTTGTTGACGTCGCGCCTTTGCTGGCGTCGGCGGGCTATCGGGTGATCGTGCCATATCTCCGCGGCTATGGCACGACGCGCTTTCTTTCAAGCGAAACGCCCCGAAACGGCCAACAATCGGTGGTCGCGATCGACGTCATCGCCCTGATGGATGCGCTTCAAATCGAGAAGGCAACCATCGGCGGCTTTGATTGGGGCGCGCGGACCGCTGACATCATCGCAGCCCTTTGGCCGCAGCGCTGCAAGGCGCTGGTTTCGGTGAGCGGATATCTGATCGGCAGGCAGGCAGGCGGCAAGGAGCCATTGCCGCCGAAGGCCGAGCTGCAATGGTGGTACCAATATTATTTTGCCACAGAACGGGGCCGGGAAGGTTACGACAAATATCGACAGGACTTTTCGAAGCTCATCTGGCAGCTCGCCTCACCGAAATGGGACTTCGACGATGCCACTTTCGATCGCACCGCGGCGTCGTTCGACAACCCGGATCATGTCGCCATCGTAATCCATAATTATCGCTGGCGGCTCGATCTTGCGCAAGGCGAATCGAAATACGATGATCTAGAAAAACGGCTAGCCGAAGCTCCGGTTATCGCCGTGCCCACCATCACCATGGAAGGTGACGCCAACGGCGCTCCGCATCCGGATCCCAGCGCTTATCGCGGCAAATTCTCCGGTAAATATTCGCACCGGCTCATCAAGGGCGGCGTCGGGCACAATCTGCCGCAGGAAGCGCCGCAAGCCTTTGCGGAAGCGATCGTCGACGTTGCCGAAGTCTGACGACATCAGCCCGCGTTCGCCCGCCGGGACTGAACCTCTCGCGGGCGAACGACGGTGAATGATGGAGATAAGGATCCCAACGGGGTTGTACACGCGTCCGATTGCCCGGCGCAATCACTTTCGCATTGCAAAGCGGCGATCGAAATTCGCTTCTGCACGCAAAGTCGGATTGCATCGGCGAGTCGGATAGCAACTCGCGCACGGACCCGCCGTCGTCAACGGCGGACAAGAGTGCGGGTATGACCATTGGGGGGAAGAAAATTCGCAGCACTGCGGACAACTGTTCTTGGCGTATGTCGCAAGGTGTGATTGTTGCGCCTTATCAGTATCCAGAGACATCTGTAGCCAACGCCATGGTCAAACTATCGGCACACCGGCATAAAGCAGGATGAGCAGGACAATGAGACCGGCCATGAATGCGCCAAAGGTGAGCTCAACGAATCTTTGCCACCAGTCGTTGGCAAATGCCTCTAGCCGAAGTTTAAGTCTCACGTGCCTGCTCGGCGTGATGCTGTCTGTAGATAGGCATCGTGTGGCGGATGCGGACTGTGGCGACTCTCGGGGATTTGGGATCATATTGACGTCTCCGCGCTCTTGAGACTTTTCTGTCGTGGCCTGTCGGCGCATCACACGATTTGCTCTCCGCCGAGGCGCCTTTATTCGCGCCGTTCTGCTATCCAGGTGCCGCCGCAGTTTCCATTCATACCCTGGCCTCTCCAAACGCCGCCGCCGCGTTTTCCGGTGAGACGGCCGGAGCCGTTGGCCCACCGGCTACCGGCCCGAACGCTGACCCTCACGAGCCCCGTCGGAGTAACTCGTCCTTGTACGGTGGCAAGACCGCCGTCGTTGATGACTAGCCCGTCCGCAACTTGCACGCCAAAGCGAAAGCTAGAATCGCACGCTCCGCCATGGGCGACGATCACAACGCTCCAATCCCCGTCATAAGGTGTGCGTGCGACGGCCGGATCGATTGTCGCGATGTAGGCCACAATGGCGGTAGCAGCAGCTGCGGAGATGGCAAGAACATCTCGCCGGCTCGGTCGGATTGCAGACATGATGTTCACCTCGCTTCGATCTGGATACGAGAGACACATGCGCGAGGCGTGAAAGTAAATCTATTGGACGATAGTGTCGTCGATACTTTGGGATTGGTCAGCTGCTTGGCGGCGCCTTTAATCCAGCAGGCCTCAATGCTTTGACGCACTTTGGTATTTGTCCGGATGCCCGACGTCAGCGGCACGTTCGCTTTTGTCCGCGCCGATCCAAAAGTATCGGCGACATCTTCGTCCAGTAGAATTGTGTGTACGTCCGCCTCATCATCAGCGCGTCGTTCGCGTCTGCAGGCAAACTCGATAAGTCGGATAGCGTGTGACCATTACTGATTCCTCATAACATGCTGCGTATCCGCCGTAGCGGGCGTCCGCAAGCCCCCAAGATTGTGCGCCCCCTTCATACTCTCGCTTCGCTGGGGAATAGAAAATGAAAAAGTGGCTCCCGGACCATCGTTAGGCTCCGCCCATAGACGGCCATGATGACTTTCTATTATGGAGCGGCTAACGGATAATCCGATTCCCATGCCGTCATTCTTAGTTGTGTAAAATGCATCGAAGAGTCGGTCCGCAGCTTGAGGGTCGAAACCGACCCCCGCATCTTGCACAGTCAGGCGCAGACGGTCTTCTTCGTCTCTTGCGGTTCTTAGTACCAACTGCCTCGGACGATCGTCGACACCGCTCATCGCGTCTGAAGCGTTCCGGAGTAGGTTGAGGATGACCTGCTGAAGCTGGACACGATCGCCTATGACCAACGGGAGGTCGTCGCTGAGTTCCGCCTGCAGAATAACCCGGCTTCTCTGAAGGTCACTCCGCAACAGCGCAATCACCTCGCGTGTGGCCTCGTTCAGGTCCACCGGTTCGGTCGTCGTGTCCTTCTTGCTAAAGAGCGCGCGCAATCGCGTGATCACATCAGACGCACGGTTGCCATCGCGAATCGTGCGCCGCGCGGTTTCGATCGCGCCGTCGACGTTTGGAGGGTCAGCGGCGAGCATCCGCAGACAGGTGCTGGCGTTGGTAATGATGCCAGACAGTGGTTGGTTGACCTCGTGCGCGATTGACGCTGTCAACGCTCCCATGGTCGTGACCCTGGCCACATGTGCGAGCTCAGATCGGGCCTTGGCAAGCGCTTCTTCCGAGCGCCGGCGCTGCGTCACATCCTGAACCGCTGCGATATACTCCAGTTGACCATCCTGATCCTGGATCCCTTCACAGACCATGGTCACGTACTTGACCGATTGGTCGGGCATCAGCAGCCGGTGCTCGTACTCAAAATCGATGCCATTGCCTCCGCGCGCTTGATCCATCATCTCTCGCAAAGCCGGGAAGTCCTCCGGGTGGACTCGAGAACGGAACAGCTCCTTCGTCACGGGCGCGGCCTGATCAAGTTCAAAAATACGAGTTGCCTCCTCCGACCGAGTCATTTCCTCAGTCGCCCCACGCCAGGAAAAGCTGCAAGTTGAACTCAGACGCTGGGCTTGAGTGAGAAGGGCCTCACTTCGCCTCAGCATTGCGTCACGTTGCGTCCGCTCGATTGCGATGCTTGCAATGTGCGTAATCTGCTCGATTAGGTCTTGATCGAGTGACGTGGGCGTTCTGGGCTCGTTGTGGTAGATCGCGAACGCGCCCAAGACCTTGCCGGCGGCAGATGAGATCGGCGTTGCCCAGGACGCCTGCAGCCCTTGCGTCAAGGCCATTGGGTACCACGCGTGCGATGCCCATCGTGTCTCCGACCTGAGGTCAGCCGCAAGGACTTGTTCGTTTAGATAGACCGCCATCGAGCTTGGGTCTGAACCGACATTTACGGGGCGGCCAACAATGGAGGTGATGAAGCTGGCCGGAAGGCTCGGTGCTGCTCCGTGCTCGAGACGCGTGCCGCTCGCGTCGACCAACGCGACACTGCAGTAACATCCGGTTGACGTGTTTTCGACAAGCTGACACAGCGCTTCGAGTATTTCCGGCATGGCTTGGCGGCCCGCCACCATTTCAAGCACTCGCTTTTCGCCAGCGAGCAGCGCTTCAGCCCGTTTCTGGTCGTCGACGTCAGTCGCCAAGGAGTACCAAAGGACGATGCGCCCTTCTGTATCTCGCAATGGAAGGCCGCGCGTGTGGAACCAGCGGTAAACCCCATCCGCGCGACGACGGCGGCCCTCGCTTATGTATGGCTGGCCAGTTTCGAGTGACTTCCTCCAGGCGGCGAGCACGCGTGGGCGATCATCCGGATGATAGCTGTGGACTTGCCCTCGACTTTGCAGTTCCTCGAGTGTGGCGCGGAAAAATTCCAGACAGTGGCGGTTGGCGCGCACCAGGTCGCCGTCCGGATTCATGAGGATGATGAGGGCGGGAAGGCCATCGAAGATCAATTTGAAATGGCGCTCGCGCGCGTCCAGGGCTTCCTCGGCCTGCCTCACCTCCTCGATATCGATGTTTAGTCCGCACCATTTGGTGACCTGTCCGGATACGTCGGTTAATGGACGTGTCCGGAAGAGAAACCAGCGATACTGGCCGTCGGACCGCCGCAGGCGCGCTTCCATTTCACCTGAAGCGTTAGAAGCCAGAATGGAGCGCCAGCGGTTGAGCAACTCAGGCAAGTCATCGGGGTGGATCGCAGTCTGCCACCCCTCGCCGCAAGCTTCGGCGACGCTAAGGCCGGTATATTCGCACCAGCGTTGATTGAGGAAGTCGACGTGTCCGTTAGGGAGCGCAGTCCACACCAGTCCAGGAAGCGTATCGACGATGCGGTTAAGATCGTTCTCCATCCCGGTCCTTTCTTGACGCTACCGTGACAGGATGGCCCATTTTACAGGCGAATGATGCGTGTTGTAAGGTCATAACCCTGCTTCCATCACCTGATTTGTTGATCGCTTATTAGCTTTATTGCGCAGAACGAGAGAGGAATGACATTTCTCAAGTCCTGGAAGACCCGTCAGCCTCAGTTTCTAGCCATCTGGCTCGCGACGATCTTGTTGTTCATTCTGAGTCCTATCCTCGCGCGGGGCAGCGTTTCCGACAGCTCGATTTTAATCGTCTTCTCCTTCGCCTCCATTCTAGCCATTGCGGCTGTCGGTCAGACGTTGGTAATCCAGCAGGGTGGCCTCGACCTCACTGTTCCCGGCGTGATGTCGGTAGCCGCCGTTATTGTCTCGAAATACCCGGGCGGCCAAAACGGTGAACTCCTGCAGTGGCTCGTGATCGCCATCGTCTCGGGAGCGCTATCCGGTTTGGTTTGCGGAGTAGCGAACACGTATTTCCGCATCACGCCATTTGTCGCGACACTGTCTGTCAACGCGCTGCTATATGGCGCCGTCCTCTTCATGACCAAGGGTACCTCGACCCAAGCGGTACCTGCCTTGTTGGGCGACTTCGCCGTAGGTAGAGTCGCCGGATTCCCCAACTTGGCGATCGTCGCGATAATAGTGGTTGTCTTATTCGAGATTGCTATTCGCGCAACAGCAATCGGTCGCCGTTTTGTCGCGATTGGTGACAATGAACGTGCGGCGCGTGTGGCTGGCATGCGTGTCGTCGGTTTTCACATCGCTACTTATGTTGTGGCAGGCGCGCTGTACGCTTTGGCCGGCGTGCTTCTTGCCGGCTATCTAGGCATTCCCAGCCTGCTGGTTGGGAACTCCTATTTGCTGCCGACCATCGCCGCAGTAGTTCTCGGCGGCACCTCACTGCTTGGCGGCGCAGGCAGTGTAGCGGCAAGCGCTATCGGAGCTTTGTTTCTTATTCAGTTGCAGCAGGTGACGCTTGGCATGGGGGCGCCGTCAGCTGTGCAGGATATCATCGAAGCCGCCATCATCGCAGTTGGCATGGGCCTGCGTTTGCTCCCCTGGCGGCGGCTGTTCGACAATTCAACTCGGGGCCGGCGGGAGGTGAATCCTTAAACGCCTTGAGAAATCTGTCGCTGTTGAGTGCCACTAAAAATCAGAAAATGAAACAGAGAAATTGAATCCACCGCGCCGGGAAGAGGATAAGGAGAAGCGCTATGGTCAGAATGTCTGTTTCGCTAAAGACTCCTCGCACTACAATCGCAGCAGCTGCGATCGGGATCGGTACGATCTGGGCCAGCCCAAGCGCGTCGTTAGCAGCAGATCAGGCAACCATTGATCGGATCATTGAAGCGGCTGGCAAGACGAACGACAAGTCGTTCTGCGGTACCAAGCCGATCATACTTGGTATTCACGATGGGTTTGGCATAAATGGTTGGTCCAAGTCGTCGATGGCTGCAGTCCGCTCCGAAGCCGCCAAATGTCCGAACGTCAAACAGATCGTTCGGATTGGGCAAGGCGATCTGCAGAAGTCGATCGCTGACGTCAACGGAATGGTCGCGCAAGGCATCAACGCCTTGGTGATCATTCCCGACTTCGGCAAGTCCCAGTTGCCGTCGCTTCGCAACGCGACTCAGGCAGGCGTCAAAGTGATACCTTGGGCTGCCGATCCAGGCGGTACCGCCGGAAAGGATTATGTCGCTTACATTGACCAGGACGTTATGGCGACCGGACGCACGAACGGAACGTGGATGGTCAAGGCGATTCACGAGAAGGGCAACATCGTCTACCTCGGAGGACCTCCCGGTAATCCAGTGAGCGCGCAAGTTCTAGCTGGCGCTACAGAGGTTCTCGCTCAGTATCCGAACATACACCTGCTGACCGGGGTCAAAGACTGGCCGGTCACCAATTGGGATGCTGCGGTTACTCAAAAATCTATGACTGCCTTGCTGGCTAAATACTCCGAAATTGACGGCATCATCGATGATCAGGACGGTTTCTCCGGCCTTGGTGTGCTGCGTGCGTACCAGAGCGGCAACCGCCCGATGGTTCCCTTCACGCTACTAGAGGGTAATCAACTAGCCTGCGACTACACCAAGATGAAATCGAGTAATCCAAAGTTTGAGCTTGGCACGCTAACGGCACGAAACTGGCTTGGCCGCATCGCCGCGCGCAAGGCCATCGCCGCCGCGGAGGGGCTGCCTAACGACGAGCCGGACGTTTACAGTCTACCGATCTACGAAGACACGCTCGCCGGCAAGATGCCGATATGCGATCAGAAACAGCCGCCCGACGCCTACATTTCCGCACAGTTTACGCCAGAGGAATTAGAAACCTACGGCAAAACTGAATAAGGCGCTGTCCTATGACAGATCGCGCCGTTCTCGGTCTGAAAGGCGTTTCAAAAACTTTTCCAGGGGTTGTTGCTTTAGAGAGTGTATCTCTGGAAGTTTCTGAAGGCGAAGTGCACGCTCTGTTAGGCGAGAACGGCGCGGGAAAGTCGACATTAATGGCGATCGCAGCCGGGGCGATGGCCGCCAACTCGGGAACTGTCGAGATTGGTGGGATTTCCCTCGATGCTGCTTCGCCAAGCCGGGCTCAGGAACTCGGTATCGCCGTTGTCTACCAGCACACCTCGGTTCTCCACGAACTTACGGTGGCCGAGAACCTTCTCTACTGCGTCCCCAAAGAGCGGCGCTCTGCGACGATCAACGCCTATCAGTGGATCAGCGCCCAACTTGCACTCGTGGGCGCTGTCTTTGACAGACGTACGCGCGTCGGCGAGCTTAGCGTAGCGGAGCGTCAACTCGTCGAAATCGCTAAGGCTTTGGCCCTCCAACCCAAAGTTCTTGTGCTCGACGAGCCCACCGAGGCATTGACTGCCAAGGAAACCGAACAGCTATTCGTTAATATCGAGCGGATCACCGCGCTCGGGACAGCCGTAGTTTACATTTCCCACCGCCTGCCCGAAGTGAAGCGCGTGGCGGACCGCATCACCGTCCTGCGCGACGGCAAGGTGCGTGGCACTTTTTTGGCCGACGGTATTTCCGAGAGCGAGATTCTGAGTTCGATCATCGGCCGTCCGGTCGATCACGCATTCCCGGAAAAGGGCAAATTGCGCAGTGGCAAGGCGCCCCTTCTAGTTGCGCGCAAGATCTCAAACGGCGTTTTGCAGGGCATAGATCTCGAGCTTGCGCCGGGTGAAGTGGTCGGGCTTGCAGGTATCGAGGGAAACGGCCAACGCGAATTCATTCGCTCGCTCGCTGGTCTCGCGCCGGCGGTAGGCGAATTCCGTATAAACGGAAAGCAAACGGCGCTCGGCGAACCAACCAGAATTCAGGACGCGGGTGTCGTTTACCTGCCCGGCGACAGGCATTCCGAGGGCCTATTCATGTCGCTCTCAGTGCGTGAGAATATCGTAGTGCTTGTGCTCGACGCTCTGTCGCGTCTGGGCTTCGTTTCGCCGCCGCGGGAGAGCTCGCTGGTGGCGGGGCAGATAGCAGCCCTGGCAATCAAGACTCCGTCCCCGGACGCTCGCATTGCATCGCTGTCAGGTGGCAATCAGCAAAAGGTATTGTTTGCGCGCTCGCTTTCTCGCGAGCCCGCGGTGCTGCTGGCCGACGAACCTACCCGTGGCGTCGATGCCGGCGCCCGCATGGAACTCTATCGTATTCTCCGCGAAACTGCCGCGCGTGGCGGGGCGGTCGTCGTCCTCTCGTCCGACGTGATCGAATTGCAGGGCCTCTGCGATCGCGTGTTGGTGTTTTCGCGCGGGCAAATCGCCAAAATGCTGATCGGCGACGAGATTACCGAAGAGAATATCACGGGCGCCGCCATCAATTCAGATGTGCAACGCGAGCGAACCGGATCTCATTACGACACCCGCCGTGCGTGGCTGCGGCGATTCATTTCCGGCGACTACGCGCCATTTCTCATTTTATTAGCTCTGATCATACTACTCGGCCTTTATACCGCGTCGGTCAGCGAGTTCTTTCTGACTACTCGAAGCATCAATGGAGCGCTTTTCCTGGTGAGCGCGCTCGCCTTTGTCAGCATGGGCCAGCTCATCGTGCTGCTCACCGGCGGGATCGACCTGTCGGTTGGACCGCTCACCGGACTTACCGTTGTAATCCTGTCTTTCTTCGCCGGTGACGATCAGGGTGCGGTCGAGTTCATTTTCGGACTTGGCGTTGCGGCGGCGACGGCTATGGCGGTCGGCTTCGCGAACGGCATTCTCGTACGTGGCATTAGGCTCACCGCGGTCATTGCCACACTGACCACTTATATCGCGTTACAGGGAGTAGCGCTTCTGCTGCGCCCAACGCCGGGAGGGTACTTTCGCTCCGAGATCGTCGACCGACTGGCGGCAAAGGTCGGCCCATTCCCGATCGCTTTTCTGATAGTTGTTGTCGTCGCGCTTGGCGCTGAATGGGTGCTACGCCGAACTCGGTTCGGAATGGAGTTGCGCGCGATCGGCTCCAGCGAGATCGCTGCGCACCGGCTTGGCGCCCGGGTCAACCGAACGGTAATTCTCGCCTACGTCCTGTGCTCGCTGTTCACGGCTGTAGGTGGACTGTTGCTGTCAGCCCAGGTCGGCATCGGCGATCCGGCTGTAGGCGTCAACTATTCGCTGCAAAGCATTTCGGCGGTCGTGCTTGGCGGTGCCAGCATCTTTGGCGGTCGTGGCTCGTTTTTGGGAACGCTGGCGGGCGCGGTTTTGATTCAGGAAATTACCACCGCCACCGGATTTCTCGGCCTTGGGACCGCCTGGCAGTATTGGCTGCCGGGGCTGTTGATCCTTGTCGCGGCCGGCATGTATTCGCGCACGCGAGCTTCGGCCGCTGCGCGGCAGGCGTGATCTTTATAGCAACGGGCGTGCGCTGCTCGGATCGATCGAGACCGTTGTTGGGGTTTGGCTTAGTTCAGGGCGGCCTTCTTGCCCCAGAGGCGAGTTGACGCGATGTCGGCGCCCACGCGCAGCGTTTTGAGTTTCGCCCACACAACGTCCTCGGTGACCCACTCATAGCCGACGAAGGTGCCGAAGCCGCAATCGACGCCCGCGATAACCCGCTCCCGATCGCCAACCGCGGCGACCACGGCCTCGATCCGTTGCGCCACGACCTCGGGGTGCTCGACAATATTGCTCTTCGAGTCGATGACGCCGGCTATCAGCATCATGCTGTCGGGCAGCTTGTGCTTCCAGATCGCTGCCGTCTCATGCTGCTTGCGAGAGTTGCCAAATTCGAGCCCAAGCGCGCCAACTTTTGCCTTGTAGAGGGTGGGCAGGATAACTTCCATCGGCACGTCGTGCACGTGTGGCCCCTCCCAGTTCCCCCAGCATACATGTAGCCGTACCCGATCCGCCGGTATGTCCTCAAGCGCCAGGTTAATCGCGGCGATATGCTGCTCCAAAAACTTGACAAACTCGGCGTCGGTCTTGTCCTGGAACAGCAGGGTACGCTCCATCGCCAAGTCCGGCGCGTCGAGTTGAAGGATGAATCCGGCGTTGATCACCGCGGCGTATTCCTTATGCATCTCACGTGCGATGGCCGCCAGGTAATCCTCGTGAGTTTTATAATGCGCGTTGAGCATTGTCGTTGCGATGATTCCGGGTGACGCAGTATTCATGAAAATGTTCGCGACGCTTAGCCTAATCGGCGCTGCCATCTTCGCCAAACGCTCGATCTCACCGGCTATGTGATCCGTGCCCTGATACTTTAGGTCGGCGATGGCTTGCGGAGCGTTGCTGACTTTGCCCATACGAGAGGGCAAGCGTTGGAGGAATCTTTCCGCGTATTGCGGAAATGTAGTCCAATCCTTTCCGCTGGGTCGGTTCGAAACACCCCCGAAGCCGCTCATTCGTTGCGCCACATAGGTCTGGAACCCCACCCTTCCCTGTTCGCCGTCGTTGACCTCGTCGATGCCAACCTCCAGCTGCTTTTTGAGGACGTGGCCGACTCGGGCGTCGATGGCCTTTTTCAACGCGACGGCGTCTGTCGCCTCGCCAGCTTCTTGATCGATCAGCATGCTTCCCAGCGGCTCACCACGCGGCAGACTGCCGGCGTGTGTCACAAGGATGCGGTCTTGGCTCTTCTGCACGTTGCCCTCCGTTGAAATTGACTTTGACCATTCGTTCAACTGCGCGCCAACTCGACAAGCCGCGAAATCATTTGTCGGCGAAGCCCCGCCATCCCTCAGCATCCTGATCACGTGAACTAGGGTTAGTGCCGAATTCTGCCTCGTCGTCGCGAGTACAGCATTTGTTTACACCCAATGGAGCAGCCAGTGGCGGTTGATTTCTGCGCGAGCTTGAGCGTGCGCATTCGGAGTTGTTAGCGGGAACGGGGTGTGGATGCCGCTCGCTTCGATCGATCCAAAAGTATCGCCGATACCATCGTGCAATAGCGTCGCCGTTAGAATTCTCGCAGTTTTGCTGGGCACGTTGAGTAACCTGGCAATCGACGTAGGAGATGCGCCATGACTGACCCTTCGCAGTTCAACACCGACCGCACCTTTTCGGGCCGGTGGACGATCACATTCAATAACCCGCCGATCAACATGTTTATTCCTAAGACGATCGTTGAATTGGGAGCGTTGATGACCGACCTCGAGGCGGATCCGTCCGTGAAGGTCGTAGTGTTCCAGTCGGCGAATCCGGATTTTTTCATCGCCCATCTCGACGTAGCTAAGGCTGCTGCGCAGCCAGGGGTGTTGGACCTTTGGCGCGACTTTGTGCTGCGCCTCTCATCCACGGCGGTCGTGAGCATCGCTCAGATTCGCGGCCGCACCCGCGGTATCGGTAACGAGTTCGCACTAGCCTGCGACATGCGCTTTGCGAGCCGGCAGAGCGCGCTATTCGGCAATCCTGAGGTCGGCGTCGGACTGATACCGGGCGGCGGAGCGCTGGAGTGGCTGCCGCGCTTGGTCGGCCGCTCACGCGCACTTGAGATCGTGCTCAGCGCCGACGATTTCGATGCTGATATCGCAGAGCGCTACGGCTGGGTGAACCGCACACTAGACGATGACGACCTTGACTCGTTTGTCGATACGCTCGTCCGGCGTCTGGCCTCATTCGACCGCGAAGTCCTAGCCGCGGCCAAGGCGCAGATCAACCGTTTCGGGACACCGACAGGCACTGACTTTCAGTCGAGCAATGACATGATCTTCCCAATGCTGACTTTGCCCGCTGCGCAGGCGCGCCGTGCCAAGATCCGCAACATCGGTTACGGGGTTCCGAGCGACTTCGAATTGAACTTCGGACGATACCTCCCATCGTTCGGGCAGGCCGACGACGATAACACGCATATGCAGCCCGCGTGATTGTCGCCGTGGAATTCTGAACTCGGCACGACGTTCGACGTCCGCCGGCGCACCATGAGTAAACGCGTTCCCCAAATGGGAACACACGCAAACGGCAGAAGGTGCCTCTCTTCGCCAGATACTGAGCGCCATGCGTTGAGCATAAATCCTGCCGCTACGGCGAACGCTTACAGGAGAACAACGAAAATGTTGAAGGAAATAACACAGCAATCGGGTTTTGAAACGATCTCAGCGCATAGGATGAGTAATCACGGCATGAAACGCACGTATTTTCCCGGTCTCATTGATATTGTCGTCGTCACGGATCCCGCCGAGATCCGGACAATTTCAAACGATTCAAGGTTCGACCGCGACTTCATATTGCATGGTCCTGTTCGCAACCTGCAGCGTCTCCGAAAAATGCTCCGTATTTTCTCGCTCGATGGCAGATTATTCGAACCTTTGCTGCCGCGCACCGACCCTAGCCGCGCTGCCGCGCAAGATGAACTATGGTCGAGACTAAGCGTCAAAGCCGACGAGGTGAAAGGCGGACCCTTTCAATTGGAGCCGCTGGCCGAATGGGTCAGAGGGATCGGAACTGCGGAGAAGCTCGATCTGCTTGTGCAGCAGAGCATAGGAAGATTGTTCGTGGAAACGTTCACGGCCACTGCGGAGAGTTTGGCAGCGGCCCATATGGTGCTCGAAGCTGCGACCTCCTCCAATGTCTTGAAAATGCTTTTGTGGCGCATCAGCGGCAGGCTCGAGCGGGCCAAAGCCCTACTTGCTTCCCAGGTGAATGGCGATCTGGTCGGCGTTATCGCGATGATTACAGCTCGGCAGCTCATTGTTGATGGGCTGCATAAAATGCGGCAACTTGCTGCCGACCCAGCGCTTCGATCTTCAATAACGACGGATGCTGCCGCGGACGAATGCCTCTTTGCACCAGCTACCGTTTTACGCCAGGCGAAAACCTCGGGCGAGGTCGGTGGTTGTCCCTTTAGAAGAGGTTCGCTCTTCGTCCTTGAGCTGGGAAGCGCAAGCAAAGGCGCAGCGAATCGTGACATCGTCTTCCTCAGTCAGAGTTGGAGTCGCTGTCCCGCCGAAAAGTGGGTGCCTGCGCTATTGGAAGGCGTGTGGACGCGTGTGTTGGGCGCGTCTCGAGCATAACAGAAGCGAAGTCGCCGATGTCTCATCATTTCGACACGCCGACCGCACGCGAAGATCCGCGCATCAACCTCTGCGACTTTTATCTCTTCTCCGGCGGGCCGGCTTCGACGGTGATGGCGATGACCGTCAATCCCGACGCCGGACTGTCCGCTCCGGACACATTCCGCGAGGAAGGGATTTACGCCTTCCGGTTCGACCTCGACGGCGATGCGCGTGAGGAGCTCGCATTCAAGGTGACATTTGGCCCGCCGTCCCATGCCCATGGCGACGACCATAAGCACGATCAGACCTTCGAGGTCTGCCGTTCGCCTGGCGCGGCCGCTTTGAAAGGGGCGAACGGCGATCTCATTGCCGCGGGTACGACCGGTGCGGTGGTCAAGTCCAAATCGGGTGTCACGGTGTTCGCCGGTCTGGCGCCCGATTTGTTCGCGGTGGACGCCGACGCCTTCAATGTCTTCAGAGCGGCGCTGTTCAACGAGAACAGGTTCGAACCGCCCACGTCTCTCAATCGCGAACGCTTTTTTGCAAAGCGCAATGTAACCGCCATTGTCATCGAACTGCCCAACGCGATGATCGGCAACGGCTTGGTCCATGCCTGGGCATCCACGTCGTTGCATGGACACGCACCGGAGGTGCAGGTGTCCCGCTGGGGATTGCCACTGATCACCCACCTGTTCATTCCGGACCAGCAGATGCGCGAGCAATATAACCGGGCGGTACCGGCTGACGATCTTGCGCACTTCTCCGGACAAATCGGCGGGGTTGTCGAGAAGCTGTCCGCGCTTGCCGGCTCCGCGACCAGGCCCAGCGATTATGCCCGCAAGCTGATCGCGCGCCTTTGCCCGACGATGCTGCCTTACGTCATCGGCACCCCAGGCGCCTTCAATTTCGCGAGCTTCAACGGACGCGCGCTGGGGGACGATGTCGTAGACGTGATCCTGACATTGGCATCGAACACCGCGCTAGGTGACGGCGTAGTGCCCGACAAGGCGCGCATTCGTAGCGGGTTCCCCTATTTCGGCGAACCACATACTCGTGCTGAGCAGGCCGATGTCGCACCCGCCCCGCAGCATTCACAGAAGTAGCGCGGCTGATACCGCAGACGGAAACGAGGAGCAGCACCATGACCCCCGACCGCATCCGCCAAATCTTTAAGAGTCTCGAGACCGGCGACGGCGCCGCCTTTTTCGCCCACGTCGCCGACGACGTCGACTGGACGGTGATGGGCACGCACCCGCTGGCGGGTCACTACCACACCAAGGCCGCCTATGCCGGCACGTTCACCAAGCTGAGCAAAGTCTTGCCGCAGGGCGCCCAGTTACATGTCGAGCATCTCGTGGTGAAAGACGACGAAGCGGTCGTCGAGCTTCGGTCTCTGGCGACGGCGACCAACGGGATGCGGTTCGACAACCGCTACTGCATGGTGCTCGCATTCGATGGCGAAACCATCGTCTGCGGTCGTTCCTATCTCGACTCTGCGATGGTGGCGCGTCTGTTCGAGGAAAATCCAATCGCGTGAGGGTAGTACTCCGCACGTTGTATTCAGATTGAGGTGAGGAGAATGTCATGTCTCAGATCCAGCCAACCCGGCGACGCCTTCTTGCCGCCTTCGCTGCTGCGACTGCCACCAGTCTCTTGCCGGGACACATTGCCGCCGCACCCGACGCAATTAACGGAGTGACATCGATGACCGACGCAGTCCGGCCTTTCCGCGTCAACGTACCAGATCAGCTGCTGGTCGATCTACGCCAGCGCTTGGCGGCGACCCGCTGGCCCGACCGGGAAACGGCCCCAGATGAGTCGCAGGGCGTGCAGCTCGCGACGATGCAAGAACTCGCGCGCTATTGGGGGTCAGGTTACGACTGGCGCAAATGCGAGGCCAAATTGAACGCGTTGCCGCAATTCATGATCGAGATCGACGGGTTGGACATTCATTTCATTCACGTTCGTTCGAAACACGAAAATGGATTGCCGCTCATCGTCACGCATGGATGGCCCGGCTCGGTTTATCGAGCAGCTGAAGATCATCGATCCACTGACTAATCCCACAGCACACGGCGCGAATGCGTCGGACGCTTTCCATGTTGTAATTCCCTCTTTGCCGGGCTTCGGGTTTTCAGCCAGACCGACCACGATCGGCTGGGGTCCGGAGCGCACGGCACGTGCCTGGCTCGTGCTGATGAAGAGTCTTGGTTACACGCGATTTGCAGCGCAAGGCGGCGATTTGGGCGCGGGCGTTTGCACCGCGATGGCTAAACAGGCGGCGCCGGAATTGCTGGGCATTCACACCAACTTTCCTGGCACCATTCCACTCGACATCGCGAAGGCGCTTCAATGCGGCGATCCGCCGCCAATGGGCCTTTCGGACGAGGAACGACGCGCTTACGAGCAACTGACCGTCTTGTCCGCAAAGCGGCGTGCCTATGCACAGATGATGGCAACGCGCCCGCAAGCGCTGTACGGGTTGGCGGATTCGCCCGTTGGCCTGGCAGCCTGGATGTTTGACCACGGCGACGGTTATGGCCAGCCCGCGGCGGCGGTCACCTCGGCCGCGCTCGGGCACACGATCAATGGACACCCTGCGGGCGACCTCACGCGCGACGACGTCCTCGACGACTTCACGCTCTACTGGTTGACGAATACGGGGGTTTCTGCAGCGCGCTTCTATTGGGAAAGTCACTTCAACCTTTACAACGCCGCCGACGTCTCCGTCCCGGCTGCCATCAGCGTCTTTCCCGGCGAGAACTATCAAGCCCCGCGGAGCTGGGCAGACCGCGCGTATCACAAGCTCATCTATTACAACAAGGTCGCCGAGGGCGGGCACTATGCGGCTTGGGAACAGCCGCGACTCTTTTCAGAAGAGGTTCGCGCGGGTCTCAGATCACTGCGCGATTAATCGGAGTCCATTAGCGAAGAGGGGATGGCAATGAGGCTCCAAGGAAAACCGGCACAGACCAGCGGTGGCAGCGGTGTCGAGCTTGCAACGGCGCATCTGTTCACCACAAAGGGGGTCGTCCGCTCCGGCCGACTATTCCTTCTCGAAATGAGTGGCGATCGCGTCCACTCAATGAATCCGGACGGATCCAACCGCAAGACCATCGTTACCGATTGCCATCTGCCAGACGGCATTGTCGTCGACGCGAAAGCCGGCCACATCTATTGGACCAATATGGGAGTGCCTAGCCTCGACGACGGGTCGATTGAGCGCGCCGATTTCGACGGCGGAAGCCGGAGGGTGATCGTTCCACAGGGCGTTACCCACTCGCCTAAGCAGATCCAGCTCGATGTGGAGCACGGCAAGCTCTATTGGTGTGACCGCGAGGGTATGCGCGTGATGCCCGCGAACCTCGATGGCTCGCACGTCGAGACATTGGTCCAGACTGGTTGCGGCGACCAAGATCAGCGCGATCAGGGCCGGTGGTGCGTCGGCGTCGCCATCGATCCGAAGCTTCAGAAGGTTTACTGGACGCAAAAAGGCCCAGCCAACGGCGGCCAAGGCCGCATCCTCCGCGCCAACATCGATCTCCCGAAGGGAGCGAGCCCGACGAACCGCTCCGACATCGAAGTGCTGTTCGATCAGCTACCGGAACCGATCGATCTCGAACTCGATCAGGCGAACCGCGTCCTCTACTGGACCGACCGCGGCGACCCTCCACGCGGCAACACCGTCAATCGAGCGTCAATCGATAAAGAGGCCGAGCCGGAAATCTTGATTACTCACTTGATGGAGGGAATCGGCATCGCCCTCGATGTACCGGGCAAACGAATGTTCGTCACCGACTTTGCCGGATCAGTCTATTCTGCCGATCTCGACGGCAAGAACGAATGCAACTTCCTGTCCCGCCAAGGCAATCTCACCGGCGTAGCTTATGCGGAAATCTAAATAATCGTGGCGGAAACCATATGACCGAAACAAGGCCCACTCGCCGGCTCACCATCTCCAAGCAGTCATCGGACGACGAACAGACTGTGGTGCCAGCCGCCTATCGCCCGGTCGGCCGATAAGCCATGGATCTCTATCGTGATCTGGTGAGCTTAAGGGGCGCGTCGTCGATTTAGTTGGCGTGTTCGTGATGGTCTTTGGCGCCGCGATCGCAAGTGCCCAATTTGCCGCGCGCCTTAAGATTGGCGGTACCGATCGTTATCGAAACTAACGCCAAAATCTCGGTCGCGCGATCTTGCTAGGTCTCGAATTTTTGATTGCGGGCGATATAATACGCACGGTGGGCGTGGCGCCAACGTTGGACAACGTCTTCATTCTGGCGCTCATTGTCGTTATCAGGACATTCCTAAGCATGGCCCTGCAGTTGGAGGTTGATGGCCGCTGGCCATGGCAACGTAGTGCGGCGGCCGCTCCCTCTGCTTGTTGAGGATATAGCTGACTCGAGCGTCGATGGCCTTCTTCAACGCGGCGGCGTCTATCGAGTCGTCAAGATACTTCCCAGATGTCCGCCACGTTGCAGCCTATCGGCGTCCGTCACAAGGCCGAAGCACTGCTATCAACCGCTCCTCTTCGCGATATTTTCTATCGTCCTGGGTTGGCCAAATAATACTGCATTGTAGATGAAATAAATTTCACGTCTTTAAATGCAAATGCCATCCTTGCCATTGCAGACTTTGCGCCGCGGCTACGGTTCGAGGCGAAGCTTCGCTGCAAGGTTCACCAGCTCAGCAAGAGAGCCCGCGTTCATCTTTCGCATCACTTGGCCGCGGTGTGCCTTTACGGTGATCTCGCTGATGCCAAGCTCGAAACCAACCTGCTTGTTTAATAGGCCGCGAACTACCAGTCCCATGACCTCCCGCTCCCGACGGCTGAGCGATGCGTAACATTGTTGGAGCCTGCGTAGCTCGGCTTCCTGTTCAAGCGTGGTTTTGCTCCGCTCGAGGGCTTGTCGGATGGCGCTCAATAGCACGTCATCGCTGAATGGTTTCGTCAAAAACTCCACTGCGCCGGCCTTCATAGCCTGGACCGTTATTGGAACATCGCCATGACCCGTGATGAAGATAATCGGCATATCAGACCGATCGGCTGCGATGCGCTTTTGCAAATCAAGGCCGTTGAGGCCCGGAAGAGTTACGTCGAGAACGAGACAGCTTGGCACAACGGCACGCTCGCGAGCCAAGAAGTCCTGAGCAGACTCGAATGTCTCCGGCAGCCAGCCCGCATTGCCAATCAGCAATTCGAGCGATTCGCGCACGGAGATATCGTCGTCAACAACGAAAACGATCGGTGTCGCATGCGACATGGGGTGTGACCCCGCGCTATGGTCAAATGTCGCCTCAGCGGTTTTCATTGTACTTGCCTATGTCGCTGGGGTGCAAGAGCGTGACGCCTCGTTCAACTTACCTTGAAAGCGGCGTTGAGCGCCTTGAGTAGAGCGTCGTCGCTGAACGGCTTCGAAAGGCACTCCACGGCACCTTGCTCGAGCAGGCGTGGGCGGATGGTCTCGCCTCCCTGAGCGGTGATGAAGACGATCGGGATCTCATACCCGCCAAGCCTCAAAGCCTTTTGGAGATCGGGTCCGGACATACCTGGCATGGAGACGTCGAGGATTAGGCATTCGGTCTGACGGACGTAATCGGACGCGAGGAACTCCTCCGCCGAAGAGAAGGCTTGAACCGTGTAGCCAAACGTCCTCAGCAAGTCTGGCAGCGACTCGCGCACGGACTCGTCGTCATCGACGACCGACACGAGGGAACGTTTGAACATCAAGGATTCCTCACGACGCCGGCCTGACAAGCGTCCTAGTAGCGTCAACACGGCGGACACTCGTCACTCCCTGCGACAGCCGCCGAGGGATAGAAAATGAAAGCGTACCTCCTGGAAAGTGCATCGAAGATGCGGCTGAACTCGATTGTCGTTCCAGTAATTTCACAATCGTGCCCAAAGCCATGGTGCGCCATTCCAAAGCGGACGTCGATGATACCTTGGTGTCGGTCTGAGGCGAGGCGAGGAACCGTGCTTCTGCCAATAGCGGCGCCTCGTTGACGTTCTACACGTCTCAGATCTTGCGAGGCATCTCGTAGCGCTGAAGTCTGACTCGTCGTCGGGGTCACGCACATTTTTTTACGCCTATTGAACAGCCGGTGGCGATTGTTTTGCTGCGTGAGGCTGAGTGTACGCAGTCATAAGCGTTACTGGAATACGACGTATGGACGTCGCTCGTCGCTTCAATCGATCCAAAGGTATCGATGACACCATCGTACAATAGATTCGCCCGGACGCTTGCCGCACCTTCGATACGTCAGATTCCAATAGATTTGTGGAACAACGGAGGATCGTCATGTCCGATAAATCTTTATCATCCAACCGGCGCAGCTTTCTTGCCAGCTCGGCAGCGGTAGGTGCTGCCGCTCTGCTTGCCACGAAAGCGCGCGCGGCGTCTGAAGATGAGGCAATTCGTCCCTTCCACGTCAACGTGCCGGAAGAAAAACTCGTCGACCTGCGCCGACGTGTGAAAGCGACACTGTGGCCCGACAGGGAAACGGTCACGGATGCGTCGCAAGGCGTCCAGCTCGCCACCATGCAAAAGCTCGCGCAATACTGGGCGGATGAGCATGATTGGCGGAAGTGCGAGGCGAAGATTAACGCTGTGCCGAACTTTATTACCGAAATCAACGGGCTCGACATTCATTTCATTCACGTGCGCTCGAAGCATGAAAATGCGCTACCGATGATTGTCACCCATGGCTGGCCTGGCTCGATCATCGAGCAGATGAAGATTATCGATCCGCTGACCGATCCCATCGCGCATGGCGGGACCGCAGCCGATGCCTTCCATCTCGTGATTCCGTCGCTGCCGGGCTACGGCTTCTCGGGCAAACCTACGGCGCCTGGATGGAACCCCGTTAGCATTGCGAAAGCTTGGGCGACGCTCATGCAACGCCTCGGCTACACAAAATACGTGGCGCAGGGTGGCGATTGGGGCAATGCCGTTTCGGAGGTGATGGCTTTGCAACAGCCGCCGGGGTTGCTCGGCATTCACACCACCAGGGCCGCGACCGTTCCACCAGATGTTTCGAAGGCGCTTTCCGCGGGCGGTCCGCCGC
>Ga0302324_100007981_pt1 | contig 22414 bp, 16 predicted proteins | sample Palsa_T0_1_FD_201949 | JGI IMG/M metagenome (GOLD analysis project Ga0302324, IMG submission 201949) | Peat permafrost microbial communities from Stordalen Mire near Abisko, Sweden - Palsa_T0_1 | ecosystem: Environmental > Terrestrial > Soil > Palsa > Peat permafrost | place: Sweden: Abisko...
GCACACTCGGCACGCCTTCGGCCAGCAACCTGCCGGGAGCGCGCTATGCGGCGAGCTCCTGGACCGACTTGTCCGGCAACCTGTGGCTGTTCGGCGGCTATGGCTACGGCTCAACCGGCACTGCAGGCAGGCTCGACGATCTTTGGAAATACAGTCCGACCAGCGGACAGTGGACTTGGGTCAGCGGCGAGGCGGCGGCCAACGGCGGTGGAATCTACGGCACGCAAGGCACGCCTTCGGCCAGCAACCTGCCGGGTGCGCGCGAGGCAGCCGGCTTTGCGATCGACCCCTCCGGCAACCTGTGGCTGTTCGGCGGTTATGGTTACGACTCAAACGGGGTCTTGGGCTACCTCAACGACCTGTGGCAATACAATCCGACTACCGGGCTATGGACCTGGATCAGCGGCGGCGGCGCGGACAATGTCGGCGGGGTCTACGGAACCCAGGGCACGCCTTCCGCCAGCAACGTGCCGGGTGCGCGCTATGCGTCGAATGCCTGGATCGACTCCTCCGGCAACCTGTCGCTGTTCGGCGGCTATGGCTACGACTCAGCCGGTGGTCTGGGCGCCCTCAACGATCTGTGGCAATACATTCCGAGCACCAAAGAGTGGACCGCGGTCAGTGGCGCAGACATAGCCAACGCCAGCGGCAGCTACGGCATCCAGGGCACGGTCGAGGCCGGCAACACGCCGGGAGGACGCCAGGGGGCCAGCTCCTGGATCGGCGCCTCCGACCACCTGTGGCTGTTCGGCGGGGCGGGCTATGACTCAACCGGCAATGGCTACCTCAACGATCTGTGGCAATTTGTACCGCCGTAGTGACCAGAAGCTGGCGGCTCAAGCGCGCCGTGCCGTGATCAGGAGAACTGCAATGTATCCACGAGCAAGCCGCGCGCCGATCAGCCTGATCGCGGCAATGCGCGCCATCGGCCTGGTTGGAGTCGCCTCAGCACTGGTGGCCTGCGGCGGTAGCGACACCGTCTCGACCAGCACCCCCACCTCGACGGTCTACCAGGTCGAGAACTACACGATCGGCGGCACGATCAGCGGCTTGACCGTCAGCAGCGTCGTGCTCGCCAACGGCACCAGCACGGTGGGCGTCGCGGCGGACGCGACCACCTGGGTTTTTCCGGGCTCCTTTACCGCCGGTAGCAGCTACTCGGTGACGGTGCAGACGCAACCCACCGGAGAGCTGTGCGCAGTCACCAGCGGCGGCAGCGGGATGGACACCGGCACCGTGGGCAATGTGACGGTGGTGTGCGGCTATGGTCAGTGGGGCTGGGAAAGTGGTTTGAACACGGTCAATGCCAGCGGGGTGTACGGCACGCCGGACACGCCTTCGGCCAGCAACGTGCCGGGAGCGCGCAATTCGACCAGCTCCTGGACTGACTCCTCCGGCAACTTCTGGCTCTTCGGGGGGGTCGGCTATGACTCAACCGGCGGTTCGGGCTACCTGAATGATCTATGGCAATACAGTCCGAGCACCAAGGAGTGGACCTGGGTCAGTGGCGCAAACGCAGACAATGCCACCGGGGTCTACGGCACGCAGGGCACGCCTTCTGCCAGCAACGTGCCGGGAGCGCGCTATTCCGCGAGCTCCTGGATCGACTCCTCCGGCAACCTGTGGCTGTTCGGGGGGTATGGCTACGACTCAACCGGCGCGGTAGGAAATCTGAACGATCTGTGGCGATACAGTCCGAGCACCAAGGAGTGGACCTGGATCAGCGGCGCAAACGCTGACAATGCTGCCGGAGTCTATGGCACGCAGGGCACCGCCACGGCCAGCAACGTGCCAGGGGCGCGCTATTCGGCGAGCTCCTGGACTGACGCCTCCGGCAACCTGTGGCTGTTCGGCGGGTATGGCTACGGCTCAACCGGCGCGGTAGGAAATCTCAGCGATCTGTGGGAATACAGCCAGACCACCAAGGAGTGGACCTGGATCAGCGGCGGAAACGCAGACAATGCCCCCGGGATCTACGGCACGGAAAGCACCGCCGCGGCCAGCAACTTGCCGGGAGCGCGCTATGCGGCGAGTACGTGGATCGACTCCTCCGGCACCTTGTGGCTGTTCGGCGGATATGGCTACGACTCAACCGGCAGTGTGGGCAAGCTCGGCGATCTGTGGCAATACAGTCCGAGCACTAAAGAGTGGACCTGGGTCGGTGGCGAAGAACTGGCCAATGTCGCAGGGCTCTACGGCACGCTGGGAATCGCCACGGCCGGCGACGTGCCGGGAGCGCGCCAGGCAGCCCGCTCCTGGATCGACTCCACCGGCAACCTGTGGCTTTTCGGCGGGGTTGGCTATGGCTCAACCGGTGGCGTAGGAAATCTGAACGATCTGTGGGAATTCAACCCGAGCACCAACGAGTGGATCTGGGTCAGTGGCGCTAATGTGGCCGATGCCACCGGGCTCTACGGCACCCAGGGCACGCCTTCAGTCGGTAACGTCGTGGGAGCACGCGATTCCATGAGTTCCTGGGTCGACTCGTCCGGCACCTTCTGGCTGTTCGGCGGATATGGCTACGACTCAAACGGGAACCTGGGCTACCTCAATGACCTGTGGCAATTCGATCCGATTTGACGTGTTGTTCGCGTGCAGACTTTCACTTGCTCAGTAGTGCCAGGTCATAGCTCGCGCGCTCGCCTGGCCACCGCGGTCAGTCGCCTTCGACGATATACAGGCGACTCTTGGTTGAGTTTTGCCTGATGGCCTTGATCGCCTCATAGGCAGGCGAGTAGTACCACCCACGCGCTTTCTCGACGCTCTCGAATCCGATGACCACGATGTAGCCCTTGGGCGCTTCGCCCTCGAGGCTTTGAATCTTGCTGCCACCCGCACGAACCAGATACTGGCCATTGAAGGCGGCCAATGTTTTCGGCGCCTCCTCCGCATATCTGCGTGAGGCGGCCGGGTCTTCTATTTTGCTGGGGTCCTTCTCGACTTCCGCGATGAGGTAGGCAGGAGGCACTTTCGCCTGCTGCGCATGGATCGCCTGGGCGGCGGCTACGCCGAGCGATACGCCAGCCAGCAGCGCCAGCGTCAGTTTGTGGTTCGTCTTCATCGGCTTAGTCTCCTCGATTCGGGTTCACTTGACCTGCCAGAGCGTTGGGCACAGTCTGACCAGGAATTCAGGCATGGGCTTCTCCGCGATTGCTAATTTTGCAGGCTTCCGTTGGAACAAGCACCCCACATCGGGAAATGTGAGTCCAATCGCTCCGGGACCAGGAACCTGGTAGTAACCGGCGCCGGTACCTATTGCCATGTCGCCAAATTCGCTGAGCCAATCTCGATTAAATCGGTCAGCTACGGCGAAGTAGAATGGCGACTCGATCACCGGCGCTATCTGATTAAACCGGATACACTTCTTCTGCTCCCCGATGGCGATGAGTATTCCCTGACGATCGACTCTGTGGAACCGAGCAGTGGGTTTTGCCCAGTATTCCGTCGAGGCCTGGTTGAGGAGTGCTGGCGCACCGCGGTAAGCAAGCAAGAAACTCTGCTGGATGCACCGTACGACATCCGGCCCTTACCATTCTGGCGACGCTTGGAATCGAGGACTGGACCTCTCGGACGAGCAGTCGATGCGCTTGCCGCGGCGGTTGCCGCCAACGCATCACCGGATACCCTCGGCTGGCTGTTCGAGTCGCTGGGCGAAAAGGCGGCGGACTCCATATCCGAACAACGACGGGAGAGTTTCCGCCTGACTGCTATCCGGCCGGCAACTCGTCTTGAGATTCAGCGACGAGTTCATCTCGCGCGCCAAGCCATTGAAGACGACCTGGCCGCACCCTGGACGCTCGTTACGATGGGGCGGGCTGCCATGATGGCATCCCACCATTTTCACCGCTGTTTTCGCATGCTCTTCGGTGAGACGCCGCGCAGGTGGTTATCGCGCCGCCGCGCGGAACGAGCCATGGCGCTGCTGCGAACCACCAGTCGCTCCGTTATTGAGGTTTGTCTCACGGTGGGTTACGCGAGTGCGAGTTCCTTTAGCTCATCGTTTGCCGCGCGTTACGGCATGCCACCGTCGCAGGTGGTGCGCTCAGTTGGCTAGTCTGATGGTGTCCTGCTCGCTGGGCATCTTGGGTGTCGCTGCGCTGGGGTCCGCAGTCGCGGCCAGCCCGTTTTCCTTCGATGCCGCTCCCGGACGTTTGCCGAAGAATGTCGTGCCGATCGACTACAGCATAGCGCTGCAGCCCGACACCGAGGCGCGCACGCTGCATGGTCGGGAGTCGGTGGTGCTCAATTTCCGGCAGTCCACGGCCACCATTCAATTCAATGCCGTGAATCTGAGCTTGCAGCAGGTTCAGTTGGACGGCAAACCGGTCATGAGCGTGGCGATGGATGCCGAGCAGCAACTGGTGACGGTGTCGCTGAGTCAGCCGGCGGCCGTCGGCCGCCATGTGCTGAGCCTGTCCTATGACGGCAAAATCGATGCCGGCCCGCCGGGCCTGTATGCGCAAAGCTACGTCACCTCCGATGGTACCCAGGGGTTTCTGATCTCGACCAAGTTCGAACCCACCTATGCGCGCCGCATGTTTCCCTGTTGGGATGAGCCGGCCTTTCGCGCAACCTTCAAGTTATCCGCCACGGTGCCGGCCGGCTGGGCGACGGTGGGTAACATGCCGGTTGCGAGCCGCGTCGTGCACGGCGCGTTGGCCACGACGACGTTTGCGCGCACGCCGAAGATGCCCTCCTACCTGGTGGAGTTCACGGCCGGCGAGCTGTCCGAGCTTTCCGGCAAGAGTCGATCCACCGCGCTCGGCATCTGGACCGCGCGCGGCCAACAGCAGGGCGGCACCCAGGCGTTGGCCAACGCGCAGCAGATACTCGCGGACTACGACGATTATTTCGGGTTCCCATTTCCGCTACCGAAGCTCGACTCGATAGCGGTGCCGGGCGGCTTCAGCGGCGCGATGGAGAATTGGGGTGCCATCACTTACAACGATCAGCTGCTGCTGCTGACCTCCTCGAGCACCGTTGATAATCGACAAACCGTCTACAGTGTGCAAGCGCACGAGATGGCACATCAATGGAACGGCGATCTGGTCACCATGGGCTGGTGGGACGATCTGTGGCTCAACGAGAGCTTCGCTTCCTGGCGCGCCGCCAAGCAGACCGATGAACGCAATCCCACCTGGAACTGGTGGCAGGCTCAGGATGTGAGCAAGGAGACCGCGATGCGCGCGGATGCGCGTGCGAGTTCACATCCGATCGAGCAGCACGTGAGCAACGAGACCCAGGCGCAGAATGCATTTGATTCGGAGATCACTTACAACAAGGGGCAGGCGCTGCTGCGCATGTTCGAAGCCTATCTGGGTCCGGACCGCTTTCGCGACGGCATCCGCCGCTACATGCGCGAGCACGCCTTCTCCAATGCCAGCAGCGCTGATCTGTGGAATGCGTTGAGCGCCGTCAGTGGACATGCGATCGGCGAGCTCGCGGCGCAATGGACCGAGCAACCCGGTTTCCCGCTGGTGTCGGTCGCGGCGAGTTGCGATGCGCAGGGCCTGCGCACGCTGAGGCTGTCGCAGCGGCGGTATTTGTTGCAGCCGGCACAGACGGAGACGTCGCATTGGGATGTGCCGCTGCAGATTCGATCGGCAGCCGGCGCGGCTGCGCAGGCGGTGCTGCTCAGCCGTGACGGCCAGACGGTGGCGGCCGGCCGCTGCGGAGAGAGTTTGAGCGTCAATGCCGAGGGCGTGGGTTTCTTCCGCGCGTCCTATGACGCGCCGACGTTGCAGGCCAATACGCAGCACTTCGCTGAGTTGAGCTGGGGGGATCGCATCACTTTGCTGGATGATCAGTGGGCCCTGGTCGAATCGGGTCTGCAGCCCTTGCCGAGCTACCTGGCGTTGGCCGAAGCCACGGGCAGCGAGCCCAACGAGCGGGCCTGGGATCAGATCATGGAGGCGCTGGACCGCATCGAATACGACGAGCGCGGCACCCCGGGACATGACGCCTTCGCGACCTACGCGGGCTCGATCATCCGGCCGCTCGCAACGCGCCTGGGCTCGGATCAGCAGCCCGGTGAGGCGCCGGGGGTCAGTAAGCTGCGACGCACGTTGCTGCGCCACCTGGGCATTTGGGGTGATCAACCCACCATTGCAGCGGCGCGCGTGCGCTTTGAAAGATTCGTGCAGGATCCCGGCTCGCTCAGCCCGGATGATCAACCGATGGTGCTGTCGATCATCGCGCGCAATGCCGATGCGGCGACGTTCGAGCAGCTGCACGCCATCGCCAGCAGAGCCAAGAGCGAGACCGAACTGCGGCGCGATCTGATGGCCATGATGGATGTCGCCGATCCGCAATTGGCGGCGCAGGCGGCTCGCATTGCGCTGTCGGACGAGATCCCGCCGCAGGCCGCCTCGCTGCGGCTGCAGCTGGTCTGGGAACTCAACGACCAGAATCCGACGCTGTCGTGGCAGAGCTTCAGCGACAATGTCGCCGCACTGGTGCAATCGCACCAACCGTACGGTCCGATGCTGATCGCGCAGTACAGTCCACAGGTGTATTGGAATTCACTGCCACTCGATCAGCTCGAGGCCTGGATCAAGTCGCAGGTGTCGAACGACATGCTACCGGTGCTGAGGCGCGGTATGGAGACCGCGCGTTTTCAGCTCGCGCAGAAGCGCGCGTTGGTGGATGCCGCGGATCGCTATCTGGCCCGGCATTGAGGCGATTCTATGGGCTTTCTATGAACGGCCGGTCGGGATGCATGAAGAACGAAAGGCCAGCGCCCAATAACAGCAAGCCGATCGATCCATAGAACGGTATCGCCCAACTGCCGGTCAGATCGAGCAAGCCACCAAACACCACCGGCGAGATGATGCCGGCGATGCCGAAGCCGAAATTCATCATGCCGCTGGCCGAGCCGGCGTACTGCGGGGCGATATCCATCGGCACCGACCAGATCGGTGCAACCACCAACTCGGAAAAGAAACACGCCGCCGACAGGCAAAGCGCGACGGTGGTCAGATCGTGCCTGAGCACCACGGGAATCAGAAAGCAGAAAGCGCCCAGCATGCCGACGACGATGAGATGGCTGCGCGCGACCTGCAGGCTGCCGGTCCGACGGTATAGCCAGTCGCTGATGATGCCGCCGACGGTGTCGCCGATCACCCCGCCCAACAGCACGCCGGACGAGAACAAGGCGGAGTGTTTCAGATCGAGGTGAAAGCTCTTGTAGAAGAAAGACGGCAGCCACGTGAGAAAAACCCAGAGCGTCCAGCCGTAGCAAAAATCGACAGCCGTCACCGGGAGCATGCGCCGCGCCAGCTTGAGCCAGGGGACCGAGGGCGCGTTACCGCCGGCCGTACGCGAGGGCACCGGCGGCAATCGTGTCAGCTCCTGAGCTGTGATGCGTTCATGCTGTCGCGGATCATCGCGATACACCCACCACCACAGGGCGACCCAACCCAAACCCAACACGCCCAGCACCACGAACGAGCCACGCCACGAGGTATAGGCCAACAATCCCGCGATCAGCAGCGGCGTGAGCATGTTTCCAAGCCGCGAGGCAGCATGGGTAATGCCTTGCGCGAATCCCCAACGCGCGCGCGGCAGCCAAACCGAGAGTGCGCGGGTTGCGGTGGGAAAAGCGGAGCCTTCGCCGAAGCCCAGCACCACGCGCGCCGCGATCAGCGAGCTTAAACCCCCAACCAAACCGGTGCAGGTCGTCGCAAGGCAGACCACGAGGCCCGAGAGCATCAGCGCGCGACGCGGACCGAAACGGTCGCTGACCCAACCGCCGATCAATTGAAACAGCGCATAGGGGTAGGAGAACGCCGAGATCGCCAGTCCGAACTGCGTATTGCTGAGCCCCAGATCGGCGGTCATGCGCGGTGCAACCGTCGCAATGTTCACCCGGTCGATATACATCGCCAGGTACATCAGGCACAAAATGGTCAGCACCTGGCTGGACAGGCCGATGCGAAACAGGCGCCGCGGGCCGCGCCCAAGAGCCACACCGTCAACCGGGGTCATGCCGAAGGACGCGCCTGTCCCTTGATCTGGGTACGGTGCATGACCCGCCTTGCTGCCGGATCGAACGGATCGCGACGATGCATGGTGCAGCGGTTATCCCAAAGAACCAGATCGCCGAGTTGCCAAATCGTGTGCCAGGCGAATTCCGGCCGATCTGTATAGGACCATAGCGTGTCGAGCAGCGCCTCGGATTGCGTCAAGTCGAAGTGCTCGATATAGGCATTACGGCGGCGTCCCAGATAGAGCATCCGCCGCCCTGTTTCCGGATGGGTGCATACCAGCGGATGGAACACGCCCGGCGATTCGCGCGGATCGTCGCTCGGCGCAACCCCCTGCCGAACATACCCGCCACTGTTATAGGTGCCGTCGTGCTTAACCCTCAAGTCCCCGATGCGCCGTTTCAGATCGGCGGGCAACGCCTCATAGACCGCGTACATGTTGACGAACCCGGTGTTGCCGCCGGTCGGCGGTATTTCCAGCGCGTAGAGCATGCTCGCCATCGGCGGGTCGGGAAGATAGGACATGTCGGTGTGCCAGACCGCCTCACCAGCTCCGAGGCTACCGATCGGTTCGCCGTCTTTGAGAACGTTGGAGACGATGTAGATTTCGGGCATGCCCTCGACGAACCGGCGTCCGCTCTCCTGAACGGGAGCAAGGTCGAGCTCGCCGAACCGGCGACTGAAGGCGATCAGTTCGGCGTCGCTAAGGTGCTGCCCGCGAAACAGCAGGACCAGGTTTTCCAGCCAAGCGCGGTGAATCGTGGCGAATGCGTCGTCGCCCAAGCGCCGCAGATCGACACCGCGGATCTCGGCACCGAGTCCGCCGCCCGTCGCAACGACCAGCGGTTCGTCCACCAACTTCATCTGCAAATTGCTCAAACGGAGGCTCGCTGTGAGTAGACAAACATTGAATGCGCCAGATGAATCTACTACAGCGCACAGTGGCTGTTGGTGATAAACCGCGCTGCGGCCGCCTTCTATCTCGTTACGTAAAATCAAAGTCTGATTTCGGTTACAGGCGTAAGCGCTCAGACCAGCTCTGCCGAAGTATCGCGCTCGTTTTCCAGCATGGGCCGCAGCGCGAGAACCAGCGGTACGATGACGGCGGCCGTCAAAGCCGCGGCGAGGACACCGACGGTCCGATTGGAGTGATCGGCAATCGCGCCGTAAGCGATCGGCGCAAGTCCGCCAGCGCCGATGACGCCCGTGTAGAACAGCGCGAATCCCCGGCCGATGTCGCCTTTGGGGGCCAGGTCCGGGACAGTGCCATACAGCACGGACGAAGTGCCATTCAGAACGATGCCCAGAAGCGGAAGGACCGCGAGCATCGGCGCAAGCGGCAGGATCAGGGTCGCCGCAATCAGCAATGCGGTGGCGACTTCGGTGGCGATCACGCTCCACACGACACCCAGATGCTGTCCGAGCCAGCCGCATGCCGCTTTGCCGAGCGCTCCGCCGATGAACAGCAGGGCCAGGCCGAGGCCAACCACCGCTTCCGTTCCGCCGCGGGTGTGCAGCAGAAACGGCAGGAACAGCAGATAGCCCATCCGTGTCGAGGTATCCAGCGCGCCGATGCTCAGGAGCAGACCGAAGCCTTTGCCACTTCGTCTCATTGCCGTGGATTTTTCCTCGACTGGCGCGACGAAGGGTCGGCGGGGCACGACGGCCAGCAACGCGACAGCCACCGCCACTCCCACCAGGCCCATGATTCCGACCGCCGGCCGCCAGGCGACGACCGGCAGCAGCAAGGCGATCACGGCAGGAAAGGTTGCCTTGCCGAGATCCCCGGCGAAGTTATAAATGCCCAGTGGCCCGCGTGCGGCGCTGCCATAGGTGTTGGCCACCAGAATCGAGGAGCGCGGATGCTGAACGCTCGAGCCGATGCCGGCGAGCACCAGGCCAGCGCACAGCCCCGAAAATCCAAACGGCAGCGCCATGACCAGATAGCCCGCTGCCGCGACCAAGGTTGCCAGCGCCAGTGCGGCACGTGGGCTCAGCCTGGCGATCAGCCTGCTGCCCGGGACCTGCAGGCCTCCCATGGTGCCGTAGTAGAGCGCCCGAACCATCGCGAGACCGGCATAAGAAAGGCCGAATTCCGACTGCCAGACAGGCAGCAGCGCGTAGAGCTGGTCCGTGTAGCCGTCGTGCAGCATGTGCGCGAGACACGCACCGGCGAGATTGCGCCGCTGCGGTGAATACCAGCCTCCCCGCCTGATCGGTAATGGTGCCGCCGCGCTCGTGCTCTGCATTCGCTGTCTGTCCTCCTCGACTGCAAACTGTATACGCGTGAGTTTCAGGCGACTAGACTGCTAATTGTGACCTAATCTGTCAGTTTATCTCACGGGTTCCATGCGTCGACTGCCGCCTCTCAATGCACTACGTGTCTTCGAGGTCGCGGCCCGCACGGGCAGCTATGTCGAGGCTGGGGCCGAACTCGGTCTGACCCACGGCGCCGTCAGCCGCCAGATCGTCGCAGTAGAGCGTTGGCTCGGTCAACGCCTGTTCGTGCGCACGGGGCGGCGCATGACGGCCACTCCCGCGGCACGTGTTTTCGCAGCGGAGGTCAGTCTTTCATTCGATCGCGTCATCGCCGCTGCCGAGGCCTGCGGCCGCCTGGAGGCTCGCCGCATACTTCGGGTCAGCGCACCCACGACCTTCGCGATGCGCTGGCTCATCCCTCGCCTGGACCGCTTCCACAGCGAGCGACCCGAGGTCGAGGCGGCGGTCACCACGACGATGACGCTGCACGACGAGCTGCGTGGCGGTTTCGATATCGCCATTCGGCGCGGATCGGCGCAGCACGATGCATGGCCACAGCACCGCGCCGTGGCCTTCCTCGACGAGGCCGACACGCTGATCATGAGCCCGGCGTTGTTCGAGCGCCGCCCGCTGCGCCGCTTGGATGACATCGCGAGCCATGTCCTGCTCTCGACCGAGACCAGGCCAGGTGATTGGACCGATTGGCTCGACCGTGCCGGCCTACGGCCTGCGGCCGAACAGCGGCGACGGGTGTTTGATCATTTCTTCGTCACACGCCAGGCGGTCGTGGATGGTTTCGGGCTGGGCATAGGTCCATTGCCTGTGCTGCAAGCCGACCTGACAGCGGGATGCCTGCTTGCGCCCTTTGCCACGATCACCGTGCCGAGGAAGAGCTACGTGGCCCTGATTCCATTCGACGCGGATAAGACCTCATCTCTGACCGGTTTTATCGAATGGTTGATTGCCGAGGGAACTGCAGCGTCAGTCTCACGATGACGTGTTTTGTTGTTTTCTTGCTACCTAGTCAGGATCCGCCTACGTGGAAACAAGCTTATGTCCGAGCGGCAGCGGCTGATTTTATAGGCCTAATGCGCGCCAGCCCCCACTCAGGAAAGAAGCTATGAAAACGATGTCGCGCCAGACCCTACAGCTAGCGCTGCCCGCCCTGCTGCTTGCTGGCACGCCGCTGATCGCAGTGGCGGATGATGGGCCCTATGTAGGTGTCGAGGGCGGCTTCAACTGGGAAGAGTCCCAGAACCTCAGGCAGGACCGAGACGCCACTGACAAGATCAACTTCGATAAGGGCTGGGCGGCCGGTCTGATTGGAGGCTATTCCTTCGCTAACGGTCTGCGCCCCGAACTGGAACTGGATCATCGTTCCAACGATCTGAACCACGATTACCTCGGAACTGCCTACGGCCTCGATCGTGCCGACAGCGTGTTCACCAACCTGTGGTACGACTTCAAAGCGCCGGACGGCCTGTTCAGCGTGCTGCATCCCTACCTCGGTGTCGGTATCGGCGGGGTGCGCTCCTACTATCACAATGCCAATCTCGGCGGCTTCGGCATCAACGCCGACTACGCCACCGAACTGGGCTATCAGGCGGGCGCCGGAATCGGTTATGACGTGACGCGCCATCTGACGCTGTCACTCGACTACCGCCACGTCTGGACGAACCGTGGCGCCTTCCCGCCGCAAGTCGGCGCGCCGCTGGAAACGGGCTATCCGATCGAGCAGCGTTATCTGGCCGACAGCGCGCTGCTCAGCGTGCGCTATGCCTTCGGCTCGGAGCCGGCCCAGGCACCCGCGCCGCCGCCGCCGCCGCCGGCACCACCGCCGCCGCCGCCGCCTCCCCCGCCGCCGCCGCCGGTCACGGTGACACCGGCTCCGTGCAATGCGCCGGCCGGATTTCAGGTCGACGCCAACTGCCGCATCATTCAGCAGACGGTGGTCGTGCGGGCCGTGGACTTCGAGTTCAATTCGGTGCGACTGACGGCACCGGCACAACAGACTCTGGATGAGGTGGCCGCCGCGCTGGCTGCGCAGCCTGAGCTGCGAATCGAGATCCAGGGTTACACGGATTCCGTGGGCTCGGACGCCTACAACCTCAAGCTGTCGCAGCGGCGTGCCGATTCGGTCGAGTCGTACCTGATCAGCAAAGGCGCGAACGGCTCGACCTTGACTGCGCGCGGCTACGGCAAGGCCAATCCCTTGGTCAGCAATGACACCGCGGAGAATCGCGCCAAGAACCGCCGTGTCGCCTTCGAGGTGACCAATGCGCCGGCAAACGTCAAAGTCGATAAGGAGGAGGCCACGCCTGCCTCGACCGAAGCCGCAGAGCAGCCAACGCACTAACCTAAGGCGGCATCACTGAAGCTCAAGGACCTGGTGTGCCGGCGCATTAGAATGCGCCGGTGACCAAACGAGCGGCAATCGTCTCCCCGGTGCGCACCGCGGTGGGAGCATTTGGCGGCGCGCTGCGCAGCGTCGGCGTGGAGCATCTGAGCGCGGCCGTGATTCAGGAGGTCCTCAAGCGCTCACGGCTCGATCCGGCGCGCATCGAGGACGTGGTCATGGCGCAATCCTATGCCAACGGCGAGACCCCTTGCGTGGGCCGCTGGGCCGCGCTGCAGGCGGGCTTGCCGATCGAAGTACCGGGCATGCAATTGGATCGGCGCTGCGGGGGCGGCCTGCAGGCGGTCGCGACCGCCGCCATGATGGTTCAGACCGGCATGGCCGATGTGGTGCTTGCCGGCGGCGTCGAGAGCATGAGCAACGTCGAGTACTACACCACCGACATGCGCTGGGGCACGCGTTCGGGGTCGGTCAAGCTGCATGATCGCCTGGAGCGCGGCCGCGAGCGCTCACAGCCGGCAGAGCGTTTCGGCTTGATCTCCGGCATGATTGAGACGGCCGAGAACGTCGCCCGGGAATATGCCATTTCGCGCCAGCAGGCCGATGAGTATGCGGCGCGCAGCCAGCAGCGGGCCGCCGCGGCCTGGGCCGGCGGCAAGTTCGAGCAGGAGGTCGTGCCGTTTTCGGTAGTACAGAAGAAGGGGCCGGCCGTGCTGTTTGCCAGGGACGAGGGGGTCAGGGAAGACACCAGCGCGCAGTCGCTCGCCGCACTCAAACCCATCACCGCCGGGGGCACGGTCACGGCGGGTAACGCCGCCCAGCAGAACGATGCCGCGGCCGCCTGTCTGGTGGTCGCAGAAGACAAGCTGCAGCAGCTCGGACTCGAGCCCATGGCTTATCTGGTCGGCTGGGCTGCTGTGGGCTGTGAACCGGCAACCATGGGTATCGGTCCGGTGCCCGCGGTACGCCGCCTGTTCGCCAAAACCGGCCTGTCATTCGCGCAGATGGATCTGGTGGAATTGAATGAAGCCTTCGCCTGCCAGGTGCTCGCGGTGCTGAAGGGTTGGGGATGGAATGATCCGGACCGGCTCAACGTCAACGGCTCGGGCATATCGCTGGGCCACCCGATCGCCGCCACCGGCGTGCGCGTGATGACGACGCTGCTGCACGAGCTCGAGCGCCGCAAGGGCCGTTACGGCCTGGAGACCATGTGCATCGGCGGCGGCCAGGGCATCGCGGCGATTTTCGAACGGGCGATCTAGACCGTGGCTGACCACGATCAGATGCAATACGATTTTTGCGTGGTCGGCGCGGGACCAGCCGGCCTGAGCTGCGCCGTGCGGCTCAAGCAGCTGCAGCCGGACAAGAGCATCTGCGTGCTGGAAAAGGCCTCCGCGCTCGGAGCGCAGTCGATTTCCGGGGCCGTGCTCGAGCCCGGGCCGCTCGAGCGACTGCTGCCGAACTGGCGCAGCGATTATCCCGGCATGAAGCTCGCGGCGGCCGAGGACGATGTGCGTCTGATGACGCGCACCGGCTCGATCAAGCTGCCCGACTGGATGGTGCGCATGTCGCCGCTGAACAATCACGGCAACATCATCATCTCGCTCGGGCAGCTGACGCCCTGGCTCGGGCAGCAGGCCGAAGCGTTAGGTGTCGACGTGTTCCCGGGCTTTGCCGTCAGCCAGGCGTTGTTCGATCCACAGGGCGCCGTCATAGGCGTGCGCATCGGCGACATGGGGGTCAACAGGGACGGCAGTCAGGGCCCGAACTACACGGCCGGCGCGGACATCATGGCCGGCACCACGGTGCTGGCCGAGGGCGCGCGCGGTTCGATCTCCAAGCAACTCATCGCCCGCTTCGAGCTGGACCGGCACAGCGACCCGCCGACTTTCGGACTTGGTTTCAAGGAGCTCTGGCAGTTGCCGCCCGGCCGTGTCACACCCGGGCGCATCGAGCACTCGTTCGGTTGGCCTTTGGATGCCGGCACCTACGGCGGAAGTTTCCTCTATCACCTCGACCAGGACCGCGTGTATGTAGGCTACGTGGTCGGTCTCAACTATCGGGATCCGCGCCTGAAGCCGTTCGAGGCGTTTCAGCAGTTCAAGCACCACCCGCGCATCAAGCCGCTGCTGCAGGATGGAGAGATCCTGGCCGCCGGCGCGCGCGCCATTGCCGCCGGTGGCTATCAATCGCTGCCGAAGCTGGACATGCCGGGCGCGCTGCTGATCGGCGATGCCGGCGGAACGCTCAATGTCTTCAAGATCAAAGGCATTCATCAGGCCATACGATCCGGGGTGCTGGCCGCCGAGCATTTGTGCGAACGAGGCAGCAGTCTCGGGTTCGATGTGCGCTGGCGCGCCTCAGAGGGCCATCGCGAGCTGCGCGCCGTGCGCAACTTCAAGCCCGCGTTCAAACGCGGCCTGTATCTGGCCATGGCCAATGCCGGCCTGGAGATACTGACCAAGGGTGCGACACCCTGGACCTTGAAGAACACGGCGGATTTTTCCGCGCTCGAGAAGCTCGACGACTACGTCTCTCCCGAGCGTGGCTGGACCCCGCGCACGCTGCCGCCGCGTGATCGTGTGTCCTCGGTATTCTTTGCCGGCAACGCGCACGATGAGAATCAGCCGGTGCATCTGCACGTGGCCGATACCTCGATCTGTGTCGATCGCTGTGCCAGGGAGTTCGGCAATCCCTGCCAGAACTTCTGTCCGGCCGCCGTCTACGAAATCGTCGCTGATGATGCGGGCGGCCGGCGCCTGCAGATCAATGCCGCCAACTGCGTGCATTGCAAGGCCTGCGACATCAAGGACCCTTACGGCATCATCACCTGGACACCGCCGGAAGGCGGATCGGGTCCGAACTATCAGAATCTTTGAGCGCTGGCTGCGACCTTATCTCGGCGCGTTCATTTCGGAAAGTCGAGTTGGCGCACGACTTCCTGAAATCGTGGCTCCCGGCGCAGCGGGTCGAGGAAAGCATCCCCCGCGAAACCGGTGATGCCCGGATCCTTGACCCGGTACGCCTTCTCGAGCCAGTCCAGGGCCTTGGGCGTATCGCCCCACTGCGCGTAGATCTCGGCATATTGATACGACGATGCGTCGCCCAGTTCACTCATCATGGCTGCCATCTGTGCCTGCGCATCGGCAGCGCGATGCAGCTTGTCGTAGGCGATCGCCAGGCACAGGCGGCTCTCCCAATCCAGCGGTGGCGTGTCGCACGACTTTCGGGCCGCTTCGGCATCGCCCAGGTGCAACTGCGCGAGGCCACGAAGCGCGTCCTGTCGCGTGTCTTTGGGATTGATGCTCAAGGAGCGGTCCGCCGCTTCGATGGCCCCTCGATATTGCTGCGCCGCGTCCAACGTCACCGCCAGGGCTCGGTAGGCCCGCGGGTTGAGTTGATCCAGGGATACCCCACGTCGCGCCAGGCTCGCTCCCTGTTCGGTGCGGCCGATATCCGCGAAGAACCAACCGGCCGACAGCAGCACCGTGGAGTCGTTGGGCGACAGCGCCAGGGCTCGCTCGTATTCGGCCAGCGCACCATGGAAATCGAAAAATCCCCGCGCCAGGACGCCCGCATAGTCCGCGTGCGCCTCGCCCAATTGCGGTGCCAGTTGTAGAGAGTGCTCCGCTGCCGCGCGGGCGCTTTGGAAATGCTCGCGAATCTCAGGTCCCACGCCGTAGTACTCGGCAAAGCCGGTCTCTGCTGCAGCCTTGGATGCGTAGGCCTTGGCGAAGCCGGGGTCCAGGCGGATGGCTTCATCGTATGCGGCAATGGCGGCGAGCGGGCCGCTCCGGTCGTAAATATCACGGCCGACATTCCTGCCGCGCAGATAGGCATCGAATGCCTGCGGGTTCTGGGTTCCGCCCAGTTCGATCGTGGCCGCGGCGTTGGCCAGCAGCGTGGCCTGCAATGCCTGGGTGACCGCCGTGGCGATCTCGGCCTGCAGTTTGAGCACGTCCTTGAGGTCGCGGTCATAGGTCTGCGACCACAGGTGAAATCCCGTCACGGCATTGATGAGCTGGGCCGTGATCCGCACGTGGTTGCCGTCCTTGCGCACGCTGCCCTCCAGCACGGCGCCGACGTTGAGTTTGTGGGCTACTTCCGACAGATCCACCTCCTTGCCCTTGAAAAAAAACGAGGAGGTTCGCGCCGCCACCTGCAGATCGCGCACGCTGGTGAGCGAATTCAGCAGTTCCTCGGACAAGCCATCGGAAAAGTAGTCCTGCTTGGGATCGCCGCTCATGTTCACGAACGGCAGAACGGCAATGGAATGGGGCGGCGGGGAGAAGGCGCCCGGTGCCGCAGGCGGGGCCGAGACCGCGGCCGCCGACGCAGCTGCGGCAGGTTCTGCTCCGCCATGATCCCGATGGCGCGCGCCAAAGAACCAGATGCCGACCGCCACGGCTGCGAGCACCGCCACGGCGACGAGACCGGCCAGCGCCAGCGCTCTGCTGCTGCGCGGCCGCCCGGCCGCCGCCGTCGCCGGCGGTGATGGCGGTGGCGAGGGTGCTGCCGGCGCTGCCGCCACCCACGGGTCTGCGACGCGGGCGTCGGCAATCACGCGGCACACTGCGCTCACCAGCGTCGGCAACGCGTTGCCGGGCTCGCCACCGCTGGCGTCCAGCCACTGTGAGGTATTCAGAAAGTACTCGAGTCCGGTCGGTAGCGGCGCCAGGTCGATGCGCAGGGAAATCACCGGGTGGCGTTTCGAGCTCGCGCGCTCCACCTCCCGCAGCACGTGCGATGAGGAGGTGGCGTTCTGCGACAGCACCAGCACCAGCGCCTTGGCGGAATCGATCGCCCGGACGATGGCGTCGCCGTAGAACTCTCCGGGGATCACATCGCGCGGCGCCAGCCAGCACTTAACGCCCTCGCGCTCCAGCGCGGCACACACTGCTTCGGCGACGCTGCTGTCCGCGGAGGCGTAACTGATGAAGACGTGGGGGGCGCCCGCACGGGCAGCGGATTGCTCGTCGCCGACGGCTACAGCCATGTCTCCCATCCCCGGTTACCTGTGGGGGATAGTCGCGTATGCTCCGGGCATTGGCAACCAGCGCGAGTAAAGCAACGCGATGACCAATGCTTCCTTGCCACTCGACGCTTGGAGCAACTTCTACGTCATCGTCGGCTCAGCGGCCGGCGGCCTGACCGGCTTGACGTTCGTGGTGATCGCGCTGGTGGCCGAGGCGCACGTACGGCTCTCGGGGCTCCGCGCATTCGTCAGCCCGACCGTGGTGCATTTCTGCTCGGTGCTCGGGATTGCCGCATTGTTGAATGTCCCCGGACAGACGCCCGCAAGCATGGGGCTGTGCCTCGGCGCCAGCGGACTGCTCGGAGTGCTCTACAGCGTCGGCACGACGGTGCAAATGCTGCGCACCGGGCCCAGTTACAAGCCGGTGGCCGAGGACTGGATCTGGAATGCGATCCTGCCGACGCTGAGCTATCTGATATTGCTGATCGCCGGCACAGTGGCGCCACGGCATGTGCCCGGCGCCCTGTACGCGACCGCAGCCGTCTCGCTGCTGCTGTTGCTCATCGGCATTCATAACGCCTGGGATATCGCCGTGTGGTTCACGGCGGAGAGTCCAACGGCAAAGGCCAGGGCCGAGAAGCCGCCGGCGCCGACGCAGCCGCCAGCGCCTTAGGCGCTACCGGCCGGCAGGCATTTGGCTTCCAGATCGTAGGTGCCTGCGGCCGTGATCTGCACGTGCGCGAACTCACCGATCTTGAGCTTGCCGCCCGCGCGTACGCGCACGATGCCGTCGATCTCGGGCGCCTCCGCGGCGCTGCGCGCAATCGCCGTGCCGCGCTCGATCGCATCGACCAGCACGCGACAGCGGCTGCCGACGCGCGCGTTCAAGCGCGTGGCGCTGATGGCGCCGGCTTTTTCCATGAAGCGCTGGTAGCGCTCTTGCTTGACCGGTTCCGGCACCGCTTCGGCGATCGCGTTGGCCGCGGCGCCTTCGACCGCGGAGTATTTGAAGCAGCCGACGCGATCGAGCTGTGCGGCGTCGAGCCAGCTCAGCAACTGCTCGAACTCGGCTTCGGATTCGCCCGGGAAGCCGACGATGAAGGTGCTGCGCAAGGTCAGCTCGGGGCGCTGCGCGCGCCAGCCCTCGATTCGGCGCAGGGTATCTTCCGCGTGCGCCGGGCGGCGCATGCGCTTGAGCACGCTGGGGCTGCCGTGCTGGAACGGGATGTCGAGGTATGGCAGCACCCCGCGCTCGCTCATGAGCGGGATCAACGCATCGACATGCGGATACGGATAGACATAATGCAGTCGCGCCCATATGCCGAGCTGCGACAGGGCACGCGCGAGCGCAACCACGCGGGTCTCACGACGCTCGTCTCGCCACAACACCTCGCGGTAGCGAATATCGCTGCCGTAGGCGCTGGTGTCCTGCGAGATGACCAGCAATTCGCGCACGCCGGCCTCAGCCAGTGCTTCGGCCTCGCGCATGACATGATCGAGCGGCCGACTGACCAGATCGCCGCGCAGTGCGGGAATGATGCAGAAGCTGCAGCGATTGTTGCAGCCTTCCGATATCTTGAGGTACGCGTAATGTCGCGGCGTCAGGCGGATGCCCTGCGGCGGCAGCAGATCGATGAAGCGCGCGTGCGGCGCCGGCAAATGCTCATTGACGGCGGCGATCACGCGCTCATAGGCGTGCGGCCCGGTCACGCCCAGCACCTTCGGATGCCGCGCGAGAATGCGCTGCGGATTGGCGCCCAGGCAGCCGGTCACGAGCACCCGGCCGTGCTGCTCGAGGGCCTCGCCGATGGCCTGCAGCGACTCATCGATGGCCGCCTCGATGAAACCGCAGGTGTTGACCACGACCAGATCCGCGCCGCCGTAATCCGGCGCGATCTCATAGCCGCGGGCGCGCAACTCGGTGATCAGGCGCTCGGAATCGACCAGCGCCTTGGGACAGCCCAGGCTGACAAAGCCGACGGTCGGCGCGCGGGCGCTTTGTGGCATGGATGCGTGTGCAGGCGTCATGTACCCTGGGGGGCGGGGAGTGTACATGAGCGAGCGTGCCGGATCGATGCATGGCCTTTGACCGCGATTACTACCAGCGCTTCTATTTCAACCCCCGCACCGCGGTGACCTCGCGCGCGGAAATGCGCGCCCGTGCGCGCCTGATCGCCGGCTGCCTGCAATATGTCGGCTTGCCGGTCGCCCGCATTCTCGATGCCGGCTGCGGCGTCGGGCTGCTGCGCGCCCCACTCAAGCGGGCACTGCGCTCGGCGGACTACGTCGGGCTCGAGTTCAGCCAGTACCTGTGCCGTCGCTACGGCTGGCGCCAGGGCTCGATCGAGACGCTGCGCACCCGCGAGCGTTTCGATCTGGTGATCTGCTATGACGTACTGCAGTACCTGTCGCCGGCGCAGGCGCGTCGCGCCATCGCCAACCTGGCCCGGGTATGCCGTGGCGCGCTGTATTTCGGTGCTCTGACTCAGGAGGACTGGCGCGACAATTGCGATCAATCGCGCACCGACCGCATCCCGGGTCTGCGTCCGGGCGCCTGGTATCGCCGCGAGCTGTCGCGCGCTTTCCGGCCGATCGGCTGCGGCATGTGGCTCAAGCGCGAACTGAATCTGACGCTGTGGAATCTGGACGCGGCAGCTTGAATGCGCAGCCGCCCATCGCCGAGCTCATTGCCTTCGACGGTGCGGTCGAGTGCCGCCTGGAGAGCGGAGCGATCAACCTGATGCTGAGCGGATTCGAACGTCGCGGACCCGCCGCCGTGCGCACTGCCGCGTCGGCGCTGTTTGCCGGCGCGGCCGTTACCGGGCCGGCAAATCTCGGCGCGCTGCCGCCGCGATTGCAGGCAGTGCGCATCGTCGAGCTCGCCGGAGCCCCGGGCGCGCGCCGCTTTGTGATTCGCGCCCAGCAGCTGCAGCTGGATCTGGTGGCCCGCAGCATGCAGCTGCATCGCGACGCCGGCCGCGCTTTTTTTCTGGCGGTGCCGCCGCCGCGCGTGCCGCTGATGCGTCGGCTGGGTTGGAGCGTGCTGCTGCTGGCATTGCGTCTGCCGGGCGCCGGCCGCCTGCTCGCCCGGCTGCGCAGTAGTCGATGAGCACACGCATTCCGGTCACAGTGCTCACGGGCTTTCTCGGCGCCGGCAAGACCACGCTGGTCAACCGCATTCTGTCCGAGCAGCACGGCAAGCGCATCGCCGTCATCGAAAATGAATTCGGCGAGATCGGTGTCGATCACGAACTGGTGATCGGCGCCGATGAGGAAATCTTTGAGACCAGCAATGGCTGCATCTGCTGCACCGTGCGCGGCGACCTGATCCGGATCCTGACGCAGCTGCGCAAGCGCCGGGATCGCTTCGATGCCATTCTGATCGAGACCACCGGCCTGGCCGATCCGGGCCCCGTGGCGCAGACATTTTTCATCGATGAGGAACTCAAGGAATACTTCTCGCTCGATGCCATCGTGACCTTGGTCGATGCGCGCCACATCGAGCAGGAGCTCGAGCACAATGTCATCGCGCGCGAGCAGATCGCGTTTGCCGACGTCGTGTTGCTCAACAAGATCGATCTGGTGGACGCGGCCGCGCTCGCGCGCATCGAGCTGCGCGTGCAGGGCATAAGCGGCACGGCCACGGTGCTGCGCACGCGCAATGCCGACGTGCCGCTCGCACGCGTGCTCGACATCGGCGCCTTCGATCTCGAGCGCGCACTTGCGCACGATGATCAGTTCCTGCAGCCGGCGCGACCGTTTGAATGGGCCGGCCTGTATGCGTTAGGCAGCGAGCAGTACGCGCTGCGCACCGGCGAGCACGAGCACGACCACGACCACGCGGACGCGCAGGCGCTGCTGCACGTCGACATGCTGCTGTTGCCGACCGACGCGGCGCCGGGCGCCGCGATCGATCAACAGCTGGCTGCGGCCATGAGGTTGTTCGAGGCGGAGCCGCTGGTGCTCGTGCCGCTGGCCATGCTGCCATTGCGCGAGCTTGTGCGGCTGCCGCTGCAAGGCGGCGCGCACTACCAGCTGCAGCTCGAGCAGGCCGGTGCCTGCGTGCTGTTCTGCGAGCACGCGCCCGAGGAATTCGGCCTGCACCTCAAGGACGCCACGCTGCTCGAGCAGCGCCGCTACGGCTCGCATCACCACGATCCGGAGATCGGTTCCATCGGCCTGGAGGATCCGCGGCCGCTGGATCCGAACAAGCTCAACGACTGGCTGTCGTACCTGCTGCAGAGCCGTGGTCAGGACATCCTGCGCATGAAAGGAGTGCTGAATATCAAGGGCGAGCCGCGGCGCTACGTCTTCCATGGCGTTCACATGGTGTACGACGGACAACTCGAGCGCCCATGGCCGCCGGCCGCCCCGCGGCGCAGCCGTCTGGTGTTCATCGGCCGCCATCTCGATCGCGGCGAGCTGGAGGCCGGCTTCGAATCCTGCATCGCATGAGCAGCGCGGCCGGACAGCTGCGGCTGCGAAGCCGAATCGAACTCGGTGACTATCCGGTCGATGCCGCATGGTCGCCCGACGGCAAGGCGCTGGTCGTGGCCTGCGGCGCCGGCGCGCTGATGTGGGTGCCGATCGAGACTTCGCCGATGGCACGCCCGATCGGTGGGCACGCCGGCGGTGCGCTCGCGGTGAGCTGGCAGAAGGCGGGAAATTTATTTGCCTCATCGGGTCAGGATGGCGCTGTGCAGCTGTGGGATGCGCGCACGCTCGAGTCCCGGACGATCCACAGCGGCACGCAATGGGCCGAGCATCTGGCGTTCGCCGACAATGGCCGGCTGCTGGCTGTGGCCTCGGGCCGTGCATTACGGCTGTTCGATGCCGGCG
>Ga0302324_100007982_pt1 | contig 22414 bp, 20 predicted proteins | sample Palsa_T0_1_FD_201949 | JGI IMG/M metagenome (GOLD analysis project Ga0302324, IMG submission 201949) | Peat permafrost microbial communities from Stordalen Mire near Abisko, Sweden - Palsa_T0_1 | ecosystem: Environmental > Terrestrial > Soil > Palsa > Peat permafrost | place: Sweden: Abisko...
ACTTGCGGATGAAGCCCTGGTCGACGCCCATGTCGATCAACGAGCCTTCCCGGCTGATGCCCTTGCCGTAGAGGATGTCGAACTCGGCCTGCTTGAACGGCGGCGACACCTTGTTCTTGACGACCTTGACCCGGGTGCGGTTTCCGACCGCATCGGTGCCGTCCTTGAGTGTCTCGATCCGGCGCACATCCAGACGGATCGACGAGTAGAACTTCAAAGCCTTTCCACCCGTGGTTGTTTCGGGTGAGCCGAACATCACGCCGATCTTCTCGCGAAGCTGGTTGATGAAGATCGCCGTGGTGCCCGAATTGCTCAGCGCACCGGTGATTTTCCGCAGCGCCTGGCTCATCAGCCGGGCCTGCAGGCCGACATGGCTGTCGCCCATCTCGCCTTCGATCTCGGCGCGTGGCACCAGTGCGGCCACCGAGTCGATGACCAGAATGTCCAGTGCGCCCGAGCGGATCAGCATGTCAGCGATCTCCAGCGCCTGCTCGCCGGTATCCGGCTGGCTAACCAGCAGCGAATCGGTGTCCACGCCCAGCTTGCTGGCGTAGTCGGGATCCAGCGCGTGCTCGGCGTCGATGAACGCCGCGATGCCGCCTGCGGCCTGGGCGTTGGCCACCGCGTGCAGCGCGACGGTCGTTTTACCGGAAGACTCCGGGCCGTAGATCTCCACGATGCGGCCGCGGGGCAGGCCGCCGATACCCAGGGCGACGTCTAGCGCGATCGACCCGGTGGGGATGACCGAGATCGGCACGCGCACTTCGTCACCGAGGCGCATCACCGATCCTTTGCCGTGACTCTTCTCGATTTGGGCCAGTGCCAATTCGAGGGCCTTCTCGCGGTCTGGGGCTTGTGCCATGGTGCTACCTCTCGGTGTAGTCGTTGTTCGGTTTGACCGGTCTTGGTCAGTTGGCCGTGACGTTAAAGCAGCCCACCGACAAGTCGGGCCCGTCGAACAATCACCACAGTAGCGAACACCTGTTCGAACGCAAGGAGGCGCGCCGTCGGCGTGTCCGGGGTCAGATCACCACTGTTCGCGGGGCACGTCGAAGTCGACGCAGAGCGCCCGCCACACCTCACGCGGATCCACGCCGTCCTCGATCGCCTGCGCGGCGGTACGCCCGTCGAACCCGCTCAACACGTGATCAGCCAGCACAGAAGCGCCGTAGGTCGTGCCGAAGCGCAGGGTCACCCGTTCACGGAATTCCGTCAGCCGCACGCAGCCGAAGCTACCTGGCCCCAAGCCAACCAGCTCGTACCAGTGCCTCGTGGCACACCCGTACCGGGTCGGCGACCTCGGCCGCACTGGCCGCCGCGCGACGGGCGGCGTCGCGATAACTCGGCGTCGCCAGCACTTCACCGGCGGCGGCGGCCAATGCCTCGCCCGTCAACGGCCGTACCAGTCGTCCACTCCCCTGCCGTGCGACCCGGTTGGCGATCTCCCACTGGTCACCGCCGCCGGGGACCACCACCAGCGGCACGCCGGCCAGCAGCGACTTGGCCACCATGCCGTGACCGCCGCCGCAAATGGCCAGGTCGGCTTCGGCGAGCAGGGCGTCCTGGCGACCCAGCCCGACCACGGCCCACGGCGGCACGGTCAGATCCGATCCGTTCAGCCGCGAGACCACCACCCGTGTGCCGTCGGGCAGGCCCGCCCCGGGCACCAGGCTGTCGAGAGCCGTCTGGGCCATCCCCTGCGTCCCGGTCGACGCCGTCGACGGTGCCACCATCACCACCGGCCCCGAGCCGGGCGGGATCGACAGCACCTGCTCGGTCGGCTCGAAGTGCAACGGGCCCACCAGGACGGCTTCGACCGGCCAGTCCGGCCGCGGCACCTCCAGGGCGGGCAGCGTCGCGATCAGTCGCCGGAGAGGACCGGGATCGTGTGCGGGCAAACCGATCTGGGCACGGGCATCGGATCGCTGCCGGAGACCGGCACGCCATGATCGTGCGGTCAGCGCCCGCATCGTGGCGTCGCGCAATCGGCCCCGGATGCCGGTGCCGGACGCCAGCCCACTGCCCAGCGGCGGCAACCCCTTCGACGGGCGGTAGAGCGGATGCGGGTTGAGCTCGATCCACGGGATGCCCAGCAGCTCGGCCGCCATGCCGCCGCAGGCCGTAATGACGTCGGACACCACCAGATCCAGCGCCATCGCCTGCAGCTGCGGAGCATTGAGCACTGCCATTCGCGCGGCACGCTGATGGATCTTGGCGCCGGCGTCGAGGTCGTCGTCCTCATCGGTCGGGTCGAGCCCGAGCAATTCCACCGCGGCGACGCCCGCGGCGCGCGCGGTGTCGAGCCATTCGACGCCGGTCAGCAGAGTCGGTGTGGCGCCGGCTGCCATAAACCGTTGGCAGAGCGCGATCGCCGGAAAGGAGTGGCCCGGGTCCGGCCCGGCCACCACCGCGACACGCATCGCCTCACCCTGCCATAGCGGCTGACTAGGCTGATGTCCATGACCGAGCTGACTCTCGAGAACACCCGCACCGTCGAGGTGTTCCTGCACGCGCTGCAGGACGCGGACCTCGACACCGCCGGCGCCGCGCTGGCCGACGATCTCGTCTACCAGAACGTCGGTTTGCCTACCATCCACGGCCGCAAGCGAGCGATCAGACTCTTCAGCTCGCTGGGCGGCGCCACCGCGTTCGAGGTGAAGATTCACCGCATCGCCGCCGACGGCGCCGCGGTGCTCACCGAGCGCACCGATGCCCTGATCCTTGGTCCGCTGCGGCTGCAGTTCTGGGTCTGCGGTGTGTTCGAGGTGCACGACGGCCAGATCACGCTGTGGCGCGACTACTTCGACTTCTTCGACATGTTCAAGGCAACGCTGCGGGGCCTCGCGGGGCTTGTGGTGCCGTCACTGCGGGCATCGCTGTAACCGAGATGAGCGGCAACGCTGCGCGGCCCAACGCGCTTCAGTTCATCCGCTACTGCTGCGGGGGGCAGCTGCCCGACTCGATGCGGGACTGGGTGCGCAACGATCTGGCCGGCAAGGGCGCGACGGGCCGGATGATGCGTCGGGTCGCCGTTCCGGCGATACTGGTGCTCGCCCCGTTCTGGCTGATCCCGACCACGCTCGACGTCCACCTGAGCATGACGCTGCCCATCCTCATTCCGTTCGTGTACTTTTCGCACGCGCTCAACAAGGTGTGGCGCCGTCACATGCTGCAGGTGCACAATCTGGACCCGAATCTGGTCGACGCGCGCCGCAGCAAGCGCCAGGAGCGGATGCGTCAGTCCTACATCGATCGCTACGGCCCCCGGGACGAGTCGACCAGCCACGGCCAAGACATCTAGCGGCGCGGCAGGCCGCCGAGCTCGTCGAACGCCTGCGACCAGCCAACCAGCCGGTCGGTCGCACCGGCCAACTCGGTGCGGTACCGCTGGCGTGAGGCCACCACCATGGATCCTTGGTCGGCATTCGCCGAAGAAACCAATTGCGCTGCTGCAGTCACCATTTCGTTGTACTGACGCACTCCTGCGCCCAACTGCGCGGTGAACGCGTTGATCGTCGGGGCCAAATATGACCGCGACTGCGGCGTGCCGTTCGCCGCCCGCTCCATCGAGACCACCTCGGCGGCGGTGGCCGCCATGGCGGCGGAGCTCTGGTTGGCCGCGGCGGTCAGATCACGAATCTCAGTGGCAGGCAGCATGTTCCCGCGCTGCATCACACCGAGCAGCGAAAAGAACCCGCGCTCGGATGCACCCAGCGCCGACATCGCTGACCGGGCAGCCGAACTCGGCGGTGGGAGGCGCCGGGCGTTGGTGGGCCGCTGCGCCGGAAGCGGCTCCGACCGCAGCCAGCCGTAGCGAATGAGCAGCAGCGTCGCGATCATCGCCTGCGCGACCGCGACCCCGCCGGTGATCTCCAGCAGCAACGCGAACCAGCCCCAGGCCGCCAGCACCACCGTCGTCACGGCCCAGAACACACACCCTGCTGCGAAAATCAGGCCCCACCGCAGCGCACGACGCCGTCGGCGCAGCAGCTTCTCCCGAGGGTCGTTGGCGGCGCTGATCTTTCGCGCCAACCTGTCGACGACGTCGTCGGCGATGTCGAAGCCGCGCACCAGTAACGCCCGCCAAGGCGTGCCACGACCGGACTGCACCGCCACTCGCCGTCTCCTACTGACCGATGGGCTTCTCGGTGGGCGCGGCCTCTGGAGCCGTCGCCGGCGTGCCCGGCGCGATGGCCTGCCCGCCGGCAGACCCCCCAGTCGGCAAAGCCGACCCTCTCATCGAAGCGCGAATCTGCTCGAGCCGCGAGTGGCCGGCCATCTCCGTACCGGCCTGCTCGACCTCGATCATGCGGCCCTGCACCGAGTTCTGCGCCAGCTCGGCCTGACCCAGCGCATTGGCGTATCGGCGCTCGATCTTGTCGCGGACTTCGTCGAGGTTGGGGGTCGTGCCGGGCGCGGCGATCTCGCTCATCGAGCGCAGCGACTTGCTGACTTCCTCCTGCATCTTGGCCTGCTCGAGCTGGCTGAGCAGCTTGGTGCGCTCGGCGATCTTCTGCTGGAGCACCATCGCATTGCGCTCGACTGCCTTCTTGGCCTGCCCCGCGGCGCCAAGGGCCTGGTCGTGCAGCGCCTTGAGGTCCTCGACGCTTTGCTCGGCCGTCACCAACTGAGCCGCGAACGCCTCGGCGGCATTGTTGTATTCGGTGGCCTTGGCGGTGTCGCCGGCAGCGGTGGCCTGATCCGCGAGCGTCACCGCCTGCCGGACGTTGACCTGCAGCTTCTCGATGTCGGCGAGTTGGCGGTTGAGCCGCATCTCGAGTTGGCGTTGGTTGCCGATCACCTGCGCGGCCTGCTGGGTCAGCGCCTGGTGTTGACGCTGCGCTTCCTCGATGGCCTGCTGAATCTGCACCTTGGGGTCGGCATGTTCGTCGATCTTCGCGTTGAACAGCGCCATGACGTATTTCCACGCTTTGACGAACGGGTTGGCCATCGGTTAGCTCCGCCTTTGTGTGTAAGTGGCTGCGTACTCGCTCAATTTATCGGTTCCGCGCCGATTGCCACACCCTGCCGGTCGAACGTTATGCAGAGGCCGACAGCGCCATGGCGACAACGGGCGGAATGACGACCTTGGTGCTGACGTCGATATTGGCGGTACTCGACGAGTCGGCCGTGGTCAGAGCCTGAGCCGACTCCTGGCGGGTCAGCTGTTCGCTGGCGTCGACAAGCAACTCCGACAGCGGCACATCCAGTGCGTGGCAGATCGCGCTGAGCAGCTCGCTGGATGCCTCTTTACGACCGCGCTCGACCTCCGAGAGGTAGCCCAGGCTGACCCGTGCGGAGTCGGATACTTGACGCAGCGTCCGGCCTTGTGTGGTTCGGGCCCGACGCAGTACATCGCCGAGGACCTCGCGCAGCAGTGTCGGCATCGCGCTCTCCTTAAGTCCGCTCAGGATCGTCTTTTTTAAGTCAACGACGGCCGCGCGGTCATTGGTTCCCGGCAGCTCAATCTGCCGCGACGAGCGCGCGCAGCCTGCTGACCGACTCCCGCACCGCCGAGACGCGGATGTCCCAGCGGGTGCCGGAGAACTGCAATTCAACGACCTCGGTGTCGACTGGCCCGGCCACACCTATGAACACCGTGCCGACCTTGTGCCCGCCGTGCGGCTCAGGGCCGGCGACACCGGTCAACCCGACACCCCAGGTGGCCTCGCAGCGCTGACGTGCGCCGACGGCCAGCGCCCGCGCGGTCGGAGCCGCGACCGGCCCCAGCTCGTCGAGGATCTGCGGCGCGACACCGGCCAGCAGCACCTTGGTGCGCTCGGTGTAGGTGATCAAGCCGCCGCGCAGGACCTCGCTGGCGCCGGGCACCCCCGCAAGCGTGGCGGCGAGCAGTCCCGCGGTCAGCGATTCGGCGGTCGCCACGCTCTGCTTGCGGACCGTCAGGTCGGCGACCAGCCCGCGAGCGTCGTCAGTCAGCAGCGGGTCGTCCACGGGAATCTCTCGCCGCGGAGGCGACATAGTCCAGACCGGTGACCACCGTCAGCACGATCGCAGCCGCCATCACCACCCACGCGGTCACCAACCACGTGCCCGACAACGGCAGCACGAACAATCCGATCGCGACGGCTTGCACGAGGGTTTTGAGTTTGCCGCCACGACTGGCCGGAATAACGCCATGGCGCAGCATCACAAACCGCAGCACTGTGATCCCCACCTCCCGGGTCAGGATGACCACCGTCACCCACCAGTGCAGATCGCCAAGCATCGACAACCCGATCAGTGCCGCCCCGACCAGGGTCTTATCGGCGATCGGATCGGCCATCGTGCCGAATTCCGTCACCATGCCATAGGCGCGGGCCAGTGCGCCGTCGAACCGATCGGTGATGACGGCGACGGCGAAAACAACGAAAGCGATGATGCGGCTTGGGGTTTCATGGCCGTTGCCGGCGAACAACACCAACAGGAAGACGGGGACCAGCACCAGCCGCAGCAGCGTGAGCACATTGGCCAAGTTAGTGACCCGAACGCGCGGGACTACCGGACCTGTCTGCGGCTGCCCCGACACCGCAACAGAATATCGGTAACCGGGCCGTTGGGCGTTATTGCCCGCTCGTCTTTGTCGCGTCCGCTTCGCGCCACGCGCTTGGCATCGACGTCTAACCGATAATCTGCACCGGTGAACGCAGCGAGCGATCCACCGACCGACGGGCCGGCGATCAGGCGCGCGCGGACCTCCGATGTCCCGGTGATCAAGCATCTCGTCGACACCTACGCCGGCCGGATTTTGCTGGAGAAGAACCTGGTGACGCTCTACGAAGCCGTCCAGGAGTTCTGGGTGGCCGAGTACGAGGGCGAAGTGGTCGGCTGCGGCGCGCTGCACGTGCTGTGGGCCGATCTCGGCGAGGTGCGCACGGTGGCGGTCGATCCCTCGATGACCGGGCGCGGCATCGGCCACGCCATCGTCAACCGGCTGCTCACGGTGGCGCGCGAACTGGCACTGCAGCGACTGTTCGTGTTGACGTTCGAGACCGAGTTCTTCGGGAGGCACGGGTTCAGCGAGATCGAGGGCACTCCGGTCACCGCGGAGGTGTTCGAGGAGATGTGCCGTTCCTACGACATCGGTGTCGCGGAGTTCCTGGACCTCAGCTACGTCAAGCCGAACACCCTGGGCAACTCGCGGATGCTGCTGGTGTTGTAGCGGCCGAGTGTGCGGCCAGCCGCACACTCACGGTCGACGGCGCGGCTGGCCGCACGCTCGACGGGAGCAGCTAGTCCTCGTCGGTCTCATCGGCGTCGCCGCCGTTACCGCGGATGGCCATCAGAGTGGCGGCCAGCTCATCGGGCTTGACCAACACCTCGCGCGCCTTGGAACCCTCGCTGGGCCCGACGATGCTGCGGGTCTCCATCAGGTCCATCAGCCGGCCCGCCTTGGCGAAGCCGACCCGAAGCTTGCGCTGCAGCATCGACGTCGAACCGAACTGGCTGGACACCACCAACTCCACGGCCTGCAGGAACACGTCCATGTCGTCGCCGATGTCAGGATCGGCATCGGTGCGTTCCCCGCTGGGCTTGGCCGCGGTGACGCCCTCGGTGTACTCGGGCTCGGCCTGCTCTTTGCACGCGGCCACCACGGCCTGGATCTCCTCGTCAGAGATGTAGGCGCCCTGCAGCCGGATGGGCTTGCCTGCGCCCATCGGCAGGAACAGGCCGTCACCCATCCCGATCAGCTTCTCCGCGCCGGCCTGGTCCAGGATCACCCTGCTGTCGATCAACGACGACGTCGCGAACGACAACCGGGACGGCACGTTGGTCTTGATCAGACCGGTGACCACGTCGACCGACGGTCGCTGGGTCGCGAGCACCAGGTGAATGCCTGCGGCACGGGCTTTTTGGGTGATCCGCACGATGGCGTCTTCGACGTCGCGCGGGGCGGTCATCATCAGGTCGGCCAACTCGTCGACGATCGCGACGACATACGGGTAGGGCCGATACACCCGTTGGCTGCCCAACGGGGCGGTGATCTCGCCGGATCGCACCTTGGCGTTGAAGTCGTCGATGTGACGCACCCGGGACGCCTGCATGTCCTGGTAACGCTGCTCCATCTCCTCGACCAACCACGCCAGCGCTGCCGCCGCCTTCTTCGGCTGAGTGATGATCGGCGTGATCAAGTGCGGAATGCCTTCGTAGGGCGTCAGTTCCACCATCTTCGGGTCGATCAGGATCATCCTGACCTCTTCAGGGCTGGAGCGGGTGAGCAGCGACACCAACATCGAGTTGACGAAGCTGGACTTACCGGAGCCCGTGGAACCCGCGACCAGCAGGTGCGGCATCTTGGCCAGGTTGGCCGAGATGAAGTCGCCCTCGATGTCCTTGCCGAGCCCGATCACCAGCGGGTGGTGGTCGCGACGGGTCGACGGCGCGGTGAGAACGTCTGCCAGACGCACCATTTCACGGTCGGTGTTGGGCACCTCGATGCCAACGGCGGACTTCCCCGGGATCGGCGCCAGCATCCGGACGCTCTCGGTGGCGACCGCGTAGGCGATGTTCTTCTGCAGCGCGGTGATCTTCTCGACCTTGACGCCCGGGCCCAGTTCGACCTCGTAGCGGGTGACCGTCGGTCCGCGGGTGCAGCCGGTGACCGACGCGTCGACCTTGAACTGGTTGAGCACTTCGCTGATCGCATCGGCCATCACGTTGTTGGCGGCGCTGCGTTTCTTGGGCGGGTCTCCGGCGACCAGCAGGTTCAGCGACGGCAGGATATAGGGACCCTCGACAACCCTGTCGAGAACCAAAGTATCTTGCCTGGCAGTCGGTTTGGCTTCGGATTTGGCAACGCGTTTGCGACTGCGCGCCACCGCCGGTTCCGGCACCGTCGGGATGTCGTCTGCGACGACCGGCGCGTCGCCGGATGGCCAGGCCTGGGTCCCGTCGTCACCGTAAGCCGAAGCGTCGTCGTAGTAGCCGTCGGAAAAGTCTTCGGCGACAACGCTTTCGGGCCCATCGTCCTCGTAGTACTCACCCTCGTCGTCGTAGTCGAACATCCGGGTGCGGAACATGGTCCGAAGCGTGTCGGGCACTTCGCGAATCGTTGTGCCAGTCAACAGCAGCAGGCCGAACAGCGCGCCGATGAACAACAGCGGCGCACAGATCCACGGGGTCAACCCCTCCGAGAGCGGTCCGCCTATCGCAAAGCCGATGAATCCCGCCGCGTGCGAGCGCCCGAGCGGAGTGTCCGGCGAACCGGCCCACAGATGCCACAGGCCCAGTGCCGGCAGGGCGACCATCGCCGCCCCGAGGACCAGCCGTGGCCTGGCGTCCGGATTCGGCTCGGTGCGCATGAACAGCACCGCGATCGCGGCAGTCACCACCGGCAGCACCAGCACCGCCGACCCGACGAAGATCCGCATCACCGAGTCGACCCAGGCGCCGACCGGGCGGGCTGCGTCGAACCAGGAACTGGCAGCGATGATGACGGCCACGCCCAGCAGGGCCAGGGCAATGCCGTCGCGGCGATGACCCGGGTCGATCTCGCGAGCCCGGCCGACCGACCGTGCGGTGCTACCGGTTCCTCTGGCCAACATCAGCCAGGTCGCACGCACTGCCCGTCCGCCGGCCAACCCGGCGCTGGCCACCAGCGAATGGTTGCGGCGTCGGGCGGGGCGGCGCGGTGCCGCGGGGGGTTTGCGGCGCGTCTGCGCCGACCGGGAACTACCGCGCGAAGCGGCCTTTGACCTGCTCGTTCGGCTCCCGGAACGGGCGACAGTCTTGCTTGCCATGGGGAAAGCCTAAACGCTGAAACACCATCTGCACCATACGCCACACTGGTTACCTGGCTGTGACCATCGAACCGGCGGTTAAGCGGCCAAAACAGCTGGGTAGGGTGACAGCCGTCACTCTTCGTTCAGGAGGTTTGCATGCCCGTCGTCGTCGTCGCCACCCTCACCGTCAAACCCGAGTCGGTCGACACCGTTCGAGACATCCTCACTACCGCGGCCGAGGAGGTCCACCAGGAGCCGGGCTGTCAGCTGTATTCGGTAAACCAATCCGGCGAGACCTTCGTCTTCGTCGAGCAGTGGGCCGACGAGGACGCTCTGAAGACGCACAGCAGTGCGCCCGCGGTAGCCAAGATGTTCACCGCGGCCGGCGAGCACCTGGCCGGGCCGCCCGACATCAAGATGCTGCAGCCCGTTCCGGCCGGCGATCCGGACAAAGGGCAGATCCGCCCGTGACCGAGGGCCCACTAGCGGGGAAAGTCGCGCTGATCACCGGTGTCGCCCGTGGGCAGGGCCGCGCACATGCGGTGCGATTGGCGTCCGATGGAGCCGACATCATCGGGGTCGACATCTGCGCGCCGATCGACAGCGTTCCCTACCCGCTGGCGTCCGCGGACGATCTGGCGGCGACGGTGAAGCTCGTCGAAGACACCGGGGCCCGCATCGTGGCCAAGGAGGCCGATGTCCGCGACCGAGCATCGCTGTCGGACGCGGTTCAGGCGGGTATCGACAAACTCGGCCGACTCGACATCGTGGTCGCCAACGCCGGCATCGCCCCGATGCAGTCCGGCGACGACGGCTGGCGCGACGTCATCGACGTCAACCTGACCGGCGTCTACAACACCATCAAGGCCGCGATACCGACCATGATCAAGCAAGGCTCGGGCGGCTCGATCGTGTTGATCAGTTCCGCGGCCGGACTTGCCGGTGTGGGCAGCCCCGACGCGGGCTCGGTGGGTTATGCAGCCGCCAAGCACGGCGTGGTCGGCCTGATGCGGGTCTACGCGAATCTGCTTGCCAAGCAGAGCATCCGGGTCAACTCGCTGCACCCGACGGGCGTCGAAACACCGATGATCGACAACGACTTCACCCGTGGCTGGCTGGCCACGATGGCTGCCGCGTCGGATTCGCCGGGCAGCATGGGCAATGCCTTGCCGGTGGAGGTCCTGCAGCCCGAGGACATCGCCAACGCGGTCGCGTGGCTGGTGTCCGAACAGGCGCGCTACATCACCGGCGTCACGCTGCCGGTCGACGCGGGCTTTCTCAACAAGTAACTCGTGGCGCCAAATCCAGCGGCACGGACCGCGCTCGGTCCGATGGTGATCGTTGCTTTGGAACAAGGCGAACCGCCCGGTCGACGGTTGGTGGACGACGACCTCGCGGTGCGGTTCCTGCCCGCGCCAGCCCGGTGGCTGCTCACCGCAACACCGCGGAAGTTGTTGCGGCGCCTGGCCATGACGGCGATGGAACGCGAGGGTCCCGGGCTGTGGGCCAGCCTGACCTGCCGCAAAAGCTATATCGCCGACAAGGTCGGCGAGTCGCTCGACGACATCGACGCGGTGGTCGTGCTCGGCGCCGGATTCGACACCCTCGCGTACCGGCTGGCGAGAAAAACGAGTGTTCCAATCTTCGAAGTCGACCAACCCGTCAACATTGCGCGCAAGGCCTCGGCGGTGCGGCGGGCGCTCGGTGCGCAGCCGAGCTCGATTCATCTGGTGCCGTTGGACTTTGAGCGCGACAACGTTCTCGAGGTCCTGACCGAGCACGGGTATCGCCCGGATTCCCGCACCTTCTTGGTCTGGGAGGCGGTGACCCAGTACCTGACTCCAGAGGCTGTGCACGCCACGCTGGAGAGACTGCGGCCGGTGGCGTCCGGCAGCCGACTGGTGTTCACCTACGTCCGGAAGGATTTCATCGACGGCATCAACCGGTACGGCGCCGAGACGCTGTACCGCAGGTTCCGGCAGCGACAGCACGTGTGGGACTTCGGCATCCCGCCCGCTGAGGTTGCGACGTTTCTCAGTGGACACGGGTGGCGACTGATCGAGCAAGCCGGACCCGATCTGATCGTGCAGCGCTACGTCACGCCGACCGGTCGTAACCTGCCGGCATCACCGATCGAGTGGTCGGCGTACGCGGAGAAGATCTAACTCGTTGTTTACCCAACCGCGACACGCCGTGACGTGGGAGTTCCCGCAGCACGGCCGATTTCGGCGCCATACTCGGCACGTGGCCAGCGACGAGGCTGTCCGCTTGTCGGACGCACTGCCGGGCGTACCAGCCGAACCGGCATACCGCTTCTTGTCCCGTCACGAGGCAGCGGTACTCGACGCCGCAATTCATCGCTTGGCACTTGATCATTCGTGTGCGCACGCGGTCAGCTACTTAGATCACGTGCTCTCGGTGTTCCATGTGTCGCACGTCGCCGGGTCACTGCACCGGCGGGTCGTCGCGCTTCGCCACCGATACATCGACGGTGTCGCTCTCCTCGACGAGCGCGCCGGCGGCGACTTCACCGCGGTGCCTCCACTGCGTCAAGACTTGATCCTGTCCCAAAGCCAACTGGTGTCGCTCACCGATCTGCTCTGTGCACACATCGCTGAAGCGATGCAGTTCAGCGCGTAACGCGCCGACTAGATCTCGATGACGGTCGGCACGATCATCGGCTGACGACGGTAGGTCTCCCCCACCCACTTGCCAACCGTGCGCCGCACTGCCTGCGCGATTCGGGTCGGGTCGGTGACATTCTGGCCCGCCAGCGATTCCAGCTCACCTTCGACTCGCCGGATAGCCGGCTCCAAGGCTTTGGGGTCTTCGGAGAACCCGCGGGAATACACGTGCGGCGCGGAGGCCGGCTTTCCGGTCCCGCGCCGGACGACGACTGTGATCGCAATAAAACCCGACGACAGGATGAGCCGTTCGCCGAGCGTGATATCGCCGACGTCGCCGGTGATCAAACCGTCGACAAACATCTTGCCGACCGGCACCGCGCCGGCGATTTTCACCCGACCGCCGACCAGATCGACGCTGACGCCGTTCTCTGCCACCACGATCGACTCTTCGGGCACACCGGTGCTCGCGGCGAGTTTGGCGTTCGCGCGCAGCATCCGCCAGGTGCCGTGGACCGGCATCACGTTGCGAGGGCGGACTCCGTTGTAGAGGAACAGCAGCTCACCGGAATAGGCATGCCCCGAAACATGCACTCGGGCTTGCTGATTGGTGACGACCCGGGCCCCTATCTTGGCCAGCTCGTCGATGACGCCGTAGACGGCCTCCTCGTTGCCCGGTATCAGCGAGGACGACAAGATGATCAGATCCCCGGACGTCAGCGTGATGCTGCGATGCTCGCCGCGCGACATCCGCGACAGCGCTGCCATCGGCTCGCCCTGTGTTCCGGTGGTGACGAGCACAACCTGGTCGGGCGGCATCATCTCCGCGGCACCGATTTCGACCAAGTCGGAATCGTCGACTTTCAGGAATCCCAGGTCGCGCGCGATTCCCATGTTGCGCACCATCGACCGCCCGACGAACGACACTCGCCGGCCCAAAGCCGTTGCGGCATCGATGATCTGTTGCACCCGATCCACGTTGGAGGCGAAACAGGCGACGATAACGCGACCGCTGGCGCCACGGATCAGCCGGTGCAGCGTCGGCCCGATCTCGCTTTCCGACGGGCCGACGCCGGGGATCTCGGCGTTGGTGGAGTCGCACAAGAACAGATCGACCCCGGCGTCGCCGAGTCGCGACATGCCCGGCAGGTCGGTGGGTCGGCCGTCGAGTGGCAGCTGGTCGAGCTTGATGTCACCGGTGTGCAGAACAGTTCCGGCGCCACAGTGCACCGCGATGGCCAGCGCGTCAGGAATGGAGTGGTTGACCGCGAAATATTCGCATTCGAACACCCCGTGTGTGCTGCGCGTTCCTTCGGCGACTTCGACGAACACCGGCTTCACCCGGTGCTCACGGCATTTCGCGGCGACCAGGGCCAAGGTGAACTTCGAGCCGACCACCGGAATGTCGGGGCGCAGCTTGAGCAGGAACGGAATCGCCCCGATGTGGTCTTCGTGCGCGTGGGTCAGCACCAGTGCTTCGACCTCGTCGAGACGGCCTTCGATGTGACGAAGATCCGGCAGGATCAGATCGACACCCGGCTCGTCGTGGGTCGGGAACATCACCCCGCAGTCGATGATCAGCAACCGGCCGAGGTGTTCGAAAACCGTCATGTTGCGGCCGATTTCGCTGATTCCACCCAGCGCGGTGATCCGTAGAGCGCCCGCGGCCAACGGGCCTGGCGGCGGAAGGTCTAGATCCACCTGCAAGCCGCCTTCTGGCTCATCGAAGCACCGAGGCCGCGCGCATATCGGCGGCCAGTGCATCGATCTGCTCTGTCGTCGCAGCCACCTGCGGCAACCGCGGGTCGCCCACCTCGATTCCTTGCAGGCGTAATCCCGCTTTGGACAGCGTCACGCCACCGAGGCGGCTCATCGCATTGCTCAGCGGGGCGATCGAAACGTTGATCTTGCGAGCGGTTGCGACATCTCCGGAAGCGAAGGCGGACAACAAATCCCGAAGTTGACTGGCGGCCAGATGGGAGATCACGCTGATGAACCCGGTGGCGCCCATGGCGAGCCAGGGCAGATTCAGGGCGTCATCCCCGGAGTAATAGGTCAGCCCGGTCTCGGCCATCAACTGCGCGGCGCCGTGCAGATCGCCCTTGGCGTCTTTGACGCCGACGATGTTGGGGTGTGCCGCCAGCGCCCGCAGCGTCTCGAATTCGATTGGCACCATCGAGCGCGGCGGGATGTCGTAGAGCAGCACCGGTAGCGGCGTCGCGTCGGCGACCGCGGTGAAGTGCGCGAACAGTCCGGCTTGCGGCGGCCGCGAGTAATAGGGCGTGACCACCAGCAGTCCGTGCGCGCCCTCGGCCGCACTTGCCCTTGCCAAATGGATGCTGTGCGCGGTGTCGTAGCTGCCCGCGCCGGCGATGACGCGGGCGCGGTCTCCGACCGCCTCCAGGACGGCCCGCAACAGGGCGAGCTTTTCGGCGTCGGTCGTGGTCGGCGATTCGCCGGTGGTGCCCGATACGACCAGCCCGTCACAGCCGGCGTCGACGAGGTGCGTCGCCACTCGAGCCGCCGCCGGAAGATCGAGGGAGCCGTCCGGGGCGAACGGCGTCACCAGAGCGGTCAGCAGCGTGCCCAGACGCGTAGATGCGTCGAATCCGCCGATGTTCACGGACCCAAGGTTACCTGGCGGTACCAAACCCATTCGGCAGTGCAGCGCGGTGTGCTCAGGCCTCGGTGGCCAGCGGACTTGTCGCCACCTCGGTCCCGTCCGCCAGTGTGGCGATGTCGAAGTCGCCGAAGACCGCCGGCGCGACGTCAGCCAGCTGCCGCAGGCACGCGATGGCCAGGCGCCGGATCTCGATATCGGCATGCTCGCTGGCCCTGACCGCGATGAAATGCCGCCAGGCGCGATAGTTGCCGGTGACCACGATGCGGGTCTCGGTGGCGTTGGGCAGCACGGCACGCGCGGCTTGACGGGCCTGTTTACGGCGCAACACCGCATTGGGTTGATCAGCGAACTTTGCTTCCAGCTTGTCCAGCAGCTCGGTGTAGGTGGCGCGGCTGGCATCGGCGGCCTTGGTGAGGATCCGACGAAGTTCGTCGTCGTCTTCCATGCCGGGTGGCACCACTACCTGGGATTCGCTTTCGGGCACGTAGCGCTGCGACAGCTGGGAGTAGGAGAAGTGCCGGTGCCGGATCAGTTCGTGAGTGCACGACCGAGAAATGCCGGTGATGTAGAACGAGACGCTCGCGTGCTCGAGCACCGACAGATGCCCGACGTCGATGATGTGCCGTAGGTACCCGGCATTGGTCGCGGTCTTGGGGTTGGGTTTGGACCAGCTTTGATAACAAGCCCGGCCGGCGAACTCCAGCAGCGCCTGACCACCGTCGGCGTCGGTGCCCCACGGCACGTCGGGCGGCGCGACGAAGTCGGTCTTGGCGATCACTTGCACGTGCAACGGCTCGGTCTCAGCCACGGCGATCACCCTAGCCCGGCCTAGCGGGCACGGTTGGCAAGCACGGCTTCCCGAGCTTGTTCATCGCGTCGCCCACGGCGCAATGTCACCACCGCCGCGCGCACGACAAATGCCGGATGCACCAGGCGAATCGGAGCGTCGATGAGACTGTTGACTCTGAAGAAGCGCACCGCGACAACCGGATCGGATTCAGAGGCCCTCAGCGCCCACTCCACCAGCCGGGTGGCAACTCGCAACCATCGAGACCGTTGCCCAACGACCGCCGGGAAGGCCAGGTCCAAGCTCGCCACCATCTGCCATGCCACGCCAACCGGTTTCGCCGAGGCGCGGAAATATCGCCGGGGCAGACTGGTGTCGCCGCGACGCAGACACCCCCGCAACGCGACGGCTTCCAGCGCGGCAATCGTCATTCCCTGGCCGTATATCGGGTTGAAGCTGCAGATTGCGTCGCCGCACACCAGCAGACCATCCGGTAGCCGGGACATCTTGTCGTAGCGTCGCCACTGGCTGGACGGCATGTGGTGATGCGCCACATCGCCAATCGGTTCGGCGGCCCGTATCGCCGCAGTGAGATGGGCGGGGCAGTACTCGTTGGCGAATGACAGCATGCCGGCCAGATCGCGGGGCGGCTGATGCCCGACCATCCCGAAAACGGTGAACATCCAGGTGTCGTTCTCATAGCCCGTCAGGAACATTCCCCTCGGCCTATCGGGCGCGGGGCCGATGTCGACCAGCATCTCGTGCAGCGTGTCGGGCGGGAGGCGGACCAGTTGGCTCGCGTAGTTGGTGTGCATGACGATGTGATCCTCGGTCGGCCGCCCGTACCCGAGTTTCTCCAGAAAAGCCGGCGTGTGCGCACCGCGGCCCGTCGCATCCATGACGACATCAGCCGTCAATTCGCGTTCGGCACCGTCGTTGCGGCTGAACACCCGCACTCCGGTGACTCGCCGACCATCCGGCGTCGCCACCAACTGGACTACCTCGTGGCCGCCGAGAATGGTCACGTTGCTCATCGCCTGTAGCCGCTGCCGGACATGGCATTCCAAAAACGGCCGGCTCGGCATGTGGATCGTCAATGCCTCCGGATCTTTTGTCACCCTGCCTGAGCGGAGTATGTCGTGACCGCCGAAAGACAGGTGCAGCTTGGACAATTCGCCGTCGCCCCAGACGGGAGCACCGTCGGCTACAAGCTCCTTGAGAAACCCCGGAAAAAACTCATCCAAGATCTGCGCACCGCGGGCTAACAGAACGTGAAGGTGCCGACCCTGCGGTACCCCTCGTCGAACAGCGGGCTCATCCGGCAATAGGTCGCGCTCGACGACAGTGACGGTGTCATAGAAGTCGGCCAGAATCCGTGCGGCGAGCAGTCCGCCCATACTGGCGCCGAGAACGACCGCTCGCTCTCCTAGTCGTGCCATCATTGTGCCATCGAGTTCCCCTGCGGGACAACGCTGCTCGTTTCCTCAGGGTTTACGAGCGCGGTGTAGCCGACAGCAGCCGCCCGAGCGCGGTGCTGTTCCAGGAAATCTCGACTGCTGTTTTCGTCGCCGTGCGCGCGTGCGAGCAGCGCCCGCGAACGCAGGATCGGAAGCTCGTGGAGCACGAAGCCGGGATCCACTGGTACGGCGGCAAGCCGGTCGATCGCCGCCTGGGCCTGTTCTCGGTCGCCGTCAGATCCGCGTTCGATGAGGAGCTGGACCAGAACTTCGGTCGCCCGACCGCGCCAGATCATGTCGCCGCTTGCGTAAGCGCCGTCCAAGCGGGCCCGCACCATGTCGACGGCGCCATCGAGGTCGCCGGTCCGGGCTTTCTCCAACGCGAACTCGGGGTCGACGATAATCAGCGGACTCAGCGAAAATCGCTGTGTAAGGGCCATATTCCGCGCTTGGGTGAAATGGTCGAGCGCCGCCATCCGTTGCGCGCCGCCGCAACCGGCAAGGACCAGCCCGCGACTGAGAAGGCCCATTCCCAGAATGAAGTCGTCGCTGGAACTCTCGGCGATACGTAGCGCCTCGGCGGTCTCTCGGATGGCCGTCGTGTCGGCCGGTAAGGCTCCGAACGGAATCGACGCGACATATTTCCACAGCAGGGCAAACACGTAACTCGTCGTGTCGAGCGGTGCGGCCATCTCGATCGATGCCGTGGCGTCGTCTAGCCAGCCCCGGATACCGAGGCACATCTTGACATGACCGCGCATCGCCATCGCGGTGCTGAGAGGCGATCCGAAAATCAGGTTGCCCTTGATGGGGTCGCCATCAGCCAAGTCGATCAGCCGGTTCGACAGCCGGAGGGCCTCAACCATCTCGCCCGCTTCGCATTTGGCGTAGATCGCCGCGAACAGCAGAGCCACCGTCAGCGTCGGATCACCGATCGATTCGAGCAATTCGCTCTGCTCCGAAGCGAGTTGGGCCGCCTCGGTGAACCGGTTGTGAAAAGTCAGCGCCATGATGAACCCGGTCATGCCGATCGCGAGCGATACTTTGTCGTCGATCGCTGTGCACAGGTTCCGCAGCTCGTCGAAACCCGTGTCGGCGATACTGCCACCGGCCCGCCACAAGGTGCCGCACAGCAGGTTGCGGGGCGCGATCTGCAACGACGCCCGATCCGTCGCGTCGGCCGGTAACCGGTCGGCGACCTGGCGGGCGCGCTGCCAGTTTGTCCGCGCCGCCCGGATATCGCGGAATGCCGACCAGCCGCCGGCACGCATGTGCCAGTCGAAGGCCGCCCGCAAATCCCCTGCTGCCTCGAGGTTTTCAGCGATCAGGGCTGCGTGCTCGTCGGCCCCGCCAGGGTCTTGCTCTTCGATCGCAGTGGCCAACCTTTGATGCAGTACAGCGCGCCCGGACTTCAATTGCGACTCGTAGGCCACTGTCCGGATCAGCGGGTGCCGGAAAGCGTAACCGGCACGAGGAGTGAACATCACCTGATCGATCAATTCCACTTGGAGCAACTCAGTAATCGCCGCGTCCACTTCGACGTCATCCAGTAACGCAGCCACAAACTCTGACCTGAACTGAGCTCCGATGACCGCCGCGGCATACAGAACCTGTTTGGCCGGCCGACCCAGTCGATCGATGCGAGCGGCGATGGTGGCTTGCAGGGTGGCCGGCACGCTGACGTCGGCGATGTCCTCTCGGCAGATGAAGGCGCCCCGATCGCCGTCGAGCACGCCGCGCTGAGCCAGATCGCGCACCATTTCCTCAGCGAAGAAAGGGTTTCCGGCTGCCCGCTCGGCGATCCGCGCGCCCAGGGTTCGCACAGACGGGTCCTTACCCAGCAACTCGGTGGTCAACGCCGTGGTCTGCGCCGAGTTCAGCGGCGCCAGCGAGATCGTCTGCGCTCCCGGTGTCCGTGACAGCGCGCCGCGATATTCGGGCCGGTAGGTGAGCACCATGAGCGCAGGGATTTGGGGCACGACGGTGACCAACTCGGCGAGCATCGCCTCGCTGACCTCATCGATCCAATGCAGGTCCTCGATCACGTATTGCACTGGTGTGGTGCGGGCCAACGCGGCGGCGTTGAGCAACGCCGCCAGCCGGCGTCGACGCGCGTCGGCGGTGATGGTGGGGGGCACCGCGTCCGGAACACCGATGCCGAGCAGGTCGTCGAGCAGCAGCAGGTCTTCGGGGTCGGCGTCGGGGATGCGGGCGCGCACCCGGGCCCGGCCCGCCTGCTCGTCGAGGTCGCTGACGCCGAACACCGTCTGAAGCAGTCGTGACACCACGCGGAAAGGGACCTCGCGGGTATGGGACTCGCAGGCCACCGTGAACACCTCGACACCGCGGGCGGAGGCCATGGTGACGGCCTCGCCGGCCATGCGGCTCTTGCCGATACCGGGTGGCCCGACCACTCCGATCACGCACCCGGCACCACCGATCGCCTGCTCGAGAATGCCGGCGACCGAGCTCATCTCCCACGTGCGTCCCACCAGAGTCGGCTCGCGCCGGCCGGCCCCCACCCGTTCGGCCGCGGCCCCCAACAATTGTCGCGCGGGCAACGGTGCCACAGCGCCTTTGACGTTCACCCATTCGGGCGGCCCGAGGACAGTAGCGTGTTCAACCAGCCGCGCCGTTGACTCGCTGAGCATCACCCCGCCGACCGGGGCTACCGATTCCATCCGTTGCGCCAGCCCGACCTGTTCGCCGACCGCGGTGTAAGCCCTTGCATCAGAGCTGATTTCGCCAGCGATCACCTGGCCGGAGTTGAGGCCGACCCGCAGGCCCAACGCGACGCCGTCGCGGCGCTGCACCTCCTCGGCCAGCTGTGCGATCTGCCCCTGGATGTCGAGGGCCGCCAAACAGGCTCGAAAAGCATGATCCTCCAGCGCCACCGGAGCGCCGAACAGCGCCATGATGCCGTCGCCGGTGAACTTGTCGACCGTGCCGCCATAGCGGCGAGTAATCGTTGCCGCGCAGCCGAAGACGTCTGCCATGATCTCGCGCAACCGCTCGGCGCCGAGCACAGAGGCGATCGCCAGGGAATTCACCACGTCGGCGAACAACACAGTGACCTGTTTGAACTCAGGCTGTATTCGGGCTTCTGGCGCCGGTGCACCGCACGAGTCGCAGAACCGGGCCCCGTGGCGCAGTTCGGTGCCGCACGCTCGGCACAACGCGCCTGCTGGTCCCATCCGCTCCTCCTGCCGCCAAACAGTGGTGTGGACCGCCTGGTGCACCCACCCTAAAGCGCCGAGCAGCAACAGGTCGATTATTAACCGGCGTCGTCGCCGGGGCAGCCCTTTAGCCGGTAAAGACCGACATCGGCAACACTCTTGCCTGCAGCAACAGAGTGCTCATCCTGCCCTTTTGATCAGAACGATGAGTTAAATTCACCTTAGCCAGGCTTCGTGCCGGTGAATTGTGCGTTTCGTTCCGCCTTTTCCGCACGCTTCAAGTAAATTTTAGCTCCGGGGTTTGCCAGCGAGGAGCTTCGTGTGTCTTACAGAGAGGCGTTGGAAGCCCTGAAAGAGGGCAAATACGAGGACGTCATCGCGTGGTTTGATGGCCTCGACGCCGCGAAGCGCGATGGCAAGACCTACGCGCTAGCTGCCCTGGCCCATTTCAAGAGCGAACAATATAAAGCCGCAAACGAGCTTTACGCCAAGGCGGTAAAGGCCAATGGCACGGACGCCGCCGACTGGCGGAAAATGCAGGCCCTCGCGAATGCCAACGCCACCGCCAGGATCGAAGTAGACGTGCCCAAACCGGAGCGCTTCGACCGCGACAAGCTGCTAGCGCGTCCTTCGGTACGTGACGGTGACCTTCCCAGGCCGCCGCGTCACCGCGCGGGGCGTGGTTGGTTCAGACGACTGCGCCTTTTCCTAGGCGATGCGCTCGGCGCAGCACTGACAGTGGTCCTGGAATGGGTCATCGAATGGGTGGGCAAGCAATTCGGATATCGCGCGAAAGTATGGACCAACTGGTACCGCCACCCGTGGGCGCTGGGAGTCTTGTTATTGGCCTACATCAGGGAACAGCTGAACGCGCACAACTTGATTAGCACCTACCCGCGTCGAACGCTGGTCGGCTTCCAAGAGGCGGGCCAGAGGGCGCCGCTGGGCGTCACGCATTTCCGCACCGCCGACGGAAGCTGGAATAACCTCAAGAATCCCAAGGAGGGTGCCGCCGGCACGCGCTTCTTGCGCAACGTCGATCTCTCGGCTACCTGCCCTGAGACGGACCCGCGATTGCTGGAACCAAACCCGCGCGAGATCAGCCGCAAGCTGCTCGCGCGGCCGATCGGTCGCAATGGCCGACCGACGATGGAGCCCGTTGAATTCCTCAATCTGCTGGCCGCATCCTGGATCCAGTTCATGATCCACGACTGGATAAGCCACGGCGACGTCGACCCTGATCACGTCATCAAGGTAAAGCTCCCAAATGACGATCCCGCCCGCGATCGCTACCGGCAGACCGAGTTGGTGATCAGCAAGACCCAGGTCGACCCGACGCGTGGCGCCAAAGAGCCGGCCTGCACGAGTTCAATCAATGAGGTCACCCATTGGTGGGACGGATCGCAGATCTACGGCAGCAACCAGGAGACGCAGAACCGCCTGCGCAGCGGCGAAATGGGCAAGATGAAGTTGTGCGACGACGGCAGGCTGCCGGTCGACGACGGCACCAGACGCGACATCGAGGTGGAGGACGCCGGCTTCAAGCGAAACTGGTGGGTAGGCCTGACGATGTTGCACACCCTTTTCGTGCGTGAACACAACGCAATCTGCGACATGTTGTACGACGCCTACCCCACCTGGGACGACAACCGCCTGTTCAATGTCGCGCGGCTGATCAACGCCGGCGTGATGGCCAAGATCCATTCCGTTGAATGGACCCCGGCCATTCTGCCCAACCAAACTCTCGAAACGGGGCTGAACTCGAACTGGTACGGCTTGTTGACCTACCTGATGCGCAAGGGCAAGGCGCGCAAGACACTGTCCGAGGTGAACATTCGCAACCCCGAGCTCGGCGGCATCGTCGGCAACCCAATCAACAGACACGACAGCGTGTTTGGGTTTTCCGAGGAATTTGTCGAGGTCTACCGTCTGCATTCGCTCTTGCCTGAGACGCTGCAGCTTCGGCTCCGCGGCCAGAAGAACGTCGCGGAGGAGGTGTCCTTACCCGCCACGCGTCAGCACGGCTCG
>Ga0302324_100007983_pt1 | contig 22413 bp, 19 predicted proteins | sample Palsa_T0_1_FD_201949 | JGI IMG/M metagenome (GOLD analysis project Ga0302324, IMG submission 201949) | Peat permafrost microbial communities from Stordalen Mire near Abisko, Sweden - Palsa_T0_1 | ecosystem: Environmental > Terrestrial > Soil > Palsa > Peat permafrost | place: Sweden: Abisko...
GAATTATTCATGGTACCAAATCTCGACAGGGATTGATGCGACTTAAATATTCCCACTGAGGTGAAAACCTTAGGCGCAGTATCACAGAGAATCAAAAAAGCGGGTGCCGCACCCTTGTGCAGTTCACGGGTGCGGGTTTTCGGATCCCCAGCCCTCTCAAGTCCATCGAGCGGATCGGACCCTCCGTTTTTCGCGACAGCCGGGAGGGTTGTTCTGACAAGCGCCGTGCTTCCCATCCAACAGAGTTGGGTGAACTGTCCCACTATTTATCCGCACGGGAACAGGTCGGAAAAACCGCACCCTTGAAACGCACAAGGGTGCGGCACCCCAGAATCCTAGATGCGCACTTTGGAGAGTTGTTCGGCCGCTGTTCACTTGAGGATGTGATTATGTCTTTAGCAGGCGCGGGAATTTCGCGGGACTATTGTCGAAGCCTGGGAAAACCGCGCGCAGGTTGCTGCTGCCCAGGTGCCCGCCGATCACTTCTCCGAGGACGGAGCGGAAATCGGTGGTGAGCGTGAGGTCGCGGCCTTCGTTCAACTGGCCTGGACCGAGGCCCGGCCATTTGCCGTACACTTTTCCGCCCTTCACCGGGCCGCCCATCACGAACATGCAATTGGCGTGGCCGTGATCAGTGCCGCGGTTTCCGTTTTCGTGGGCGGTGCGCCCGAATTCGGACATGGTGACGACGACCACGTCTTCCATGCGGTCTCCCAAATCCTGGTGCAGCGCGGCGAGGCCCTGCCCCATATCGCGCAGCAGATTGGCCATTTGCCCTTGCGCGCCGCCTTCGTTCACATGATTGTCCCAGCCTCCGGTATCGACGAAGCCGACTTCCATGCCAATGTCCGCCTTCAGAAGCTGCGCCACTTGTTGCAGCGTCTGGCCGACGTGGCCCTTAGGATAGTCTGCGCCATTCTCCGGCTGGAAGCGCGACGGGTCGGCTTTGCGCAGCATGTCTATGGCTTCAAACGTTTCCGTGCCCGTGCCGCGCAAAACTTTGTCGACCGTCTGCGCATACAGCGCCTCGAATCCGCCTTCGACCGCGGTGGATTGGCTCATCACGCGAAATTGTTTCACGTCTGCGAGAGCGATGGCAGGCGCGGCGCCGCGTAGCGTGAGCGGAAGATTCGGCCCCATGGCCACCGCGCGGAAGGGGGAAGCATCCTGCTCGCTGATTCCATTTACGGTGCGATTCAGCCAGCCGTCTTCGGTGGATTTTACGCCGGGCGTGCCGGACTCCATGAAATCCTGGGCGTCGAAATGCGAGCGGGTCGTGTCGGGCGAACCGGCCGCGTGAACGATGGCCAGTTGCCTGTTGTGGAACAAAGGCCCCAGAGGCGCGAGGCTGGGATGAAGGCCGAAGAATCCGTCGAGATCCACCGCGGCGCCTTCGGCGCCGTTGCGCGGCTGCGGTATCGCGATTGTGGGGCGAATGCGGTAATAATTTTCCTCGCCGAATGGCACGACGATGTTCAGTCCGTCCGCGGCGCCGCGCTGAAAGACCACGATCAGCTTTTTCTTGTTCGGCATGGGCGTCGCCGCCACCGCGCGTTGCAGGAATGCGGGAATCGTGCTCATGCCGATCATGGCCACTCCGCCGCTTTTCAAAAAAATGCGCCGTGAAACGTTCATGTAAGTTCTCCTATTGCTGCTATTGCTGTAGCCCGCCTCTTCAGAGCGGGGTTTTTCGTCCAATTTCAATTGTTCGCCCGAGAGGAAAGTTTTCGCTCAATCGGCGGAAAACCCTCGCCTCTTAAGAGGCGAGCTACAGCAAAATTCACGCGCCTCATCTACGCTGAAACTCCGGCGAACCCAAAACCAATCCCGCGATCATGGCCGCGTTCACCTGCTTGACCTTGTCATCGAGTGTAGCCTGCAAAATCTGCGGGTCGTCCAACTGTTTCTCCAGCGTGTCGCGAGTCTCTTGCGATGTCTGGCCGCCGAGCAATGCTTGAATCGCGCGTTCCAGAGTCGCATGTGGATTCGCGGCCGCGTCGCCGCCGAATAGAGAATCGATATCCACTTGCGCGCCGCGCAGGCGATTCGAGGTGAGCGCGAGCGAAAAATTCATCCGGCTCAGCAGCGCGCCAGTATTCACCCACGCGTCCGCTTTGTCGGAGTAGCCAGTCGGCGGCTCGCACTGATACAGCGGCTGGCCGATGCGGCTCGTCCACTGCACCAGCAGCAGCGGAATTCCCACTTCCGCGCCGACGGCGCGCGTGGCCGACGCCACGAGTTCAAACGGCGTCTTGATCTTTGCGCGATAGGCCTCCTTGGACCAGAATTCGGGCGAATAAATCATGATATGCAATACTTCTCGGATGTCGCCGTCGGATTTCAAGAAGGTCTGCGCCATGCGGTCCACCAGCGTCGCGGGCGGATTGTCGGAAACGAAGCGTTGCGCCAGCTCGTACGAAATGTGATGCGCCGTGTGCGGATCGCGCGCCAGAATGTCCAGCACTTCCTCGCCGTCCCGCATGCCTCCCGCGCGAATCTCGTGCCCCAGCACGGTCTTCACGCCGTTGTCATGAAGACGTTCCTCGAAGAAAAATTCCGGATCGCGACGAGGCTGCCGGATGCCCCACCCGGTAAACGCCTTGGCAACGTTGATAACGTCGTCTTGCGTGTAGCCGCCGTCCACGCCGAGCGTATGTAATTCCATCAGCTCGCGCCCGTAATTTTCATTCAGCCCGCGCTCCTGTTTCTGTTTGGGGTTCGCGCCCGGGTCGTTCGGATTTCCATCCGCCCCGGATCCTCCCTGCGGAAACCGCTGCCCGCCGAATGGGCCGCCGCGCACCGCGCGCCGCGCCTGCTGTTGTTCTTGCACTTTCTGCCACGCAACGGGATCGGCGGAGAGCCAGTTGTCCAGGAAAAACAGCATCGCGGGACTTTTCGCCGTGGCTCCGAGCAAATCGCGAAATTTCCCCATGGCATGCGGGCGGATCGCGTCGCGTTCGTATTCCGTGATGAGCCAGCGGTCGGCGCCCTTGGCCGCGTAAACGTTGAAATGGTTGTACCAGAAATCCACCATCATTTCCTGAAGCTGGCGCTCGCTGTAGACGGCGCGCGTCATCTTGGCCATGGACAATTCTGCGACGATGCGCTGCGGCAGGCGAATCTTTTCGTAATCGATCATGCGGTTGCCAATGCCGCCCTGCCCCTTCCGTGGCCCTTTTTCTTTCGGCGGATTGGGATTCAGGTCGTTGTCCATGGCCTCGAAATTAGGCATGCGCAGCGCGTCCGCCATTTGCAGGTCGCTCCGGGCGCTGCCCTGCGTTCCGCTTTGCTCCTGGCTCTGCGGATCGCCGCTCTGCATGTCACCCTGTGTGGCCGATCGCACGGCCGCCCGCATCTGTTCCGTCTGCTCTTTCCGGTATTCCTCGACGGTGATGCCCTCACGCCGCGCGGCGACCTGCGGCTGCGGGAATTCCTCGTACAGCTTCGCCGAGGTCATTTTCAGAGTGGGAAAACGTTCCAGGCGCGCATCCAGAGCCGAGTCATCAATCGAATCGGGATGAAGCTGCCGGTCGATCCATTTTTGCAGGCCCATTTCCTTCACGCGTTCGAGGTCGCCCGGGCGCGGCCCAAAGCCCAGACGATTCAGCGCCTGCAGCACGGCTTCGTCTTCCGTCAGTTCTCCAGTGGAAAGCCGCTTCGATGCTTTTGAAGATTCAGCCGTCTTCGTCTTGCTCTGATCCGTAGCGGCAAGAAGATACGGCGCTACGAACGCGGCGGCAGAGAGATGGAAGATAAAAATCATACCGGCAAGCGATGCCCACCGGCGTGTGCATGAATCGGAATTGCGGGAGGAAGTTCTATTCATTTTCCCTCTCCCCACGCGGGATTTAGCGCGGCTGGCACGGCGGGGACGCGGCATTCCACCCACGCATCCAGTTTAACCCGCTGGAAAGAGAAAAGTTGCGGCATGCCCTGCAGCCGTGCTCATACGGTACGCCACAAGGAAAGGTGTTAGGGGGCAGGCAGCAGGCAGTAGGTTTTTCCCTACCCCCTGCTACCTGCAACCTTCCCCCCGTTCAGCTCAACCCGACCCGCCCGGCCTCGGGCAAATCCGAGCGTTCCCGAGCCGAACGGAACGCATCGACACTCCAGACATCCTGAGGTTCATCGTGGCGCAAAACAAAATAATCGCCGTCCCCGGTGCGCACTCGAAAATAGATGGCGCCCGGCGAATACCACCGGTCTTCCACTTCTGTAATTTCAAAGGTATGCCCGCGCAAGATAAACCTGGTAGGTCGCTCATCGGCTCGATAACCGGCATAGCACTCGACGCGCATATCGCTCATCGCTGCCTCCCGTGACCGAACTTCGTTAAGGGCATTGTACTCCGATTTCGTGGTACAGCCACTCTTTACCCTGAGCCCTTGGGAGGGACTGACTGTCCGGTTTTGCGAAATTCTAACCGTGAGGGAGCGAGAAGACGCGGTAGAGCGGGCCGAAGAGGACAGTCCCTCGCGACTGTGCGTGAGAACTCCGATTTGCCGTGCTTATGTAGCGCCCGCCTTCAGGCGGGCACTTTGCAATCGAGCAGATGCCCGCCTGAAGGCGGGCGCTACACAAACGAAAACCTAGTTTCCAGGCACACGCTCGCGGAATTCGGGGTAAAGAGTAGCTGTCCTACTCAACCCGATCGAGCAACTCGGCATTGTAGGCGGCGCCGATCAGCAGAATCGTGGCCGTCAATTGCATCCACAGCATAAGGCCGATGGTCACGGCCAAGCCTCCGTAGATCAGGCTATACGGCACAATACGCAAATAAAATCCCAGGGAGATGCTGACTACCCACCACAACACCGTGGCCACTTCCGCGCCGGGCAAGTGAGCCCTCAATCCGTGATGGCCGGGCCGCCCAACCCGGTAAATCACGGTCAGCACGACCAGAGCGATCAGCAAAGAGACCACCACGTACAAAGCGACCGAGGTCAATCGAATGAGCACAGGCATCGAGGAAATGTGCAGCAATCGATTGCGGACCTGCCGGCCAAACACCACTAGGTTCACAATCAGAATGGATGGGACGATTGTTACGATCAGCAGAAGCAGCGCGCGCAAGTGTCTGCTGATTATGCCCGGCCGCTCATCGTCCCCGTAAACCATGCGAAACCCGTCCATCAGCAGCTTCATCATTTGCGTTCCCGCCAAAAGCGTTCCGCCCAACCCCAGCAAAATCCATTGCCAGGATTGAATGCCGTGACGGTACAGAAAATTATTGAAAATGCCGAGTGTCCCTGGAGGCAGCACAACGCGCAGCCGCTCGATAATTCCTTGCAGCGCCTGACGGAATCCGGCCGACCCGGCCACCGCACCCAGCACCACCAGAATCATGGGAGAAAACGCGAGAAACATGTTGAACGCGACGGCTTGCGTCAGCGTGATGCAGCCCGGAACGACACGAGTCACGGCGCGGGAGAATCGTCGAAGGAACGCTGAAGTCGTGTCTGGCTTCAATGTTTTCTCATGCAAGCTCCGTCAGAATAGCCTATTTCGGTTCGTTTGGGGACAGGCGCGGGAAATTTTGCGGGATGCCACTCCGCTTGCATTCCATGATTGACTTCCGGCGGTCAATCGGTGTATCCGATCAGTTACCGATTATTTGAGAGCGAGTTGGTTGAGGGTCAGTCGAGGGTTGGCCGAGGGTTGGAAACGCTCCCTTCGCGGGTGGCCATGGAGCTTTTCTTTTCGGGACGGGGCGACGTAATCGAATCGATTTTCAAGGAGATTTCCATGGAGATCAATCATCTGTTCAAGGCCGGATTCGGCCGCCGCGGTTTTCTGTCCGGCTCCAGCCTGTTGCTGACGGGCGCGTTACTGGGCGCGGCGGAAGAGGCCAAGCCCGCGCCCATTCCCGCGCCTCCGGAAGCCGTGCCGCAAGACAAGCAAGACAAGGAAGCGCTGCTGGATGATCTGGTCACCGCCAACCACATCCTGCAGGATCAAGGGGTGGTGGACGGCTACGGACACGTGAGCGTGCGCAATCCCGCAAGCCCCAATCACTTTTTCATCTCGCGCTGGCTGGCTCCCGATTTGGTCACCATGGGCGACATCGTCGAGCTGGACTACGACTGCGTTCCGGTGAACGGCGACACAAGGAAACTTTACAGTGAACGCTGGATTCACGCCGAAATTTACCGCGCCCGGCCGGACGTGAAGTCCATCGTGCACACGCACGCCCCCACCGTCGTGCTGATGGGAACCATCAACGAGCCGCTCCTGCCGATCTACCACATGGGCGGTTTTATCGGCACGGGACTGCCCACGTTTGACATTCGCAAATCTTTCGGCATGACGAATATGTTGATCAATGACGCGGCAAAAGGAAAAGCCCTCGCCCAGTCCCTCGGAAATTTTCCGGCAGCGCTTATGCGCGGACACGGCGGCGTCACGGTAGGCAACAGCATCATGCATTCCGTCGGCCGCAGCGTGTACTTGAAAATCAACGCGGAAATGCACCTCCAGGCAGGCAGCAGAAAGATCGAGACGCTGTCCCCGGAAGAAGCGCACCAGGCCGAAGTCGGCAACCAGGAATTCCCGAAGGACTGGGATCTGTGGGCGCGAAAGGTTAAGAAAAGCTAGCTCTTTGCAGGTTATTGTAGCGCCCATCTAAAGGTGGTGCGCTTCAAAGATCACAATCGGTTTCTCACAAATTCGCGGGTCGCCTGGCATTCCGAAGTTCGCTCACGAACCGACCTGGGGAACAGCTCCAAAGGCGGTAGCTGGTCAGTTTTTGAAATTCCGCATGTCAAATATTACTCATTGAGTCAGACTGAGCGGTCTTTTACTTTCAGAGTGAGGCTCAGCGGTTACAATTTTGGGGAGGGTGAGGTGAGGTAATAAATCTCGAGGTATCTTTGTGAGATGCTTAAGACTAGAGATGGCCTTCGACATTGCTTTGTTGGGTCTCTGCGTGCTGTCAACACAAGCTCAGCAGTCAAACGAGAAGGCGGCTGGGCCAGCCGGGGACAAATTACCGCACATCGTGAACGGCCATGTCCTTGAATGGCCTGACGGTCGTCAGTTCGTCACGACGCTATTTGATGTGAAGGTTATTGGACAGCTCCCCGCTGCGGCTAAGCAACCGTTCCTAATTCTTGCTGGACGAGGATGCACGGAGTGCGATGCCAATGAGTCCATTTACATCCATTCCCCGAGCGACGGTCCAATGCAGTCAGAAGCTGGCCAACCTCGTTATTCCTATCCTGGAAAATTGTCCAATTATCTAGACGGCGCCCTTCTATCAGAATCACGTATGTTTTGGGGCCGCTGCCTTTCAGGCCGCGAGGCCGAAATTATCTGGTTTCAGCGAGACAAGCAGCGAGACGGCAAATGGAAACTTAGTGTCTACGTTGTCGAAATCAACGGCGACAAGCTGGAGAGCAGCTTTCTCAAGCCGCCGCCATCGATCCAAACGGTCTTGGGCCGCGTCAGATCCAGCGCATGTCGGGAACTGCCTGGTCGCGACATGACGAGCGAGCCGTGAAAGCGGACCTAAAAAGGAAGAAATCGCTTGGCTTTACATGAAGAGCTCTTGTCTTGGAAAGTGACCGATTACCTCATGCGCACAGCCCTTGCCGCGCGCCGCCGCGGCCAAACGTGAGAACTAAGTACGACGTCGCTTGACTTGGCGCTCGTGCCGCTCTACTCTCTGCCCCATAGGGTCAGGAGGGAATTCGTGATATGAGCTCAACCACCATGAAAAAATATTTTTCCGTGCGCAAGAGCCTGTGGCTATTGCTTGGAATCCTGTTCGCGGCACTGCCCTTGGCAGCCGCCACGGCCCGCATCTATGTGGCCAACCGAGGCGGAACCGCCATTGATGTGATCGACCCGGCGACCAACAAGGTTGTCGAGGTCATCAAAGGCATTGAAGCCCCCGAAGTTATACGATTTTCGCCCGACGGAAGCCGGCTCTACATCACCAGCCGGAGCGAGGATGTCCTCGACGTTCGGGATCGAAAAACCGGCAAGCAGATCAAGAAGGTGCCTCTCAGCGGCTGGGCCAACGACGCCATGGTGACCACCGATGGAAAGCTGATCGTCGTCTGCATCCGCAATACCGGACTCCTGGCGGAGGATGCCGGGGCGCTAGACATTATCGATTCCAAATCCTTGGAGAAGGTCAAGAGCATCCCGGTAAGAAGAGGGCTGCACGACGTGTCTCTGACCGTGGACGGCAAATTCGCGGCTGCCGGCTCGCCTGGTGGACAATTCATCACCGTCTTCGATCTCCAGAAGATGGAAATCGCTTGGGAGGTTCAGTACGACCAGGGAGTCCTCCCCGTCATCATCCAGAGCGGTCCAGACGGCTCGGGTTATCGCATCTTCGCGCAGCTCAATCAAACCAACGGATTCTCCGTGATTGATTTTGCGACCCACAAGGAAATTGCCAGAATCAAAAATCCCGACGAACCCAAGGGATTCCCTGCCGGCTGCGAGGGCATCAGCCACGGCATCGGCATTTCCCCGGACCAGAAAACCATCTGGACGAACAGCCGGCCGGCCAACGCCGTTTTCGTCTATTCGCTCCCGGACCTTAAACTCTTGGGCCACGTCTCCTTACCTGAAACGGAAGTGCCCGGAAAATCTCCACGAGGCGGCGGACCAGCGTGGGTCACTTTCACTCCGGACAGCAAAACCGTCTACGTTTCCACCTGCGGGACCAAATCGATCACCGCAATCGACGTGAATGCAATCAAAGAGATTACGCGCATCCCGGTCCACGAGATGCCCGACCGGATCAGCACGTTGGTGTTGCCCTAAAAACCAACGATTTGGCGGAATACAGGAAACTCAGAACTGCTCGCTTTTAGGAGGGCCGAGTTTCAACTCGGCCGTTCAGGTCGCGATTCATCAGGGGTTTTAACCCCTGAAGCTTCAGAGGTTGAAATCCTTGGGTTGTCTCACAAGGTTTGAAACGGAGCTGAGTCGATGATGATTTCGAGAATTCTGCCAAAAGTGATCTCCGCGGGTTTCGTGGTTGCGACTGCAGTCCTGCTCTACCCGTCTGGTCCTTCTGCGACGCCGCAGACTCCTGCGGCTCCCGACGCGCAAACCCCGCAGCTGGATTACGAATTTTTCAAAACGCGCGTCGAGCCGATCTTCCTAAAGAGGCGCTCGGAGGAGCATGCCCGCTGCTACGTTTGCCATCAGGTCAGCCGGCACGGCGGCGGTCCCCTCAGCCTGGAGATGCTGACGCCCGGGGCGGCCTTTTGGACCGAGGAGCAGTCCCGCCTGAACTTCGAGACCATCTCGAAACTGGTAGTTCCCGGCAAGCCGGCCATGAGCCTGCTTCTGCGAATGCCTTTGGCGCCCGAAGCCGGCGGCCTCGCCGACACCCACCAGGGAGGGAGACAATTCGCATCCGAGGACGACCCGGACTGGCAGAACATGAAGGCGTGGGTTCTCGGTCAAAAAGCGGGAGACTCCTCCACGCCCTAGGTGAATGGGCTCCGATAAACTCTCCGTTGTAATCGAGGTCTGCGGTTGAGTCTTCCGTTCGCTCGACGAAGTGCCGTGAAATTGCAATAAATTCGCAATTCTGCCTTGTGGCCAAGCTACGTCTGAAACTGACCCATTAACTGCCTTAAGCACAGGTCTTGTCGCGTGACGCCGCAGCAGAGTACACTCGCAGTGCAATTTTCGCGGAGGTGAGGCGTGGCTCGAATGGTGCGTTGCGGGCTCATTCAGGCGCATTGCGAATGGTCACACCCGAAATTCACGCTTCCCCAAATCAAAGAGAACATGATCGCGAAGCATGAAAAACTCATCGCCGCCGCGGCCAAACGCAAGGTGCAGATCCTGGGCTTGCAGGAACTTTTCTACGGCCCATACTTCTGCGCGGAGCAGCAGCAAAAGTGGTACGAACTGACCGAGCCCGTCCCAGATGGCCCGACCACGACCCGCATGCAAAAACTGGCCAAGAAATACGGCATGGCGCTGGTCGTCCCGGTTTACGAAGTGGAAATGACCGGCGTGTATTTCAACACCGCGGCCGTATTCGACGCGGACGGAAAATATCTCGGCAAATACCGCAAGCACCATATTCCCCACTGCCATCCCGGCTTCTGGGAAAAATTTTATTTCACGCCGGGAAACGCGGGATACCCGGTGTTCGAGACGCGCTTCGCCAAAGTGGGCGTGTACATTTGCTACGATCGCCACTTCCCCGAAGGCGCGAGAATTCTGGGACTGAACGGCGCAGAAATCGTGTTCAATCCTTCCGCAACGGTTGCGGGCCTTTCCGAATATCTCTGGGAACTCGAGCAGCCGGCGCACGCCGCCGCCAACGGCTACTTCGTCGGCGCATCCAACCGCGTGGGCATCGAAAAGCCCTGGCAAATCGGCGAATTTTACGGAAAAAGCTATTTCTGCAATCCGCGTGGAAAAATCATCGCCCAAGCCAGCCGCGACAAGGATGAATTGCTCGTCACCGATTTAAATCTCGATGAGATCCAGGAGGTCCGCGACACCTGGCAGTTCTATCGCGACCGCCGCCCGGAAACGTACGGCGAAATTACGCGCACGCAGACGGCGCGCAGCGCGCAAGCGGCAGATTGAAAAAACGAATCCACAGATGAACACAGATAAACACGGATGAAAGAAAAAAGAAATTAGGTTTTATCAGTGTTGATCTGTGTTCATCTGTGGATAAAGGGGATTTCCGATGACCACGCAGACCAAGCAGACGACGCGCAGCGAGGAAGTGGTTCGCAAGCACAAAGAATACCTCTGGCCGGCGGTCACCAATTTCTATAAGGAGCCGCTGGTTGCCGATCACGCCTCGATGCAGCACGTGTGGGACGTCGAGGGAAAAAAATATCTCGACTTCTTCGGCGGCATTCTGACCGTCTCGGTTGGACACGCCAATCCCAGGATCACAGGGCCCGTCAAGGCCCAGGTCGACCGTCTCCAACATCTCTCCACGCTCTACCCGAACGAAGCCATCGTGGCCCTGGCAGAAAAAGTCGCCCAGATTACGCCGGGCGCGCTGCAATCCAGCTTCTTCACCAGTTCCGGCTCCGAAGCCAACGAAGCCGCGATCTTGCTCGCGCGCATGGCCACCGGCTCGTTTGACATTGTGGCACTGCGCCACGCCTACGCCGGCGGGTCGTCGCTCACCAAGAGCGTCACCGCGCAGGCGCCCTGGCGGAAATCGGGAATCGTCAGCGTGGGCATCTCGCACGCCATCAACCCGTACTGCTACCGTTGCCCTTTGGGCCTGAAATATCCGGACTGCGAAGTCGCCTGCGCTAACGATGTCGAGAATCTGATCCAGACGGGCACCAGCGGCCACATCGCCGCCTTCATGGCCGAACCAATTCAAGGAGTGGGCGGATTCATCACGCCGCCGCCCGAATATTTCAAGATCGTTTTCAAGGCGGTAAAAAAATACGGCGGCCTGTTCATCTCCGATGAGGTCCAGACCGGCTTCGGGCGCACCGGGAAAAAATGGTTCGGCATCGAGCACTGGGAAGTGACCCCGGACATCCTGACATGCGCCAAGGGCATGGCCAACGGCACCCCCATCGGCGCCACCATCACCACAAAAGAACTGGCCGCGTCCTACCAGGGGCTGACGATTTCCACCTTCGGCGGCAATCCGGTGACATCGGTGGCGGCCAAAGCGACCATCGAATTCATCGAAGAGGAAAAGCTCCTCGAGAATTCGGCCACGGTTGGAACCTATTTCCGCGGAAAACTCGACGAACTTCAGCATAAATATCCATTGATCGGTGACGTGCGCGGCAAAGGCTTGATGCTGGCCCTCGAACTCGTGAAGGATCGTGTGACCAAGGAGCCCGCTCCCGAGGCCACCAACCAGTTGCTGGAACGCACCCGCGAGCACGGCTTGCTGATCGGCAAGGGAGGCCTTTACGGCAACGTCATCCGCCTCTCCCCCATGCTGAATATCGGCGAGGCGGACGTGGATGAGGCCGCACGAATCCTCGATCTGTCTTTCGCGGAAATCCAGCCATAGAGCCGGAGCCGAGCGTGACCCGCATCGGCACACTTTTGCGTTGTCAGCGTCCAGTGCCCTTATACTTCCTCCATTTCAATCTCACAGCGATCCTGTAAGGCATTCAAACACGATCGGTTAGCCCTGCTATTTCTCATTTGGCACACCCCCGCCCCTTTTGTGTGTCAGAAGCGAACAGGTACTGGTACCGTATAAATTAGCTGTACCGTCGGGCATGACCCGCTGCGCTCAATGGAACTGCCTGCTTCCGCCAGCCAGTTCCCCTTGACCAGGATTATGAGGTTCCAATGAAAAAGAAACGTTTAGGCGAAGTTCTCCGCGAACGAGGAAAGATTTCCGCAGCGGATCTGCAAAACGTGATCGACCAGCAGCAGGGCACGCTGATCCATCTCGGCGAATTGTTGCTGGACCGCGGCATCGTCGCTAAGGATGATCTGGCCGACGCCCTCGAGGAAATCTCTCACGTCCCCTACATCGATTGCTCCAACATCACTCCGGAGCCGGAAGCCCTGAAACTGATCCCTCGGTCAATGGCCGAGCGGCTATCCGTTCTCCCGATCCGGGTCGAGCACAAGCGCCTGATCGTTACCATGGTCGCCCCGCAAAATTTGACCAACTTGGACGAGTTGCGCTTCACCACCGGATTGGAAATTTCGCCCCGCCAATCTTTCCGAACCGAGTTGCAAGCTGCGATCGCCCAGTTCTATTCGGACGGGAAACCAAAAGTCGCGAAACCGCCGGTCATCGAGAAATCCGCGATAATCGAAACCGAGGAACTCGAATTCGTCTCCACCAGTTCGCGCCAGGCCAACAAGGAAGCCATGGAGGAGATGCAGGCGGACCTGCGGCAGCGAAAAACGCCCGCGGTCCAGCTGGTGTCCGAAATCATTCAGATCGCGATTGCCAAGCAGGCTAGCGACATCCACATCGAGCCGCGAGCCAACGAGACCGCCGTCCGTGTCCGCGTGGACGGAGTATTGCGCGACGTTCATTCGGTCCCGCGAGCCATCCAAACCTCCCTGATTTCGCGCATCAAGATTCTCTCGGATATGGACATTGCTGAACGCCGCACCCCCCAGGATGGCCGTTTCATGGTTTCCACCGGCACGCGCCAACTTGATCTGCGCGTCTCAGCCCTGCCCACCCAGTACGGCGAAAAAGTAGTCATTCGATTGCTCGAATCCAGCGCGCCCTTGACTTCTCTGAACGACCTGGGAATGCCGGTGGAGGTCTCGGATGGCCTTTGGCAACTGGCGAGCCAGCCCCAGGGTTTGATCCTGGTCACCGGACCGACGGGATCGGGCAAAAGTACCACTCTCTATTCTTGCCTCAACAAACTGATGAAACCGGCCGTCAATATCGTCACCGTGGAAGATCCCGTCGAATACGTTCTTCCGGGCATCAATCAAGCGCACGTCAACTCCAAAGCCGGGATGACCTTCGCCAGCTGCCTGCGTTCCATTTTGCGGCAGGACCCCAACATAATCATGGTGGGCGAAATTCGCGACCGGGAAACCGCCGAAATCGCCATGAAGGCGGCGCAAACGGGGCACATGGTGCTTTCCAGTTTGCACACCAATGACAGTATTTCCGCCATCGTTCGCCTGCTCGACCTAGGGATTCCTGGCTACCTCATCAGCTCCTCAGTGACGGGCATTCTAGCGCAGCGCCTGGTCCGCAAACTTTGCTCCTGCCACACCGTGCAGCCTGCGACACCGGAATTCCAAACGTCCCTGCTGCAAACCGGCGCCAGCAAGCCTCCCGAAACCATGGCCATTCCCATCGGCTGCGAAAAGTGCGACCACACCGGCTACAAGGGCCGTATCGGCATCTACGAACTGTTTCGCCTGGACGACAGCATCCGCACCGTGGTCCGCACCAGCGGCAATATCGATCAGATTCGCGAAATTTCCCGGGCCAATGGAATGCACCTGATGCTGGAGGACGCCGTGGAAAAGCTTCGTGCGGGGATGACCACTCTGGAGGAGATTTTCCGGGTCGTGCCCACGGAAAATGTCGCTCGTTTGGAATGCCCGAAGTGCAACGAGCCCATCGTCCCCAAGTTCAAATATTGTCCTCATTGCGGTCGAAAAACCGCGACTCCCTCCAATTCTTCCAGTTCCCACTTGCACCAATCGTTACCCGAGGAGGTCTTACAATCATGAGCGGCGACGACGACAAATCGAAAAAATTCGCCCGCCGGGATAGCCGGCACCCGCAATTAAGCGAGCTCTCCATGATTTACGAAGGGTTCGAGGAAGACATTACCGTTCGCCCGCCTGACCTCACCCCGCACGGCATGTTCATCAACACCAGCAAGAAATATCCCCAAGGCGCTGTCTTGAAGCTGCGCTTCCGGTTGTCGCGCAGCGGCTTCGTGGTGCACACGCGATGCGAGGTCCGCTTTTGCCTCAGGGGAGTCGGGATCGGCGTCGAGTTTATGGACATCTCCCCCGAATCCGTGCAGGCCATCGAAGAGGAACTCGGCGTGGAAGCGTAATTCACCTGGCCGGCTTTCCAATCATCAGGAAAAAAGTGATTTATTTTGTCATTCCGAGCGAAGCGAGGAATCCCTCTTTCTTTGCGTGGGCCTAAACCGGGGAGAGATTCCTCGCTCCCTTCGGAATGACAAAAAATCGGGAGACGTTTTCCGCAGCCCGTTTCACATGCGGCTCGAAGTTTCCCTCGAATTCTTTTCCCATATCCACGGCCATCTTCCTAGGCGAAAAGGAGGGGCTTGACGTTTGCCGTCTCAGGATTCAACATTCGTGGCGCACAGGAACTCTGTTACCCTATTGAAATTAAATGGCGACCACACCCAGCCTATTCCCCGACCCGACACGCGAAATCTTCTTCGACATCGAAACGCTCCGCCTCTCGCACGAGGTCGAGGGAGGCTGGTCGAGCATCGCACGCTTCGGCCTGGCCGTCGCCGTGACGTGGGACGCGCAAAATCGTTTCCGGCGCTGGTTTGAAACGGATGCCAAGGCCCTCGTTTCCGAACTCGGCCAGTATGACCGCATCGTCTCCTTCAACGGCGACCGCTTCGATTTTGAAGTCCTCAGCGCCTACCAGCCGGTGAATCATCTGCTCGGCAAATCGTTTGACTTGCTGGTGGATTTGCACCGCCGCCTCGGACACCGCATCAAACTCGATGACCTCGCCCGGGAAACCCTGGGCAATCAGAAAACGGGAAACGGCCTGGACATCGTCCAGTGGTGGCGCGAAGGCCGCAAGGAAGAAGTCTGCAAGTACTGTGAAAACGACGTGAAATTGCTGGTGGACCTGGTGGAATTCGCGCGCAAAAACAAATACGTGGTCGTGAAATCGCGCCGTTTGCCCGTCATATGGCCCTAAGGCGCTGTAGCCCGCCTCTTCAGAGGCGGGGGGTTTTTGCCAATGAACAGTCGCGCGCCGGGTGACAAAAGATCCCCGCCTCTGAAGAGGCGGGCTACAGCATGCCGCCACCGAATCGCGAATTCGGCATCGTCGAGGACGAAGTGACCATGTGGAGCATCGGCCTAAAACGCGCGAGAACCGTCGCAGCGATCCTCTTCGTCCTGGCGGCGAATTCCCACGCCGCCGACAAAGATAAAATCCTCTGGAAATCCATCCCCAACGCGATCCTTCAAGTCGATTCGCGCGCGCCAAAAATTTGGAATGTTTTTCAAGCCGGAAAGAAAACGGATCCGTTACTCGTCCAGCTCGGCTCCCGCTTCCTGGTGATTTACGTGCGCAATAACGAAGCGTATGAAATCAAGCCGGAGCAGCTAGAACCAAGAGGCGAAGACTTTTTGTGGCGGGAGTCGGACAAACCGCCCAAGCCCATACCCACATCGGATTGGAGCATCAAGGACGTCGGCTCCGCGTCGCGCATTCTGGTAAAACTTGCCGGCGAGGGCCGCGTCCTCACCATTGAGATTCCTCAAATGCCCGATTTGCGGCGCGGGATCTACTGACCGGTGAGCCCCGCGGAACATCCCGGCCAGGACGGCATCCACTCCAGTGTTCTCGACGCCGAAACCATTCGCTCGAGTTCCCTTTACAACGAAGACCTCGCGCCCATTCCTGCCTCGCGCCGCAGTTGGGGTACCTACAACTACGCTGCGCTGTGGATCGCGATGAGCGTGAACATCCCGACATACTTACTGGCCAGCGGCATGATCGCCGGTGGAATGAACTGGAAGCAGGCTATTTTCACGGTCTTCCTGGGAAACGTGCTGGTCCTCATCCCGATGCTGCTCAATGCGCATGCCGGAACAAAGTACGGGATTCCCTTCCCTGTTTTTGCGCGCGCATCGTTTGGAGTGACCGGCGCGAATGTTCCGGCGGTTCTCCGCGCGCTCGTGGCCTGCGGTTGGTTTGGCATTAACACCTGGATCGGCGGCGAGGCCATCAACGTAATGGCGTCCGCGCTCCTCCCCGCGTGGAGAAATTTCGCGTACGGGGTATGGATTTGCTTCGCCGCATTCTGGCTGCTGCACGTGATCGTCATCGTGATGGGCATCCGCACGATTCGGTTTCTTCAGAGCGTCACCGCGCCATTCTTGTTGTCGATCGGCGTGGTCCTGCTTGGATGGGCCATGGTGAAAGCCGGCGGATTCGGGCCGATGCTCGCGACGCCATCCAAATTCCGCACTTTCGGCGAATTTTTCAATTTTTTTGTGCCGTCGCTCACGGGCGTCGTCGGATTTTGGGCCACCGTTGCATTGAACATTCCTGATTTCACGCGCTATGCGCGCAGCCAGCGGGCGCAGATCGTCGGGCAGGCACTGGGGCTGCCCACGACGATGACGCTCTACTCCTTCATTGGAATCGCGGTCACTTCGGCCACCGTGGTTATTTTCGGGCAGGCGATTTGGGATCCGGTCCAGGTGCTGGCGCGTCTCGGAAATCCGATCGCTATTGTCGTGGCCATGCTGGCGCTGCTGGTGGCCACGCTGAACGTAAACGTCGCCGCCAATCTGGTCTCGCCATCCAACGATTTCTCGAATCTCTCGCCTCGGCTGATCAGTTTTCGCACCGGCGGGCTGATTGCCTGTGTCGTGGGCGTGGCCGTGTTTCAGCCGTGGAGGATTCTGGCAAGCTCAGGGAATTACATTAACAAATGGCTCGTCCCCTATTCCGGCTTTCTTGGCCCGATCGCGGGCGTGATGATTTGCGATTATTTCGTGGTACGCAAAAAAATCATTCTTGTGGAGGACTTGTACGAGCGCGGTAGTTTCTATGAATTCTCGAAAGGAATCAACTGGCGGGCCATGGCGGCTCTGGCGGCGGGCGCTGCGATCGCGTTCATCGGCCTCGTCGTGCCGCCCCTGCGCAAACTCTACGACTATGCCTGGTTCGTGGGATTCGCGGCGAGCTTTGTCGTGTATTGGGTCTTGATGCGAGAGTCGCCCCAGTAGGGCGGGCTTCAGCCTGCCGCTCTTTCCGTGTCACAAACTCAAACCCCGACAGGCTGAAGCCCGTCCTACTGGACTGCCCTCAGCCTTTTCGCGCGCATCTTCCAGCTCTCGAAGGGCAGGCCCTTGTCGATCTGCTTCATCGTGATGCACTGGTCCACCGGACAAACCAGCGCGCAGAGATTGCACCCCACGCACTCGTCGTCGATGATGCGCGGAACGTGCACGCCCATTCCGTTCGGATTCGTTTTGCCGTTCCCCGCGACCTTGTACGGCTCGATGCACTGGTGCGCCCCGTCTTCGCAGGCCACGTAGCAAAGCTGGCAGCCAATGCAAAGATCGTTGCGAATTTCAGCAATGATTTTGTAATTGAGGTTCAGGTCTCCCCAGTCCTTCACATTCGGCACGGCGCGCCCTCGAAAATCCTCGATGGTGCGAAAGCCGTGATCGTCCATGTACGCAGATAGGCCGTCGATCATGTCCTCGACGATGCGGAACCCGTAATGCATCGCCGCCGTGCAGACTTGCGCGATGGACGCGCCGAGCGCAATGTGTTCCGCCGCGTCGCTCCAGTAGCCGATTCCTCCAATTCCCGCGATCGGAATCTTCACCGCTTTGGCCACGCAGGAAACCAGGTGCAACGCGATCGGCTTGACCGCCGGCCCGCAATAGCCGCCGTGCGAGGATTTTCCGCCCACGTTGGGCGTCGGCGAAAAAGTTTCCAGATCGACTCCCATGAGCGAATTGATCGTGTTGATCAGGCTGACGGCGTCGGCGCCTCCCTTTTCCGCGGCCACCGCCACGCGCGTGATGTCCGTGACGTTGGGCGTGAGCTTCACGATCACCGGCGTCTTCGCGGCTTCCTTCACCCACGACGTAATCATCTCCGTGTATTCCGGCACTTGCCCGACGGACGAGCCCATGCCGCGCTCGCTCATCCCGTGCGGGCATCCGAAATTCAATTCCAGCGCGTCCGCCCCCGCGCCCTCTACTCGCCGCACGATTTCATGCCAGCTCTCGCGCTTGGATTCCACCATCAGCGACGCGATCACCAGATTCTTCGCGTATCTCTTTTTCACTTCGGCGATTTCCCGGATATTTACCTCGGTGGGCCGGTCGCTGATGAGCTCGATATTGTTGAAGCCCATCACCTTCGTTCCGTTGTAATCGATCGCGCCGTATCGCGATGACGTGTTGACGATCGGCTCGCCAATCGTCTTCCACACCGCACCGCCCCATCCCGCGTCAAACGCGCGCATCACCTGCCCCGCCGTATTCGCAGGTGGCCCCGAGGCAAGCCAAAACGGGTTCGGCGATTCGATGCCGCAGAAATTTACGCGTAAGTCGGCCATTGCGCACCTCTCGAAAACCTATGGAATCCACAGATGAACACAGATAGACACAGATAAAAACCTCTAAACAATTTATCGAACAAATCTTCGGTACTGTAATTTTGGCTTGCCGAAATTCATCAGCAGGCCTACTTGAATGCCGCTTGCCTTCAGATAATTTAGGATTTGTGCTTCGTGAACGGATTCGAGACCAGCGCACGCTTTCAGCTCGACCAACACGCGCCTCTCGACAATCAAATCCGAGCAATAATCTCCGACGATTGCATCTTTGTATTTTACTTTGAACGGGACCTCCTGCTCGCATCGCAGGTCCATTTTCCGAAGTTCTACCAAAAGCGCATTGCAATACACCTTTTCCAGAAAGCCGCAACCCAATGTATTGTGAACCGCAAACGCCCCTGCAAGAATTTTCTGAGTCAATTCCTGCTCCGGATAAACTGGCGTTATGGGAGCGCTTTCCATTTCTTCCTCATTCTGTCTTTCTTCATTCATCAGCGTTTATCTGTGTTCATCTGTGGATTCAATTCTTCCGCCAGGAGCGATAGGAAAACCATCCGACCGTGGCAAACATTCCCAGCCAGCCCAAAATACGAAAAACGGTAGCGATTTGCGTGTCATGTTCCAGCAAACCAGCGTGCGAGAAAAGGTAAAACCAATCGTGGATGACGTCATCCGAATCGCCAACGGTGAGAAGAGGCAGTTCCTGGGCGCGCGCGTCAGCCATGTAGATCGAGATCAGAAGAAACTGCTCGAAGAAAAAGAATGCGCAAAACGCCGTGCCGAGCGGCTGGCGCCTGAATACGAAATATACGGCCAGCGCCACTGGGACAAACAACTGCAGGAACGTTCCTCCGGCCACCATGATCCACTCGCCAAACATCCGGAAGAGCAAATGCCCGCCTTCGTGAATCGGAATGAAAACGAGATCGAACCATTGAAACAAGTGTCCGCCAAAGAGCGCATTCCCGATCAGCAAAACGTAGAAGGCCAGCCAGCCAAAAAACGCGGGGCGCGAAACCGGTTCCCAGTCTTCCTCGAGCGTATCGAGAAACGGAAACCTTTCGCTAAGCGATGCGGGAATTTCCATTAGGTTCTAACTCTCCCTACGTAAGTTGCGGAAATAACCGTTCATCTTCTCATCCCGAGCGAAGCGAGGAATGACAAAATGGGGGGCTCTTCCTCGGCATGTGCAGGCTGCCCCCAGCTCCCTACAACCCGCTCCCTAATCCCTGCTCCCCGCGGCCGCCGCGCCAAGCCACGCGTCGATTCCCCGCCCGGCCGCCATGCCTTCCGCAACAGCGTCCACCACTTCCCGGCCGCCGTTCACGCAATCGCCGCCCGCGAAATACTTCGGGTTGCCGGTGCGATGCTGCCCGTCCGTCGCCACGGTGCCGTTCTTGCGAACTTCGAGCCCGGCAACCACGCGGAGAAAATCCGTGGCTTGCTTCTGCCCCACGGCGCGCACCACCATGTCCACGTCGATCGTGAAGCCGCTGTTGGGAATCGTCTCCGGAGCGCGCTTTCCCCGCGCATCGGGCTCGCCGAGCCGCGTGCGCACGCATTCGAGACCGGTCACCACGCCTCCCGAACCTAGGATGCGCACCGGCTGTGTCTGCCACAGAAAAATCACGCCGTCTTTTTTGGCCAGATCGTACTCGTACCGGAACGCCGGCATTTCCTGCTCGCTCCGCCGGTAGATCAGGTACACGGCATCCGCGCTGAGACGGCGCGCGGCGGTGACCACGTCGATCGCGGTGTTCCCCGCGCCGATGCAAGCGATGCGCCGCCCGATCGCCACTTGCGAAAACGGCAGCACCTTGGTGCGTTCGATAAATTCCAGCGCGCCGCAAACTCCCACCAGGTCTTCCCCGGGAATATTCATGGCCCACGTTTCTCCGAGCCCCACTCCGATAAAAATAGCGTCAAAATCTTTTTCGAGCTGCCCGAAACTTACATCCTTTCCGATTTCCACACTCTGCCGGAAATCCACGCCCAACGATTTCACCATTTCCACTTCGCGCAGCGAATCGGAGACGCGCGTCTTGTAAGCCGCGATGCCATAGGTGCTCAATCCTCCGGCAAGTTCGCGCCGATCAAACACTGTCACGCGGTAGCCCTTTCGCGTCAGCAGCGCCGCGCACGCGAGCGATGCCGGCCCCGAACCGATGCATGCCACGTGTCTTCCATTCGGCTTGCCGGCCTGAAAAAGGCGGATGTTGCGATCCAGCACGTGGTCCACGGCAAATCGCTGCAGCCTGCCGATCTCGATCGCCTCTTCGCCTTTCTCGGCCATCACGCACGCGCCTTCGCACAGCACTTCGGTGGGGCAAACGCGCCCGCAGCTTTCGCCCAGAATATTCGCTTCGAGGATCACGCGCGCCGCCCCGCGCGTATTCCCCGTCATGATGCGCTTGATGAAGCCGGGCACGTCGATTCGCGTGGGGCACGCCTGCGTGCAAGGAGCGTCAAAACAATAGAGACATCGCGCGGCTTCGATGGCCGCTTGCCTAGTGTTCATCGGCGGCGTGATGTCCGCGAAATTCTGCTCGTATTTTTCCGGAGACAATTTCGGCGCGGTCTCGCGAAGCGGCATGCGCTCACCTCGAGTTCGTGGTCTCCCCTGAAACAATCAACCCGGTGGATCAGGTTTCCCACCGGGCGTCAGGGCCGGATTTCCAGCGACATTCTAGCATTGCGGAACGAGAGCAAAGTCCCACAAATTTGCGGTGAACCGTGCGAATGGTTACTGCCTGCGTGTCGGGAGTTTCCTGCCTCAGTCCAAGCCTTCCACAAGATAGAGCTGATCCAAGCTCCGGACGTACGTAGTCGCAAAAGATTTCCCATCGGGCGTAATAGATGACGGGGCTATCGTCAACGCGCCTGCCGAATCGCCGGGGCCGACCCGCTTCCATTGTTGGCGGCGCCCCGTACTCGGCTCAATGCGCCAAAAACTAGGTTCCGGGTTTTCCACCACCACATAGATGTACTTCCCATCCACGCTCCATCGGAGCGGATCATCATCCGCTTCGCCGCCGAGCAGGGGGGCGCACTTAGCTTCCTCGATCTGGCACAAATTCCATGCGTTCGTGTTTTGGTTTAGCGCAACAAATTGCATGCCATCGGGCGAAACGGGCAGTGTTTGTTTCGAACTGAACCCCTCGGGACTGACCGGACGGATCGCCCCGCCCTTGGAATCTTGCATATAAATGCGCGAACGGTGGCCAGGCTCGTTCCCCGAGAAGACGATGTGTTGGGAATCGGGGAACCAGCTCATTCCGGAATAGCCCTCCATATTGGAATTTACCCATCGCCTTGCTTCCCCCGGCCCGGTCGGCAGCAACTCAACTTCGGGCGGAGTTTTTTCGAGCAGCGCCAGAGCCCACATGCCGTCCGGAGAAAATCCGAACACTGCTCCTTCGCCCAAGCGAACGACCGGAGAGCCATCCGTGTTTCGAAGACAGATCGTGTAAAGCCCGTTGGACTGCACCGCGCCGTCGCTGAATAGGATTCTTTTTCCGTCATCAGCTAGGCTCGGAGAAAAGGAATTGTTAAGCCAGGAAAGGTCCCGCTCGTCCGCACCTTCGATGCTCGCGGTCACGGAATAGGTGAGCACATTGTGAGAGACCAGCAAACGGCCATCTGGCGCGATATCGAAGACCCGCGT
>Ga0302324_100007986_pt1 | contig 22409 bp, 21 predicted proteins | sample Palsa_T0_1_FD_201949 | JGI IMG/M metagenome (GOLD analysis project Ga0302324, IMG submission 201949) | Peat permafrost microbial communities from Stordalen Mire near Abisko, Sweden - Palsa_T0_1 | ecosystem: Environmental > Terrestrial > Soil > Palsa > Peat permafrost | place: Sweden: Abisko...
AACGTTGCCATTGTTCGTCAGTTAAAGTATAACGCGGCACGCGTTATTATTCAAATGTATTGGTGACCAATTCCTTCGAAGACTTTGAAAACACGCCCTAAATCCGTAGTCTCCCCTTGGCTCAGAGCCGGAGCTGCTGTGCACGAGCAAAATGCCGTCGTGAAACAATTCATCCGGTGATTCGCGTCTTCGTGTCGCGAGCGGCGCGCTCGCTTGCCTATGGTGCGCTGGCGGTCGTCTTCGCCCAGGCGCTCGCGGCGCGCGGGTTATCTTCGGTCACGATCGGCGCGCTCATCACCCTCGCATTGCTTGCCGGAACGCTGACCTCAGCACTCACCGGGCGCCTTGTCCGCGCGTTTGGTTCACGCGTTACCATGGCGGCGAGCGGCATCGTCATGACGATCGCTGCCGTGCTGCTCGCCGGGAACGAACTCACGATCGTCATTGCATGTCTGCTCGGCGCCGTGAGTCCCGGCGCGCAAGATGTTGGGCCGTTCGCCGCCATCGAGCAGGTCGCGCTCGTCGCGGACGGAGTCTCAACGACACGGCGGCTATCGTGGTACAACGTGGCGGGTGCAATGTCGATTGCGCTCGGTGCACTTGTAGCCGCCGTGTTGCCGTTTGCCGGCGTGCTTCTCCTGTATGGCGCAGTCGGCGTCACCGTATTCATCGTAGCTTTCGGCATACCGGATGCTCCCGTTCACGTCAGCCTGCCGGCGCAAGCGCGACTGGAAAAACCGCGCATCGTGGAAAGGCTCGCCGCGCTTTTTGCCATCGATGCTTTCGCCGGCGGATTCGTCGTGCAAGCGTTCATCGTGTACTGGTTCGCTCTGCGTTTCGGAGTCGGCTCTGAAACGCTCGGCCCACTGTTGTTCGGCGCGAACCTTTTGGCAGCGCTGTCGTATTTACTCGCCGATCGCGTTGCGGCGCGAATCGGATTGCTGAACACGATGGTGTTCACGCACTTGCCTTCGAACGTGTTGCTACTGCTCGTGCCGTTCATGCCGACGTTCCCGCTCGCCGCCGCGATGCTGCTCGCCCGATTCGCACTTTCGCAGATGGACGTGCCGACGCGCCAAGCCTACACGCTTTCGATGGTAGCGCCCCACGATCGCGCACGCGCGGCGGGCATAACGGCCGCCGTTCGGCCCGCCGCAGCATCAATCGCTCCCGTCCTCACGGGCATCGCGTTTCAGTTTGCGGCGCTCGGGCTGCCGTTTGTCATCGCCGGCACACTGAAGATCGTCTACGATTTCGCGCTGCTGGCGACGTTCCGTCAGACTCCGCTACACGACGTCGAAACGGGATCGGCACCCTGACGCCGCCGCTTCCTATCATCGCCACCGCTTCAGTCGGTGGTGCCCCGGACCGTTCTATATTGACATCCTTCGATATAATGAGTAGTATCGAAGAATGTCGATGCAACGCTGCTGCCCGCCCGCGACCGTGGATACGGTCGACCGCACCGCAGACGCGGCCCTTTTTAAGGCGGTCGGAGATGTCCATCGGCTGACCATCTTGGCCACCCTCGCGCGTGCTGCAGACGAGGTCTGCGTCTGCGATTTCACATCCGAGCTGCCGCTCAATCAGCCGACGGTTTCGCACCATATGAAGATTCTGCGCGATGCGGGGCTCGTAACATGCGAACGCCGCGGCACGTGGGTCTACTACCGGCTCGCGCCCGACGCGCGGGCGCGCATTGACGCCGCCCTTAGCTCCGTTATTCCCGAGAAAGTCCTCGCATGAAAATGCACCTGAACCTCGCGACGCGTGACCTTGATGCCAGCGTCGCCTTCTACGCTGCACTGCTCGACGTGCAACCGGCGAAAACACTGCCCGACTACACGCTGTTTATCAGCGAGCATCCCGGACTCGAACTCGCGCTTGATTTGGATCCGAACGCACGGGCGGCAGGCGGACAACACTTCGGGATCGTCGTCGATTCGAGCGACGCCGTCGACGAACAGACAGCACGCCTTCAACGCGCCGGTTACGACGTGGGTGTCGAGCGCGAAGAAACCTGCTGCTACGCGAACCAAACCAAAGTCTGGACGAGCGACCCGGAAGGCCGCCGTTGGGAAACGTACTTCGTACACGAAGAAACGGCCGCGCGGGACGACGCTGCATGTTGCAATTGATATTCCTTACCGCGCGAAATTTACTGCGGCGCATTCCGCTAGTTTTCGGCTACATTCCGAATATGGAGTGGCTGCGAGTTCAGCTCAGTCGGGCAGTCGTCTTGGATCGCGCACGAGCGCATGCAGCCATCGCAGAGTTAGAGCGATGCTTGGACATCTACCGCGCGGGCGGGCACTGTACGCGATTCGTTTCGCACCGATGAACGTTCGCGCCATTGTTGCCGAGTTTTTTGGCACGGCGCTGCTTCTGCTCGCCGTCGTCGGCTCGGGAATTATGGCGCAGCGTCTATGCGGCGGTAACATCGGCCTCGCTCTCCTCGCTAACGCGATCGCAACCGGTGGCGCACTTATCGCACTCATTCTCGCGTTCGGTCCCATCTCCGGGGCGCACTTCAACCCGGCAGTCACCCTTGCCGATGCCTGGCAGCACGGCGTGCCGTGGCATTTGGTGACACCGTACATCGGCGCGCAAATCATCGGTGCGTTGGCCGGAACGGCGCTCGCGAACGGCCTGTTCGGTCTGCCGCTGTTCTTCCCGTCGCATCACGCGCGCAGCGGTTTGTTGCTGACGGCAAGCGAGTTTATTGCGACGTTCGGTCTGCTTGCAACGATCTGGGGCTGCGTACGATCCCGACCGGCGGCAACGCCGTTCGCCGTGGCCGCTTTCATCGTCGGTGCGTATTGGTTCACGCCGTCCACGTCGTTCGCAAATCCGGCCGTCACGATCGCACGTTCGCTCACCGACACGTTTGCAGGTATACGGCCCGTTGACGCTCCACTTTTCATCGTCGCGCAGCTGCTCGGCGCATTCGGCGCGACCGCACTCTTCGCGTATCTTTCACCCATCTCGAAGGCAAACGCGCAAGCCGTCGTCGTCGCTCACGCGGAGGTCGCATGAAGCCGTCCGTTCTTTTCATTTGCCGGCATAACACGGGCCGCTCGCAAATGGCGGAGGCATATCTGCGACATTTCCTCGGTGACCGCGTCGATGTAGCATCGGCCGGTACGATTGCGGCCGATGTTCCCGATCCCGGCGTTGTCGCTGTTATGGCGGAGGACGGTATCGACATCAGCACCGCGCGGCCGAAGCTACTCGACACTGAGCGCGCCGAAGGTACCGGCCGCATCATTACGATGGGTTGCGACGTCGAAGGCGTGCCGCGCATCGACGACGATTGGGGCGTGCCCGACCCCAAAGGGCAACCACCCCAGCGCGTGCGCGAAATTCGCGATATGGTCAAAGCGAAGGCGTACGCATTGGCCGAAGCAATTGCGGCGGAGCGCGTTTAGGGCAGCTTCCCGATATCGGAGCGGTACGCGAGCTGCGTGCCCGCTGGAAATTGCGCGCGCAGGTGTTCGATTGCGGCATACACCTTCGCCCGCGCGGCTTCAACATCGGCACCGCATGCGGTGACGGTCAGGACGCGACCGCCGGGCGAATTAACCGTATCGCCGTTGCGCGTCGACGTGCCCCAGAAGGCCGCGGTTCCGTCGGCAAGATCGAGCTTCGACGGTAAGCCCGTGATCGCCGTGTTCTCGTACGGATACGCTTTGGTTGTGAGCGTCACGCCGACGCAAGCATCATTGGAAAATGCGGCGGCATCCACTTGGATCGCGCCGTCGGCGGCGGACTTGAGATATTGTGCGAAGTCGCCGGTTACGCGCGGCATCACAACTTGCGTCTCCGGATCGCCGAAGCGCGTGTTGAATTCAATGACATACGGCCCGTCATCGGTCCACATGATGCCGCAGTACAATACGCCGCGATAGTCTTCGCCCTCGGCGAGCAGGCCACGCAGCACCGGCGCGACGACCGACGCGCGAACGCGCTCGAAGAGATCGTCGGGAAAATCGGCAGGCGGAGAATACGCGCCCATGCCGCCCGTGTTTGGGCCAGCATCGCCATCGCCGGCGCGCTTGTAATCGCATGCGGCGGCAACCGGCACCATCGCACGGCCATCGCTTATCGCAAAGACGCTAACTTCGCGCCCGCGCAAGCGCTTCTCCAGCACGACATCCACGCCGCCGCCCGGCAGTTTCTTGTTTGCGTACCAGTCGGCTAGCACGGCCTTAGCAGTCGCGACATCATCGGCGACAACCACGCCTTTACCGGCGGCCAGGCCGTCTGCTTTTACAACGACGCCGCCGCGCCAGTCGTCGAGCACGCTGTTGGCTTGACTCAAAGAATGCACGACCTTGAACGGCGCCGTCGGAATACCGTGGCGTTCCATGAAACGCTTCGCAAAGATCTTGCTCGTCTCCAAACGCCCACCGGAGCGATTTGGACCGAATACCGCAATACCGGCGTCTCGCAATCGATCGCTGACACCGGCGGCGATTGCCGTCTCCGGTCCGACTACGACCAAGTCGACCTTATTCGCTTTCGCGCGATCCACGATTTTGCGCGCATCGGTCGCGCTGACGTCGGCGAAGTTCTCGCCGCGAGTCGCAGTACCGGCGTTGCCCGGTGTATGAAAGAGCGCATCGCACGACGACGACTGCGCGAGGCGCCACGAGAGCGCGTCTTCACGCGCTCCGCTGCCGACGATCAGAATGCGCAAGCAGCTATTCCCACTCCACCGTCGCGGGCGGTTTCGACGTGATGTCGTACGCTACGCGATTGATCCCGGGCACTTCGTTGACGATACGCGTACTGATGCGTTCGAGCAGTTCGTGCGGCAAGCGCGCCCAGTCGGCGGTCATGCCGTCTTCACTCGTAATCGCGCGAACGGCAACGAGATTCGCATACGTACGGCCGTCGCCCATCACGCCGACGCTGCGCAGCGGCGTGAGTACGGCGAAATATTGCCACGGCTTCGGCGAGAGCTGCGCGGCGGCCGCATCGATTTCGCTCGTAACGATCCAATCGGCCTCGCGCACCGTCGCCAAGCGCTCCTTGTCGACGGCACCGAGCACGCGGACAGCGAGACCCGGCCCGGGAAACGGCTGGCGATCGACGATCGGGCCGGGCAGTCCCATCACGCGCCCCGCTGCGCGCACTTCGTCTTTGAACAGCGCCCGCAGCGGTTCGATCAACGCAAAATCCATATGGTCGGGTAAACCGCCGACGTTGTGGTGCGATTTGATCTTGTGTCCGACTTTCGAGCCGGGCGTTTTCGATTCAATGACATCGGGATACAGCGTACCTTGCACCAAAAACTGAACGTTGGGGATCTTCTTCGCTTGTTCTTCGAAGATCGCGATGAACTCATGGCCGATGCGAATGCGTTTTTCTTCGGGATCCTCGATTCCGGCGAGCCGTGCAAGGAAACGTTCCTCGGCATCGATGACGATCACGTTGAGGTGCAGCACGTCACGAAATGCCGCGACGACATTGGCCGATTCGTTCTTGCGCATCAAGCCGGTATCGACGAAAATACACGTAAGCTGCTTACCGATCGCGCGCGATACGAGCGTCGCCGCGACGGCCGAATCGACGCCGCCCGATAGCGCGCAGATCACGTTGGCATCGCCGACCTGCGTCCGAATCTGCTCGATCGACCGGTCAACGAACGACCCCATGTCCCAATCACCGGCGATGCCCGCGATGCGGTGTAAGAAATTTTCGATCACGGCGGTGCCGTAGTCGGTGTGAACGACCTCGGGATGGAATTGCACCGCAAAAATGCGGCGCTGCTCATCGCCTATTGCGGCAATTGCACAACGGGCCGTGCGCGCAAGAGCGCTAAAACCCGGCGGCGGCGTAACGACCGAGTCACCGTGCGACATCCACACGCGGCTCTCCGGCGGGATGCCGCCGAACAACGGGCTTTCCGTGCATTCGATCGTGAGCGACGCCGGACCGAATTCCCGATGGTCGAGCGGTACGAGTTCGCCGCCGAGATCGCGCGCAATCAGTTGCATGCCGTAGCAGATAGCCAGAATCGGCACGCCGCTGGTAAGCACGTCGGGGTCGAGGCCCGGCGCGTCGGGCGTGAGCGTGGACTCGGGGCCGCCGGTCAGAATAATCGCCGCCGGATCGCGCTTCGCGATCTCCGACCACGGCGTATCGTGCGGCAGCAACTCGCTGTAGACCCGGGCCTCCCGCGCGCGGCGCGCGATCAATTGACTATACTGTGCACCGAAATCGAGGATCACGACGGTCGCGGGGCGGGTGCTGACGAGGGCCATACCGGCGGGTTCGACACGGCATCAGCGCTCCCCGGGCCGGAGGGTCGTCGCAGTACCCCGCCGCAAGTGGGAGCATGATTCGGGCGGCGACGACCTTTTCGGCTGTGCTCGTGAGCTTCGGCATCGTGTACGCGCTGTCGGCGTGGCGTGGTTGTTCCACGCGAATGTGGTACTTGGCGCAATCGTGTTCGTCGTCGGAATGTTTCTTTCGATCTGGCTTCGCAATTTCGACGATCGCGGCCGCCGTATCGATCGCCGAACACGGCAAGCCTGAAGGCGACCGCGAGGGACCGGCGCTCAGCGTCGCGCTGCGCAAGGTACAGGATGTTCTGGCCGACGATTCGGCTGCCGTTCAGAAATAGCGCTGCAGACTCGGCTCAGGTGACGGACCGGCCACCGCGGGTTCGGGAAAAGCATAGGCGCTATAGGTCGCGTCCAAGACGGCCGTCCAGCTTCCCGCAATCGTACCGTTAAAGTAGAGCGGCACTCGCTCGGAAAACTGCACGTGACGGACGACAAGATGCCCTTCGATCGTGACGAAATCGATCGTCATCGCCCCGCCGCTGGTGAGTTTGAGCGCGACCTGCTTTGGAAGGAGTGTTTTGGTATCGAAACGCAACGCCGTCAGCAGCCATGGTCGCTCAAGCGCGACGGTGTTCTTCGTCGGAGTAAAGTGCAACAGCGCGCGGTCCTTTCGATCCATCGTGACCGTGTATGCCCGATTGAAGGTCGCGACCGCATCAACAGCCGGATTCGGGGGCGCCGGCCGGAAGGTAAGCGGCGTAAAGCTGTATGCCGTTGCGGTACTGGTCTTGGTCATGTCGATGCCGAAACCAAAGGTGGCAATGGCATCCAAGTTCGGAGCAACGAAGAAACTGCGCTCTTCGATGCGGATGCCGGTCGTGAGATCGCGGCGCACTGCTGTATACGTGCGGGTCTCGTAGCCTTCGATATACGCGTAGGTTTTCGGGTTTTGGCTGCGGTCATCCATGACGTCGACGCGGTAAACAATTTCGGGCGGCGAAGCGATGAACGCCGCGTATGCGGCATTCGCGATGTCTCGAAACGTCTGGTCGGCGGCGTCGCTCACGTCACGGCCGCTAGGTGAGGATGTCGGCGAGCCGGCCGGCGTCCCTTGCCATCACGACTTCCATCGCGATACGTTCGCCGACGGAAACGTCGCGGCCCCAACGATAGGACGCGTACGGTGTGTAGCGCGTCCCGGGCGAACCCGGGATGCGCAGCGACACATCGTAAACGACGAAATCTTTGGGTGGCCCCGCCACGATGATGCACTGTAACGCGAACGGTCCGATGATACCGGGGCCGCCGTCGGCCTGCGTGGCTTTCACAAACCGTTCGCCCATGGCGAACGCCTTCTCGATCATCGACTCTGTCAGTGTTGCCGCGATGTGGCCCGCTTCTTCGAGCCGAACCGGCTCGTCTGCAAGCGCTTGCGCCTGGGCAAACGGCAGATTCTTGAGACCTTCGAGATTCGTCTGGCGGCGCGTATCGGTTCCCATCAACTCGAGCTCGCCCAGCATCGGCGAATAAAAGAAATTCAGATTGATGCTCGGGCCGAGCGCATATTCCTCGATGACGGCACCGTGTAGGCCGACCGCCGTGACCATACCCGCATCGAGTAAACGCTGGGCCTGACGTTCGTAATCTTCAAGATTACGCGCGAGAAAGAACGCGCGTTCGAACGATACCTTTGCGTGCGGAGCTTTCACCATGACCAAGCGATCGATGTCACGCGGCTGCGCAAACTGCTTGGGATACCGGACCGCTGCTCGCTCGAGCAGGGCGTATTGGTTGTCGGCTTCATCGCGCTCTTCGGCGCGCAAGAGCGTGCGCGAACCAAAAAACGGCACGCGCATCCGGCTTTCCATTTCGGCGTAGGTGAAGCGCTGCCGTAAGTACACCTCGAAGGACCGGTTCGCTACGAAAAGCACGTTGGCCGCCAGCAGTTGCGCCTGCACCACATCGTCGAGAATGTCGGTGAACTTCTCGAGCGCTAAGGTCGCATCGACGCAGCCGCGCGGCGGGTCGGTCTTACGAATGTAGTGTTCGCTGTAGGTGCGTTCGCGGCCGCGCTCGGTGACGATTACGTTGCGCAGCCCTTGCGCGCGGGCGCCCGCGGCAACCTCAAGCGCTGAGTGACTGCCGATGGAACATAACGTTAAGCGCTCGCGGTCGTACGCAGCGAGCGTCTTTTCGAGATCCGGATGCCGCACGTATTGTGCTACGACGCGAGCAGCGTTCTTGCCTCGGGGGAGGCGTTGTACTCGACGGTAAGCTCCTTGCGGACTTTCCCTTGTGCATCACGCGCGGCCGGGGAATCGATTCGGCCCAAGGTCTGGTACGCACGCAAGAGCAGCCGCGGCACCGCGTAGTCACGCGGATACTGCCGGCGCATATCTTCTAGCGAGTCGATCGCGTAGAGCGCGTCACCGGTCATGTTCGCTCCCCAGCCCGCGTCGAGGTATTTCCCGATCCGCAGCAACTCGTTGCCGACGCCGACCGGCGAAAGTTTCGTATGGCCGAAATATTCGTCGGCAGGAGCAGTAATGACGAGATACGCTTTGTGCGAGAGCACATGGCCGATAATTGTAAATTGCTTTGTCGATACACGATGGGAGAATATCGCCTTGGCAAAATCGGCATCGGCGGGCGTATAATCAGCGTCACCGCTACGCGTGGCTTGCGCGTAACCGAACAAATCTTTGCCCATGTCGTCTGGTACCATACCGATCGGAAAGACCGGCTGCGCCGCTCGGGCAAGCGCTAAGGAACGATAGCGTACTTCTTTTGTCATGCGATACGCACGAATGTCCGCGTCGGCCTGATCCAGTAACGCTTCGGCATCACCGGGATAGGCCGTCACTTCCGCGGTTGCATCGTCGTCGGCATCGCGCGCTAAGGTCGCCGTGTCCGCATCTTCAGCGTCGAACTTTGCGAGCAGCGCCTTTGCTGCTGCGCCGCGCTGTGCGTCGCTCGCGAACGTTTCGGCGGCTAAGCGAACGTACCACTCCGCCGCATCGCGATTCGTCAGCGGATTATAGTGCAGTCGCGAAGCGAGATCGACGGTCTCGCCTTTGATCGAGAGGCCGGCGGGGTCGTCGGGGCGGCGCAGCTCGTAGGCGCGGCCGGCGTCGAGAACCGTCGAGAAATAGTACAACTCGTCGGCGTAGTGCCAGCCGGCATGTGCGCCCTTGTCGTACGCGGCCTTCATCGTCGTAGCCAAAACCGCGGGATCGGCTTGTAGTTCCGCCGTCGCCGAGAGAGGAAATACCGCAACCGCCAGCGCGGCGGCCGCGGAACGAATCAGGTTATATGAGACTCGAGTCGTCCAAAACAGCATGCAATGAGTTCGTGAGCAAAGCATTCTTGATTTCGCGAGCGATGCGCCGGCCGGTCGACATCGGTTCGCTATAATTCAGGTATGAGTAGGGTGACCCGTCGATGAACAAGTTCGTGCCCGCAACGATGCGCGCCGACACCTCCATAATATAAAATTGGGTATCCGGCGTGATGATCGTCTCGATACAGAACGCGCCGAAGAGCCCCTTGGGACCGCAGATCTCCTGACTGACGCGAACGAGGTCTTCACCCATCCGGTACGCCTCGGCGAGCATCGACTCGCGCAAGCTGAGCGGCGAATTCCCAACGACGACGTAGGATGGGTCGATATCCATGCCTTCTTGCGCACGCGACGGGATACGGCCGAGCGAATCGACGTTCGTCTCGTAGCGCCGGTCCATCGACATGATCTCGAGCTTACCGGTCAGCGGTGAATAGAAATAGTGGATGTAGAGAGGGACACCGATGATGTACTCTTGCAGAATGTAGTTCTGCCGAGCGAGTAAGCTGGCACGTTCTTCGAAGTCCAGCGCGTCGCGCAAGAACATGTACCCTTTACCGCCTTGCGCTCCATACAGCTTGACGATGACCGGCCGGTCGATTTCAGCGCCGGTGCGAAATTGGCGCGGTACGCGCAGACCCGCTCGTGTCAGCCAGTCACGCTGCAGCTCGCGGCTCGCTTCCCAATCGAGCACGGCTTTGTTGCCGAAATACGGGATGTTCATCTTCTTATGCTCTTCGAGCGATAGGTACGCGACGAACGAACCGTGTGGCACGATGATGATCTTGCGCTTTTCGAGCTGGGGCACGAGGCCCATGAAATCCGAGTACTGATCGATCCCGATGACTTCGTCCACAAAGGCGAAGCTGCGATAGAGCCGTTCGGTGTCGCGGTTCGCGATCGCCAGCGTCTGGAAACCCTCGTCGTGCGCACCCTTGAGGATCTGCAGCGCGCTGTGCGAGCCGAGCGTCGCGATCGTATAAAACTCGCCGGCGGCGGTGCCGTCGTCTGGCGTTTTCAAGCGGGGTTCGACCATCATCGTCATCGTATTGCTTTCTGGAACGCGGGATTACAGAGAAATGTCTCGACGGCGCGATCGAGTTCGGTTACCGGGACGTCGTTGCCGTCCGCATCGACCAGACGCCACGCGGTTCGGCGCCGGATAGCGTGTACGCCCGCAATCGTCCGGCCGCCGACACTGCTCATGCGGGTCTCTTCGCGCGGCTCGATCCACACTTCGCCACGCTGCGGACGTGCTCCGGCCCGCTCCTCGAGCTGATGCTTGTTCGGATTGAAAATCGTTTCGATCGTCTCGATCGTCGAACGCAGCCCGGCAGCGTTTGCGTCGTCGACGGTAAACGTCCAAATGTCGGAGCGGCGCACGTCTTCCACCGCGATTCCGATACGGCGTAAGGTCTCACGAGCCGTAAATGCCTCGTTATCCGGGATCGTGAGCGCAATCGCGAATGTTTTTTCTGCCATCAGCGCGCCGGCACGGGTCGCGCGTTCAGCGCACGCGCGAACGCCTCGAAGAACGCGATTCCGCCCGAAGGGCGCAAGATCTCCTGCGCATCAGCCGAAGGCGAAGCCGTTCCGTCGCTTTCGCTTTGCATGAAGCGCCAGGCGTCGCGCTCGGGATGCGGCATGATTGCGATCACGTTCCCCTCGGCATTGGTGAGCGCGGCGCAGTTGAGCGCCGAACCGTTCGGGGCGGGCACGCCGGCGCCGTTCGCATCGCAGTAGGTAAACGCGATGTATCCGCCGCTCTCCAACCGAGCAAGCTCGTCGGGCGCCGCCTGCAGGCGGCCTTCGCCGTGCGACAACCACATCGGAATAACGGCGCCCGGCGAGAGCGCGCCGACGACCGGCAGCCGCGCCGGATCGATGTTGAGTCGCACGTAGACGTGCATACAGAGAAAACGGCCGCTGCTATTCGGCGTAAACGCTGCAGTCGGACGGCGTACGCCGGAGGTTCCCGGCACGAGGCCCGCTTCGACCAAAATTTGCGCGCCGTTGCAAATACCGACGACGAACTTTCCGGCCTGCGCGGCTTCGATCACGGCATCCGTCAACTCGTCGTGCGCTGCAACAGCGCCGGCGCGAACGCGATCTTCGTACGCAAAGCCGCCCGGCAAAACGAAGGCGTCAAACGCACGCAGTGCTCTTGCACCGCGGCTCCAATGCACGAGTTCCGCTTCGAGCCCAACGGCAACGAGCGCGCGTAGCGTCTCATCTTCGCTATTGGTTCCCGGGAAAATTGGAACGGCGACGCGTGCCACTAGACGGCCGCTCCGTAGAAATTGCGCAGCGGCGCCGACCATGCTTCGTGAACGCGCCGCATGTCGATCGTCACCGCCGGGCGGCCACTCGATGCATCGAGCACCATCGTGGACGCGCTCGTCGTCGTGCCGATCGGCGTCGGCTCGGTACCGAACGCTCGACAGACGTTCGTGAACGCTGCACCGTCGGCTGTCTCGACAAGAAATCCGCCGCACTCGGCAAACAGCAGCGCGTCCGCAGCCGGTTCGAGCAACCATTCGGCGCGATTCGTGAGGCGTACGCCGATCGGCACAAACGGTAGCGTCGGAAATATCATCTCGGCAAGCGCCGTGAGCATCCCGCCATCTGAAACGTCGTGCGCCGAGAGAACGAGGCCCGCGCCGTATGCGGCAAGCAACGCTTCGATGCGCGCGCGAACGGCATCATAATCGGGAACCGTCAACGCGTTCGTCACAAAGCCCATCGCTTCGGCAAACACCGAGCCGCCGAACGCCGGCTGCGGCATTCCGAGGAAAAAGAGCGACGAGCCGGTGCGTTTGAGTGCAGAGGTCGCTGTCTTGGAAATATCGGCAATCGCCCCGACACAGGCAACGATTGGCGACGGCGCCACGGCGAAACCGGATTTCGACTGATTGTAGAGACTCACGTTGCCCGAAACAAACGACGTGCCGAGCGCACGCGCGGCGTACGATAAACCGTCGACGGCAGCGACAAATTCACCAAGCTGACGCGGATCGGTGGGATCGCCGAAATTCAAGCAGTCCGTCATCCCGACTGGTCGCGCGCCAACCGCGGCGACGTTGCTGGCAGCTTCAATAACAGCAAGCTCGGCGGCACGCTGCGCATCGATCTTGCCATAACGCGGATTGCCGTCGACGGCCAGCGCAACGGCCAGCGGCGCACCTGGGATCGGCACGATCACACCGGCATCGGCGTAACCGCGCGGAATCGCCGTCGTCCCGCGAACCACGCCGTCGTAGCGTTGGAAAATCGGTTCGCGTGAACACACATCGCGATGAGCGACGATCTTCTCCAGCATCGCGCCCACGTCAAATGCAAACGGGCCGGTCCGTTGCAACAGGCTTTCAAATGGTTCCGCGTCCGGCAGCACGACCGAGTACGGCCGATTGTAGCGCACGCCGTCGGTCAAGAACGCAAGCGGTACGTCCATGACGACTTCGCCGTGAAAGCGTGCCACATAGCGATCGCCGTTCGTGACGGTTCCGATGACCGCGGCACAGGCGCCCTTCGCGATGCGCGGCAGCGAGAATTCCTCATTATAAATGGCGAGTAGGCGGGGCGTGAACGCCGGCGGGACGATCCAGCACAGCCGTTCTTGCGTTTCGCCGATCGCAATGACCGCCGGCGGCAAATTCAGCTGTGCAACCGGCGCCTTATCGAGATCGATCTCCGCACCCATTCCGCCGGACGAAACGAGTTCCGCACTGCAACCAGCTAAACCGCCCGCTCCGAGATCCTTGAAGCCGGCGACGATGTTATCGCGGCGCAGTTCGGCGAACACGCGGTACGAAGCACGCATGATGACGTTTTTGAGAAACGGATCGGGTACTTGGACTGCACCCTTGTTCGCCTCTGCATCGTCTTCGTCGAGCGTCAGCGACGAAAACGATGCGCCGCCGAATCCGCTGCGATCGGTCGCCTTGCCGACAAGCACGATATCGTAGCCCGCCGAATTCGGCGGTGCCTTCGAGTGAATGATCTCGTGCTCTTTGACAAGGCCGAGCGCCACGACATTGACCAGGACGTTGTCGTCGAACGACTCATCGATGTAGACGTCGCCGCCGAGGTTCGGCACGCCGATCGCGTTGCCGTATGCCGCGATGCCGTCGACCACGCTCTGCGCAACATAGCGACAATGCGGGTCGCTCAGGCGCCCGAAGCGCAACGGGTCGGCGATGCCGATGACTTCGGCGCCCATGCAAAGCACGTCGCGCACGATGCCGCCGACGCCGGTGGCCGCGCCTTCGAATGGAACGACTTGCGAGGGATGGTTGTGCGACTCGTGTGCGATCACCACCCCGTAGCGTTCACCCTGCCACTCGCCCAAGTGCAGGATGCCCGCGTCTTCGGCCGGGCCTTGCATCACCGTCGGACCTTCCGTCGGCAATTTGCGCAAGTGCCGGCGGCTCGATTTATACGAGCAATGCTCGCTCCACTGCGCATCGAATGCGTAGAGTTCGGTATCGCTCGGACGGCGCCCGAGCGTTGCCGCAATGCGCCCGAGTTCGTCCGGGCTCAGTCCAAGGCCGAGCGCCTTTGCACGAAGTTCGATATCGTCGAGCGCCGCGGCGACGCTGCCGGTTTCAAGCAAGGTTCGCGCCGGGCGGCACCTGTTGCTGCTGCGTCACTTGTAATTGCGCGTCCGCTTGAATAACGGCCGATCGCACGTTCGCCTGCATGAGCAGGACGCGCCCGAACACAACGGTGTCTTCGAGTGCGAAGGCTTTCGCGCACTTGAACGCGATCGCATCAAGATCGACCGCATTGCTTTCCACCCGGACGACCGGATTTGCCGTCGCACAGTCAACCAGGCCGAAGAGCGAACTCCCGGGCGTACCGACGGCTACAACGATCATGCGCGCAAATGTTGCGTCGAGTTGCCCGAGTAATTGCAACACATAGCCCGGCGTACGTTCGACCGATACGATACGGCGCACAACCGGCAATCCGAATTGCCCGACCGCGCGTGCGATCGTGTTCGCCGCTTCCGTGTATTGCGGCCCATCAACGAGAATCGCGACCATTCCCGGACGCATCTGCGGAAACGCGCCGACGTGATCGGCAACCCGTTCGTAGTTTTCCCGTACGCGTGCCAGATCGTCGGCGCTGACCGTCTCGAGGTTGCGGTACATTTGCTTATCGAGCATCAGGTCTTCGCGGCCCTGCGGCCAGATACGCCACGAATCGTTGTCCACCACATCGGCGATGACGAGTTGGCCTTTCGCCTCGCCGCTGACGATTCGCCCGAATTCCAGCTTGAGATCGACGAGCAGTGTGTCGCGCCGTCGCCAGGCATGTGCAAGTATTTCGTAGGTCATCCGTGCGAGTTCGCTGATCGTGCCGAGTTCCGTGGGCGTCGCAAGCCCGCGTGCGACGATCTCCTCCGCTTCGATCAACGGATCGTGATTCGCGTCGTCCTTGAGGAAGAATTCGATGAGCCGCGGCGTCAAGAGCGAGCCGCGTGCGATGCCGGGTTTGCGCTTTACGAGCGAACCCGCCGCGACGCCGCGCACGACGACTTCAACCGGGATCATCTGCGCGCGGCGCACGAGCATCTCGTTATCGTCGTCGTCTTCGCCGCCGCTCAAGTAATGCGTCGGCAATCCGCACAAATTCAACAGGCGAAAAACGCGCGCCGTCGTCTTGGCCGCAATCCGCCCCTTGCCTTCGATCACATCGCGCCGCGCGCCATCCCCCGCGCTGATAGTATCCAACTGCGAAACCACAAGCACATCCGGCTGCCCCGGCAATTCATGCAGCACTTTCGTCTTACCGCGCGTAATTTCGTGGCCCTTATTCATGACTTTATCGTTTCTTTTATGCGGGTGGCGAGTAGGCGGGCGCGGTGAGCGGCGTCGCCGGTGTGGCCGGTGGGATCGAGTTGCGCGCGCACTTCGGCCGGATCGACGTAGCGCGAAATGCGCTCGTCGTCGGCGAGCAGGCGCGCGAGCGGATTGGATTCGCCGCGCGCCAGCGCGTCGTGCGCGGCCATCGCGCTTTCGCGAATCGCTTCGTGCATCTCTTGGCGGTCCGCGCCGGCTTTTGCCGCCGACATCATCACGGCTTCGGTTCCGGCAAACGGGCCGTAAATGCGCAGGTTTTCCGCGATCCGCCGTTCATCGATGCGAAGGCCGTCGATGATCTTGCGGGCGAGCGAGACGATCTCATCGGCACACAGCAATGCTTCGGGCAGAATCGTGCGCCGATTCGCGCTATCGTCCAGGGTGCGTTCGAGATAGTTCGTGGCCGCGTTCTGCCACGCAACGTCGGCGTATGCCGGCAAGAGCCGCGCCAGGGAATCGATCCGTTCGGACATGACGGGATTGCGCTTGAAGGGCATCGCCGAGCTGCCGACTTGTTTGCTTCCGAACGGCTCGAACATCTCGCCGAAGCCGGCCGAACTCGAAATGCGAACGTCGGCGGCGAACTTGGAAAGCGATGCGCCCAGCCCCGCAAGCTGCGAAAGCAAAAGATAGTCGAGCTTACGCGGATACGTCTGCGTCGCAACATCGCGCGCCGTTAAATCGAAGTGCCCTAAAACATCGGCTTCCTGTTGCGCGGCGGTACGGCCCGTTCCGTGCAGCAGCCGTTCGTACGACGCCGACGTGCCCACGGCGCCGCGAATACCCTTAGCCGTCATCTGTTCGTATCCGGCAAGCAGCACCGTGCGATCGATCAGCAAATCTTGCGCGTACGTGGCAAGCCGATAGCCGACCGTGGTCGGCTCGGCCGGCTGCAGGTGCGTGTAGCCCATGCAGACCTGTTCGGCGTAGCGATCGATCTGCACCGCGAACGCCGACAGCAGGCCATCGAGCGAACGCAAGATTTCGCGCAGCGCCGTGCGCATGCGAAACATTTCGACCGTATCCTCGATGTCCATCGAAGTCGCACCGAGATGGATCTTGCCGCCGCCGATGGTCGCCTGCCGCGCGTACACGCGAATTTCGGCCATGAGATCGTGACCGATCTCCCGTTCGATCGCAAGCGCGGCGGCAAGGTCGATGTCTTCACCGTGCGCACGCAAGTCGTCGAGCTCCGCTTGCGTGACGAGTCCACTCTGCAACTGCGATTCTGCGAGCGCGATCCAGACGGCACGCCAGAGTTTTCGGCGCTCGCGCTCGGAAAAGAGTGTACGCAAACCGGTGCTCGCGTAGCGCCACGAAAACGGCGAGGCGTAGGACGTGTCGTTCATGCTCTTCCTGCGGATTCGCGCCGCCGCGAAACCGTGCCTCGTACGATGGGAAAAAAGAAAACGAGCCGAGTTTCCTCGGCCCGCTTCCTAGCAGAAACGACGCTGCGTATTACTGGAGCAGGTAGACATAGTCGATGCCGAACGTCGTCGTCGCGGCGGCAGCCGGGACGGACGCGTACGACAATACGAAGTATATCTTCGTCGCCGAGGGTACGAAGATACCCGTGGCGCCATTGATGAACGGGAACGGCCCGCTCACGTTCGTCGACGGGAGTACCCCGTACGCCGGAATCGGGCAGGTGAAGCGTACAAACGTTGCGCCGAGCGCCGATGCACCCGTGCATGCCGCCCGCACATCGAAGCCGACATTGCTGTTGGTGGGGCTGGCGAACTCAACGCTTACCGACGAAGGCACCGTGCCGGCCGTTGCCGCAAAGTGCGCGACCAGCGAGCTGTAGTCGAAAAGCTGTCCGCCGAACGAGTACGTCAGATTATATATCAGATTGCTCGTGATCAGCACCGTCGCTTGCGTGATGTTGCTGACTACCACATTATGCGAGCCAAGATCGCCCGCACCGTTGGGGTTGGGCGGGAAAGTGGGCGCGGGATTCGGCGAACTGACATCAGCCGGCGCCTGGACCGCACTCTGCGTATCGACTGCGTTCGCGTTTAAAGCGCCGACGTAGGTGGCCGCCGGAGCAGCCGCGCCGAGCGTGCCGTTGTCGATCTCGAGCGGAAAGATGGTGTTGGGGGGTACGGTAATGCCGCCCGTGCCGCCCGGAGTGGTAAGGTTCGGCTGAGAATTACCAGCTCCAGCTTGACCTGCATTGGGTATCCCTGCGACCGGAACTGCTGTCCCCGTAGACCCTACACATCCGGTAATCGCAACGATGACGCTCAACGCGGCCAGGCGAGTGAAAAGACTGCGCATGAGGTGAGAACTCCTTAAAAGTTCCTTGCGTTATGACAAGCAACAAGGCAGGTGTAACTGATCCCAGATACCCCGCGACTGCGGCGACCTTGGCCTAAGGGTTGCGTGAATCCTCCGCACAAAGCCTGCCTGCCCTCGCTTAGCTCGCTCTGGGCGCGACGACCTTGGCGGCGATCTCCGCCGTAAGCAATTCGATCATCGCTCGCGGGTCCTCGATCCGGCCGGTCACGACCGCCTCAAAACCGCGTACCGCCGCCTCGTAGCCGAAGCGCGCGCGCGCCGCGCCGATGCGGCGCGCCAGCGGCTGCAGTTTTGCTGCCCGCCAGCGGTGGCGCGGTTCAATCGAGTCGCCGCCTCCGGGTCGCGCCAGCTCCCAAATCAAGCCCATTTCGGTCGCGATAGCGCTCGCCAACGGGACGGCAGCGCCCCTGGGATCGCTCGCGAACAGCTCGAACGCGATCGCAAGCGCCTCGGCGGCGCGGCCCTCGACGAGCGCCTGCGCATAATGCCAGGCCTTCGGGTCCTCGATCGTCAGGCTCTCAGCTTCCAATGCCGCATACGTGATTTTCTTGCCCCCCAGTGCCAATTTCTCGAGGTCGTTTTGAATCGAGCCGAGGTCGCCGTCGCTGGCAGCGAGTTCGGCAATAACGCGCGGCTCGGCGGTCGCCTCCAAACGCGCGAGGGTCTCGCGCGTAAAACGCTCGCGTACTTCCGCATTGACCGTGGTATCGATGCGCAACGCCTTGCGGCCGGCCATCGGCCCAAAGGGCTCGGGCTTCGTCTTCTTATTCGGCGCAAACAGATCTTCGAGCACGAGCGTGTTGCCGTCGGGCATCGCTTCGGCCGAGGCCCACACATCACGGCGCGGCTGCGCGCGCAAGAGATGACAATTGCGTACAACGATAACGCGTCGCTCTGCGAGAAACGGCATCGCGTTGACGGCGTCGCCCACGGCTCGTCCCACGCGTTCGGTTTCCGGCCCCGCGATCACATCGAGGTTGAGGCCACGCATCTCTTCGGGTAGCGAACGTTCGACGATCGCATCGAGGGCGCGCTGAGCAAGAACCGCGTCGGTACCTTCGACGATGATGAGCCCGTCGAGCTTGGGCTGTTTCTCGACGAAGTCGTAATACTTCACGCCGGCACGAGCAGGCGCGGGCGCGTTTCTAAATCGGGCACCGATTCATAATACGGCGGCCGCACCACACCATACTCGGTGATGAACGCCGTGATGAGATGGCCGGGCGTCACGTCGAACGCGGGGTTATAGACAGGATCGTCCGCCACGATGCGGACTTCATCGGCCGATCGCTCTTCGATCGGAATCTGCGCGCCGTCGGACAAGCGAAAATCGAATGTCGAACGCGGTGCGGCAACATAGAACGGAATGCCGTGGTGCGCAGCGGAGATCGCAACACCATACGTCCCGATTTTGTTTGCCGTATCGCCATTGCGCGCGATCCGGTCGGCGCCGACGACAACGGCTGCGATGTGCTTGCGCGCCATGGTAAGCGCGGCCGCCGAATCGACGATGAGCGTGCAGGGAACGCCCGCTTCACGCAACTCGAACATGGTCAAGCGCGCGCCCTGTAAGAGCGGTCGCGTTTCGTCGGCATAGACGTGCAGTATTTTGCCCGCACGGTGCGCAGCGATAAAACAGCCGATGGCCGTACCGTCGCCGGCGGTGGCGATCGGCCCGGTGTTGCAGTGCGTCAGCACGTTGCCGCGATCGGGAAAAAGCTCGATGGCCGCCGCGCCGATGCGGCGATCGACATCACGCTGCTCGGCATGAATGGCGCGCGCTTCATTGAGATACGCGTCGGGCGCGGCCGCGAGCACGCGCTCAACCGCCCAAGCGAGGTTTACGGCAGTCGGCCGGGCCGCGCGAATGCGGAGCGCCGATTCGGCAAACGCCTCGCCCGCATGCTGTTGCGCGGCAAGCGCGACACCGTACGCGCCGAAAATGCCGATAGCCGGCGCACCGCGCACGGCCAGCGTGGCAATCGCGTCGACAATATCATCAACCGATGTGGCGCGTTTATGCTCGACGCGCTGAGGCAACGCTCGCTGATCGAGATATCCGACGGCGTCTCCGTCAAACCAAACGGACTCCATCCGGTGCGCTTTCGCCTAGCGCAACCGGCAACCATGGCGCCTTGCGGCGTCAGCCCGAAGCAACCGCCGCATTCATCGACGTATAGCACGTCCGGCAATACACCGGCCGATCGCCACGCGGTTTGAACGGAACGGTTGTGGCAGTCGAACACTGCGCACAAATCGCATCGAACATTTCGCGCTCGCCGCCGAAGCCGTTGCCCGAGGCCCGCTGGGTTTTACGCGCTGTGCGGCAATCGCGACAACGCTGCGGCTCGTTTTCGAAGCCTTTTTCAGCGTAGAATTGCTGGTCACGAACCGAGAATTCAAACGAATTCCCGCAGTCTTTGCACGTCAGATTCTTGTTTTCCAATGGATTGTTGCCCGGACGCGCCCGCCTCCGGTCCTCCGTGGAAGATGAATAGGAGATGAGAAGCAACCGACGCCCTATCCGGTCGCCGGTACGCGGAGTATACGCGATGCTTGTCTTGCTTGCAAGGTGAGCCTCCGAGAGCGGGCTCGCCACGGGCGCCGGGGCGGCAAAACGAGACCCCCTAGCGAAAACCAACCCGCGGTTTTTCGGCCTTTGCTTCGATTGCGGCTACCGTCGCCGCGGCGACCGCCGCTTCGTAGCCTTTGTCCATCCGTTTCGGATCGGCACGCTCTTCCGCTTGCGCCATATTTTCCGTCGTCAAAATGCCGAAACCCACCGGGATGCCGGTTGAAAGCTGCACGTCCATGATGCCGCGTGCGCACTCGCCGGCAACATAGTCGAAATGCGGTGTGTCGCCGCGAATAACGACGCCAAGGGCAACGACGCCGTCATACTCGCCGCCGACGATCAAGCGATGCGCGGCAAGCGGAATTTCAAAACAACCCGGCACGCTGAAGACGTCAATTTTTTCCGCCGCAACGCCGCAGTCGCGCAAGCCGCGTTTTGCGCCGTCTTCGAGCCACGCAGCGAGCTTCTCGTAAAAGCGCGCCGTGACGATTGCGAACCGCTTGCCGCGGGCATCCGGTAATACCGGCTTTTTCTCGTCTTTTTTCATTCGACCGGCACCGGCGCGCCGAACATGTGGCCCATCTTATCGCGTTTGGTATCGAGATAGTGCGCGTTGTAGGAAGTGGGGTCGGTGTGAATCGGCATGCGGCCGACGATTTTGAGACCGAAGCCGTCGAGCCCCGCGATCTTTCGCGGATTGTTCGTGAGCAAGCGCATTTCCCGAACACCAAGGTCAACGAGAATTTGCGAGCCGATTCCGTAGTCGCGCTTGTCGGCCGGCAAACCGAGCGCGACGTTCGCTTCGACCGTATCCGCGCCCGCATCTTGGAGCGCGTACGCGCGCAGCTTGTTGGCCAGTCCGATACCGCGCCCTTCTTGATGCAGATACAGAAAAACGCCGCGCCCTTCGCGCGCAATTGCCGCGAGCGCCGCGTCGCGCTGTGCACCGCAATCGCAGCGCAGCGAGTGCAAGCCGTCACCGGTCAGGCATTCGGAATGCACGCGCACGAGAATGTTCTTGCCGTCGCCGACGTCGCCCATTACCATCGCGACATGCGCAATATCGTCCACTTTTGATTCGTACGCAATACCGCGAAACTCGCCGAATGTCGTCGGCAACTTGAATTCTGCAATGCGTTGAACGAGCTTCTCGTGGCGCAAGCGATACGCAATGAGATCCTTGACCGTGATCAGCTTGAGACCGTGCTTCGCCGCGTATTCGCGCAAACGCGGCAAGCGCATCATGGTACCGTCATCGTCCATAATTTCGCAAATGACACCGGCCGGAGCGAGACCCGCCAAACGCGCAAGATCGACCGAGGCTTCGGTTTGTCCGGCGCGTACGAGCACGCCACCATCACGCGCACGCAGCGGAAATGTATGGCCTGGTCGCAAGAAATCCGCCGGCGTCGAATTCGGATCGATCAGCGCTGCAATTGTATTGGCGCGATCTTGCGCTGAAATTCCGGTGGTGACGCGACCGCGCGCTTCGACGGAAACGGTGAACGCGGTACCAAGCGGCGTCGTGTTGTCGACGACCATCGCCGGAATGTGCAGCGCGTCGAGCCGATCGCCGGTCATCGGTACGCAGATCAACCCGCCGGCTTCCTTACGCATAAAGTTGACTGCGGCCGGGGTCGCTTTCTCGGCCGCCATCACGAGGTCGCCCTCGTTCTCGCGGTCCTCGTCGTCTAAAACGACGACCATCTTGCCCGCCTTAATGTCGGCAATCGCGGAGTCGATCGAATCCATGGTTCTGCGCTCTGAGTCCAGGCGCGCGGCAAGCTGCGGCAGCACCGCCGAAAGCGCGCGAATCGACTTGAACGACGGCTCGCGCCGCCCCGAGCGCAGATACGAAATCGCCCCTTCGGTCAGCCCCGACCGCCCCGCCAGGTCAGCCGCCGACATCCCCTCCGCCTCCATCGCCGCCCGCAAATCGTCCGAAAAACTCTCCATGCCCCTATAACTACCGAGACGGCTTAACAGTTGTCAAGACGATATACTTGGCGCCCCGCAAAGTGCCACCCAGCAGGCAC
>Ga0302324_100007989_pt1 | contig 22400 bp, 15 predicted proteins | sample Palsa_T0_1_FD_201949 | JGI IMG/M metagenome (GOLD analysis project Ga0302324, IMG submission 201949) | Peat permafrost microbial communities from Stordalen Mire near Abisko, Sweden - Palsa_T0_1 | ecosystem: Environmental > Terrestrial > Soil > Palsa > Peat permafrost | place: Sweden: Abisko...
AACCGCCGCCCTGGGCCCCGCTGGCGAAACTAAAATTGGCAATCGTGCAACCAAGGCCCCCTCCGCCCGAACTCGACCAATAGAGATTAGGTTGCAGATTGGTGAATGGCCCCACCGTGTTGGGTGGGAACGGAACCGCCGTCGCGGGCGTCGCGAACCCCAATGCTACGTAGTAGAGGGAGCCCAATGCGTTTTTTTCGCAGCCGAACGCGAAATTTTCGCTGTAAGGCCCCGGCCCCGTTCCCGAGCAGCCACGATCGTTGGATGGTGCGGTGGGCAGTTGCCAGTGATGATGCCCCAGGTAGTTAGCAGCATTCATGCCCGCCACCCACGCCACCGCGGACGTGTAGTTCATAGAGCCGCTCAAGTTTACGCACGCTTCCGTGGGTTCTATGGTGAGGGGTGGGCATAACGGAAGGCCGAATCGGAAATTTTCGAAGTCAGGCAGTGTTTTCGCGGCCAGATTGCCGTCCGCAAGCCAGGTGACGTGATTGTTAATGTCATAGACGGTGTCACCCAAGGGGATCAGGAACGTTTGCCAGGGGCCTGGAGCAGAATTCTGGCCTGAAAGGTGGGCCGAGCCGGCAAAGGCGAGGGCGGCGAGAAGAATTCCGATTGCGTAGTTGTATCTCGTGGTTTCCTCCATCGATGGCCGGGTTGCGAACCGCAGCCGGAGATGCCGAGAATCATACGCCCCTGATCTCCCAGACGCCATTCGGTCCTTCGCCGAAAAGGACGAAGACCAGCCGTTGTAGGCAGCTCTGGGCGAATCACCGGCAATCCGGACATTGATATGGTGCTGCGCTACACTAACAATCTCGCTGGTACAAAAGATCGGGCAGGCCAGGCTTCTCAAGCCGCTTCTCAAATGCAAATCAAACGGCCCAAGAGCAGAAGTCGGGCGGATTGTCGACAATCCGGGGAGAACCCTGCGCACGAAGGGGTTCCGCAGCATTGCACAAAGCCGCTCGTACATATATGATCCGACCGCATTCGGAGGATCCCCTTTATGAATTGGATGCGACTCAGTTTGATCATTCTCGGTGCCGGAGTCTTGTCATCCCTTATTGACTGGATCTTCGCCGGCGATTGGATTCACAAGCGCTTCACCTATCCTGAGATCTGGCGTCAAGGTGCCGAAAAGAAAGCAATCGCTTTGACCAGTCCACTCCCATTTCTGACCTGCAGCGTCTTCGCTTGTGTCGCCGCAAAGCTGGGCATTCATTCTGTGCCGGGCGCGCTCAAACCGGCCGGTGCGGTTTGGATGATGGGACCATTACCGATCATCCTCACAAATGCAGCTTTTATAAAGCTGCACCGCGTGTTTGTGGCGACTTACGCAACGGGCTGGCTGATCAAGTTCTCGATTGTTTCGATTGCGGTTGGATGGTTCAGTTGGTGACGCGGATCTCGGCTATAGGTCCAGTCACCGGGGAACGGACAGGTAGTCGCCGATCCGGACAGAGCACTTCCTGGGTCGGGTAATGTCCAAATGGCCGGTGATACAACATGAATCCAGAAAGTGGTGAATTCTCTCAAGTCAGATTACGAAGTGTACGATGAATCCATCAGCAATCTCGTGCCAGACGGCTCTTGATGAACGAGCATCAGGCGTCGAGAGTTCCTGCGATTCACACCGTTTCACTCTTCGCAAGCCTGGGGAGGAAATGAGATGACATTCGGCCCAATCGACAACGCTCAACGAAACGCCGCAAGAGCGGCTGGCCTCTCTTACCTGATAACTTTCGCGACCGTAGTTTACGTCAACTTTGGAATCCACGATCGTCTGATTGGCGAGAACAAGGCCGAGACCGCTCGGAACATCCTGGCCCACGAACAACTCTTTCGCATCGGCATCGTCGGCGATCTGATTTACTGCGCAGGAGTGGTCGTGCTTCTCACTGCGTTCTACGTGATTCTCAAGCAGGTCAACCGGGGCCTTGCCCTTCTTGCGGCACTCTGGCGCTTCATATTTATGCTGATGTGGCTGGTCATGACACTCCATCTCTTTGACGCCCTCCGGCTCCTCAAAGCTGCCGATTCCCTGCAAGCTTTTGACGCGTATCAATTGCAGGCTCTGGCGAGTTTCAACCTCGGCACGCGTTTTGACTACTATTACGTTGGCTTGCTGTTTGGTGCATCGGCATCCACAGTCTGCGCCTGCCTATGGTTTAAATCCCGCTATATCCCACGAGCACTGGCCGCATTCGGTATGGTTTCGTCCGCATTTTGCGTGGGGTGTACTCTTGTGTTCTACATTTTCCCGGACTTCGACAAGATCGTTAACCTGTGGTGGTTCGATACTCCGATGGGCATTTTCGATATCACACTGAGTTTCTGGCTCCTATTTAGGGGACTGAGGCCACCCAGGACAAATGAAGATCATCCATAAGTTAATCCAATTTCGACTTCAGAGCGGTTCGTCGCCTATTCGTCAGCTACTCATCTGACAGCAAATGTTTAGTTCACAAATGCGTCGAATGCAAGCGCATTGACCCACGGCATGTTAGCGAGGAGTAGCAGGAAGTGTCTCAACCAAGGCTCGGATCTGGCGGTTCTCGAAGACCTGGCTTCGAGTTTTTCCCGTTTCGCAAACGACAACATCCACCATCGCCTCTGCTAAATCGTCTGCCGGAATCACCTGGTTGGGGAACAGCAGTCGAAACACGGGGTATACCCCGCGCAACAAGCGATAGCTGAAATTCGGTTCTTTCCGTGGCTCTACAGGGTAGATATATGCCGGCCTGAAGATGTAGACGTGCGGGAATCCCGATGCCAGGAGCGCCTTCTCGGCTTCACCCTTATAGCGCGCAAATGCCATCCGGCTTCGCCCCGTCGGGTCCGCGCCATTTCCGCTCAGAAAAGAGAACGCCGCACCGGGGCTGCTGCCGTGGAGAACTCGCGCGAACTCGACCGTGTAGTCCACGGTGATCGTGCGTAGCTGCGCGTCGGGTACCGATCCGGTATATGTGCCCAGGCAAAAGACCGCAGCGTCCTGGCCGGAGAGCACAGGCGCGAGTGCGGAGCAGTCACTAAAATTCTGTTGCAGGACCTCATCCAACTTGGGATGCGATATGCCGGTCTTTTTGCGGCCTATTGACGTGACACGCCCAACGGCTGGATGGTCCAGCGCATACCGCAGGGCGTAGGTGCCGACCATTCCCGTCGCGCCTACAATTGCAAGTCGCATGTTACCCCCTACCGGAGTGTTCATCACAGAGCACGCTCCTCAATCCAGTCAACGTAGAGCAGGCGTTCCACAAACAACCACGGGCCGCCTGCCTTTACAAAGATGGCAACGTGTTTGCTCATAAGTTGATATCCTTCCCGATTCCTATAGCTTGCTTCGCTCGGTTCGATGCAATTAGGTATGGCATCTCTTCCTTGTATGTTCCGCCTCAGGCATTCTCTTGCCTCTGTTCGCTCCAAAGGGGCTAATTTGGAAGCGAGATTTCAATCAGTCCAGCACATCTTTACTATCGAACGTTATCGAAACCTTCGGCCTGCTCAGTGATAAGCCTTGTCTCGGTAGGGGTACCGCCAGCAACACAATTGAACTCCTGTGCAACTTTTGCTCGCTGGACATCCCGCCAATGAGCAGGGGCAATTCCCTCCCATGTTCGAAAGGCACGGACGAAGGAGTTCGAGTCTTCATATCCGAGCAGATATGCGGTTTCGTTCAGTTCGAGGTGCGAGTTATTAAGAAAATGGCGGGCGAGCTGATGACGGACATCCTCAAGAACCTGCTGGAAGCTGTAGCCAGCGTCTTGAAGGCGTCGTTGCAGCGTTCGTGAACTGAGGTGAAGTTCGCGCGCGATGTCGTGAATCCTAGGACGCCGGCCGGCGAGTTTTCTCTGGACAGTGACGCGGACTCTCTCGGAGAATGTTTCCTCCACCTTGTGACACTTCAGTTCTTCGTCAAATTGCGGGGCGAGCATGTCAAAGAGCTCGGCATTACGAGTGACAAACGGCAGAGCGGCGTCTGAGGCGCGGAAGATGATGGCATTCCGTGCGGCTCCGAAGACAACGGGGCAGCCGAAGTGGCGTTCAAGAATCCTCGCGTGCGCAGGTTGGCGCGCGAGTTCAAGGCGGAGTGGCGAGATCCGGGTACCAGTTCCATGGCGCGCGATACAGAGCACCCAGGCAAAGCATGCGTCGGTAAGCACTGTGGGTTCCACGCCGTCGGCGAGGAGCCATCGAAACTGAATGCTCCACTCCGTTTCGTCGGTCCAATGGACGATCTCTTCGGGGCAGGAGAGTTGTTTGTAACGAGCCATCTGATGCATGGCTTCGCCGAAGCTGGCGGTGGAAAGAGCCGCGAGGGCGATGGGATCGAAGTGTTCAGGTTTGGTCTCCGTGCCCAGTTCGAGACCTACGGCGGGGTTCGCGCTGGCTTGCCCAATTCCCCGCCACAGGGCAAAGAGTTCTTCAGTTGTTACGAGAACGCGAGGCTGATCCAGGAGGCCCGCAGGCAAACCGACGCTTTGAAGTAGTGCCGAGACACGGATTCCCGACACTTGTAATCGTGCCGCCAAGCTGCCGGGAACCCGAAAGTGTTTGCTCATGGTTATGCCGATTTGAGTGAAGCCATGTCGATGGAGAAACGATATTTTACTTCCGCTTTCAGCAGTCTTTCATAGGCTTCGTTGACCTGCTGGATGGGGATAACTTCGACGTCGGCGGTGAGGCTGTGCCGGCCACAGAAGTCGAGCATCTCCTGGGTCTCGGCGATGCCGCCGATGGGCGAACCGGAGAGGCTGCGGCGCCCCAGGATGAGGTTGAAGGACGACACGGGGAAGGGCTTCTCGGGCGCGCCGACAAGACAGAGGTTCCCGTCGCGGCGGAGAAGACCGAGCAAGGCATTGATGTCGTGGTCGGCGGAGACGGCGTCGAGGATGAAGTCGAAGCTGCCTGCTTGCCTGGCCATCTCGTTGGCGTTGCGAGAGAGGACGACCTCGTCGGCACCGAGGCGGAGGGCGTCTTCAGCCTTGTTGGGCGAGGTTGTGAAGAGGACTGTGTGTGCACCGAGGGCGTGGGCGAACTTGACGCCCATGTGTCCAAGGCCGCCGAGACCGACGACGCCAACCTTTTTGCCCTTGGTAACTCCCCAGTGGTGCATGGGTGAGTAGGTGGTGATGCCGGCGCAGAGCAGGGGCGCGGCTCCAGCGAGATCCAGGTTCGCCGGTACCTTGAGGACGAATCGCTGGTCGACGACGATGCTGTCGGAGTAACCGCCATAGGTGACGCCGCCAGTGTGCTTGTCAGGGAAGTTGTAAGTGAGGGTCATGTTGGGGCAGAACTGCTCCAAACCGGCCTGACACTCAGAACAGGTGCCGTCAGAGTCGACCATGCAGCCGACTGCGGCGAGATCGCCAGCCTTGAACTTCGTGACCGCTGAACCGGTGGTGGTCACGCGTCCAACGATCTCATGTCCAGGCACACAGGGGTAAGCGGTGGGCATGACGCCGCTCCACTCGTTGTGGACCTGATGAAGATCGGAATGACAGATGCCGCAGAAGAGAATCTCGATCTGCACGTCGTTCTCGGTTGGATCGCGCCGCGCGATCTTGGTGAATGCAAGCGGCGATGTTGCACTGGCAGCGGAAAATGCCTTTGCGTCGTACATGGCCTCAGAATAAGCTCTCGATGGACGAATCGATATGCAGAATACGCCATTCTTTATGCAGACTGCGCCATCGTTGTCCGAAGAGGAAGAGATTGATAACCGCAATCCATCCAATCGGCAATGCGACTTTGGAAGAAAAGAGAATGGCAGGGCCGACTCATATATGCTGCTTGCCGTCAACTGTAGTCAAATTTGTAGCAGCCAGAGCACCCAAGAACTGTAACGACCAACAAGCCCCGAGGCGCTGCCTACAAGCCATCCCATCAAAAGCACTTAAAATCGGCTGATTTGAATAGATCTCAATAAGGGCTATGACCTGGTTCTAACCCAGAGGGTCTACCTTAAGCAAGTCTTCTGAAATCAACTAGTTAAAAATCTGTACTTGTTGAAGTTTGTAGATCCTGGAGGCTTTGACCGATACAGTATCGTCTACAGTGCCTTGCCGACCGACCCTTGTTCTTGCCTATCAGGCACTTGTGGCTAAAGTTATCGGAGGGCAACCACCTGGGTTTGCACCAGATGCTTGGGTAGTTAAGCGGCGATCCAGCTTCTCATCTCAATCGGTACCAAAGCAGCCGGGCACGCCACTGATGGGTTACGAACTCGTTGAACAACATTGACGCGCTTAGAAGCCCCCGGGAATACTGACACCGCAATCAGCGGAGTCCCGGATAGGTCCGGTAGGCGACGAGCTCGGCGCTGAATGAGGTCCCACTGAGGTGAGAGGTCTTGAGTAAGACCTCGAAGTATGGAAATTGATCTGTGTGCAGGGTGTTTCGAAACTTCTCCAACTGATCTTCCGATGTAAGGAACTCGGTAGCCGCGCTGGTGGCGTCGGAGTCAGTGCCCGCGAAGATGATGGCGTTGCCGGTGCGGCTGGGGTTGGGGAGATAGGCGACAACGCTGTAGCCGACGACTCTGTTAGCGTTGATAGAGCCCACGTAGGAAGCCTGTTCGCCGGGTTGGGGATGGCGGTTGTCAACGAACATTCCCATGCCCCGGCTGTCGAGTGTGAAGTTCATCTGATCGTCGAAGATGTAGACCCAGGGGTTAGCCTTTTTGCCGCCAATGAGGATGACGTTGTCGCGCTTAAGCGAGTCCGCCTCAAAGAACCTGGGGACCGTGAGGCGGAGAGAGGTCGATACCGGATCGAGTGCAAAGATCTGCTGGGCGGCACGCACGTCGCCGAAGGTGACCAGGTTGTGGGTGAAGATTCTGGCTAGGTCGGACCGCTGGTCCTGGCCAAGATTGGCTTGAGGGATGTGCTGGATGTAGTCGTGATTCAGAAACTCATCGAGCGTTATCGGGTGCTGCGTGATCTCCTCGCTCAGTCCCACCGAGGAGTCGGGCAGGATGATGTCAGTCTCCCGATGAGATTCGAGAAAGTCTGTCCAGAATGCCGCGAGCGCGGGCTTTCCCTGCCAGGGGTGGATCGTTTGTTGCATCGCGCGGTTCTGCACCAGCAGGGCGGCGCACATGGCGGCAAGGACAAGGGCGACGGCGGCCCACGCAATTTGAAAACCCAGTCGGACGGTGCGGCGTGGAGCGACGGGCTCCGCGATAGGAACGGAAAGTTCCGTTGGTGCGGCATGCTCCACTTGCGGCTCCTGCAACGGTCTGTTCTCCGCATTACGCTGGTGAAACACGGGCTTGTAGCCGCCGCGGGGGATCTCGAGGATCAAGGGCTCATGCGCACCCGTAGTTGCGAAATACGTTTCGATGCGCTTCCTCAACTCACTTGCGTTGACGCGGACGATGTTGTCCTGGCTTCGATCGTAGGTTGCGGGTCTTCCGAATACCTTGGCGCCAATCTCCTGCTCGTTGATCTCCGGGCAGCCCTCCTTGAGCGATTGCTTTCCCACATAGAGCAGAAAATCGCGCAGGCGCGCAGAGCGGCTCAACTGCTCGCTCGCCGCCACGCGGTGGATCAATGCGCGCCTCTCCTCTATGCTCGCTTGCCCCTCGAACTTCCTGGGAAGGGATTCCGCCGGCCTGTTGGAGATCGATCCCATCGGTAGCACTCCTCACAGGAGCGTACGCCTCCAAGTCCAGCATCTGCAATCGACATCAGCCACGCGGAGCGCTGGACCAGAATACCAAGCAGCAATGCCTTCTAAGGTGATGCATATTGGTTTACAAGTTTGGGCATAAGGCTCTCATGCATAAATACCTACGTCGCTCCTTACGGTAAAGACTAGTGGTTCCCTTCCGGTAAATTAACTTGCCTCCGCTTCACCCCATTTCGATAATCCGCAACTGGTTCGCCCCAGCAGGTTCGGGACAGGACGAAAAATTCCGAGCTTCTAGGCGTCCCCACCGAGCAGGGAACGATTGGGCTGATGAGGCAGGAAAGTCTTATCGAAGCAGAGGAGCCGAGGACTGGCATTCTTGGTTTGGCGGGATGTTTTGGACCGCGTTTCAATAGAAGGATGTTTGCACTATTGGTTCGGGGTTTTCCGAAAACGCCGAAGGCTTTTACGGAACGAGATTTGAACCACTCGCGCCGAAGCAGCCGCGCCAGAGCGCCGGTGAGACAGACACCCAGGGCGTAGATGCGAAGCAAGATTCGCACCTCGCCTCACCACTTGAGGAGGCATAATGCAACGCATGAAGGCAGTTGGCTCAGTATGGAATCGGCAAGAGGCAGGGTTGAGAAGCCCTTTGTGCAGCTTCCTCGAGTGGAAAGTGCCTATCCTCTCTATCGTCGTTGCCCTCGGCGTGGCGATTTGCTGCCCAAGCGCAGAGGCGCAGAGCGGCGCGGGCTCGATTCAGGGGACGGTGACCGATTCGACCGGCGCCGTCATACCCGGCGCCTCGATCCACGTCGTGAAGCAGGGAACCAATGCAAAATCCGATACCAAGACGAATAACGTGGGGTTTTACCAGGTGCCGGGTCTGTTCACCGGGATATATACGGTGACCATTTCTGCGCCGAACATGAAGACCGAGGTTCAGACGATCGAATTGCTCGTAGACCAGCATGCGGTCATCAATCCAGTGATGACTCCCGGAGCGGAGACCCAGCGGGTCGAGGTGAACGCGAACACCGTTGAACTCACCACCACCGACAGCGGGACGATAAGTTCGACGCTGGAAAACCAGCGAATCAGCCAGATCCCGATGAACACGCGCGAGATCGTCACGCTCGCGGAGATGACGACACCTGGCCTTGAATCAAATTCCGGCACCGGGGACCGAGCTAATGGCCTGATGCAGGAAGCTCTGGAATATGTGGCTGACGGAGCGCCCCTCGATAACCGGAACTTTGGCGGTTCCAACGCCTCGACTCTGGCCCAATATGTTGACGCGGACGCGATCCAGGAAATGCGCATGAATGTGACCGACGCCAACGCATCGTTCGCTACTCCGGCCACAGCCATCATCACCACCAAGTCTGGAACCAACAGCCTGCATGGCTCTGCCTTTGAGACCGCGGTCAACAGTTTCTGGGGCGTAGCGAAGAGCAGAAGTAATGCCCCCAGCTACAAAGAGCTTCCCTACGTACGCAACGAATTCGGCGCGTCCGCCGGTGGCCCCATCGTTATTCCGCATCTGTACGACGGCAGGAATAAGAGCTTCTGGTTCTTCGCCTACGAGCGCTACTCCCTGGCATCCACTACCCAGGAACCGGTGTCCGTGCCGACGCCGGCCATGGAAGCCGGGGACTTCAGTGGCGCTCAGCTTAACGGCAGCGCGGTCACACTCTACGATCCGGCGACGACGGCACCGTCAGCCAACTGCAACGGCACCGGAGTGGCGAATGCTTACTGCCGCAGTCCCTTCCCGACCAGCGCGACCGGAGCTATAAACCAGATTCCCATCGGCCGCCTCGACGCCAGCACCAAGTTGCTTTATTCCCTGATTCCGCAGCCTTCATCCCAACTGAGCGGCGTCAATCCCTTTATTGCACCAAACCTCGACGCAGATAACGTCAACTTCGTCACTGTCCCCACCGTCACATTCCGGCTCGACCACAACTTCACCGAGGACAATAAGGCCTACCTGCGCTTCACGTCGAATCAGGATTACAACCACGCGCTGCGCAACTATCCGAACAATTCGCCGGCAACCATTGCGGCCGGCAGTTTTCCGGCGGACGCCAGCGGCTACCAGATCATCCCGGTCACCAACTTCGCCGCCGCAATTGGTTACACCCACATCTTCTCGCCTACGTTCGTCGCCGAGACCATCGCCAGCCAACAATGGTTCAGGCAATACGTGGGCGGGGGCGGCAATCCAAACCTGGACTACGAAAGCATGCTCGGGCTGCCCAATAACTTTGGCGAGACCGGCTTTCCCGTCATCGGGGGAATGAACACCTTCCAGTTTGGCGGAACGATGTACCAGTACCAGGAGAACCAGATCATCTCGACTATCGACGAGAATCTGACCAAGACGCTTGGAAAGCACCAGATGCAATTCGGTGGCCGCTACCGCCATGAGAGGCTCTATTACCTCAACAGCCGCGGCGCGGATTCCACATCTTTCGCCAATGGCGAGGGAACCGGCTTGTACAATCCCGCATCGGGCAGCACCAGCTCGAATGGGTCTGCGTTCGCGCAGACGGGCATTTCAGACGCCGACTTTTTCCTCGGCAATGCGCAGAGCTATTCGGTCAATCTGGAGCCTCCTCCGAGCTGGTTTACCGATTTCGAGTTAGATGCCTACTACCAGGACAATTGGCACGTTAGCAGGAATTTCACGCTCAACCTCGGTCTCCGCTACGAGGCCCACCCGGGTCACCAGACGAGAGGAAATGTCACCGAATCGTTCGATCTCAAAAACCACGCGCTGGTTCTGGGTGCGCCGATCGCGAGCTTGATCTCAGAGGGATGGACGACCCAGGCCATCATCAACAATATGGAGGCCATCGGCGTAAAGTTCGAGACCCCGGCGGAAGCAGACATGCCCTCCAATTTGCAGGAGAACGCCGACCTCATCGCCGAGCCGCGCGTCGGCTTGGCCTGGAAGCCATTCGGGGACAAGCTGGGAACCGTGTTACGAGCAGGGTACGGCAGGTACACCTTCCCGATCCCAACCCGCAGCGCCAATCCCGGCCCCACCAATGCGCCCTTCGCTTATGCCTACACGCAAAACTTCGATGCCGCGAATCAATCGCCGGATGGATCGCCCAATTACCTGCTGCGCAATCCGCAGTCGGTCTTTATGGGCCAGAACTCCACCAACGTGGTGAACACCTCCTTCACCGGGCTCGGGGGTGTCGGGGCTATTAATCCCGGTTTCGGTTTCACGGTGTATTCTCCGGACTACAAACCGGCTGCCGCCTCAGTGTTGAACACTACGTTGGAGCAACCGTTCAAAGGCAATTCGGCGCTGCGGCTTAGTTGGGTGTATTCGCATGGGGCGTATCTCGACAGGTACTGGGAGCCGAATAACCCTCCCGGAACTTTCATCTGGGAGACGCAAACCGGCACCGATCCACCGCAAGGCGGGGCTAGCGTTCTGGGAACTTCACTGCAGGACACCTATGCCGCCACTGCAACCAACCCCTACGACAACACGGTCTACGGCAACTTCAACTACGACCAGAAAAACGGCTGGTCGAACGACAACGAATTCGAGGCCAACTACCAGCGGCTCTTCCATCGCGGTTTCTCCTATCAAATCTTTTATGTGTGGTCCAGGGCCTTCCGCGTCGGCGATAACGGCTTCCGCGACAGCCAGGGCTTCCCCGCCGCAGACTATTACGGCACGGCAAACAACCCCAACGTGACCGTTACCGTGCCGCCTCTTGGGTCCGCGATCACTATGCCCGCCGTGCCTCCTGGGATACCGTCCGGACTCCCGAACTACGTCGATTACAAGAAGCTGGACGTCTTCGAGGATTACAAACTCGACAGCAACATTCCACCACAACACATCCAATTCAACTACATTTACGATCTGCCCATCGGGCGCGGAAAGAAACTCCTAGGCAAGTCCAACCGGTTACTCGATGAGCTGGTCGGCGGATACCAGATCGCCGGAGATGGAAACATCTTGAACCAGATCTTCGTGCCCGGCAGTTCTAACTGGGGACCGACTAGCCCGATCCACCTCTACAAACACAAACAGCCCATCACGGACTGCCGCAGCGGTGTCTGCCGTGCCGAATATATGTGGTTCAACGGCTACATCCCCCCGACCCAAAACGCCAGCACCGGCGACTGCACTACCAACTGCGTGTATGGACTCCCAAGCACTTACACTCCATACGAGGAGCCGATCAACACGGTCCCCTTCCTTGCCGGCGGAGCCAAGAACCCCAACTACAACACCAACAACGTAATCGTCTCCGGTGGCAGTTTGAAAGCCGGCGGGGAAACGCAGGGCTTCGGATCAGGCTCCTTGGGAGCCAATCCTTTCAACAAGTCCTTTGTCCATGGCCCGTGGAATTGGGACTCGGATATATCGCTGTATAAGGTCTTTCCCGTTACGGAGAGATTTAATCTGCGCTTCAACGTGGATGTCTTCAACTTCCTTAACCACCAGGGATTCAATAACCCGAATGGGACCGATGGCACAGAGGCTTACCTGGCCGGAGGCGTGGGCGCCACTTCTTACAACACGCCTCGACAGGTGCAGTTCACTCTGCGGCTGAATTTCTAATTCGGACCTTCTCGCGGGGATTCCGGATTTCCGAGCCGTAGCAACCGGCGCGGAAGTCCAGGCCTTCAGGGAGACAAGAAGAATCACTCCGTCGAGCGATGAGGAGGTTTCCGTTGGAGACGGTAGCCGGATTTCTCGAAGTTTCGCAAATCGATGACTGTCAAGCAATAGTGATCAAGTGTACTCACTTTAAGAGGGATGCGAGTGGGGCAAGCCTCATCGTGTTGTCGCCACGACAGGCACGCCATTTATCGGGTGTGCTGATGATGTACGCGGAAGAGGCTGAGGAAGGTCGCCGGCGGCAAGAGTGGGTTCGCGAGCGATCGTCAATCAAGCCAGGAAGCGCATAGATGACCTCTCGTCTTTCCGTTGACACAGACACATACCCTCGAATCGCCACGAGCAGAAGCGGCAGGAGACCCGCGATGGGAAAGAAAATCGGAGTGCAAACCTCGACAACGCCGGGATGGATGTGGCGCATCGCTCAAATCGCGGTCATTGGCGATCTTTTAAACGATTTATTTGTACGTGCAGACTCACACCGCGCAAGAAAATGCTTCACAGCACGAATTTGCGCGCGTGCCAAGCGCTGCCAAGCTTCGCTGTTACTGGTGGTGGTTGAGCGGCAACACGACGGAGGCAACAATTACACGCGACCTGACAGAAATGAGCCGCATGGGCTTCGGCGGCGCGCTGCCGCTGTACGCCAATGGATCGAACCTATTGTCCTCGGGATTGACCGGGCCGGAAACGGTCGAGGCAGAGAGAGACGCGCCAGGGAGTCATGCAGGAACTGGGTGGCAGTCAATAAATGGAATTCTGCTGGGGAAAATCTCCTTCCATTCTAAAGCAATTAAGAGTCCACAGGCGAAGAAACGAAATGACCATTTTCTCCAGACGCGATGTGTTAGCTGGATTGGCAGCTTCAAGTGCTGCCACCATCGTGACACCCTTCGGCGAGCGACCCCAAACCGCTGCCGCCAGCAAGGGGGCGTTCGATTCCGCGGCCGATCGGAGCCAAAACGCGGATGCACTACGCAGCTATTTCGCAGCGAATGCGACGCTGCTGCTCCGGGTCCCCGACGGAATCCTTAAGCACCCCAGCGTTTCGCCCAGCCTTCCCGGCAAAAGGTATTCAACTCAACTCTGGGATTGGGACACGCTTTGGACCAGCCAGGGACTGTTTCGGCTTGCGACGCTGCAACACGATGAGTCGTTCAAGCAGAAGTTGTGCGAGCACGTCTCCGGAAGTCTCTTGAACTTTCTCGAACACGCAACACCGGGCGGGCAAATCCCAATCATGATGACCGCAGATAACCCGGACGCTTTCCGCATTTTTGCAAAGAACGAGACGTCGAGAAATCAAGCCAAGCCGGTGTTCGGTCAGCTCGGGTTGCTCGCCTGCGATCAGCGCGGAGATGCGAAATGGTTGGAGCCGCATTTCGATTCGATTCTTCGCTTTTACGATTCATGGGTGGAGCATAACTCCTCCACGATTGGCCTGCTGGCATGGGGCGATGATGTTGCAATCGGCGATGACAACGACCCAACCACATTCGGCCGGCCTTTCTTTTCCTCGGCAAACCTGCTTCTCAATTGCCTGTTCTATCAGGACCTCCTAGCGTCGGCAGAACTCGCACGACGGCTTGGACGGGCGGCGGATCAAGATCGGCTTTCAAGTCAGGCAAAGGAGTTAGCAGAGCGGGTGCGGAAGTATTGCTGGGACCCAAGAGATAGTTATTACTACACCGTTGACGTTCAATGCGTCGATCGGCGGGCTGAGTTGATTCCATCCGTGCCGCGCGGCATGGACATGTCTTGGAGATGCCTCCCGACGCGGATTCAGATGTTCACCGGATTCCTGCCGCTCTGGTGCGGCATCGCGTCTCAGCAGAACGCGCAGAAACTGGTTACTACAAACTATCTGGCGGACGACCGTCTCTGCGCGCATTGGGGTGTCAGGTCCCTTTCATCGCACGAGACCATGTACTCAATGGAGTTTTCGTCCAACCCAAGTAACTGGCTTGGGCCAGTCTGGATTATAGTGAATTACTTCGTATGGAAAGCTCTGCGGCGATATGGATACAAGAAAGAAGCGGATGCGCTGGCCGACAAGACTATCCTTCTGCTGTCGAGGGATCTTGAAACAAACGGCTCGCTGAGTGAGTACTACCATCCCGATACCGGCGCGGCGCTAAGTCACAAGGGATTCATGGACTGGAATCTTCTGGTTCTGGAGATGATTTGACCGGAAATTGAAATTTTGCTTGTCAACTCAGAATTCCGGGGCGCTCCGAGAAATCCTGTAACCCATTAACAACCGCTTAGGAGAGAACTCTGAAGCAGAGAGCAAGGTTCAGGGAGCAAGTATGCGTAAGTGGGTTCTAAGCGCGCTGGTGCTTGGCGTCTTGCAGGGATCGGCGACCGGGCAGGATGCCGCTTCGATCCATTTGGTAGAGCAGCCGCCTGTGGGGATCAGCAGGATCGCTCCGGGTGTGTTCCTGGTGGACTTCGGGCAGGTGGCGTTTGGAAATCTTTCGCTAATGGCTGCAAAAGCGACTCCATCGGGGCCGATTACGATTCGCTATGGCGAGGCACTGAAAAACGGCCGTGTAGATAGGCATCCACCCGGGTCAGTACGATATGCCGAGGTGAAGGTCGCGCCGAAAGGGGCTGAGACACTGATTGTCACTCCTCCGGCGGAGGCGAGTAACACGAAGGCTCCCGCGGTGTTGACTCCGGCGCCCTGGGGGGTATTGATGCCCTTTCGTTGGGTAGAGGTGGAGGGCTGGCCGGCTGAACTACACGCGGACCAGATTCGCCGCCGAGCCGCCTTCGACACTACATGGGTCGACGATGCCGCGACATTTCACTCCTCACATCCAATGTTGGACAAGGTTTGGGATCTCTGCCACTACTCGATCAAGGCGACAACCTTTGCCGGAGTCTTTGTGGATGGGGACCGCGAGCGCCTTGCCTATGAGGCGGATGCTTATCTGACTCAGCTAAGCTACTATGCCGGCGACGCCGATCCACGGATAGCGCGAGCCACCTTCGATCGTCTTATGATGTTTCCTACCTGGCCGTCCGAGTGGGCTCCGCACATGGTATCTATGGCCTACGCGGACTGGATGGAGACGGGTGACAAAGCCTGGCTGGCAGCGCACTACGAGGGACTCAAGACCAAGCTGCTGGATGAGCGCGCCGGAGCAGACGGATTGGTGACCAGCACGCCGAATCTGATCAAACAGGGAGATATTGTCGACTGGCCAGAACACGAACGCGACAGCTACGTCTTTACCAGCGTCAACACGGTTGTCAACGCTTTCCGTCTGCGCGCTCTGGAAGAGATGAGCCAACTGGCCGAGGCCCTGGGTAAAACGAAGGAGGCCGCGAGGTTTTCGCAGCAAAAGAGAATGGCGCAGTCCGCCTTCCAGGAGAAGCTCTTCGATCCAGTTCGCGGGCTCTATCGTGATGGAGTAGGAACAGATCATGCCTCGCTCCATGCAAACCTATTTCCTCTTGCCTTTGGGCTCGTACCTGCCGGCAAGCGGCCGAAGATGGCACAGTGGCTCGCCGGCCGCGGCATGGCGGGATCGGTCTATGCAGCACAATATCTGCTGGAGGCTCTCTTCGAGAATGGCGAGGACGCGGACGCGCTGGCCTTGATAACCGCACCGGGAGACCGCAGTTGGCGTCACATGGTTGAGAGTGGTGCGACAATCACCTGGGAAGCCTGGGATCAAAAGTACAAACCAAATCAGGACTGGAACCATGCCTGGGGGGCAGCTCCGGCGAACCTTTTGCCGCGCTTCGTGCTGGGTGCGCAGCCATTGACGCCGGGGTGGGGCAGAGCGCTGATCCAGCCACATCCAGGGACCCTGACCGAGGTCGAAGGCAGGATGCCAACGCCGCGCGGCGAGCTGTCGGTACGCTGGACGCGAGGGAAGACCTTTATTCTGACACTTACCATTCCCGCCGGCATGATTGCCAAGGTAGAGTTGCCTGCGCTGAAGGGTTCGAATGAAGTGTGGGCCGATGGCGCTCCAGTGAAGGCGCATCGTGAGGGCCAGTGGTGGACACTGGAAAATGATCTGTCGGGAACCGTTACGATCGAAGAGCGATGAGGCGACGAATCTTTGCTCTGTACATTCCAGCTGACCCCGTCGCTTCGAACCTCGCCGTACTCGAGACCGCTCCCGGCTTCGATCATTCCAAGCTCCGGCCAGGGGCCGCATCGCACTTGCCCATCGTAGGCTCGCGGGCGGCGACATCTCCTTCCTCGACAACTGGAATGATCGCGGCGACACCTTCGAAGCAATCTTCCGCGTCAGCATCGGAAGGTAGTGGCTGGACAGCGACTTTCACATTCTAAGCGGATAGCCCAGGGACCTTCGTACCAAGAAACATATGAGAAGAGGTCGTACATATTCCGTCGAGCATGGCTGAGATTGGCGCCGGACCACTGGCTGAGAAATTCGAGTGATTCCAAGCCGATGTAGTCGAAACTGTAGCGGTCAAAGCACTCTGGAACCATTCAGAACCACAGATTTCAAAGAGCCGGCCGCAACGCGTTCAATCAAAAGCAGTTAAAATCACGCAATTTCAACACGTTTCAACAAATCGTTGAAACTGGTTCGGGACCAGGGGGTCGGAGGTTCAAATCCTCTCTCCCCGACCATTCTTTCTCAAATAATCTAATAGACTTAAGCGGCTATTTGGCAACCTTACTTCTCCTTCGGAGGAGCTTGGCCGGAAGGCACAGCGGAGCCGCTTCCTTCCACCAGAGTGACGAATCGATCGCCGGCGCCTCCGGGAAACTGCTCGAGCAAACCGCTCGGCCAAAGGACTTCGATTCGGTCGAAGGAGTCAGCCGACCCGAGACCAAAGTGGAGACGCGGGTCGCTGGTTGAAAGATAGCTTCCTCCCGCGCGAACTTCATCCACTTGCCTGACCTTGCCGGTGGTGACCGTCACTCGGGCGCCGATCGCCATCCGGTTACTCTTTGTCCCCATCAGGCGCAGCGTGATCCAGTGGTTGTCATTCCTGGTTTCGTTGAGAAAGAGTGAAGGCGGTGCGCCGACGTTGAAGACCAGGACCTCGAGTCTTCCGTCGTTATTCACATCGCCCACAGCTGTTCCCCGCCGGGATTTCAACGGGCCTGCATTTAAGCCCGAAGAACCAGCAACCTCGCGAAATGTGCCGTTCGTCTGATTGAGGAAAAGCTCGATCGGCTCGACAAAGGGCGGTTCACCGGGCACCCCATCGAGCAAGGTTGAGAAGTTACCCGAGGCCATAAGAATATCTTGCCACCCGCTGTTGTCGAAGTCTGCAAAGTTTACCCCCCACTTGACGAGCGGTTGAGTGGGAGCGGCGATGCCCGCGCGATCGGCAACATCGTGAAACTCGTTGTGGCCGTCGTTCATATATAGGCTGGCCGGCTGGCCGGCAAAACGGGTCACGAACAGGTCGAACTTGCCATTGTGAACGAGGTCAGCAAAATCGCATGCCATGTTGCCGAAGGTTTGCCCCATTTCCCCATACGCGGTGCCTGAATAGATGCCGATATCGTCAAAGGTTCCCACCCTTTTGTTATGAAACAGAAAATTGTTGTATGCATCGTTAGTGACGTAGAGATCGGGCCATCCATCGCCGTCAAAATCTCCCCAACAGATCCCCATACCGTGCGCCTTCTGTGTGTTCTGGACCCCGGTTTTGCCGGCAACCTCTTCGAAGGTTCCGTCGCCGCGGTTTCGGTAGAGCAGGTTGGTTTCTCCAGGCATGTTATTCGGCAGTTCGGTGAGTACGTTCTTGTATACCGTCGTATGAGGATCGGGAAGATGCCGTGGGTCCGTGGAAACGTAGCGGGCAACGTAAAGATCCACAAATCCGTCACGGTCGTAGTCGGCCCAGGCGGCTCCGGCACTGAAACCTCCGCCGCCCACTCCCGCCTTCGCCGTGACGTCGGCGAACTTGCAGCCGCCTAGATTGTGATAGAGCACATTGTGGCCGTAGCCGGTCACATAAATATCCGGCAGGCCGTCGTTGTCGTAATCGGCGACGGCAATCCCGGTGGCCCAGCCCTTGGTTGTCAATCCCGCAGCCTTGGTTACGTCAGTGAAGTGCAGTGTCTTCCCGTCGCCGTCCTGGCGGTAGAGGGTGATCATGGGATCGCCGCCCGCAAGATAGCGGTCGATTGAGGAATCGTTCACCACTGCGATGTCCAATCTGCCGTTGTTATCGCAATCCAAAAAGGCAACTCCTCCGCCGCTCATCGTTTCGATGACGTAGCGCCTGTCGAGATTCGTGTGAGGAACAGTCAGAAGTCCAGCTTCCGCCGAAACGTCACGAAAACGTGGCACAGAGGGTTGCGCGAGCGGCTTGGACACTGCCATTGAGGGAGTTTGTGCACGGAGAGTGAATGCAGAGACGAGCAGTACGATGCACGCTGACGTTCGGTTCCTCATTCTGTCCGGGATTCTAACAGCGGATCTCGAATTGTCGCTGCTCATCCCGTGGCAGAAGAATTCGCGAATGCTCTGAGCTGCTTGACAAGCGCTCTCTGGGTAATTGAGACTCGCTTGACTCTTCAAGCGCTTCCAGTTCCACTCGACCGATTGGCGTCCATGCAGGCTCCCACGTGGCAGACACCTTTTCCTCTCCGCGCATCCGATCTAAGCCAACTCGCTGACACATTCGCTACGGGGCATCTTGAGCTGGAATCCGGTCAAGAGAGCCGCAGACTCCTCGACTCGATGCGATTCACATGTGAATTCATTGTTTCGTGAGTTGATTTAGGCGTTAAGCCCTTGGCGGATTCGCAATACCTATCGAAAATGGGGTCTGCTTGTTTCGGGTTCTTCTACGAGTCGCTGAAGAAAACCTTCCGATGGGCACAAACTCAAGACCAAAGAGGGCAAAAGTGAACGTGGAAGAGTCGGCGAAAGAGAAAAACGAAATGACCGGTCGAGATTGGTTGACTAGCCGCAGACAGTTCCTCGCAGGGCTAGGTGCATTGGGACTCGCCGGATGGGCCGACAAGGAGCTCGCCTGGGCTGAAGAAACACCTGGCGGGAGTGGTCTGCCGGCTCGGCCCGAAGAACGGCCGTTGGATTTTCATGCGTTGGCCAATGCCTTCGACGCCTGGGTTATGGACCCGGCGCACGGACTGTACACAGTCGCAAAGGATGGCCGCCAAGTCTTTCCTTCGGCACTGGAAGGTGAGCAGGACGGTGGACTCACAACCTACGCGCCGATGGCTCTTGGCAAAGAGTTGCGCGGCGAGGGTCTGGAGGGTCTTTCGAACTCACTCAAGGGCTACTTCAGCGAATCGTATGGGCTGTTTCTTGATGGCGCCGGAGCCACACTCTGCGAGTACTGGTACCTGATGAACGTGACCGCGATGGCCTATGGGCTGATCCGGTTGCGCTTTCGAAAGGATGTAGAGTGGCTGGCGCGCGTTAAGAAAAGCGCGACGCGATTGAAGGACATGGCTCACCAGTTGCACTACGACTTCAATAGCCAGGGCTACGACTTTGCCAAAACGGCGGCCTTCACCAACCAGGACATCTATCGCCAGCCAGACGCCGTGGGCGGATACAGCTACGTGATGCTCCTGGCGTGGAAGCTGACCGGAAGGGAAGCATTTTTAGCGGAAGCCAAGATCGCGATCGATCGTTATCTCGATTTCGTCGCCAACCCGTGGTATGAGGTTCCAAGCGGGGCCATGGCCGTGCTGGCGGCTGCGCGGTTGGAAGCGATGGGCTATCGAACGAATGCGAAAAAGGCCTTGCAGTTTGTGCTCGACCCGAAGGTCGGGCTCATGGCGATTGGAAAATGGGGCGGGCACGAGGTCAACGGGCTGATGGCGGGATTCCGCACGGAGCCTGCAGGCCAGACCTACAGTATGGAGTCGATGGTGACGCTGCCATATCTCATTCCGGCGGTTCGATTCCGTCCGGAGTTGGCTGGCGAAGTTGCGCGCCTTGCATTAAACGTCTCGGCGAACATGCGCTTGTTCTATCCGGAGTATTTGCCGCACGAGAATCAGAGCCGTCCGGACTTGCCGCAAATGTTTTCTTACGAACGGCTGAGCAAGGAAGAAAAGGGCCACAGTCCTTACGCAACCGGCGATTTTGCCGGGCACCGCTCAATCTATGGCGGCGCATATGTGATGTGGCTCGACAAGATGATTCAGCCGCAGGATGATCCGTGGCTGCTGCGCTGGGACCTCGGCAAAACGGACTTTATGGAGCCAGATTTGCCGCCGGCATTTCTCTACTACAATCCGTGGCCGGAAGAGAAACACGTAACGCTTGCGATCGCGAATAAAGAAGCCAAAGTGTACGACCTGTTGCGCAAGGCGCAGCTCCAATCTCACGCGGGCAAACTCGAGTTGACGCTGCGTCCGCTCGAATCGCTGGTCATCGAGATTCGCAACTAGGTGGGCGCCGTCGTCGATAGGCTGCTCAAATGACCACAGAATAGACCGATACAGCGCAACTCTCCCCAGCGAGGATTTCCATGAAGAGCAGTTCAGGCACGATGCCTTCAATGTCGGCGAATCGGTTTTCGCGCCGTTCCTTTGTGGCTGCAGCAGCCGCTGCCGCCGCGTATTCGCCATTCGCCGGCGCCTCCGGGCAGCAGGCAGCACCGGAGAAGAAACGCAACAATCCCCAGGACGAAAAGGGGATGTTTGCCTGGCAATTCCCCAGTGCCGACGAGCAGGCAACCTGGCGCAATCAGTCTTTCAGCATCGACCGCTGGTGGGGCGATTTTCCTCACGATTTGCCCGATCAGATGATTATGTTCGCCGACAATCCCTGGTCCATCGGCCCTTTCACCAAGCACAAGGGAAACCCGGTCCTGGCGCCCACGTCCGGAGCCTGGGACGAAGGTCATTTTTCGGGCGGAGTCCACAACGGCTCGATCATCGTCAAAGACGGCATCTTCTACTACATCTATCGTGGCGAGAAACCGATCGACTTCAAGCAAAACAGTGAAATCGACTATATCTGCGACATTGGAGTGGCCACCAGCACCGATGGCATCCACTTCACCAAGGACGACCGTCATAGCCCTTTCTTCAGGAAGGGCGAGAACCGGCGCTTCAGTTACGAAGACGTCAATTTGGTCCGGCGCGGAGAGACGTACTACCTCTACTGCAATCAATGGTTATGGGAAAAGCAGGGCGATACCAGCATCAACGGGATCGTGGTCTCTACATCTACTGACCTTCTGAACTGGACCTTGCACGGCATCCTGTTTCCCCACGCCAAGCGGATTCATCGCAACGGCGTCGTCCTGCAGAGCCCTGAAAACGAAGCCATCCGAGTGAAGGGAAAGTACGTGATGTACATCGACGATCGGCTCATCGCGTACTCTGAAGACCTGCTTCATTGGGAATCGGAAGATAACCCGCATGCGATGCCGGGCGGCGAGTGCTGCTTTGCGCTGGGCGATTACGATCCGGCACATCCGGACAACATCGTGCTCTTCACCGGCGGAGCGCACACCGGCCACTTCTACGGAGTTGGCGAGATTCTAATCTCCAAGGCCGGCGTAGCCAAACCGGTCAGCTATCTTCCCCGCTCTCCGCTCTTTGCCGAGCCCAAGTACCCGTACGAGAACGGATTCTCCGCCGAGCCGCCGCACAAGCCGATCTCCAGCTTCGCCGACTGCATCTTCTTCAACGGCCTCACGCGCTACCAAGGCAAGTGGTGGGTCTATTACGGAGGCAGTGAATACTACACATGCCTCGCCACCGCTCCGGCTGTTCGCTGACACGCCATCGCAACAAGCCTTGCGAGACGGTAACGGAACCATCCGCGGCCCTCTCTCTCAGGGATGAATTACGCGCGTGGCGACGATCGAAGTCGCATTTGGAGCGCCTGCGACCGCTTGAGTGCGAATGAGGGCTTCGAAGTAGACGGGCTGGGTTGGAGAGCCGGAAAAGCCAAGCGCTTCCTGGAGCTTTTGTCGATTGCTGGTATCCGCCAGGAAAAGTCCGGCAGCCTCGGTGCCTTCCTGTTGCAATCCTTGCAGGATGAGAACGCTGCCACGGCCGTTCGCAAGCGGCAATAGCGAGATGGTGGCGTAGTCCTCACCTGAGCTTCCGGTGAACGCCAAACCCTGGTAGGTCGCTTGCTCTCCTGATTTCGGATGG
>Ga0302324_100007996_pt1 | contig 22391 bp, 15 predicted proteins | sample Palsa_T0_1_FD_201949 | JGI IMG/M metagenome (GOLD analysis project Ga0302324, IMG submission 201949) | Peat permafrost microbial communities from Stordalen Mire near Abisko, Sweden - Palsa_T0_1 | ecosystem: Environmental > Terrestrial > Soil > Palsa > Peat permafrost | place: Sweden: Abisko...
CAAAACTCGACCCTGAACTTATCACCGCCGCCATCATCGGATACGAAGTCGAGAAAACCCGCATAGACGGCAAGATTGTGGAACTCCGTGCCATGCTCTCCTTTGGCGCCGGTGAGACCGCCACGCCGGAAGCGCCGAAGACTAAACGACGGATCAGCAAAGAAGGGATGACAAGGATCATCGCTGCCACGAAGAAGCGCTGGCGGTTGCAGAGAGCAGCAGCGAAGGCACAAGGAGCAACGGCGAAAAAGGTCGCAGCCGTCAGGAAGAAGGGCCTGTAAAGAAGGCGGCACCGGCAAAGACGGCGAAGAAGCCAGCGTCGGGCTCGGGCCTTGGGATCGATGCGCAATATACTGCGCATCGCCCTAGCCGCCGCTTTTCGCGCTCGGCTGGCGCTGTGGGCAGCCGTGTTCCTGGACCTTTGTCACCGTTCCCGAATCATCGGTAAGATATATCATCATGCTGAATTGGCCTGACGTGCTCCACCTCGCCAAGACCGGCAATCCAGCCCCGGATCGTAAGGTCGTCAAGACGGAGGCGGAGTGGCGCCAGCAACTCGGCCCGGAGGAATATCGCGTAACCCGCCAGGCTGGTACCGAGCGTCCCTTTAGTTCGCAGATGTGCGGGCGGTCTGAGCCGGGAATCTATTCGTGCCTCTGCTGCGAAACCGTTCTTTTTGATGCCTCGGAGAAATTCGAGTCCGGCACAGGCTGGCCCTCATTCACGCAGCCGGTAGCGGTCAATGCCATTGCATACCGCTTTGACGGACCTGCCTTCCTGAAACGCGTAGAAACCATCTGCAACACCTGCGACGCGCATCTCGGCCACGTATTCCCCGACGGTCTCCCGCCCAGCGGCCTGCGGTATTGCATGAATGCCGTTGCTCTCAAGAAAACCTCTCCGTCGTGAACACCGAAACCGCCGCGCGGCCGGCAGCCGGGAGCATGCCTGGCGCTTCGCGCAGCCCGATGCCGTTGGCCGATACCGGCGCCAGTCGCCCGCCGCCGCGACCGTCGGCCTGCGGATGGGGATGCGCGCCGCGCGATGCGAGGAGCACGGCTGGAGTGATGCGGATCCGCCGCGGTCGACCTCAGCATGAAGGCGCGCGGCGCCGGCGGCCAGGGTTTCAATGCCTAACGAACTTCGCGCGATGACGGCCTGGCTTGGCACCCCCGGGCCGAGTTTGTTGCGCGCGATGTGGGCGCTCTGGTTTGGCCTAAAAACGGCCAGAGCGCCCGCAAAAAAAACTAGGTACCAAATGGAGCGCTTTGGAGCAGCGCCTCGCGCAGCCCGATGCCTGGCGGCTGGTTCCGGCAGCCAGACTGTCCGTCGCCGCGACCGCGGGTGTGCGGATGGAGACGCGCGCCGCGCGGAAGGCGCCCGCATTTCCCCACCGTTCCGGCGCACCCGCCGCGCGACGCGATGGCCACGCCCAACGCGCGCCGGCGGCCCGTGCCCTGCACGATGCACCACCCCCGAGCGCGTTGTGCTGGAGGCGCGCGAGCCGCAGGCCGCGCGCGATACGCTGCCGCTGGCAGGCGTGCCCACGATGCACCCTCGCCATCCCGCGCCTCGACGCACCCATCACGAGCGCCCCCGCTCTTCGAATCGCCGCAGCCCACGGCGCAGGGGCGCGGCCCGGCGCCTCGCGCAGCCCGATGCCGGCGGCCCCTTCCGGCGCCAGCCGCAAGCCGTCCGTCGCCGCGACCGCCCGCCTGCGGATGGGATGCGCGCCGCACGGAGGCGCTGTATCGTCCCACCATCGTTCCGGCGCGCACGCCGCGCGACGCGATGACCACGCCCGAGCGACTGGCGCTGGATGCGAACGGTAGGCCGCGCGTGATACGCCGTCCGCGCTGGCAGGCGTGCGCGCCCGGCGCCGTGCGGAGATCCACATGCACCACCGGCGATTCGCGCCACTCGACGCGGCCCTTCGCGAGCGCCGCGGCCTCGGACCGGCGCAGAACGCAGCCCAGGAGTACGGCGAGCGCTTCAGACGCAAGCGAACAAACAGCGAATATGATATTCTGCCCAGGTGAAACAGTGTCGAGTGGCGTTCCGGGATTCGGATGGTGTCGAGCATGCGGTTGAGGTCGAAGCCCGGTCGCTGTATGAAGCCGTGGGTCTGGCGATTGATCGCTTTCGCCGCTGTGAGCATGTCAAATACGAGCCAAAGGGGATGCATGAATTCATCGTGGAATCCCGCGAACCCAGCTCTGAGCATCGGCTGACCCGAAACATGTTTGACGCGTGGCTCCGCCGGCCGGGCGGATCGCCCGCTGACGTAGCACTGAAGAGCAGATTGATGGGGGTATTGGGACAAGTGGACACCACTGAACATCGCGCTCGTGCCCGAACTGCCGCGCCCGAACCGCGATAATCCGCAGACGTGGAGATTTTCGTGCCGTTCGAATGGGAACACGGCCGCAGCCGAGGTGACGGAGCGGATGCGCTGATTGATGATTGAGGTGGGGGATGCGCGCGGCGCGGAAGGCGCGCGCATTTGCCCACCATCGTTCCGGCGCGCGTGCCGCGGCCTCGGGCCGGTGCCACGCGCAGCCCAGGAGAATGGCTGGCGCTTCACGCGCGCTGCCGGCGGCCAGTTCCGGTGCCAAACGCCCGTAGTCCGTCGCCGCGACCGCCAGCGCGCGCAGGCGATGCGCGCTGCGCGGAAGGCGTCCGCATTTCCCACCATCGTTCCGGCGCTTCCACTTCGCGCTGATAACCGACGACGGCCATCTATGGAGGTGTCTACGCTTGGCTGTCTAGGCATTTGGTTCTCTCCCCGCTTTACCGTGGAAATCTGAACGCGCCGCGGTGCACAGCGCACCGTTGAGTTCTCCCTACTAGGCTTTCGCCTTCTTCGGCGGTACGATCGCGTCTTTCGCCCCCTTGGCTATCCGAAACTTCACGACCTTCTTGGCGGCGATCTTGATGGCTTCGCCAGTTGCGGGATTACGTCCCATGCGTGCCTTGCGATCCACACGCACCAGTCGCCCTATACCGGGCAGGGCTAATACGCCATTCTTCTTGACCTCGCTGATGGCCGCCTCAGACAGGGCGGCGAGCAAGCCTTGCGAGACCTTCTTGGTTTCAGCCGGCTTCTGGGTCGCTTCTGTCAAGCAGACCTGGGTCACTTTTCCTAAGCGCCGAAGCATCAATTCCGCGATTTCCAATTTGCGCCCTGCTTTGAGGCGCAAATGGCCGTCGACCACTTCGCCGTCGCTGCGGGCCAGCACGGGACACTTGAAGGTACGGTGGTCGTGATTTCGGTAGCGGAAACGACATCGATACGGCCGGCGTCCCGTTAAAGCTGACGCTGGTCGCGCCAGTCAGATCGGGCCCAAGGATCGTGATGGGCAGGCCCATCCCGACAGGCGCGGACGGCAGCCCCACGATTTGATTCTTTTCGCCGCTCCTCGCATCAAATGACCTAATGCAATTTATGAGGGGAAGCTCTTTCCAAAGACCAAATCTGCTTGTGTGGTTCGCGCCGGCGATTGGGTCAACTCTGCTATGTGTTGGCTGCTCCGCCACGGCCAACGCGCCCGGCGGTTATCCGCCGCCCGCGGTCGAACTGGCGACCGTCCAGCAGCGGGACATCCCGATTCATCGCGAATGGATCGGCACTCTCGACGGATACGTCAACGCGCCGATCAAGGCGCAAGTCAACGGCTATCTGCTGCGGCAGAATTACCTCGAAGGCTCCTTCGTAAAGAAGGGCCAACTCCTGTTTGAGATCGATCCGCGACCGTTTCAAGCGTCTGTCGACCAGGCGGAGGGGCAGCTTGCGCAGGCCACCGGGCAGGTCGCACAAGCCAATGCGCAATTGGTCCAAGCGCAAGCGCAGCTCGCCAGTTCGCAGGCCAATCAACGCCGCACGCAGCTCGATCTCGAAAAATACACGCCTCTGGCAAAAGCGAAGGCGGTGACGCAGCAGGATCTGGATAACGCCACACAAAATAATCTGTCCGCGATGGAGCAGGTTAATGCGTCCCAAGCCAACGTCGAAACCGCCAAGGCTCAAATCGAAGCGTCCCGCGCCGCCGTGAAGGCAGCCGCAGCCGCGGTGGAGACGGCCAAGTACAACCTGGGATTCACCCGTCTCACGTCGCCCATCGATGGCGTCGCTGGCATGGCTGCTTCGCAGGTCGGCACTCTGGTGGGTCCGGCGAGTGTGGCCGTCACCACGGTTTCCACGCTCGATCCGATTCGCGCGAACTTCACCGTCAGCGAACAGGAATATCTCGGCTTCACCCGGCAATCCGGTATCGAAGTTTCGAAGCTGCCGCTCGATTTGATTCTCTCCGACGGCTCCCCCTATGCGCGGAAGGGCCGTTTCTTCTTCGCCGACCGCGAGGTGAATCAAAGCACCGGCTCCATTCAATTGACGGCGCTGTTTCCCAACCCCGGCAATATTTTGCGGCCCGGCCAATATGCGAAAGTTCGCGCCGTGATTGGCACGAAGCAAGGGGCGCTACTTGTCCCGCAGCGCGCCGTCGCCGAACTGCAGGGCACCTATCGGGTGGCGGTGGTCGACGCGCAGAACAAGGCGGCCATCGTGAACGTCAAGCCGGGAGACCGCGTGGGAACGATGTGGATCATCGACGAAGGCCTCAAGCCCGGCGACCGCGTGGTGGCCGAAGGCGTGCAGAAGGTCGGCCCCGGATCGATTGTGGTCCCGCAAGCCGCGGGCGGAAAATAACCGAGCCATGTCTAAATTCTTCATCAGCCGGCCCATCGTGGCCATGGTGATCTCCCTTGTTCTGGTGATCATGGGCGGGGTCAGCATCGCGTCCCTGCCGATTGCGCAGTTCCCCGCTATCGCGCCGCCCGAAGTGCAAATTCAAGCCAGCTACGTCGGCGCGGACGCCCAGACCGTCGAGCAATCCGTCGCCACTCCCATCGAACAGCAGATGAGCGGCGTCGACAACATGAACTACATGTATTCGCTCAACGCGGCGAATGGCCAGATGACCATGATCGTCGACTTCGACGTGAAGACCGATCCGAACACCGATTTGATCCTGACCCAGATGCGCGAGACGCAAGCCGCCTCGCAGCTTCCTTCCGACGTGGTCAACTACGGCATCACCGTGCAGAAATCCCTGACCGCGCCGATGATGGTGCTGGGTCTGTATTCGCCGCACGGCACGTATGATGCGCAATTCCTCGCCAACTACGCATACATCAATCTGAACGACCAGCTCACGCGCGTTCCGGGCATCGGCAGCGTGCAGGTGTTCGGCGCCGGCCAGTATGCCATGCGGCTGTGGGTGAAGCCGGATCAATTGGCCAAGCTGGGCATCACGGTGCCCGATCTGGTGAGCGCGATTCAGGCCCAGAATACGGTGAATCCGGCGGGGCAGATTGGCGCTGCGCCTATACCCAAGGGCCAGGAGTTTACCTATTCCGTGCGCGCGCAAGGGCGCCTCACCTCGCCCGAGGATTTCGAGCGGATTGTGGTGCGTGAGAATCCGAACGGCGGCATCGTGCGCTTGAAAGACGTCGCGCGTGTCGAGTTGGGATCGCAGGATTACTCCGTAACGGGCCGGCTGAACGGCAGGCCCAGCGCCGTCGTCGCGCTCTATCAACTGCCGGGCAGCAACGCGGTGGACGCCGCCAAAGGCGTGAAGGCCCAGATGCAGGATCTCAAGAAACGCTTTCCGCCGGATGTCGATTTCGTGGTGGCGCTCGATACCACCAAGGCGGTTACCCAGGGCATCAAGGAAATCGTCATCACGCTGCTGATCTCGATTCTGCTGGTCACCCTGGTCGTCTACATCTTCCTGCAAGGCTGGCGCGCAACCTTGATTCCGCTGCTGGCCGTGCCCGTATCGCTGATCGGCACGTTCGTGTTCTTCCCGGCCTTCGGCTTCTCCATCAACACCCTTTCTCTATTCGGCCTGGTGCTGGCCATTGGGCTGGTGGTGGACGACGCCATCGTGGTGGTGGAAGCCGTGGAGCGCCATATCGACGAGGGCTTATCGCCCAAAGACGCGGCGCTGCGAGCCATGCAGGAGATTTCCGCGCCCGTGATTGGCATCGCGCTGGTGCTCTCCGCCGTATTCATTCCCACGGCGTTCATTCCAGGCATCACCGGACGGCTCTATCAGCAGTTCGCCGTCACCATCGCGATCTCGGTGATTCTTTCGGCTTTCAACGCGCTCACGCTGAGCCCCGCGCTCTCCGCGCTGCTATTGAAGCCGAGGGATCGCAAGCCCGCGGCCGGCCCGCTGCAAGAGTTCTTCGGCTGGTTCAACCGCGTGTTCGGGCGCGCCACCGATGGTTATGTCCGCTGGTCGGGAGCGCTCATTCGCAAGAGCGCCGTGGCGTTCGTGGTGCTGGCCGTCTTTGCCGCGGGAGCTTGGTTTTTCAGCGGCAGGCTGCCCACCAGCTTCCTGCCCGACGAAGACCAGGGCTACATGTTCCTGCATCTGCAGCTTCCCAACGCGGCGTCGCTCGAGCGCACCGACCAGGCTTGCAGGAAGATCGAAAAGATTCTCGCTGCGATGCCCGGCATCGAGTACACCACCACCGTGGAAGGGTTCAGCCTGCTCAGCTTCGTGCGCACCAGCTACAACGGGCTCTTCTTCGTGACCCTGAAGGACTGGGACGAGCGCAAAACCAAACAGGAGCGCTACCAGGAGATCGTGCAAAGCCTGAATCGACAGCTCGGCAAATTGCCCGATGGCTTCGCGCTGAGTTTCTCTCCGCCGGCAATTCCCGGCGTGGGCACTTCCGGCGGATTTACGTTTGTGCTCGAAGACCGCGCCGGCAAGGACGTCGAGTTCCTGGCCGCCAATCTGCAAAAATTCATGGCCGCGGCAAGCAAGCGTCCCGAGATCGCCGGCATGCTGACCACATTTCTGCCCAGCGTTCCGCAGCAGTTTCTGGATGTGGACCGCGATAAGGTGATGAAGCAAGGCGTGCCGTTGAGCGACGTTTACAGAACCATTCAGGCCTACATGGGCGGCGTGTTCATCAATTACTTCAATCGCTTCGGCCGCCAATGGCAAGTCTATGTGGAAGCCGAAGGCGACTATCGCAAGAACGTGGACAATCTCGGCCAGTTTTATGTGCGCAACGCCGCCGGCGCCATGGTGCCGCTATCCTCGCTGACGAGATTCGAATCCCGCGCCGGTCCCGAATTCACGATGCGCTACGACTTGCACCGCTCCGCGCAAATCATCGGCGGCGCGGCGCCCGGTTATAGTTCGGGGCAGGCCATGAAGGCCCTGGAAGAGGTCTTCGATCAAACCATGCCGCGCGAAATGGGCTACGACTATATGGGCATGTCGTTCCAGGAAAAGAAAGCGCAGCAGGGCGTCCCCACCAGTGTGGTTTTCGGATTCTCTCTGTTGTTCGTCTTCTTGATTCTGGCGGCCCTCTACGAAAGCTGGTCGCTGCCCTTCAGCGTTTTGCTGAGCACGCCGATTGCGGTCTTCGGCGCGTTCTTCGTGCTGTGGCTCCGCCGCGTCGTCATCGGCTGGTTTGCGCCGCCTTACATGGTGCAGATCGAAAATGACGTTTACTCGCAAATCGGACTCGTGATGCTGATTGGTTTAGCGGCGAAGAACGCGATTCTAATCGTCGAATTCGCGGTTGATGAGTTGAAGAAAGGGAAACCGCTGGTGGATTCCGCGCTCGAAGGCGCCCGCCTCCGGCTGCGCCCCATTCTGATGACTTCGTTTGCCTTCATCCTGGGCTGCGTGCCGCTGTGGATCGCATCCGGCGCGGGCGCCGTAGGCCGGCAGATCATGGGCACCACGGTGATCGGCGGCATGCTGGCGGCCAGTGCCATCGGGATCTTCTTCATCCCGGCGATTTTCTGCGTCGTCGAAAAACTTTCCGGCGCCAGCCGACATATTCCCGGTCTTTTGCCCCAGAGCCCCGCGCCCGCGGAAGGAGACTAGACATGAAAACATTTCTACTCGCCGCCGTTCCGGTCGTTATTGCGCTTACCGGTTGCACGGTGGGGCCGAGTTACCAGCGCCCCGTGGTTGCCGCGCCGGCTTCTTTCCGCGCACCGGAACCCCTGCCTGCGGATCAGGCAGCGTCGCTGGCCGACTTGAAATGGTTCGAAGTGTTCAAGGACCCGGAGTTGCAAGAGCTGGTCCGCGACGGGATCGCGCAAAATTACGATCTGCGCGACGCCGTGGCGCGTGTGGAGCAGGCCCGCGCGAACCTGGGAATCACGCGCTCCAGCCAGTTCCCGCAAGCTGGCGGCAGTGGAGACCTCGATTTCACGCGCCTCTCCCGCAATGGCGCGACGCCCCTCCCGGCCGCATTTTTGCCGGATCAGAACCGCAACTGGGGCGAAGCGTCGCTAAACTTGCTGTCCTTCGAGCTGGACCTGTGGGGCCGCCTGCGCCGTGCGACGGAAGCGTCCCGCGCCAGTCTCCTTTCGGCGGAAGAGAATCGCAAGGCCGTCGTGACTACGCTGGTCGGCGACGTGGCGACCGCGTATTTCAACCTACGCGAGCTGGACTTTGAACTGGACATCTCCACTAAAACGCTGGCCACGCGGCGGGAATCGCTCGAACTCACGCAGATGCGGCAAACCGGCGGCGTCGCTACGGAACTCGACCTGCGCCAATCGGAACAGCTCGTGGAGACTGCGGCCGAAACGATCCCCGCGCTGCAACAGCAGATCGCCCAGACCGAGAACCAGATCTCCCTTCTGCTGGGCCGGAATCCAGGGCCGGTGGTTCGCGGAAAGAGTCTGACCGAGCAGGAATTTCCACCCGAAGTTCCCGCCGGCCTGCCTTCCGCCTTGCTCGAGCGCCGGCCCGACATACGCGCCGCGGAGCAGAACCTGATTGCCGCCAACGCGCAAATCGGCGTGGCTAAAGCGGCCTATTTTCCGCGTATCAGCTTAACGGCTCTGCTTGGCGGCCAAAGCACGCAGCTCTCCAGCGTGTTCTCCGGGCCCAGCAGCGTCTACAGTTTCGTTCCGCAGATCTCACAGCCGATCTTCACTGCCGGGAAACTCAAGTCGAATGTGAGACTAGCCGAAGCGCAAAGAAATAGCGCGCTCGTGCAATATCAAAAAGCCATTTCGACGGCGTTCAGCGAGGTTTCGAACGCGCTCATCGCGCACCAGCGGGTGCGGGAGAGCCGCATCCATCAGGAGGCTCTGACGGCCGCGTTGGAAGATCGCAAACGGCTTTCTTACATGCGGTATGAGGGCGGCGTGGATACGCAGTTGAACGCTCTGGACGCCGATCGCGACTTGTTTCAAGCCGAGTTGACGCTGGCGCAGTTGAAGTGCGACGAGATCCTCAGCGTCGTGCAGCTTTATAAGGCGCTGGGCGGCGGGTGGCAGATCTAGATCCCCGCACCGTTTCGGCGGCGAATCCACGACGCGAGCAATGGATCGGAATATTAAGAATCCTCCAACATCTCCGGGTGCAAGTATCATGCCAAGACCGTCAGGGTCACACTAGGTCACACATAGAGCGAAAAACTCCAGAGCGCGTTTTGCGTCAGTTTGGGCGTCTATTTGCTATGCCGGGGGGCCGTGCCACGAAGCGCTAAAGCCACGGAACTCGTGGGCCTCACGGCCTTCCCGCGCCTCGACGCGGCCCATCGCGAGCGCCGCGCGCTCTCGCCAGCAGCGCGTTGTCCGGCGCCGCGACCGCCAGGCGGGCGGATGGGGATGCGAATCGGCGTCCAAGGCGCTGCATTTCCCCACCGTCGTGGCGGCGCCCGCCGCTCGACGCGCTGACCACGCCCGAGCGGCCGGCGCTGGGGAGGAGCGCAAACGGCCGTTGGCCGCGCGTGACGCGCCGCCCGATGCCGGCGACCCAGAACATGGCTGGCGCTTCGCGCAGTCCGATGCCGGCAGCCCCCGGGTCCCGCGCCCGTCGCCCGTCGTCCGTCGCCGCGACCGCCGGCGTGCGGATGGAGATGCGCCTCGCGCGGAAGGCGTCCGCATTTCCCCACCATGGTTCCGGCGTGCGAGCCGTAGGCCGCGCGTGATACGCCGCCCCGCGCTGGCGGCGGCCCGCAAAAGGGACGATCTCCAGTAACAGGCTGAATGCCTGTCCCACGATAACTAAAGATACCTTGCGATCCTTGACTATTCTTGCCACGATGAAAGTTGGCGGCGCAGTGTCGGTCCGGCCTTATAGGCAACAGCGCTAATGTTAGTTGGGGGTAACTAAAACAAATGTCTCAGGATAATTCAATGCCGTCTTACCAGGAGAGTTCCAACGGTACGCCTGCCAGGCACGTCTTTGAGGGCGTCCTTATCTGGAGCGTAGTCGGTTTGTCGATCGCACTGCTGCTGATTGTGCTGGCGGGCACGGTCGATTTGCTGCCGGCCTCACTGGTGGTGGTGTGCCGGTTGACGTTGACTTACCTTTGCGCGGTACTCACTCTGGTGGCAGCGGGGTACACTGCAATCGACGCTTTAAAGTCGCGCGCTCGCAGTTAGTTTTTGCGGGGCGGCACTGCGCGCCGCCATCTCCTTCTGCGAGGGTGCGAAGATCAGTTCGCCTTGCGCGTCAACGTTCGCCAGTAACTGCTGCCCATCCCGGACCTCCCCCGGTCAGTTATACGCGCTTGAGGCGTCGGGCCGTAACCGCGCGTGACCCGCCGCCCGCGCCGGCGGCCGAGCCGCTTCCGCGATGTACAGCGGGCCGTCGCCGCTCGACGTGGCCCATCGTGCGCGCCGCGGGCTTCGACCGGTGCAGCCCGCAGCCCAGGAGCACGGCGGACGCGTGGCGCACCCTGGTGCCTGCGACCGTGTCCGGCTGCCAGCAACGCGTTGTCCGTCGCCGCGACCGCCGCCGGGCGGCGGCGCGGCCCGCCGTTTGCGGCGGGGTTGCCGAAGGTAGCTCTTTGCTCAGGTCAGTTATATGCGTGAATCAATTCCACGGTGACGCCCCCGATCGAGTCGGTTCCCATGTACCCATACCGGCCCGAACCCTTCTTGCCAACATCGCCCCAGGCGCCCGATTGCACCACGCCGTAACCCAAGCCGTTGTACCTGGCAATGGCGCCGTCGAGGTCGGCCACCGGCAGGCCCAGGTGGTGAATGCCTTCGCCGTGGGCCTTCAGGAAATCGGCATAGCAGTTGGCCGGCTCCTGCGGCGGAATGATCCACTCAAAAGTCGGTTGCGTGTACTTGTGCCAGCCGACATCGAACGGCAACAAAAGGGGCATACCGTGGTAGCGGGAATCTTCCCGCGGGCTGGCGTGCGCCACCGGCATGGCCGGGAACCCGATCTGCTGCCAATAATCGGAGACCGGCTTGGCCTCGCGGATGACGAACGCGATATGTGTGATCAACGCCGATGCTGCGGCCGGCGCCGCCCCGCCCGGCCAGCGGACCAGGCCGAGTACGTATTTGCCCCTTGGCTCGGTATCGAAAAACGTAAATACGGCCGGGCCGCGATCAGTGTCCAACTGCATGCGCTGGAGCACGTGCAGGCCTGCTTCGCCCATGCGCTCGACTTCCCTAGCCATTTCATCCTGGCTCGCCACTTCATAAACGATGGAGAAAATGCCGTCTCCGTGCATCGATAAGAAGGCGTTGAAGGCACCGTCACCGCCTTGCGGCTCCAGCATATCCACGGCCAGGCTTCCCAAATGTCCCCAGGCCATGTGCGCGTGCCCCATGATGGGCCGGCCGCGATACTCGCCTTTGAGAGCGATCATACCGAAGTCATGCACATCCGAAAGGCCGAGGCTAGACCAGGCGTACAGGGGCCCATCGATGGTGTTGACCAGCCAAACGATGTGGCCGATGCGTTTGTAGATGTCGGGCGACGCGCCCGGTGCGAGCGAGGCAACCGAAATCAAAAGAGCAGCCAGACGAGATGTTCTCATCAAGAGTGCGATTGTAGCGCCGTTCGCGGGGCGCCGGCCGCCGTTGGCCGTCGCCGCAACCGCCAGCGCGCGGATGGGGATGCGCGCGGCGCGGAAGGCGCCCGCATTTACTCACCATCGTTCCCAGCGCGCACGCTGCTCGACGCGATGGCCACGCCCGAGCGATTTGCCCTGGAGGTGTACGGGCCTGTAGGCCGCGCGTAATATGCCGCCGCGCTAGCAGGCGTGCGGGCCCGGTGCCCCTGAGGAATATCCACGATGCGCCGCCGCCCTGCCGCCGCTCGACGTGGCCCATCGTGCGCGCCGGCGGCTTCGGACCGGGGTGGCCAGCAGCCCAGGCGGAGGGCTGGCGCTTCGCGTGGGGCGATGCCGGCCGCCGGCTCCGCCGCCTCCCGCCCGTGGTCCGTCGCAGCGACAGCCCGCGGGCGGATGGGATGCGCGAGGCGCGGAAGGCGTCCGCATTTTCCCACCGTCGTTCCGGCGCGGCCGCCGCGCGACGCGCATGACCACCCCCGAGCGACTGGCGCGGGACGTGCGTGCCCCATAGGCCGCGCGCGCGATACGCCGTCCGCGCCGGCGGCCGTGCCCCTTCGATGATGCACCAACGGCCGATCGCAGCAGGGCGTGGTCCATCGTGAGCGCCGCGTCCTCGGATCGGCGCATTTCGGCGCTAGCCGCCCGTGGTCCGTCGCCGCGACCGCCGGCGTGCGGATGGGGATGCGCGCCGCGCGGGAGGCGCCCGCATTTCCCCACCATCGTTCCGGCGCGCCCGCCGCGCTACGCGATGACCACGCACGGGCGCCTAGCGCTGGAGGCGTGCGAGCGGTAGGCCGCACGTGATACGCCGCCGCGCCCGGCGTAGCGCCCCATCCACTATGCACCCCCGGCCATCGCGCTGCTGGACGTGGGCCATCGTGCGCGCCGCCGCTTCGGACCGAGCGCGGCCCGCAGCCCAGGAGCGCGGCTGGCGCTTCGCGCAGCCCGATGCCGCCGGCCAATCCGGCGTCGTCAGCCGCCCGTTGCCGCGACCGCCCGAGTGCGGATGGGGATGCGCGCCGCGCGGAGGCGCCGCGTTTCCCCACCATCGTTCCGGCGCGCCCGCCGCGCGAAGCGATGACCACGCCAGAGCGGCGACGCGAGAGCTGCTGGTGCCGGATGCGCGCGCGGTAGGCCGCGCGCGATACGCCCGCCCGCGACCACGCTGTCCGTCGGCGCGACCGCCGCGCGTGCGGATGGGCCGGCATGACGGCGAGGAGATGCTGTCCCGAGACCAGGGCCGTCATGCGCCGCCAGGGCGCGTGCTGCGCGAAGCGAGGCCATGCCCGCGCGCCCAGCGCTGAAGGCGAGCGAGCTGGGGAAACGAGCGCGGCACACTACAATGGGTCAGACATGGCCGCTGGCGATGCGCAGAGAGTCTGGTTCCCGGAGATGGTCGAGCGGTTGCGTTCCCAGTGGCACCAGGGCATGTCCTTCGACGCGCTCGTCGAGTTGCGCGACGAACTGGACGCGATTCTCCAACAGATTCGATCTGAGCGTCACATCCGGACTACGGTCATGAAGTGTCCGCGGTGTGGGAGCATATTCTCATCGAAGGATGAGCCTGAACGGGCAGGGGAGGAAATCGAGAGTCGGGTCTCCTTTCCGATGAAATGTTGATGCCCGAGGTCGACCAACGGGAGGCGCTTCGAGGCCACAAACTGCTGTCGTTTTTCCTTTGGTAGGAGGGTTTGTTTTTGTGGTTTTTTTCTCCCATGGATCGGGGCATGCAGCCGCAAGCGCACAAACAGCTATCGTTTTTTCTTTCATGGGAAGGTTTTGTTTTGTGCCCCGGAGCGATGGCATGCAGCCTCGCGGCCACGAGGCGCTGGCAGCCTTACGCCGTGCGTTCGCGTTCGAAGCTCTGGAAGAGCTTGCGCTTGGCGCGCTGCATGGCCAGAGCCGCTTCGGTATCGGACTGGGCCTGCACGCAGCGATCCAGTTCCGCCAACGTGATGTGGGGCCGCAGATGCTTCTCGCAGCCGGGTAATTCGCGGAACATCTCGAAGGGCGTGGCCCACCGTAAGTAGATGCGGCGGCGCTTGCCGTTGGCTGCGGTGAGCACCTTGGGCACAGCGCACGGACGATGGAAGTTGGCGTATGGATTCAGATGCTCCCGATGAAATTGATTCATCGCTTCGGCGTGTTGCGCGCCGATGTGGCCGTAGCCGATGTGCTTGCGGATGATGGCTCCGTTCTTGGTCTCCACCAAGCCGTTGTCCCCGGTATGATGCGCCCGTGACTTGGTTTGCTCGATCAGCAATTTGTCCAGCAGACGCGCCACGTTGTAGTTGATGAACTCGCTGCCGTTGTCGGAATGAAAGCCGCGGATCACGAAGGGAAACTGTGCCAGCAGCGCTTCCAGCACCGGCAGCAGCCAGAGTTCGGAGATTTGCGGGGTACAGGCCACGATCTCCCACTGGGTCACCTGGTCGACGGCATTGATGTGATACAGCCCTTTGCGTCCCTCCTGGTCGCCCTGATGCACGGTATCGATGCGCAGATAACCATTGAGACGACGTTCGGGCCGCGGGCTGTGCCATCGGCGGCTCGCCAATCCCCAGTAGTGTTTAACCAAGCATGCCAGGGGGAGACGGCGTTTGGGTAGAGTGTGATCTTGGAATGAGCCGGAGGTTTGCAGGAGCTTCTGGGAGTCATCACCTCCCATGGGCCGCGACACCACGGGAATTGGAATGCTGGCCAGCCCGGTGCGCGGATTCAGGCCTTCGGTTTCGTCTCCACGTAGGACACCTGGATGCGGATCTATTCGTTTGGGCCGGTAGCGCTCGAGGGCCTGGCCAGGCATTCAGGGCGGCGGCACTGGTATTCAGCGTATGCCGTCCTCCTCCTCGATGGGGAAGCTGGCGACCCTATTGTCCAGTTCCTCGTCGGTCAACTCGCATGGGACTATGTCGCTACAATCCGCATATACCCTCAGCACAACATCATCCGTCTCGCTCACTTGCAGCTACACCGGGAGCGGCGGGTTGACCGCGAGTTTTATGCAAATGACTGCGCTGCCGGTGACCAGCATCACGTCGCAGTAACGGGAGCAGGCGGTTGCCAAACGATCCCGATGGGACGTGAACTACGGCGCATCGTCCCTGCGTAAAAGATGGCCCGGTGGTTCCAGAAGCGGGCCGTATTTCGGGCACGTATAGCGGTCCCGCAATGTGTTCCAGTACATCGACTGTAGGCGAGGGCGATGAGCAGCGCGCCTGTCCTACCGTTTCGGGAAGGTGAATTCGCCGGAAGGATCCTTTTGCTTGAGTCCCTTCACGCGGCCATCCTCCACGACAAATTCAAAAGTTTCGTCGGAGAAGCGCGGGTTCCGGAATGCCAGGCCTTTCACCTGGCTCAGCGGAATGGGTGGCTGGCCGGGCAAAACCAGCGACAGTTTGCCGTCCGGCGCCACGGCGATCTGAATTTTCACGCCGCCCGGCGTTTCGTAATCGCCTGCGAACTGAGACATCAGCCGCGGGTCGATCGAATCGGGCTTACGGACGAATACGGCTTCCCCTTCATCCAGGGACATCACGGCTTGCGCGATATCGCCTTGCGGATTGGTTTGGAAGTTCACCGACCATTTGCCGTTCTCCTCGTCATCGGGAGTGTCGAAGCGATCATAGTGGAAGCGAGTCATGGGGAAGCGCATCTTGTGAAAGTCAAAGTGAAGCTGATTGTCGTCGAGCTTGATGGTCATTACGCCGTAAGCCGGGTTCTCATAGGCGCCGGCGTAGGCCGCCAGGGGGTGGGAGGGCTGCGTGTCCGGAACGCGGCCTTCGTTGGCTTTGGTGCGGGCTTCGGTCCCGGCCTTTTTGTTCTTGAGCCGAATCTTGAGCTGACGCTCGCTCCAGGGCGTCTGGTCCATACCCAGCAATCGCTCGTACACGTTGTAGGTGACGATGTTGTAAAGCGGCTGGCTATGATTTCCAATTTCAAAAACGAGGACGCCGATGTGGTCCTGGGGCATGAAGGAAACCTGGGTATGGAAGCCAGGCAAGTCGCCGCCATGAAAAGTGATTAAGTGGCCGCGGTAGGAGGCGGTTTCGCGGCCCATGCCATAAGCCGCGTTGAGGATCTCGGACCAACCCCTGGTTTCGAGGGCTGTGTTGGGCAGGGCGATGGCCGGCTGCAAGGTGGCCTTCAATACTTCGGCCGGCAGCACCTGTTTACCGTTGTATTTGCCCTGGTTCATGAGTGCGATCAACCAATGGGACATATCTTCAATGTTGGAAACGATAGCTCCGCAAGGTGCGACGCCGGAGATGTCCTCGTAATAAGGAATCCTGTAGATTTCGAAGGAATCGCGCCGCTCGGTAAACCCGACGCCGAATTCCGGGCGTTTCAACATGTCGGAAATGCTATAGCTGGTGGAGTTCATTTGCAGGGGATCGAAGATTTTCTCCCGGACGAACTGTTCCCAGGTTTTTCCGGACTGCAGTTCGATCAGATATCCGACGGCGGCGAACATGAGGTTGTTGTACAGGAAAGCTTCGCGTAGGGGTTCCTGCGGCTCCAAATACACTAACTTGTTGAAGAGTTCCTTGCGGGTGAAATCGGATTTGTACCAGATGGTGTCGTGCCGGGTGATGCCGGTGCGGTGCGACAGCATGTCGCGCAAGGTCACGGTATTGTTGAGCTGGTCATTATGGAAGCGGATGGCCGGGACGGATTCGCGCACGGGCTTGTCCCATGTGAGCTTGCCTTCCTCGACGAGCATGCCGGCGGCGACGGCAGTGAACAGTTTTGTATTGGACGCGATAGGGCTCATGGTGGCGGGCGTATACGGGAGTTTCTTTTCATAATCCCGGAAGCCGTAGCCCTTGGCGAAAACAAGTTTGTCGTTGACGACGATGCCGACGCCGACGCCGGGGGCATTCCAGTCCTTGAGGGTTTTGGCCATGTAGGCATCGAAGCCATCGAGTTTCTGGGTGACGTCGACGTGCTGCGCGGCGGCGGTCCAGGCGAGGGTAAAGAAGAGCAAGGCGGATGCAACCAGGCGGCGGTTTATCAGGGTGATGGTCATGGGAGGTTCTTTCACTCGAACAAGGATAGCGCCAATCCGCTGCATATGGGCAGACGGCGGGCTGGCGGGGCTGCCAGCCCTCCAATTCTTCGCGCTACTTCAGGAATTTCGCGATGGAACGCGTGGCCTGGCGGATGCGATACTCGTTTTCGACCAGCGCTAAGCGCACGACCGCCAACTGTACACGTTTGTACACGTAGGAGCGAAAACTCCAGAGCGCGTTTTGCGTCAGTTGGGGTGTCTATTTGCTATGCCGGGGGGCCGTGCCACGAAGCGCTAAAGCCACGCAGATCGTGGACCTCACGGCCATCCCGTCACGGGACGCGCCCATCGCGAGCGCAGCGCCCGCGGACCGGCGTAGCCCGCAGACCGATAGCATGGCTGGCGCTTCGCCCGATTCCCGCGGCCGGTTCCGGTGCCAGCCGCCCCGTTGCCGATCGCCGCGACCGCGGGGCGGGCGGATGGGCGACGCGATGGGCGGCGAGACGCTGTCCGAGGGCAGGGCCTTCATCCGCCGCGAGGGCGCCCGCCGCTCGATGGGGCGCAGCCCACACAGCCCAGGAGCATGGCTGGCGCTTCGCGCAGCCCCATGCCGGGCGCCCGCTCCGGCGCCGGCCGGCGCCGCGACTGCCAGACTGCGGATGGGGGCTCAGCAAGCGATGACCACGCCCGAGCGCGTGGCGCTAATGTGCGCGCATTACGCCGCCCGCGCCGGCGGGCGTGGCCTTGCACGATGCACCGCCGGCCGTCCCGCCACTGGGGTGGCCCATCGTGAGCACCGCGGCCTCGGGCTGGGGCAGGCCAGGAGCATGGCCGGGCTTCGCGCTGCCCGATGCCGGCGGCCCGTGCCAGGCGCCAGCCGCCCGATGTCCATCGCCGCGACCGCCGGCGCGCGGATGGCAGACGTGCTGGTCGCGCAATACGCCGCCAGCGCCGGCGGCCTTTGCCCCTTTCACGTTTGCCTGCATTGGCATCATGGCGCTCGACGTGGCCCGTCGCGAGCGCCGCCGCCTCGCACGGTGCAGCCCTCAGCCCGGCAGCAGGGCTGACGCTTCGCGCAGCCCGATGCCGGCGGTCCGCTCCGGGCGCCGCCGCCCGCGCCCGCCGCCGCGACCGCCAGCGTGCGGGCGGGGATGCGCGCGGCGCGGAAGGTGCCGCATTTCCCACCATCGTTCCGGCGCGCCCGCCGCGCGAAGCGATGACCACGCCCGAGCGCCTGGCGCTGGTGTGCGAGCGGTAGGCCGCGCGCGATACGGCGCCCGCGCCGGCGCGCCGTGCCTCTTCCACGACGTACCGCCTGCCATCCCACCGCTCGACGTGGCCCATCGTGAGCGCCGCGGCGCCGGTCCGGCGCAACGCGCAGCCTAGGAGCATGGCTGGCGACTTCGCGCAGCCCGACGCCCGACGCCCGTCGTCCGTCGTCCGTCGCCGCGACCGCCAGCGGGCGGATGGGGATGCGCGCCGCGCGGGAGGCGCCGCATTTCCCATGATCGTTCCGGCGCGCCCGCCGCGCGACGCGATGGCTACGCCCGAGTGACTGGCGCGGAGGTGCACGCGCCGTAGGCCTGCGCGGGGCCGCCCTCGCCGGCGGCCGTGGCCGCGCGGACAAAGGCGTGATATCTTGGAGCGGTTCCAGACCACCCGGATTGGTTGGAAGGCGGGTAATCCTGCCCGCAGCCGGCTTTCAAGCCGGCTCTGGCCCCCGAAAAAGGCGGCTGCGTGGCCACCCGATAGAATTCCGGATCAAAGGGGAGACAGCATGGCTGACATTGATATTGACAATCACGATTCGAAGGTAAGCAGGCGAGAAGTGTTTGGACTGGGCTCGGCGGTTCTTGCAGCCGCCGCAACACTTACGATTGCCGGTCCGAGGGCTGGGGACGCGGCTCCCCAGGCGCAGCGACCGACCAAGCATAATGCACCTAACGAGACCGATCCCGGCCCGCAGAACCTACCGCTGGCGGCGGAGAATCCGGATTCGGAATGGGCTCCTTCCACGGATAACGGCACCGTCAAACCGTTCAAGTATTCCTTCTCTCTCGCGCACAAGCGTATCGAGAGCGGCGGCTGGACACGCCAGGTGACGGTTCGCGAATTGCCAGTCTCTACGACCATCGCGGGTGTGGAAATGCGGCTGACGGCTGGCGGAATCCGCGAGCTTCACTGGCACGTGGAAGCGGAGTGGGCGATCATGTTGAACGGCAACGCGCGCATCACCGCGGTGGATCAGCAAGGCAGGAGTTTCGTCGGCGACGTAAGCGAGGGCGACCTATGGCTCTTTCCGCCTGGAGTTCCTCATTCGATCCAGGGCCTGGGTCCGGACGGTTGCAGATTTCTTCTGGTATTCGACAATGGAAACTTCGACGAATTCCATACGTTCCTGTTGACCGATTGGCTGGCGCATACGCCGAAGGAAGTCCTTGCGAAGAACTTCGAAGTGCCGGAAGCTGCGTTCGACAAGGTTTCCCGGAAGGAGTTGTTCATCTTTCAGGCAGCCCTTCCCAGCGATCTGAAAACGGAGCAGGCGGAAGCGGCGCAGGGAACTGGAACGGTACCAAAGCGTTTCGACTTTAGGGCGAGCGCGATGCAGCCGACGAAGGCGACGCGCGGCGGAGAAGTGAAGATCGTCGATTCAAAGATCTTTCCAGTGACGCCGATTTCCGCGGCGCTCGTAACTCTGAGGCCGGGCGGATTGCGCGAATTGCATTGGCATCCCAATGCGGACGAGTGGCAGTACTACATCTCCGGCAAGGGACGCATGACGGTTTTTGCGGCCGATTCCACCGCGCGAACGATGGATTTTGAAGAGGGGGATGTAGGATACATTCCGATTTCCAACCCGCACTACGTCGAGAACACGGGCGACTCGGACCTGGTGTTTCTTGAGATGTTCAAGACCGGCGAATACCAGGACATTTCGTTGGCCGAGTGGATGGCACATACGCCGCATCTGCTGATGAACCAACATCTGGCCGTAGGAATGGGGATGCTCGATAGCATCGCCAAGGACGAGATGGTGATTACGCCGGTCTAAAGAGCTGGGCGGTTGCGGGAAAATGCAACCAAATGGCCCCTTTTTTGGGGGTTGGAGGTATCCATGGAGATATCCGGGTGTCGAGTGCCCCTGCGGTGCGCCGATCAACATCCGCAACATTGCACGCGCGGCGATGGCGCTTCTCGGCAGGACAGTCGCCCCTGGCCCATTCCAGATGCCACCGACGCTAGGGCGCGGCCGCCGCTCGAAGCGATGACTACGACCGGGCGGGTGGCGCTGGATGTGTGTGCGCCGTAGGCCGCCCGTGATACGCCGCCCGCGCCGCTCGACGCGCCATCGCGAGCGCCGCGTCTGGCGCTTCGCGCGCCTGATGCCGGCGGCCTGTTCCGGCGCCGTCTTCTGTCGCCGCGACTGCCGGCGGTCCGTTCCGGCGCCCGACGCCCGTTGTCCGCCGCCGCGACCGCCCGCATGCGGATGGGCGACGCGAGGGGCAAAGAGGTGTTTTTTCGGGACTACGGCTTCACCGCCGCGAGGGTGCGTACAGGGTTCGAAGCGATGACCACGCCCGAGCGAGCGCTGGAACTATCCGAGCGGTAGGGCGCGGGTTGATACGCCGCCGCGCCGGCGGCCGTGCGCTTTCCACCATGAGCTACGGGCCCTCCCGCCACTCGACGCGGCCCCTCGCGCGCGCCGCGGCCCCCGACCGGGGCGGCCCGATCCCAGTGCCACGGCGGGCGCTTCGCGCAGCGTGATGCCGGCGGCCGTGCGCTTTCCACCATGAGCTACGGGCCATCGCGCCGCTCGCCGCGGCCCATCGCGAGCACCGCAGCCTCGGACCGGCGCAGCGCGCAGCCCAGGCGCGTGGCTGGCGCTTCGCGCGGCGTGATGCCGGCGGCCAATTCCGGCGCCCGCCGCCTAGTCGTCCGTCGCCGCGACCGCCGGCGCGCGGATGGTCGGCGTGCCGCGCGGAAGGCGCCCGCATTTCCCCGCCATCGTTCCGGGGCGCGCGCCGCGCGACGCGATGACCGCGCCCGAGCGCCTGGCGCTTGGAGGTGAGCGAGCCGTAGGCCGCGTGATACGCCGCCACGCCGCGGGCCGCGCCCCCTCCACGCCGCACCGCCGGCCGTCACGCCGCTCGACGGGGCCCATCGTGCGCGCCGCCATCTCGGACCGCCTCAGCCCGGCAGCATGGCGGGCGCTTCCCGCGGCCCGATGCCGGCGGTCAGTTCCGGCGTCTGCCGCCCGTGGGCCGGCGCCGCGACCGCGCAAGCGTGCGGAGGGGGAGGCGTGTCGGGCGGATGGGGTCGCCCGCCGCCAGTGGTCCGTCGCCGAGCGCCAGCGGGCGGATCAATCTGGTATTAGATTCGTCTATGCGTACGAAACTGATCTCCGCGCGCATGGGGGTGGATGTGGATAGCAGTGACCTCCGGTGGTACATTAGGTCGGGTCAAGATTCTTGCCGAAGCGCATACCAGCCTGCGAATGGGGCGAGAAGCAATTGATTGGAGGCGAATGGAGATGGACGAATCAGACATTCCTGACAAGATTCGGTTTGCGGCTCAACGTCTGAGGGAAGGTCACAGGATGAATCGCATTACGGTGCGGGACTTCCTGCGACACTTTGGCGCGGAAAGACGGGGGGCCGTCAAGGTTCAGGCCATACGCGCGGTCCTCGACTCGCTCGGCCTCGAAACGGATCCGGATTTTGAAACCGCCTGGATTGATGGCCCCGTCTGGCTTCGTCTTAAAGACGGCGCACTGGCCGAAAGCCACGGCATCTGCCCTGATGGTGCTCAAGGCGGCCCAGCTGTGGAGGACCCGCACGAGATGATCCTCGAAGGTACGCCGTCAGCGGTACAGCAAGCGGAAGAGCAGTTGCAGTCCGCACCCACGTCAGCGGAGCCTGAGGCTTCCAAGGGGGCACAGGATGTCGAAGGTACACCAACCGAGGATCCCGCATTCCGCATCGGTGCGTTACCGGCGGCGAACAAGAAGCTAGTAGTGGCAGACCGAAATGATTCCCTCGCGAAGGCGGTCACGCTGATGTTGCAACACGATTTCTCGCAACTGCCGGTTATGCAGGGCGAGCGCGAGGCCAAGGGGATGATCAGTTGGAAATCGATCGGCTCCAAGCTCGCCCTCGGATGCAAGTGTGAGAAGGTGAGCGATTGTCTTGAGGATGCGTCCATTGTGGATTCGAGTCGGCCGTTGTTTGACGCAATCCAGGCTATCGTTGAACACGGGTACGTGCTGGTTCGCAACCATGATGATCGAAGGATAACGGGTATGGTAACGGCCAGCGATCTAAGCCTGCAGTTTCAAGCCCTATCTGAGCCCTTCCTCCTGCTTCGAGAAATCGAACTTCAGTAAGCGTCTGGTGAACCCCTCTTCCCAAGCCTGCCGGGCAGGTTGCATACTGGCTTCATGACCAAAGCCATCGTAGGAATGGGAACAAGGGAAGACTATTGGCGCGCACGCATCGCTGAACAAGAA
>Ga0302324_100008000_pt1 | contig 22384 bp, 23 predicted proteins | sample Palsa_T0_1_FD_201949 | JGI IMG/M metagenome (GOLD analysis project Ga0302324, IMG submission 201949) | Peat permafrost microbial communities from Stordalen Mire near Abisko, Sweden - Palsa_T0_1 | ecosystem: Environmental > Terrestrial > Soil > Palsa > Peat permafrost | place: Sweden: Abisko...
TTGGTAAGCCTGCTTTATCGGCGCAGCACGTCACGGCTCGCGCCTGCCCCTGTTTGATCGCACAAAATGTGTGAGAATAGAGTGGGGCGTCGAGCTGATTGTCCTCATCCAACCTAAGCCAGCTTCGCCTCACCTTGCGTTCACGTTCTCGTACGCGACATGTTAATCGTAACGTTGCGTGAGACACACATAGGTTAGTCGCACGTCGTTCGATCAAACGGCACACTTTAGATTATGGGATTAATTTCTCATCGAAGCGGACTGATCATGAGCCTGGCTAGTACTAAAAACTCTTCGGTGCACTTCGTCGACTCGTGGGCCTCGGTCAACTTCGATCTTTTGCGCGGGCTTGCTGCTTTGTTGGTGTTGTTCGGCCATTGGCGCAATCTCTTATTCGTAGACTTTCCCTCACTCCATACCCAGCGAAGACTACTGACCGCACTATACGTTCTGGCCGGCGGAGGGCATCAAGCCGTTGTCTTGTTTTTCATTCTGAGTGGGTATTTTATCGGCGGCACCGTATTCCGCTCCCTCGAACGCAACCAGTGGGATTGGCTCGGGTATCTTCTTCGCCGCATTGTTCGCCTGTGGACAGTGCTTGTACCAGCCTTGCTGCTTTGCCTTTTCTGGGACCGGCTGGGGATATATCTTGGACATGCCCCTGCCCTTTATGGCGGCCGTGTCGCAAACAACATCCTCTTCTCCGACGTACGATCCGTGCTGGTGCCGCATGTCTTCTTCGGCAACCTATTCTTTCTTCAAACGATCCTCACACCCGTCTTTGGCTCGGACGGCGCCCTGTGGAGCCTTGCGAACGAGTTTTGGTACTACATCCTCTTTCCTCTTGGGATGATCGCGGTGTGGCGTACGTCACGACCAATGCATCGGCTGATTTGCGCTGCGCTTTTTGCGACGACGGCATGGTTTATCGGTGCCGCAATCTTTCTCAACTTCCTGATATGGCTTGTGGGCGTAGCTCTCTTTCTGCTGCCGGCTCCCTCCTTCACGCCACGTAAGGGAAGATATCTTCGCATCGGCGCATCGCTGATTTATCTACCCATCTTCTTTGCTTTTGGCAGACATCCTATGATTGGCCTCCTGTTCAGAGATTATCTTCTGACAGTTGTCACATTTTTCTATCTCTGGGTGCTGCTTTCCGCAAAGGAACCTTACCCCGCTGGCGCACGCAGTGTTCCTGTTTCGCGGGAAGTCGCCCGCTTTTCGTACACTCTTTATGCTGTGCATCTGCCGATCCTGGTCTTCCTGACTGCTCTCGTGGAAGGAGATTCCCGTTGGTACCCGACCCCTGTCCATCTCCTGGTCGGCGCGGGACTCTTGGTCGTAGCGGTCGGCTATGCTTATGTGCTCGCATTTTTGACAGAGTTCAGGACTGACAAACTCCGCCTTCGCTTGGAGAAACTCTTTGGCATCGGAACGGTCCCCCATGCGCTGCCATCAAATCCTTTGTCGGATACGGTGCGCGACTGGCCTCCGATTACCGAAAACGACTGAGTTCCGAACCAGAACGCAAGACTTCGCCATAATGCGCCGCTACATGACCTGGCGTGGGCATTTCGTGGGCGCTTCTTGTCGCGCGGGACAGAAAGTTGCCGAAGCCTATAAAATAGAAGCAAACCTATGATTTCAGTTTCCAATGTCACCATGCGCTACGGCTCCAAGCTCCTCTTCGAGGATGTCTCCGTCACCTTTACGACGGGCCGCCGTTACGGCCTCACCGGCCCCAACGGCGCGGGCAAATCCACCTTCATGAAGTGCCTCACCGGCGAGATCGACCCGCAGAAGGGAACCGTCGTCCGCCCCAAAAAGATGGGCGTCCTCTCGCAGGACCAGTACGCCTTCGACGCCTTTCGCGTCATCGACACCGTCATCATGGGCAACAAGCCCCTGTGGGCGGCGCTCGAGGAGCGCGAACGCATCTACGAGAAGCCGGAGATGACCGATGAAGACGGCAGTCGCCTCGGCGAACTTGAAGGCATCGTCGGCGACGAAGATGGGTACGAGGCCGAGTCCAACGCGGCTGTTTTGTTGCAGGGTCTGGATATTCCCGACGAACTGCACGAACGCAAGATGTCCGAGCTGCAGGGCGGTCAGAAGGTCCGCGTTCTGCTTGCGCAGGCGCTGTTCGGCAATCCGCAGGCGCTGCTGCTGGACGAGCCGACCAACTATCTCGACCTTGAGTCGATTCACTGGCTGCAGGACTTTCTCATCCGCTACAACGGCACCGTCATTACCATCTCGCATGACAGGCACTTCCTGAACAATGTCTGCACCCACATCGCCGACATCGACTACGAGACCATCATCACCTACAACGGTGGCTACGACGATATGGTCTTCCAGAAGACCAGCGTCCGCACCCGCATCGAGAGCCAGAACGAGCAGCGCGAGAAGAAGATTGCGCAGCTGAACGACTTCATCGCGCGCTTCTCCGCAGGTACGCGGTCCTCGCAGGTGAACTCACGCAAGAAGGAGGTCGAGCGCCTCGCCACCAGCGAACTGGCTCGCTCCAACATCGCGCGTCCGTACATCAGCTTCAAGATGGAGCGCCCCTCCGGCAAGAACGTCCTCGAATTTGAAGGCGTGAACAAGACCTATCTACAGAAGGATGGCAAGACCGAACACGTCATCAACAACTTCTCGGCCTCTATCAATCGCGGCGATAAGGTCATTCTGATGGGACGCAACGGGCAGGGCAAAACTACACTGCTGAAGGCGCTGCTGGCTAACGGCCCCGGCATCGAAGAGAAGGATGTCTCCATCGACTCCGGAGCAGTCAAGTGGGGTCATGAGGTCTCGATCGGCTACTTCGCCCAGGACCATAAAGGCTCCATCCAGCTCGGCATGACGGCCTCGGACTGGCTGCACCAGTTCGATCCACAGGCCACCAAGGAAGACATTCGCGGCATCCTCGGGCAGATGCTCTTCAAAGGCGAAGAGGGGCTGAAGAAGACCGATGCGCTCTCAGGAGGAGAGGCGGCAAGACTGCTCTTCTGCAAGATCATGCTGCAGAAGCCGAACGTCCTCGTCCTCGACGAACCGACGAACCATCTTGATCTCGAGGCGATCAACGCGCTGAATCAGGCTATTCAGAAGTACGAGGGCACCGTGTTTCTAGTCACCCATGACCAGGATCTGATCGAAGAGGCTGGGACTCGCATCTGGCACTTCGAAGGCGGCCCCATCAGCTTCCACATCACCGACCACAAGGGCCCCTACGAGGAGTACCAACAGCAGCTCGCCATCGCCGCAAAGTAGCGCGCTTTGCGTCAGTAGTCTCCAACAGCAGCGCGCCATCACAGCCGAGAGTAACCAGTTGCGTCACAAATACTAGAAGCAACTGGCACTCTGAGTGGATGAAAAGTTTCGAAGCAGGTGGGATGATTGTATTAGCTTTGCAAATAGCCATCGCACTGTAAAGGGATTAAGTGGCCAGATCTCCAAAGCTTCCGCTTCTTCAAAAGCACATGGCGGAGCTGGATGTCTTGCGCGGATTAGCTATCCTTGCAGTCCTTTTCTATCACGGTCTTTATTGGTCGGCTGCAACTTCGTCGAATCACCTGGCCACTCTTTTCATCAAGGCAACTGCCGTCGGCTGGCTTGGAGTGAATCTTTTTTTTGTACTCTCCGGCTTTCTGATTACAGGGATTCTGCTTGACACAAAAGGAAGTCCATCCTTCTACCGGAAGTTCTACTTTCGTCGGGTTCTTCGCATCCTGCCAGCTTACCTCGCACTTGTTGGTTTGCTGACTCTCATTGGCTGGGCGACATTTCGATCGGCCACCCTGATGCTACTGTTTCTTGCGAACACCGGTTCAGCCTTCCAAGGTGGCGGCTATGGTCCGTTTTGGTCGCTCTCTGTGGAAGAACAGTTCTATCTGATCTGGCCGGCCTTCGTCGGCCGGGTGAGCGTCCGTGTCCTCACTGTCATCTCTGTAGCGTTATGCTTTGTGGAGCCGCTCCTTCGCTGGCTGGATACGACCGGCCATCTTCCTTTGGGAGATGTTCGGACGGCAACTTATTTGATCGCTGACAATCTTGCTTTGGGGGCCCTGGCTGCCATCTTCGTCCGTTCGCGTTATGGCACGCTTCGCAATGGAATAAAACTCGGACTGGGGCTCTGTCTGGCAGGGCTTGTCATCTTTATGGCCGGCTATCCCTTTGGAATCATGCACCGCGCAAGCATCATCGGGGACACCTTCCAGACAGTGCCATGGAACCTCTTTTTTACCGGTATCCTGCTTCTTTCTCTCGGCCTGCGAAGCCCCCTGGTTTCCAGTGTCTGGGCCGCTCCTCTGCGTTTCCTCGGATACATCAGCTATGGGCTTTATCTCGTCCAGTACCTGATCTTCGCCAAGTACGACGGCTATGTCTTGCGTCTTTCCAACTCGTCTCTGCGGCACCTGTTGGAAGGATCGTTTACTCGCTTCTTCCTCGCCGGAGGGTTGTCCATCCTTATCGCATGGCTCTCCCGGACCTTCTACGAAGAGCGATTCCTGCAGATAGGAAGAGCGTCCCGGCGAGCAGAAACCAGCCCAATCGCAGTTAGGGCCTCCTCGGAAGATGCGCCCCTCGGTTCATCGCCTCCGGAGACAAGATCGACTCCCGCGTAGATCTGTCGCTTCCGGGGACCTGTCGGAGACGCGCGAAGATCTTCGTAGGCGAATGGACAATACCCTGTACAGAGGTGGGATACTGAGAGAGAACAGGAGCACCATGCCCACCGTTGAACCCATTAAAAACCGCGGCAAAAACGTCCTTGGCCAACCCCTCGACATCTGTGGCTGCGAGCCCATGACGGGCTTCTACCGCACCGGCTGCTGCGAGACCGGCCCCGACGACCACGGTGTCCACACCATCTGCTGTATCGTCGACGCTTCCTTCCTCGCCGCATCCAAGGCTCTTGGCAACGACCTCAGCACCCCAATGCCGCAGCACGGCTTCGCGGGCCTAAAACCTGGCGACCGCTGGTGCGTCTGCGCCGCGCGTTGGCTTCAGGTGCAGCAGGCCGGTGCAGCCTGCCCTATCGTCCTCGAAGCCACCCATGAGAACACCCTCAAGATCGTTCCTTTTGAGCTCCTCATCCAATACGCTGTAATCCCCAACCAGCTCCACTGATCGGCGCACGCAGAGACTGCTCCTGCGTGCGCTGGTGCTTGCCTACCAAACATAGGTTCCGACAGATCCTGCATTTAAGGATGTAGTGAAGACCTTGGCTCCGCTACGAACATCAAACTTTTGGGTTGAGTCGCTGATGTTCGACACGATAAGCACTTCCTTCCCATCGGGTGTCTTGAAGGCAACGTTCGGCAGCGGATCAAGGTTGTTCGAGCCAATGCGAACGGACCCCGGCCGGACAAACTTCGATACATGAGCCATGGTGTAGTACGCAACATCGCGGGTCACCTTGTCGCCATCGATCGTAATCGCCCCCACGCAACCAGTGCATCCTCCCTCGTTGGTATGAGGCCCGTTGTTCGGGTCGGCGGCAAGATTCCAGAGCAGGATATTCCTGCTCCAGTTGCGGCTGACGCCGATCATGACCCTGGCCACCGGCTTACTCAGGTTTATCTCTGTGCTGCCGCTATGATCGGTCACCGACTGCTCGGTGAAGTACAGATTCTTTCCCGGGAAAGCATTGTGCACTTCGGTCATCGCCTCGACCGCACCACCGTAGAGATGGAAGCCGGTGCCATCGATATATTTGTTTGTCTCAGGATCTCTCAAGATGGAGAGCGGATATAGCGGATGGTCAAGGTTGTGGTCATACAAGACGATCTTGGTTTTGATGCCGGCCTTCTTGAACGCAGGTCCGAGATCGTCTTTGATGAAGTCATGCTGCTCGGTTTCGAGCATCAGCATGCTGGGCGTATTCTTCTCGTTCAACGGCTCGTTCTGAATCGTCAGAGCGTCGATGGAGATGCCCTCGGCCTTCATTCCTTGAATGTACTTCACGAAATAGTCGGCGTAGGCACTGAAGTATTCGGGTTTCAGCACGCCACCTCTCGCAACACCGGTCGTCTTCATCCATAGCGGAGCGGACCAGGGCGAGGCGAGGATCTTGATCTGAGGATTGATCGCCAGGATCTGCTTCAGCACAGGGATTACGTCGGCCTTGTCGGGGTCGAGGCTGAACTTGGTCATGTCGGTATCGGTTTGGCCCGATGGCAGGTCGTCGTAGGAGAAGACATGGTCGTTCATGTCGGAAGAGCCGACGCTGAGACGCAGATAGCTGACGCCGATGTTGTTGCCATCGTCGGCGAAGAGCTCCTGAAGAAGCGCCGCACGGACTGCGGGCTCCATATGCATAATCAACTGTGCGCTGCCCCCAGTCAGGGCAAATCCAAATCCGTCCACCGTCTGATAGATCTTCTTGCTATCGACGTCGATGATTTGATTTGTTACAGGTGCCTTGGCGAAGGGTATCGGAGGCGTCTGTAGTTGAAAGAGCGCCGAGCGATCGGGGTTAGTCAACCAGAGAGAACTATCCTTCTGAGCGTGCGCTGATAGAGGAGTCAACGCAGAGAGGAAAAATAAGATTGAGCGAACGTACTTCGAGTTCATCGAGATCTCCTGATAGTTCAATCTGCTGCCAGCTTGCTCCGTAGGATGACCATTGCAAAAGAGACCCGCAAAACGGCCATTCAGGGCACGAATAAGTTGTGCAGCCTGCGCATGATTCGGCGTTATCTAAACGGCAATCATTTTAGACAAACGTTTGTCTGGTGTCCAACGGAAGGGTTGAAGGGATGGGTCGCACCACTGCTAGAGATGAGGAATGGTGCGCCCGGAAGGATTCGAACCTCCGACCCTTTGGTTCGTAGCCAAATGCTCTATCCAGCTGAGCTACGGGCGCACATTGCAGGGGATGCAACCTTTTAAAGGTATCGGAATTTGCGCCCTAGAGCAAGCAGTCAAGGGCGTCCGCAAGCTGAACGAGAACTCTCGTTGGGCATTCAAACCACTACTCTCGACATGATCTTCAACAGAGCAAAACTGAGGAATGATGCGCCCAAAGTGACGATTTCAGAACCTGGATGCGGGATGCTGTTCCATGATCGGGGTGGATTGAGATTCAACCCAACGATATTCCCACACTGTCGATCAGCGTTTGATTGGGTTTCTCTCGTGACTGTGTCAGGAATTAGCTCTGGCGCGTCGGTATCGACACATCTTGCTGCAGCATGAAATCGAGCATGGTTTCACTTGGCACCTTTACCTGGTCGCCCCCAGTGATGATTTCCGAGCCTACGCCCGCAGTTGCGCCGACGCCCGCGCCGATGGCTGCTCCCTCGCCGCCGTCGGCAACGGCACCGATGAGCGCTCCAAGAGCCGCTCCGCCGGCCGTTCTCTTCGCGGTGCTTGCGCCGGGCGACTTGCCGGTCACTTCATATTCTCCCGTCACCACGGGCACCATCCTTCCATTCACTACAATCCCTGTCAGCTCCATACGTAGCTGCGATCTGCCGGCGAACGTTCCTGACTCCTTCGCTCGTGTCAGCCGGCCATAGACGGGCGCATCTCTCGTGACTACCACGTGGCCCTCCAACATCAGGGGTTCTTCGAGCGAAGCCTGGAAGCTGTCTCCCGCCAGGCTATCGGCAGAATCGATGGTATCGATGGTGCGTACAGAGATTCGCGTCCCGGCTGGGATAACTACATAGTCCGGCTTCGCTTCGACATGCGCTACCGTCGCCGGATCGTCGGGAAGTGAACTTTGGGGCTGGGGCGCCGGGGCACTTGCTCCGCCTTCCGAATCGAACTTGAGCGAAACGATGTCAGCGACGTTATATTTCTGTACCGTCGAGCTGACCTGGAAGCTGATTTCAGTCTGCGTGCCACCCAGGAACTTGCCCCTAATCACGCTGCCGTTCTTCAATTGCAATGTATCGGCCCACGCCATCGACGACGCCAAAGTCAGCGCAATAAGGAATCCGTATCTCAGCTTGAGCCTCATGATGTCTTTCCCCTTCGATGCCCCTGCTTACTTCCCGATTGATCTAAATTGTAGACCCGTTGGGGACTCACCTTGAGCCGAAGCACTGTTTGTTCAACATGATTCCTTCCCCATCGAATCCTGATTAGTTCAACTCGGTCAAGAGCCCATAATTTTCTGATCACGCGCTATCTGGAAGTGATTCTGCGTAGCGCCTGCAAAGTCGGGTTATCGGAGACTACAAGCAGCACTTTTAAAGGAGAGGGGAGTTGCTGGTGCGCCCGAGAAGATTCGAACTTCTGACCTACAGCTTCGGAGGCTGCCGCTCTATCCAGCTGAGCTACGGGCGCGCTCTTCTAGCCTAGCACGACAAGCATCCAGGCATAAGTTGACAGCTGCGGCAGAGCCAGTTCAGCATCAAGAGGTTGTCTTCTGCAACCCGATGCAATGTGAAGTCCAACGTACGAGAGCCCCTAGAAAGAGAGAGATTACCGATGTTCCTCCGCTCCATAGCCATCGCTGCCTGTTGTGCCCTGCTGACCACTGCCGGCCTCGCCCAGACGGGCGATTCGAAGCCGATCCTAAGCCCACCTGCCACCGCAGAAGTCAGTCTCAACGGCAAACAGATCACGATCCACTACAACTCCCCTCGCATCAAAGGCCGCAAGGTTGGCGTAGAGGTCGCTTCCTACGGCCAGGTGTGGCGCACCGGGGCGAACCCCGCCACGACCCTCATCACAACCACCAATCTGAAGATCGGCACTCTGGAGGTTCCAGCCGGCACCTACACTATCTACACCCTTCCAAAGTCCGACCAATGGCAGCTCATCATCAACAAGCAGACCGGCCAGTGGGGAACGGACTACAGCGAGTCCATGGACCTCGGTCGCACTCCCATGCAGGGCAAGACCCTCCCCGCGTCGCAGGAGAATATGTCCATTGGCTTTGAACAAACCAAGGGAGGCAGCACCGAGCTACACGTCAAATGGGCCACCACGGACGAGTACGTCCACGTTCAGGCCGAGTAGTTTTACTCCGCGGCTTCCTTCTCCAACCGCAGACGCTCCATTACTGAGGCGACCAGCTCCTTCGCGCCGGTGATGTTGGCGAGTACCGCCTGAAGGTCGAGCGCCGGAACCGCAGGGTTCCGAGCGCTCGAACAGTAGACACCATGCTGCCCGATCAGAATCAGCGCATCCGTCAGTACGTCGAGCGTCACGGCGAGTCGTCCGCGCGCCTCGCCCATCATGAACTCGTATTTTTCCAGCTCCTGCTGTCGATCGTAAAAGACGGACACGTTACCATTCCTTCGCTGCTGAGTCCACCGCGAGCGGCGTTGCAGCCACGGGGGCCTTCCACCGCAGGATTGGCTTCCGCGCCGCCGTCGTCTCATCCAACCGCTGCAGGCGAGTCGTGTGCGGCGCCGTCTGCACCAGCTCAGGATTCTCCTCCGCCTCTCGCGCAATCTGCTTCAGCGCATCGATCAGCAGATCCAGCTCCTCTCGACTCTCGCTCTCGGTAGGCTCGATCATCATCGCTCCAGCCACGATCATCGGAAAGCTGACCGTATACGCATGGAAGCCGTAGTCGATCAGCCGCTTACCCATATCGCCCGTCTTCACGCCGTTCTTCGCCTGAATCTTGTCCGAGAACACGACCTCGTGCAGCGTCCGCGTCTTATACGGCAGCTCAAAGGTTCCCTCAAGCTTTGCCCGAATGTAGTTTGCGTTCAGCACGGCGTCTTCGGTCGTCTGTCTCAGGCCGTCCGGCCCGTTGGCAAGAATGTAAGCCAGCGCCCGCACAAACATTCCAAAGTTGCCATAGAACATCCGCACGCGCCCAACACTCTGCGGACGGTTGTACTCAAGGCCAAGTGAGCCATCGGCTTTCGTAACGACAATGGGCGTCGGCAGGAACGGCTCCAGAATCTTCTTGCAAGCTACCGGTCCCGAACCCGGCCCACCGCCCCCGTGCGGCGTCGAAAACGTCTTATGCAGATTCAAATGCATCACATCCACGCCAAAATCACCTGGCCGCGTCTTACCCACCAGCGCATTCATATTCGCGCCGTCCATGTAGAGCAGCGCGCCCTTCGCATGCAGGATATCGGCGATCTTCTTGATGTCCGACTCAAAGACTCCAATGGTCGAAGGATTGGTCAGCATCAGCGCCGCCGTGTCTTCATCCACCATCTTCTCGAGCTCGGCAAGGTCCACCATCCCCTGTGCATTCGACTTCAGATTAGCGACCTCATACCCGCAGATCGCAGCCGTAGCCGGGTTCGTCCCATGCGCCGAATCAGGAATCAGGATCTTCTTGCGTGCGTTGCCCTTGCTCTCGTGATACGCCCGAACCATCAGGATGCCGGTAAATTCGCCATGTGCGCCGGCTGCCGGCTGCAGCGTAATCGTGTCCATGCCAGTAATCTCGATCAACGCATTGGACAACGTTTTCATAATCCTCAGGCAGCCCTGCGACAGCGACTCCGGCTGATAGGGATGCGCCTCAGCGATACCCACCAGTCGCGCCACAGCCTCATTCACGCGTGGGTTGTACTTCATCGTGCAACTGCCCAGTGGATACATGCCAAGGTCGATCGCATAGTTCCACGTCGAAAGCCGCGTGAAGTGGCGAATGATCTCAATCTCACTCAGCTCCGGCATCAGGCCCAGGTCCGTGCGTACCTCAGCGCCCAGCAGTGCGACAGCATCCACCGCCGGCACATCCAGCTCTGCCAGCCGGTACGCCTTCTTGCCCGGCGAAGACTTCTCAAACATCAGGTCTTCGTTCTGATTCGTGTGCGTCGTCGCCTTCTTCGGCGTCCCTACAAACTTCTCATCTGCCATCACTAAAACTCCTGCGCATCTACTGCGTCTCCGGTCTCTGAATAGTTTCCGGACTCCGGCCCATCTACATCTTCTTCACGCAACGAAAGCCCAAACACGGTGCCATTTTCAAATTCAAGCGTCAGTGCATCGCCTTCTTCAAGCGAAGCCTGCACGACCTTGTCGCTAATCTGCGCGCACAGTGCGTTCCGATACTCTGGCTCTCCATAAGCAAGCGAAAACTCCGGCAACAATACGTGAGGCCACGCATAAAAAGTAAGCAGAGGAGCCTCGAACCGAAGCTGTAGAAAGTCCTCGACGAACTCGACCGCCTTCAACTCTTCACCGACGATAGCCGAGACATCCATTGCTAAACCTTCACGCTCGCCAGTTCATGGACGACCTTCGCTGCAGCATCCATGTATTTTCGTTTTGTTAACTCTGTCGCGCACCACAGGCTCGCATTTGGCCCAAGCTCCGGATACCATCTTTGCAGGGCCAGTCCGCCGATAATCTTGTTGGCGAGCAGCGCATCATTCGTCTCCTGCGCACTCTCCGGCAGATCGAGCACAAACTCATTGAACCGTGGCGCACCATCGAACAATACCCTCGCGCCCGACGAAGAATCACCCAGCACGTCCTTGAGGTAAGCAGCCTTCGCAAGATTCTGCTCTGCCAGCTCCTTCATCCCCTGCTTGCCATACACAGTCAGGAAGATCGTAGTCATCAGTGCTACCAGCGCCTGATTCGTACAGATATTCGAGGTCGCCTTCTCGCGCCGGATGTGCTGTTCGCGTGTGGACAGCGTCAGTACAAATCCACGTTTGCCGTCTTTATCTTTCGTCTCACCGATCAACCGTCCCGGCATCTGCCGCAGGAACTTCTCTTTGCACGCAATCACACCGCAGTATGGTCCGCCAAAGCTGACGGGAACGCCATACGACTGCGCCTCGAGCGAAACAATATCCGCCTCAGTTGGCGGCTTCACGATGCCCAGCGATACAGCCTCTGCAATCGAAACAATCAGCAGCGCGCCCTTTGCATGGGCTATCTCAGCGATGGCGGATACATCCTCAATCGTCCCAAAGAAGTTCGGCGACTGAATCAGCACGCACGCCGTATCCTTCGTGATTGCTGCATCGAGCGCCGCCAGATCGACGCGGCCATTCGTCGCGTAGCCAACCTCAGCCGTCGGAATCTCCTGATGCTGCGCATACGTCGCAATCACCTCGCGATACTCCGGATGCACCGTCCGCGCAATCACTGCGCCATCGCGTCCTGTTACTCGCACCGCCATCATGATGGCTTCAGCCGCTCCGGTCGAACCGTCATACATCGAAGCGTTTGCGATCTCCATTCCCGTCAGCTCGCAGATCATCGTCTGGAACTCAAACATCGCCTGCAGCGTGCCCTGCGATATCTCTGGTTGATACGGCGTGTAGCTGGTCAAAAACTCACCACGCTGCACCAGCGATTCGATGATCACCGGCCGATAGTGCCGATACACCCCAGCACCCAGAAAGCTGGCATACCCCAGCGCATTGTGATCCGCATACTCGCGGAACCGGTCGAAGATCTCCGACTCTCCATGCTGCCGTGGAACAGCAAGATCCCGCTTCAGTTGAAACTCCGCGGGGATTGTAGAAAACAGATCGTCGATCGACGCCACGCCGATCTCGGCAAGCATCTCCGTACGGTCCGTTGGGGACTTCGGCAAATAACGCATCTTTAGTGTCCGGTCTCTTCGCTGGTAAATTTTTCGTAGTCCGCCGCGGTCAACAGTGCATCGACCTGCTTTGTGTCGGACAGTTCAACCTTCAACAACCAGGTCGTATTCGCATCTGAATTAATCTTCTCCGGCGCGTCCTTCAGCTCTTCGTTCACAGCCGTAACTGACCCTGAAACTGGCGCAAACAAATCGGAGACGGCCTTTACCGATTCCACTGAACCGAAGCTCTTGCCCGACTCCACCGTGTCGCCCACCTTCGGCAGATCCACAAACACGATGTCGCCCAGCGAGTTCTGTGCGTAGTCCGTTATACCGACGGTGCCAATCGTTCCGGCTACCTGAATCCACTCGTGTTCCTTCGTATAGCGATAATCTGCCGGATAGGCCATTCGTAATCTCCCTGGTGCTGTACTTCAATTGTAGATGTGCGGTTCGCTGCGGTGTGCGCAGCTAGGTGGTTTTTTTCGGTCTCTTATAGAAGGGCAGAGCTACAACCTTCGCCTTCACCATCTGACCGCGAATCTCCACAGCCAGCTCCGTATCCAGAGCGCCATGCTCTACCGGAACATAAGCCAGCGCAATATTCTTCTTCAGAAACGGCGAAGGTGATCCGCTTGTAATTTCGCCAAGTCGCGTCCCATCAAGCGAAAACACCGGATAGCCATCCCGCCCAATTCCACGCTCGATCATTTCCAGCGCGACCAGCTTGCGCTTGGGCCCTCCAGCGGCTTGTATCTCCAGCAGCGCCTCGCGACCAACAAACTCCGGCTTGTCGAGCTTCGCATACCGCCCCAGCCCGGCCTCCAGCACGTTGATCGTGTCCGAGATCTCATGTCCATACAGCGCCATCGCTGCCTCCAGCCGTAGCGTATTCCGCGCTCCGAGGCCGCACGCCAGAATGCCAAACTCCGCGCCAGCGGCAAGCACCTCGCTCCACACGCGCGCACTCGTCGGCTCGTCCGATGGAATGTAGATCTCGAATCCATCCTCGCCGGTATAGCCCGTACGGGCGATCATCACGTTGTGCAGACTGCCCCCGTCTTTTAAATCAAGCCGGCCCCATGTAAACCAATAGTTTTTGATCGTGCTCAGGTCGGTCGAGGTCAGCTTCTGCAGCGTCTCCGCGGCCCTCGGCCCCTGGATCGCAAGCTGTGTGTAATAGTCGCTGAAGTCGTTCACATGCACGCCCGGCATGTGGCCAATCGTCTTGCGAACCCACTGAATATCCTTCTCGCGTGTCCCCGCATTGATGACGATCAGATAGTCATTGTCTGAAAGTTTGTGCACGACCACGTCATCAACAAAAGTGCCATTCGGATACAGCATCGCGGAATAGTGAGCCTGTCCGACCGCCAGCTTTGAAGCATCGTTCATGCACAGGTGCTGCACCGCAGCCAGCGATCCCGGCCCACGCAGCTGAATGTCGCCCATGTGCGACACATCGAATAGCCCAACTGCAGTTCGCACCGCCATGTGTTCCGCAATCAAACCGCAGCAGTCCACCGGCATGTCCCACCCGCCGAAGTCGACCATCTTGGACTTTGCCGCCCGGTGTACTGCGTTCAATGCTGTCTTGCGAAGTTCGGTGGGTGCAGTTGTTTCAGACATTTTGGGTAATCCTTCAGGGAGGCACGGTACCGCAACCTCTATCCTATCGACGCATTGTTCCGAGGGTCAATCTTCCGGCGGAAGACCGCACGACATCAGTGAATGCCAGCCGGCAGAGACTTCGTCAGCCTTCCCGCGTCAAGCAGCAGCGTCGAAAGAGCTTCATCGAAGTTGTGGTCATGGGTCTTTTGCTTCGCCGCAGGTTCAATTGACTCCGTCAGCGCCCAAAGAACGTAGTGCGTCGGACGGTCGTAGATCACGAGCCGAAACATCGGCAGCGGGTCGGACGCGCCGTTCTGCTTATTGGCGTTCGACGGCCCATTCGGAGCCGTCAACTGCAGCTCGAAGATGAGGTCGGCCTGCGCCGGCGAAGCGACCACCTGGTAGTGGCCCCAGCTCTCGATATTCAGGTAGAACTCGTTATAGGCCCGATCCGGATCACCGCTGAATGGATGAGGAAAGAGCCCGCTGTCCGCCCCGGCGTTGGAGATAAAGATCTTCTTCGCGCTTAGCAGCAGCGGCGGAACCGGTGCCATCACAGAGGGAGCAGGGGGTGCAGGCTGTTGAGCGCTCGCCGCAACTCCTGTCAACATTGCAAGAGCGCAGAGGTGTGTCATCCATCGAAGGCAAACAAATTTCATATGGTCTCCTCATCCGCAAGCCGAACTATTCAACAAACATACTGCATCGTCGCTGTATCGCAGACGCATTCCAAGCTGCAATGTTTCGCCCAATCTTAATCTTCGCAGTCGGGCAATCTAAACCGTAACCGTCTCTCGATACTCCCCAAACACTTTCCTTAACACATCGGCAATCTCACCCACAGTCGCGTAGCTCTCCACGGCAAGCAGTATCTGCGGCATCAGGTTTTCTCCGCTGCGCGCGGCATCCTCCACGCGTCGCAGCGACGCAGCATGAACGCCCGCATCTCGTCGCAGCCTAAGCGCACGAATCCTCTCGACTTGTCGTCCCTCCAGCGCCTCATCGATCCGTTGAATCGGCACTGCGACCTCCTGCTGACTGGCAAACTCATTCACCCCCACCACGATCGCTTCTTTCGCATCGACCGCCCGCTGGTACGCATACGCGGCGTTCTGTATCTCGCGCTGCACATATCCCTGCTCGATGGCTCGCAGCATCCCATACTTGCCTTTATCGAATCCAGAGATCGTCGCCATATACTCCTCTGCCCGCCGTTCGATCTCGTTGGTCAGCGACTCCACGTAGAACGATCCCGCCAGTGGATCGACAGTCTGCGCCACACCGCTCTCGTGTGCCAGAATCTGCTGCGTCCGCAACGCGATCCGCGCCGCATTCTCCGTAGGCAGAGACAGCGCTTCATCGAACCCGTTTGTATGCAGACTCTGCGTTCCCCCCAGCACAGCGGCCAGCGCCTGCAGCGTGGTCCGTGCGATGTTATTCTCCGGCTGCTGCGCCGTCAGCGTCGAACCCGCCGTCTGCGTATGAAACCGCAGCATCCAGCTCCGCGGGTTCTTCGCGCCAAAGTGCTCGCGCATAATCCGTGCCCACATGCGCCGCGCTGCGCGAAACTTCGCTACCTCTTCCAGCAGGTTGTTGTGCGCGTTGAAGAAGAAACTGAGCCGTGGCGCAAACGCATCCACATCCAACCCCGCGTCGATCGCTGCCTGCACATACGTCATGCCATTGGCCAGCGTAAACGCCACCTCCTGCACCGCCGTACATCCAGCCTCGCGCATGTGGTAACCCGAGATCGAGATCGTATTCCACTCCGGCACCTCCACCGCCGCCCACGCGAAGATATCAGTCACCAGCCGCATCGCATGCGTCACCGGATAGATATACGTCCCGCGCGCAATGTACTCCTTCAAAATGTCGTTCTGAATCGTTCCGTTCAGCCTGCCAACATTGGCACCCATCCGCCGCGCCACCGCAACGTACAGAGCAAGCAAAATCGAAGCGGTTGCATTGATTGTCATCGACGTCGAGATCGTGTCCAGCGCAATCCCATCGAACAGCCGCTGCATGTCCTCGATCGAATCGATCGCGACCCCGACCTTGCCCACCTCGCCCAGCGCCAGCGGCGAGTCTGAGTCATACCCAATCTGCGTCGGCAGATCGAACGCCACGCTCAGCCCTTTGGTCCCATTCGCCAGCAGAAACTTATACCGCTTATTGGACTCCTCGGCATCGCCCATGCCCGCATACTGCCGCATCGTCCACATCCGCCCGCGATACATCGTCGGCTGAATTCCGCGCGTGTATGGGTATTCCCCCGGCTCGCCTACCATAGCGGCAGCGTCGAACCCTGCAACATCCTTCTGCCGGTAGACAAGCTCGACAGGAATTCCAGAACTGGTTTTCGGTGACTCAGACATGACGCTGTAGTGTACCCGCTGGAGCACAGACTTTGCCTTGCACCTAACGCCCGCGTCCTCTGCGGCTTGCCTGCACAAAGCTGCTTACGCAGAAATAGCTGAACGCCACGGCCATTGCTGCGGTCACGACCAGATGCATACGCGCGTCGTGGTTGATCGCCGTCTGCCGCCACTCCCCCCGCATCCTCCACGTACCGCCAATGGCAAACACGGCAAAGATACCGAAGAAGACTCCTGTCAACTCAAGCCAAAGCACGCCGGATAGCCTTACGAAGGGTCCCCAGGCCGCCTCGCCAAAGCGCTTGCTGCCTTGCTTTAATCCTCTTCCGGTTTGCTTGACCTGAGCGGTAGTTCGAGCAGCCTGCTGCGCCAGCCGAGCGCCCGAGACCTTCGCCTCCACCGCATCCGCCGCAGCACTGTTCGGACGCGCCGTCGTGTCAGCGGTCCTGGCAGAAGGAGAAGCAGAGGGGTTTGGCGCCGTAGCTGCATCCACCGCCGTCACCAGCGTCTTGGCCGCTGCACGAGCCCCCATACCAAGCGCACGACCGAAGCGAACCGAATCCATGCCCAAAGTGTAGCTGTTTCCTGTCCTGTCCGCGAGAGCTCCGTCCTCGCCACGCAGACAAATCGAAAGCAGACAAACGAAATCCCCTGGGCCGCATCCAACACCCCTGAGCACGAACCGAGAGGGAACAAAACGATGAAAAATATTCTTTGGATGGTTGGCGGACTCTGTGCTGCGACGGCCGGATTTCTCGTGCTGGGACCGAAACGTACACAGCCCGTTGAACTTCTCGCCCACCGCCTCGAAGATGCCTGGGCCGACCATCACACGATTGTGTGAGCCAAAGGGAAGACCCCTCCCTCAAATCTCATTGCAGCCTCCACAGCCTTAGGCGTATTCTTGAGTAGTGCCGCAAGCACACTCGCCGTACCCGCAATGCCGTTCCCGCCGGTGGACAGGTCCGGGAATACCCGATGCGCGGTTAGTTTCGAACCCATAGGGCAGCCCGGAGGTGGCATTGAATCAGAAGGTCAAAAACCTGATACAAAAACTTGGCGAAGCAATCCACGAGTCTGTCTCGGAGTCGGAAGACATCGCTGGGGTCGTCAAAAACATTCGCGAACAGGGTTTTGATGTTCTCCTCATGCTCGAGGCCACCATCGGCCTTAACGAGGTTGAGGAAGAAGCTGACGAGTCGATCGAAGATTCCAGCGAGAGTGCAGCAGGCCCCTTCACCCCGACCGACCTGACCTTTCTGAAGTCCTTGCGCATCAGTATTCCTGAGGACGCTACCACTGACAGCACAACCGATCCGTCCGACACCACCGAAGCCTAGATAACTAGATAAGTCCGAGACCTAACCTCCGGCCCAGGCTGCCGACTCTGGGCCGGCTGCTTCGTGTCTCTCTCGAAACAGACGCCACGCGAATTCAGACATGCGCCCGGCACTTCGCCGAACCGCCTAAAGTGAAGACGTATAAAAGGACAGGAATATATTGCGCAGGCTGATCCTGAGTTATCGTTCTGATCGGTGGACATGAGTCAGGTGCCAATATGGTTTGAACGCAAGTTTGAGTTTTCATTTCCGGTGGAGCTGCATCCGAATCTGTGCGCACGTCTCCGCGGCACTCCGGCCAGACTTGAAGAGGTGCTTCATGGCCGTTCTCACAAAATCCTGATCAGGAAAGCGCAGGAAAAGTGGTCGGCTCAGGAACACGCCGGTCACCTGCTTGACCTCGAACCGCTCTGGCTGGCGCGAGTGGGGGACTACGCGGCGGCGAGCGATCAACTCACTGCGACAGACTTGAGAAATCGAAAGACCGACGAAGCGAACTACAACGCGCGCCCACTGGAACAGATTCTGACTGAGTTCCGTGCTGCAAGAGAAAGACTGTTAAAGCGTGTGGATGAATTGGACACATCCCTATTTGGTCGAACCATCCCCCACCCGCGTTTGAAGACGCCGATGCGACTCGTGGACCATTTGTATTTTGTCGCCGAACACGACGATCATCATCTTGCGCGAATGTGGGAGCTGGTCAACGCCGTCCGGTAGAGCGCTTGGGCAGAATTTAGCCGTAATCAAGGCTTGTTGCGGCCAGAACCGCGCCGCTTTCTAACGCGTAAATAATCAAAACCGCGAAAATTAAATATCTACGTGGTAGACTCGCGTTTCTCCGGACGCACGGATCATTTTGTGCATCCGATGGACGAGGCAGGTAGTTCATTTTGTCTGAAGCAGCAGTCGGGATACGAGAGAGACCATGAGAGATACGCTAGGTGTATTGCTTGCCGGTGGTGCCGGTGAACGACTTTTCCCCCTAACCCGCGATCGCGCAAAGCCAGCCGTTCCCTTTGCCGGTCAATACCGCATCATCGATATCACCCTCTCCAACTGCATCAACTCCGATCTGCGCCACGTTTATATCCTCACCCAGTACAAGGCGTTGTCGCTCAATCGCCACATCCGCGAGGGCTGGGGGCCGGTCGTGGCCAACGAACTCGGCGAGTTTATCGAGATTCTCCCTCCCATGCAGCGCGTCAGCAAGAACTGGTACACCGGCACCGCCGACGCCGTCTACCAGAACATCTACTCCATCGGCGCAGAGGAGCCCAAGCACGTCCTCATCCTCTCCGGCGACCACATCTACAAGATGAACTACGGCCTTATGCTCAAGCAGCACAGAGACTCCGGTGCCGAAGTCACCATTGCGACCCTGCCCATACAGCCGGACGAGGTCTCCTCCTTCGGCGTCGTCGAAGTCGGCCGCAATGGCGAGGTCATCGGATTTGAAGAGAAGCCCAAAGTGACCAAGATCCGCTCGCCCTTCAATCCAGACATGGTCGACGCCTCCATGGGCATCTACGTCTTCAACACCGACATCCTTCTACCGGAGCTGATGAGGGATGCCGAAGACCCCAACTCCAAGCACGACTTCGGCCACAACATCCTGCCCAACATCCTTGGCCGCATCAAAATGATGGCCTATAACTTTGTCGACGAGAACAAGCAGAAGGCGCTCTACTGGCGCGACGTCGGTACGCTCGAAGCCTACTATGAGGCCAACATGGACGTAGCCGGCGTCACTCCTATCTTCAACCTCTACGATAAGTCGTGGCCCATGCGAACCCGCTCCTACCAGTACCCGCCGGCCAAGTTCGTCTTCGGCGAGCCCGGCCGTACCGGCATGGCCATCAACTCCATCGTCTCCGGTGGTTCCATCGTCTCCGGCGCGGTCGTTCGCAACTCCGTCGTCTCGCAGGACGTCCGCGTCAACTCCTACGCCGACGTCGACTCCAGCATCGTCTTCGCACACGTCAACATCGGTCGTCACTGCCGCATCCGCCATGCCATCATCGACCGCGACGTTCACATCCCGGACGGCACCGTCATCGGCTACGATCCCAACGAAGACAAAAAAAACTACTTCGTCTCCGCCAGCGGCCTTACCGTCGTCACGCGCGACTACTCCGTCTACGAAAACCCCGTATCTCCCGAGTTTCTCCAGCAGGGCAACACCTGGTAAATATCCAAAAATGACCACAAAAAAGGCGCGGATGCGACGGATCAAAAGCAGTTGTTCTGGCTCTTAATCCGTAGTATCCGCGCCTATTCGTGCTCGGTCGCTTCCTTCTTTTTACCGCTTGCCAAACCTGTAGATCACACCGCCCGAGATCGCAAAAAACTCTCGCGTCTCCGACCCGAAGTGCTCCAGAATAAGATCCGGCGAAAGCCGGACCGCCATTTTCTTCGACACGTTGAAGTCGAGGCTGGCGCCAAGTGCGGCGATCGGCTTGGTTCGATTACTGTACAGACCGGTAAATTGGAGGAACTGCGGCTGGTTAGCCCTTTGCGTGTCGGTGAATGTGCCATGCGACACGCCGCCAAAAGCATGGTAGTTGATGGCGTAGTACTGGCTCTTGGGTCCACGCCACTGCGCACCCAGCATGCCTATATTCATATAAACCAGCGGCCGGGCAATATTATAGGGAAACTGGGCTGCCTGAGGATTCACCGGCGTCGTTCCCGCCTCGCCGCGATAGTCCGCGCCAAGTCCAAGGTGGCTCGTCAGCCAATAGGTCGCCAGAAACTCAGCGCCGCCCAAGTTCATGCGCGTCGGCAGATTCTGCCCGGCCTGGAAGTTCATAAAGTTCAGGCCGCCATAGAGCTCATAGCGATTGTCATAGGTCACGGGGGCTGAAGGGCCAATCTTTCCCAGCGTCGTCGCTCGCGTCGTCTGCGTCTCTGTAGGGATTGTTGTGTCCGGGGTTGAGGTCTGCGCCTCTACCTGCGCCACACCCGCCATCAGCAAGCCCACCGCCAAAACTCCCATCATCGCGCGTTTGCCCGTCCTCCGCGCCTCTATCGTTCTCGCTTCACCACTCGTCTTCAATCGCAACATCTGTCTCCGCATCTCTTCCAGCATCCTGCTTCTGCAATTCCTGCAACTACTCTGCTTCTGCATTTCTTTCAACTACCAAGATATAACGTTCAGCCCACATCTGCTGTATCGTCGCCGGCGTATCTATCGGTAGACCGCTCTTGTGCGACAATAGTGGGTGGGCAGTCAGCGTAGCGCTAGTCTGCAGGGAGAACAGTATGGGCGAACTATTTACACCGACACATCTCATCGTCATTGCCGTTGTGGTTCTGGTCCTGTTCGGCGGCAAGAAGCTGCCCGAGCTTGGCAAAGGCCTCGGTGAAGGTCTCCGCGGCTTCAAGGACGGCATGAAGGGCGTTACGGACGATGTCAACAAGACCGGCGACACCGCACACACCGTCACTCCCAAGCCTGAAGAGACCGTCAAGTAAGCCCGATTTGCCGGTATCTTCACCACGCCGAAGCCTTGCCTGCCTGACCATCCACTCATGAAGATCAAGTCGCCCTATCTCGTCAAGCCGCACTCACAGGTCAGGCTGGCGAAGAGGTCGGCCGCCGACACCGATGGGTACAAGTCGGAAGAGGCCGCCACAGCGGTTCTGGTCAAACACAGGGGCCAACTCGCCGCGCTGCAGGAGGTCTTCTACGCCAGCCAGAAGAAGGCCCTGCTCATCGTCCTCCAGGGCATGGACACCGCCGGAAAAGACGGCACCATCCGTCACATCTTCTCCGGCATCAACCCCCAGGGCTGCGATGTCACCGCGTTCAAGGTACCCACTCAACTGGAGGCCCGTCACGACTTCCTCTGGCGCGCCCACGCCGCCGTTCCGCCCCGCGGCATGATCGGCATCTTCAACCGCTCCCACTACGAGGATGTCCTCTCCCCGCGCGTCCACAAGCTCATCACCGACAAGGTCATGGACAGCCGCCTGGACAACATCAACTCCTTCGAGAGCATGCTCGTCGACAACGATGTGGTCATCCTCAAGTTCTTCCTGCACATCTCCCGCGATGAGCAGACCCGGCGCCTCCAGGCGCGCATCGATAAAACGAAAAAGAACTGGAAGCTCTCTGATGCCGACATCCACGAGCGCAAGTTCTGGCCGCAGTATGAGGACGCCTACACCCGCATCCTCTCCACTACCAGCCACAAGCAAGCGCCCTGGTTCGTCATTCCCTCAGACAACAAGTGGTACCGCAACGTGGCCATCTCCACCATTCTGGTCGACGCCATGAAGAACCTCAAGCTCACCTATCCCGACGCTACAGTCGATGCCACTGCCATCAAGCTCTAAGAATTTTTAGAAGCCATCTCCTGCCGGACGGGCCCACTGCGCGTGGGGCGGCCACTTCGTGGCGTGTCTACCTTTCTTGCAACTACGATCTTCTGTGGTCCTCCCGTTGGTCGGAAGATGATGATCCGGACCAACGGGAGGACCACAGTCGCTTATCCAGCCCCGACCGGGACACACGCCGCGAAGTGGCCGCCCCACGCGCAGTGGGCCCGTCCGGTAGGAGATGGTCT
>Ga0302324_100008001_pt1 | contig 22382 bp, 14 predicted proteins | sample Palsa_T0_1_FD_201949 | JGI IMG/M metagenome (GOLD analysis project Ga0302324, IMG submission 201949) | Peat permafrost microbial communities from Stordalen Mire near Abisko, Sweden - Palsa_T0_1 | ecosystem: Environmental > Terrestrial > Soil > Palsa > Peat permafrost | place: Sweden: Abisko...
GAATCGCGCGCTCGCGCTGGTCGCCGCTGGGAAGGTCCAGATCGATGTCGGGCCACTCGCCGCGCTCGTGCGATAGAAAGCGCTCGAAGAGGAGATCCATTTTGACAGGATCGACGGCGGTAATTCCGAGCGCGTAGCAAACCGCGCTGTTGGCAGCCGAGCCGCGTCCTTGAACCAGGATATTTTTCTCGCGGCAGAAGCGAACGATGTCCCAAACGATCAGGAAGTACCCAGCCAGATCGAGGCTTTCGATGACGCTCAATTCGCGTTCGATCTGCTGCTGCGCGCGGCGATCTTCGGGGCCGTAGCGCGAAAGCATGCCCTCGCAAACGCGTTGCCGCAGAAAATGGATTTGCGGCTTGCCGTCCGGCACGGGATAGCGCGGAAATTGGTAGCCCAATTCCTTCAAACTGAATTGCAGGCGGGATGAAAGGATTTGCGTGTTGGCGATGGCTTCGGGGAGATCGGAAAATAATTTTTCCATTTCGGTGGGAGTCTTTATGTGCAGCTCGGAATTGCAGGCCAGCAGGCGTCCGGCGTCGGCCAGGGTGCGATGATGGCGAATGCAGGTGAAAACGTCGAGCACTTCCCGGCGCGAGGCGAGCGCGTGGCGGACGCCGTTTGTCGCCAGCAGCGGCAAGCCCAATTTTCGTGCAATCTCCACGGCAGCCTGATTTCGCGCTTCTTCCGGGCGCAAAAAATGCCGCTGTAATTCGACATAAACATTCTGGCGGCCGAAAAGCTCGCAGAGCCCGCGAACGCATTCCGCCGCGGCATCGATTCCTCCCTGTGCCAAGGCATGCGCCAGAGGCCCTTCCTCGCCGCCCGTGAGGCAGACAAGGCCTCGGGAAAATTCGGCGACATCCGCGGCCGCAACATGGCCCTGGCCCTTGGGCGCGCGCAATTTCATTTTCGTGATCAAGCGGCAAAGATTCTGGTAGCCGGCGTGCGATTCCACCAGCAGGGGATAACGCCAGCCCGCGGCGGAGGTGACTTCCGCGCCGATGTGGGCCTGCAGGGAGATTTTCTTCGCCGTCATGTAAAAACGCGGAGCGCCATACACTCCGTCGCGATCCAGCAGGGCCATGGACTTCATTCCATGTTCGGCGCATACGGTGGCCAATTCTTCCGGCGAAGAAGCGCCTTCGAGAAAACTGAAAGCGGAGCGCGCGTGAAGTTCGGTGTACATCAATCGTACCTGCCCCGCACAAACCAGCCGGCGCGGACGGAATCGTAATAAATGCGATACAGCCCATCTTGCGCGCGCGAGTTTGCGGCGGCCCGCTCGCCACGGCCGGAAGAAGAATCGAAGCGAATATCAACTTCCCATTCGTCCTGCTGCCAGGGATCTTCGCGCCACCAATCCCCGGAAGTCTTCCACGGGCCGGAAGCGGCGACAACATTGCCGCTGAGGCCGTGAAAATAAATGCGCGCGGGAAAGTCTCGGCACAATTTCACTGTGGCCGGAAATTCGGGCCTGAAAATGCGGAAGGCAGCAGCGGGCCGGCGAGGCGGGGAGTTGCGAGCTTCCTTTCCAAGCGAGGCTGCACTCGCGGCGGCGGCTTTCCGGTGAATGTGAGGTTCGTCGCCCGCCGGGGCAAACCGGCCCATGCGAAATTCTCCCGGACGATGCGTGTCCACCAATTCAGGCGAGCCGATGTTCGAATTCCCAACAAGGTTGGCCAGCCGGGCGACCGTCAGCTCGAGTTTTTCTGGATCCGGAGAGCTTGGAAAAAACAGGCCGCCTTGCGTGGCGCGAGGGCGAGCCGGGTCCGCCGCAAGGAAGATTTTTACAATGGATGCCTGCGGAGGGTCGGATTGCAATTGCAAACGCAGCAATTTCAGAAGCATTTTGGAATCCTGCATGGGGACGGGCAGCCCCAGAACCTTTTCGTAAATGGGGGAGGGGGGGTTAGGAAGAGGAGGCGCGCTCAGATCCTGGAAATCTTTTTCGAAAGAATCCCTTAAATCGAATCGCAAACGAATGGCGGAGGCGGCGAGCGACCGCGCCGCCAACCGCGCGCACAATTGATCGAGCAAGCGGCCCAGCAGGAAGGCCAGCGGTTCAAGGTCCGCGAGGGCGTAATCGAGCGCCATCTCCTCTTCGAAACACATTTCCGGCCCGGCCAGCACCAGGGAACGCGAAATCGCGCCGCGCGCCAATTTGTGCAAACGAACGCCTTCCTGCCCCAGGCGTTCGGACAGCTGCAGAACGGGCAACGCCGCCAGAGCGCCGCAAGTGCGCACGCCCCAGCGTTCCAATGTTTCGAGAATTTCGGCAGCGGGCGCGAGCGCGCTCAGGGGCAAGCGACTCAGCCGCTTCGATTCCTCGCCGGGAGGAATTAAAGTGATGCCGGGAAAACCACGCGCGGCGTGCAGAGCCACATCCACCTTCGAGGCTATGGCCACGTGCACGGCCAAGCCCAGACCGGAAGCGCGGCGCAGCAACTCCATTGCAATTTCCTCCTCAGAACCGAACAGGGAGGCGAGGCCGGTGAGGTCGAGAACGATTGTGTCCGGCGCCGTGTCTTCTATCCACGGGGAGACCGACCATCCGAGATCGAGCAAAGCTGCATGAGCGGCTTTTTCCTGTTCGCGGGAACGATGACGAATTTCCACGGCACCGAACTGCGCAGCCTGCGATTTCGACATCCCCCATCGGATTCCGGCCTGCAGCGCAGAATCGTTCGCGGCCACCACATTACATAGCGGAGGAATTCCATCTGTAAGCGCGACGGCACGGTCCCGCAAAACGGGCTCGGCGCGCGCGATGGCTTGCGTCATGAGATGAGGAACGTGGATGGAAGCGAATGCCATAGGAATTGGATTTCGTTAGCCGCAGCAATAAAACCGCGAGAGTGTTTTTCATCATTTCGGTTTTGGTTCAACAGATGCGCCGGTGCGATAACCCCACATTGCATTTGTCTCGAAGATTTCCGATCGGCCGCAGGCGCCGGCCGAAACGAGCTTCTTCTGAAACCCGGCGCCGCCAGCCACGGGTTGCACGCGCGAGCGAAGAACTTCCGCGCGAACATCGAAGCCATCGAACAGCCAGGAAAATGGATAGCGCGGAGAATCCGCAGCTTGATTTTCCAGCGTTGTGGACCAATGCGCGGCCCCGGCTTCGAGCCGCAGCACCAGCGAAGCGCAGGTCTTGGCGTTGGATTCTTCGCCCAGAACAACCAAAACGGTCGGCGTATCTTCCACCGCCCGCCGAAAACGAAACCAGGCATCGAGCGGAACGTGGCGCAACACTTTGAGGGGAATATCGCTCAGATCCAGCGCGATGAAACCGAACCCTCCGCTTTGCAAAAGCAAATCCGTGGCGCGCAGGGTCTGATCTATGTTCCGGCAGCGCACCCAAAGCAGTTGCTTCAGTTCCACGCCGGCCGCTTCCGCGGAGTGCGGATCGAAAGTATCGCACCCATCGATGAGAGCGCATGCTTCGGCGTGCGCAGTCCTGGAAGCCAGCGCGGCGAAGAGCAAACTCGTCCGCCCGGAACAGGCCGGGCCAAAAATTTCCGTGAGCGCTCCGCGAGGCAGCCCGGCGGCGAGTGAATCAACCGCAGGAATGCCAGTGGAAACAATTTCCAGGATATTGCGGTCGCGATAGGTAAAGGGAGCGGCGACACGCCCGGCGAGAGCGAGTTCGACATTGGAGCGCAGAGTAGCGAGACTCACAGCCATGAGGACCCGTTGGCGAGGAGGAAGAGGCGTTCTTAATCTTCGCTTTTTCTTCGCCTACGAAAATTTTCGACGAATTGGACGCGGTTGTCAAGCCCTTCGATGTTCCCTTCCCTTGATTCTTCTTTTCCGGTGGCTTGCATATGACGAGGGAATCCGGCTCGCGCTTCATCGCCGAGCGGAAGAAGATTTCGCGCGCCGAACAGCGCGGTGGGCATTGCGAGCAGTGAGCTTCGCGACGGGCAGCCAGAGCGCGGCTGCACCCACGAGAGCCGATTGCGATCCGTAGCGTGCTTCCACGATGGGCACCTCTTGTTGACGCGGATTTATCGCCCAAGTTTCCAGCCGGCTTCGGATGCGGCCTAGCGAAGACATCAGCAAACGCGCCAGCCCTCCCCCGACGACGATGATCTCCGGTTCCAGGAGGTCAATGATATTCCCCAGCCAAATGCCCAGGTGGTCCGCTGCTTCCTCCAGAATTTGCGCGGCGAGTGGATCTCCCGCGGTCGCGGCCTTGCTTACGGTCTCCGCAGTGACCGCCTCGATATTTCCATGCGCGATGGTTAACATGCGCGATTCATTTGCGCCAGGTTCGCTCAAGCGCTCGCGGGCTCGCCGCGCAATCGCGGTGCCTGACGCGTACATTTCTATGCAGCCTCTCTTGCCGCAGCCGCACAAGGGCCCTTGATAATTGATGGTCATGTGGCCGCCCTCACCTGCCGCTCCGGTGCGACCCTGATAGATGCGGTGATGCACTACCATCCCCGTGCCGATCCCTGTACCCAGGGTTAGGTAAAAAACATTTCCATATCCCGCTCCAGAGCCCCACACAGCTTCGGCAAGAGCGGCAACGTTGGCATCGTTTCCAAGGCGCGCGGGCAAACCGTAAAGTTTTTCAATCTCTTGCACCAACGGAAAATCGCGGAAGCATGGCAGGTTGGTCGCGCTCAGCAGCACACCACGTTTCGCATCTATCCAGCCGGGGACGCTTACTCCGATGGCGCGCGCCTCCTTTGCCCGGGGGTGACGCAGGATCAAAGCGATTGCGTCACGGATGGCCTGAAATCCCTGGTCCGAACTTTTGCGCGCGATCATGCGCGTCCGCTCGGCGAACAGGACCTCGCCTTTTTCGTCCACCAGCCCGGCGGCGACTTTCGTTCCACCGATGTCCACGCCGAGAATGAGGTTTTTCGATTTACTCATGCGCGTGTGCTTTCCATTCAGAGGATGTTGCCAGTTGTTGCCGCTGCCGGCGCGCCCGGCCCTCGGCTGAGCTCGCGTGCCATGCGCCAGGCGCACAACGTGGCCAGCGCAACCAGGAATGTTCCCATGCCCCAACGATGAAATAGCAATTTGCCCACACCGAATAGCGCGGTGTAAACCATGACGCAGCCGAGTACCCAGCACCACAGATTGCGGCCCAGGTCATGCGTGGGACGCACCTCCGGCGCGAGCGATGCGATCGGCTTCCACCCGGTTACGTCCGGACGCACCTGACGATAAAAAGAAAGCAAAATGCCGTCGGGTTCACGTTGCGTAAGCAGCGTGATGATAATCCATACGAGCGTGGTCGCGAGCGTGGTGGCCAACACGTTCTTCGCGAAGAGAACTGTGGCGGACCCGGTGAAAAACTCGGGACGCCCGACCAGCGCGTTCGCTAACCCATGCCACTCGAGCGACAGAGTTGCAACGAGCGCCGCAGTCATGGCCGAAATTTCGCTCCAGGCATTGATGCGCCACCAATACCATCGCAGCATGTACACGCTGCCGGTTCCGGCGCCCACCTGAAGCACGACCTGCCAGCCCGCGCGAATGGAAGCCAACTGCGCCGAAATGTAGCCCGTCAGGATCACCAATAGAATCGTAACGATCTGCGAAACGTGAACGTAGTGGCGCTCCGAAGCTCGCCGCACCAGAAACCGCCGGTAGAAATCTTCGACGATATACGACGTGCCCCAATTGAGTTGCGTGGCGATAGTAGACATGAACGCGGCCAGGAACCCAGCAACGATAATGCCGCGCAGGGCGTGCGGCACGTGGTCGTTGACCATCATCATGTAGCTTGTTTCCGGGTGCGCGAGTCCGGGATAGAGAACGATAGCCGCGAGCGCGGTGAGTATCCAGGGCCAGGGCCGCAGAGCGTAATGCGCAATATTGAACCATAAGACCGAAAACAAGCCCTGGCGTTCGTCGCGTGCGCTGAAAATACGCTGGGCGATGTAACCTCCGCCGCCAGGCTCGGCTCCGGGATACCAAAAGGCCCACCATTGAACTCCCAGGTAAACGGTGAAAGTGATGACCGGCAAGGTCCACAGCGCGTCGCTGGCAAAACCTTTCGAGAAATCGGGAAGAAACGCCAGCGGATCGGATGCACCGTTCGAAGCGCGCAACGCGCCAATCTGGGCCATCATCGAATTCATGCCGCCGGCAGCGCGGACGGAGTAGTACGCGATGGCAATGACGATTCCCATTTTCAGGACAAACTGAAAGAGGTCGGTCCACAGCACGCCGGAGAGGCCGCCGAGCGAAACGTAGATTCCGGTGAAAGGAATCAGGAAGAAAATGCAGATGATGAGGGCGCGGCCGTCGGTTCCGGAGAACACGGGGCCGAAAAAGCCGCTGAGCGCTTGCGAAAAAACGCTGAGAAGATGCCATTCCTGCAGGGTGGGACCGAGCGTGGTACCCACGATGTTCATCATGGCTTTGGTGACCCAGCCGAGGATGAAGCAATTCATCAGCACGCCGAGATAGATGGCGCGGAATCCGCGCAGGAATGCGGCAGGCTTGCCGGAATAGCGCATCTCGGCAAACTGGACGTCGGTCATCAATCCCGAGCGGCGCCACAAGCGCGCGAAAAGAAACACCGTCATCATTCCCGAAGGCAGAAAGGCCCACCAAATCCAGTTGCCCGCGATGCCCTGGGTATAGACGAGGCCGGCGACCAAGAGCGGCGTGTCGGCGGCAAAGGTGGTTGCGACCATGGAGGTCCCGGCCAGCCACCAGGAGACGTTGCGCCCCGACACGAAATAATCCTCGGCGCTTTTTCCCGAGCTGCGGCGGAAATAAAGTCCCAGGAGGAGAGTGATCGCGAGGTAAGCGGCAATCGCGGACCAATCGAGCAGGGTGAAGGTCATGCCGGCTCGGATTTATGGCACACTTCGCTCGGCAGAGGCAATGCGGATCGGGCGAGAGTTAGATCCCGAACTAACAGCGCTTAAGGGCCTGAGTTATTCGAGCGTTCGCGGCTAGTCCGATTCGCAATCGATGTCGTCAATCCAGATGGACCTTGGGCTCGACGGACATGCCGGGGCGCAACCGATCCAGGTCGCGCTGATTCGGGTTGAAGCGAATGCGCACAGGCAGCCGCTGCACGATCTTCACGTAGTTGCCGGTTGCATTCTCGGGAGGAAACAGGCTGGATCGATCTCCGGTAGCCGCCGGCATGTACTCTACCTGGCCATCAAACGACTCATCGAGAGAATCTACGTCAATTTTCACTCGCTGGCCGATGTGCATCTTCTTGAGTTGTGTTTCCTTAAAATTCGCGGTGGTCCAAACATTGTCAATCTGTACCACCACGATGAGTTGCTGCCCTTGCGAAATTCTGGCGCCGACTTCCGCACTGCGCTGGCTGGCGATGCCATCGACCGGGGCCACGATGTGGCAGTAGCTAAGGTTGAGCAGGGCGGTATCCAGTTGCGCTTTCGCCGAGTCCACATTGGCTTCTCGGGAATCGACGGTGGCCTTGTGAATCGCGACTTGACGCGGCGAATTGGCCAGGTCCTCGGAATGTTTGGTCTGCTGCTGCAGGAGCTGGGCTTTTCGCTCCTCGACGATTTGCGCCGAAGACGCGGCGGCGAAGCGGCTGGCCTCGACGGCCTCATGGTCCGCGACGGCACTGGCCACATATTGGTCGTAGTCAGATAGGGCAATCTCTCCCTGGTCGACCAGTTTTTTGTAGCGCACCAGATCGGACTGGGCTTTCCGGTCGTTGGCCTCCGCCTGACGCTGTTTCGCGAGCGTGCTATCGTAGTCGCGTTGAGCGCTGGTCACTGCTGCGTCTGCATTGGCCACCTGCTGCACGTCGGTATCGACGATGGCCCGGTTTGATGTCACGGTGATGGGCACATTGGGACTTTCGGCAGCGGTCTGAGCCACGGCTTGTTCGTAGTTCGCGCGGGCTTGCGCCACGAGTACCTCGTAATCTCTCGGATCCAGATCAACCAGAGATTGACCCGCCTTCACCGGCTGATCATTTTCGACGTAGACCCCCTTGACCGTGCCGGCCACGCGCGAGGCAATCGCGTTGAGGTGCCCATTGATTTGCGCGTCATCGGTCGATTCGTAGGTGCGGGAATAGAGCCACCATGCGATGCAGGCCGCTAGCACCACGATCCCCGCGACGACCCCGATGATGATCCGGCGCCGTTTGGTAGCGGGATCCAAGGGCTTCTTCTTTTCGGCGTCGTCGTCCTTCTTGCCCGCGTCGGCGGCCGTCTTGTTCGGGTCGTCGGCTTCTGCTTTCCCATCGGCAGGCTTGGCGTCTTCCGGTTTTTTTTCCTCGACGGCCGGCTTCTGCTGAACCGCCTTGTCACCATTCTGGTGGGCGGGAGCAGGCGTTACTTGGTCTTTCAATTCTTCGGTGGGCATGGTCAATTTCCTTTTAGCATGTTTGGAATGAACTGTTCGGCTTGTCCGGTCGCTCTGGCGAGGTTGATGCGGGAAAGATTCAGAGAGAAGAGGCTGCTGATGTAATCACGCTCTGCCGAGGCTACGGTCTCCTGCGACTGCACAACTTCGACCGAATCCGCAACGCCAGCGGAGAAGCGGTCGAGCGACTCGCGGAGAGTTTCGGCGGCCACTCGGCGATTCTCGCGCGCGACAGCGATTTGCTCGGTAGCCACCTGCAAGTCCACGTAGGCTTGTCGCACATCGAGTTCGACGACGCCTTCTTCGTCCTCGTATTCCGCTTGTCGCTGGCTGAGGGCGGCGTCGGCCTGTTCGATATCTGCTTTGACGCGGCCACTCTGAAAAATGGGGATGGTAACGGTACCGGAAGCCTCAAAGACAGAGGCTCCCTTATTCGGGTTTATTCCCTGGAGCCCGTAATCACCATCGACGGCGAAAGCCGGGAGGTACTCCGCCTTCGAGGCTCGGTGGGCTTCGCTGGCAGCCTTAAATTGCAGCCGTGCGGCCTTGAGATCGGAACGCTTATCGAGCGCGAGTTTGATCGCTTCATCTAGAGAGATAGCCTCAGGCACCTGGGCGGGCAGGTCCTCGCTCAGCGTAAGTAACTGGCCCACCGGCAGACCGATAAGCCTGTCCAGTTGCATCGTCTGTTTCACCAGGTCACCGCGCAAGGACGTGAGCCGTTGTTGCTGAGTATGAAATTCCACGAAGGTCCTATTCCGGTCGATCACCGGTTTGGTCCCCGCTGCGTAGCGGTCCTCGGATTGCTTGAAGGTCGCTTCCGCCTGCTTCACCTGCGCTTCCTGCGACGCGACGTTTGCCTTGCTGGTGAGAATTTGAAGGTAGGTGCCACTCACCGCCAGAGTGATGAGTTCGCGCGCGTCCTGGGCGCTCATCTGCGCCGCATCCGCTGAGGCTTGCGCTTGCCGAAGGTTGTGCAGCGAAGTGATGCTGAAGTTTTCGGCGACGTTCGCAAGCGCACTGTAATAGTGGAAGGGACCAACTGTAGTCGGCAGTGTGGTGGTTCCGAGGGTGGTGAGTCCCTGCGCCTGCAGATCGAGTTTCGCGCCGGTCTCAGACAGGGTGGCGTAAATATTCGGCAGCATCAGGCTCAGCGCTGCGAGCCGTTGCCCGCGCAACTGCCTCACCGAGGAGTTCGCGCTGATGGCGCCCAGGTTGAAGCGCAGGCCGCGCCCGATCGCTTCCGCGATGTTCAGAGTAAGCGGAACGTGCGGTGCATTCGGGTCGGGAATGCTGCCTAGGTAAGCGCCGGAGACTTGGATGGTGCTGTTGACCGTGTTGACGCTCGAAGTCCCTCCGTTGCCATTGGAAGACTGCTGCGCCTGAACGCCGCCGCCGCTGCTCGTTGCCCTGCCCGAAGGGGTCACCTGCTGGGCCTTGGGAAGCGAAGACGCGTCGGATGCCGACCCTTGTTGGGCGAAGGTCGTGCCGGAAAGCATGGCGACAGCAAGCGCTAAAATGCCAAACGGAATAAGTTGGATGATAAAGCGCTGCGTGTTCATTCCCTTGTTCCTCGCTGCAGAAGTCCGTTCTTTCGGAATGCGATCCCCGGAAAGGAATCTTCCCTTCCGGGCGTATTTGATAATGGCAATTTCAAGCATGGTCTCCCTCAAGAGTGTGTTTCCAGACGCTTATTCTCCGGCAGGGGCTCCCTCGCCGGGTTTGTTCTTGCTCAACAGGAAAGCAAAACCGAGCATTCCTGCCGACACCCAGCAAAGCATTCTGTAGATGTCCTGATACCCCATCGCCGAAGCTTGCTGAATCAGCTGCCTGTAAATATCTCCTTGCGCCAGGGACGCCGGCCCCTGGCCGCCGCTCGCGCCGGCGTATGCATTTGTGAGGGCGTTGAGCCGGTTCGCAAAAACCGGATTCCCGGGATTCATGTGGTCCGCCAAACGGGCCTGATGAAACAGCGAACGATTGGTGACCAGGGCTCCGGTAACGGCAATAAAGACACTTCCGCCCACATTGCGGGCGAAGTTGATGATCCCCGAGACCTGGTCGGTAGCTTCCTTGGGCAGACCCACATAGGCCGCGTTGGTGATGGCAATAAAGCAGAATGGAATCGGCGCCACTTGCAGGACGCGCAGCCAGGTGGAAAATTCGAAACTTATCCCCAGGGTGATATGGGTAGAACTGTAATAAAAAGCGAGGGCGAAACCCGCAAAGCCGGCTGCAACAAGATTGCGCGCAGCGATCTTGCCGGTGGCCACTCCAGCCAGAGGCATGAGGATCAAGAGCGCAAGTCCGCCGCCCGTAAGCGCCTCTCCGGCAACCGTAGCGGTGTAGCCGAGAAGCGCCTGGCAGAACTGCGGCTGCAGCACGGTGGCGGCATTGAGAATTCCGCCGACTATAAGCATGAGCAGCGTGCAAATGGCGAAATTCTTGAACTTGAACAAGCGGATATTCATGATTGGATTCTTGGCCTTCCACTCCCGCCAGATAAGTCCGATCATGCCGAAGGCAAACAAGCCGGCGAACACTCGAATGAAGTTCGAGGCCAGCCAATTGTTTTCTTCTCCCTTGTCCAGCATGATTTGCATGCCCCCCATGGCGATGGTGAGCAGGCCCAGGCCGATGTAATCAAGCTTTCTGAGATTGGAACGATCGGCTTTGATCCAGGGTGGATCTTCGACCAGGCGCATAACCAGAAAGAAGGCAAGAATCCCGACCGGGATATTGATGTAAAAGATCCACCTCCAGGAGTAATTGTCGGTAATCCAGCCACCCAGCGTAGGGCCGATCGATGGCGCCAGCACCGCCACCAGACCGTAAAGCGCAAAGGCCTGTCCGCGCTTTTTCTCCTCGAACGAATCGGCCATGATGGCTTGCGCCATCGGCTGAAGACCGCCGCCCCCGGCGCCTTGAATGATGCGGCTCATCAGCAGGATGGAAAGCGAGGGTGAAATGCCGCAAAGGAAACTGGACACGGTGAACAGGACAATGCAGGAGAGGAAAAAGCGCTTGCGACCGATAACGGTCGAGGCCCAGGCGCCCAGGGGAAGGACGATAGCGTTCGATACCAGATAGCTGGTAAGAACCCACGTCCCTTCATCCGTGCTGGCCCCTAAATTACCAGCGATGTGAGGCAGCGCGACGTTTGCGACCGAGGTATCCAGAACCTCCATAAAAGCGGCAAGCGCCACCGTCCCCGCAATCAGCCACGGATTAACCCTCGGTTTCCAATTTGAATCTGCAGACGCGGTCGCCATATATGGTCACAGATCGACACCGGCGACTGTGAGTGGAACAGTATAGAAGTAGGGCGGAAGGCAGTCTGAGCAATAGTGAACAGTTTTGGACCGCACGAAAACTTGCTAACTAACTGAGAAGGCTAGTAATAGACTCACTCACAATGAGTCCTAATCCCTCGAATTCCGAAGACGGGCGAGTTTCGCTCAGAAACTGAACCGCGCTTGAGCTTCGATCACGCGACCGGCGAGTCCGTTTTGCGCCTGATCGAAAGTAGTGCTCGCGTTGCCGTTGGCGGCGGTCGGGTTTGTTTGTGTACCGTCCGGGTTAAGGATAATCGTGCCGATCTGCTGGCTGTTGAACGGCGTGGGATTGAGCTGATTGAAGATATTGTAGAAATTGGCGCGAATTTCCAACTTGGCGTTCTCTCCGATTACTTTCATGTTGGGCAAGCCGAACGCCTTGGAAAGCGTGAAGTCCACGGAAGAGTAGCGCGGACCGCGAAAGGAGTTGCGCCCGACTCCAGGCACGGGTGGAACGCCAGAGGCTGAAAGTACTGGAGGCGCGAAATAGGTGTCTGGGCTATTGGGGAAGTTGCCCAGGGGCAGTTTGAATGTCGAGTTGGAGTAATTGGTTCCTGCACCGCCCAAGTATGCGGCCGGCCTGATGTCGCAGTAGCCACTGTTGGAAAACACCAGACTGCAGGTATTGGGGTCAGCGGCGACCTGGACATTATAGTAAGGCGTCCACGGAAAGCCGGAATGCGCGTCCCAAATGCCGCTGAAGGTCCAGCCATCGACCACTTTGCCTTTCCAGTCATTGTGGAAGAACTTCGGCGACCACAAGCCCCAGAGTTTGAAATTATGCGTCACATCATTGTCTGAGGGGCCGTATGCCGATTTCGCATTGAAAGGATATTGGTCGAAATAATAGTTGTTGGATGCTTCGTCCAGCGCTTTGCTGAAGGTGTACTGCGCATCCACCTCGAATCCGTGAGAAAAGCGCTTCTGAATTTCAGTGAGAAGCGCGTTGTAATTCGCGTTTACATCGTCCTCAAATAAATTCAACGCTTGAACGAAGGGATTCTGCAGGGGAAAAAGGATTTGGCCGTCATAGTTCCATCGCAGGAGGCGGTGCGAGGAACTGCCCTGGTAACCGACGGTGGCAACCAGATTGTGCCCGAGATCATATTGCGTCTCGAGAGAGTAGCGGTAGGTGTAGGGCGTGATCAGATTTTTCGGAAAACCTTCGAGGCTGATCGCCGCTCCGCTGGTGGGGATATTGGTGGCCGGATTGAAGGTAAGAACAGCGTTTGGATTAGCCGGATAAGGAGCAAACTGATGCGTGTCCGTTGGCGTGGAGTAGGAGATATCCGATCCAAACAGGTTAAAGCTTGCGAACAAAGGAGACGGATTGGTAAGAGCGCCTAGCGTAATGGCGTCCTCGGTTCGATTGTAACCAATACCAAAACCTCCGCGAACCACCAGCCGATTTTGGAAGTCGTGGTGAAAGAGCGGCAGTGAAGTTGGACTCCAAGCAAAACCAATTTGAGGGCCAAAATCGTGCTTACTGGCGTTGTAGAGGTTGCCGCCCAGCCGGACGCTAATGTCAGTCAATTGGTCCGGAGGCGGACCCAGAACAGCGGTGCCAAGGTTTCCGTACTTCTCGTGGAACGGGCCAAAGTATTCCCAGCGCAGGCCTAGGTTGATAGTGAAGTTGGGCTTCAGTTTGTAATCATCCTGAACAAAAAGCGCAAAGTCGTTGTCGCGGACGTAGCTAGTCAGCAGGGTGGGTATTCCGGTCACCGGATTGAAGTTGCCACTTTCCTGAACCGGAGCGTCGTTGGCGAAGTCCCAGAGGTTGTTGAAATAGTAGTTCGGACGCGCGCCTCCGCCCTGCGTCTGCGTGTTCTGTTCTTTGTAAATATCCACGCCGAATTTCAAAGAATGGCGGTTCAGGACCTTGGTGACCGTGTCTCGGAAGTTATAAGCGGTCTTGTAGAAAATCCCGGGCCCGTTGGAGCCATAGGTAATGCCACACGCGGCGCTAAGACAATTGATGTTATCGGTAGGAAGACCCCAGGGCTCCTGAGGATTGCTTTGTAATTCATTGAACCACCAGCGAGAAACATTAAAGCGCGCCTCGTTGATCAGCGACGAACTGAACGTATGATTCCAAACCAAAGCTCCGGAATAATTGAGGCGATCCGTGTTCCAAAGGTTTGCCGCGCGGGCTTGGCCGTTATAAAAAGTGGAATTGTTCGGAACCCAATAGACACTGAAAGTGATGAGGTCATTGTGCGTGGCTTGAAAATCCATGCGGCCGTTGTATTGCGCGGCGGTGTTGTTCGTCGGATTTGCCGTTTGCACGTACTGGATGTCTGGAATGCCGTCCAAGCCATTTCCAACTCCGAAAGGCGTAGCCGTTTGGCCAAAGGTCGGATCGGGTGTACCGCGGGGGCTGGTGAGAAGTGAACCAACGTCCAGGCCGGTGCCGGCCGCCTGGCAGTTCGTCGGCGACAAATTTGCCTGGGAACAACTTGTGGGGAGAACTTTCGTATAGGACGCGCCCTCGCCGGGGAAGCTGAGCAGGTTGGCTGAGATGTTGCCCGTTAAAGCCGACACCGCGGCAAGATATTGCGGAGTCTCCACCCAACCGGTGCCAGGCGTGACGGAATTATTCCGCAGCGTTTCATAAGAAAAAAACGCGAACAGGCGATTCTTAATGATCGGTCCGCCGACGCTTCCGCCGAACTGATTAAATCGATTGCTCACCCTCTCATCGGCCGCGGGACTTGAGGGACCGTTCCATGGCTGAACGGCATCGAGACCCGGGCGATCGATCTTGATGAACGCGCTGCCGTGGTAGCTGTTCGTGCCGCTCTGCGAGACAACTTCAATCTGCGCGGCGCTGTTCCGGCCATACTCGGCATCATACGAGTTGGCGGTTATCCTGACTTCCTTTACCGACTCTTCATTGGGGGTGATCGTCGCGGCGCCACCCCAATCGAGGCTGTTCACCGAAACGCCGTCAATCTGATAGCTGTTCGCGTCCAAGCGTTGTCCGTTCGCAGAAATTTGCGGCTGGTTCTCAGTTTGAAAGATACTGCTGGTAGCGCTGCTCCCGCTTAGCTCGCCGCCCGGAAGGCCGAAGGAACTACCGCCGTTATCATGAGAGCCGTCACCGAAGACGCCGGGGGCTAGCCGCAAGAGCTGGAAAGGATCGCGGCCAAACGAAGGAAGATCCTGAACTTCTCTGTTCGTAAGAGTCCCGCTGATCTGTCCGGTCTCCGTGTCGATGAGCGGCGTGGAGGAACCGGCGACGGTGACGGTCTGCGAGACCTGGCCGACTTCAATCGAAATGTTAATCGACTGGATCTGTTCGGCCGCCACCTGGACGTCCGCAAGAATTTTCTTTGCGAAGCCTTGTTTTTCCACGGTGATGGAATAGTGGCCGGGAGCAAGACTCGAAAATGTGTACACGCCGCTTGTACCGGTAGTAGTTTGCTGCCCATGGTTTGTATCCAGATTCGTCAATGTAACCATCGCACCCACGACCACGGCGCCCTGCTGGTCGCCCACCACACCTTGCAGGCCGGCGCGATACTGCGCGAAGGCACCGGGACTACAGGCCGCTGCACAGATCAAGATTAAGAGGCATCGAACGATTGGCTTCATGGAGGACCTCGACAGGATTATTTCGATCAAGACGCACACACCCAGAAATCCCTTCACTAAATCGATTCACTGCGAATGGTCGGAGGATAGAGATTATAATTTTGGTTGTCAACTATTGTTTGCTCGATAGGGAACCAGCTTTCACCTTGACTATTCAAACGAATTACGACAGGCTGTGGCGCAACGAACCCCGCATCTGCCACGAGTGTGTGAATATGTCAGGCGCGAATTTCTCCACGGTCACGTTCCTTATTGGCGCTGCCGACCGAGGCGATGGTCAGGCGGCGGACGCTCTTTTCGCCACGCTATACTCCGAGCTGCACCGGCTGGCCAAACGCGAACTCGCAAGGCAAAATCTCCCGGTAACCCTGAGCGCCACCACTCTGCTGCACCAAGCCTATCTCGACATGGCCGAACGCGAGGGCACCTCCTTCCCCGACCGCGCTCGATTCATGGGCTATGCCGCGCGCGTGATGCGCGGACTCATCATCGACCATGCCCGAGAACGCCACGCCCAGAAGCGCGGCGGCCTGTTCGAGATCACTTCCCTGAACACCGACGCGATGAACAACGCGGTGAATCACCGGGAACTCGTTCAAATCAGCGAAGCATTGGACGAGCTTGCAAAGGTTGAGCCTGCTCTCGCTGAGGTCGTGGACTTGAAATTCTTCTGCGGCTTCTCGTTCGTGGAAATCGCCGCCATGCGGGACGTGTCAGAACGCACAGTGCAGCGAAACTGGGAGAAAGCGCGGATTTATTTGCACAGAAAGCTTCGCACGGATTTGTCGCTCTGAGGAATGGCGATGTCCACACTCAACCCCGATCAGTGGCAGGTTTTAAGTCCCTATCTGGATCGGGCGCTCGCTATGACGGACGAGGAGCGTGGCGCGTGGTTGTCCTCGCTAGGGGAGCGAGATGCCGCACTGGCCGCGCAATTGGCAGAACTTTTAAGCGAACACCGTGTGCTGGCGCAGGAAGGTTTTCTGGAGCACAGGCAATTCGCGTGGCCCAATGCCACCGGACTTGCGGGCCAGACACTTGGTCCGTACACGCTGATCTCGCAGATTGGCCAAGGCGGAATGGGCAGCGTCTGGCTCGCGCGCCGCAGTGACGGCCGGTTCGAACGGCAAGCTGCGGTGAAGTTCGTGAACATTGCGCTGGCCGGGCGCGCGACGGAAGAACGATTCAAACGCGAAGGCAGCATCCTGGGCCGGCTCACGCATCCGCACATTGCGGACCTCCTCGATGCCGGTGTTTCCTCCGATGGCCAGCCGTACCTCGTTCTTGAATACGTTGATGGCGAAGCGATCGATCGATATTGCGACAAACAAAAACTCGATGTGGACGCGCGCGTCCGCCTCTTTTTGGATGTGTTGGCGGCAGTGGCGCACGCCCATGCCAATCTGATCGTCCATCGCGACATCAAGCCTTCCAACGTGTTGGTCAATACCAGCGGTGAAGTTAAGCTGCTGGACTTTGGAATTGCCAAACTGCTGGAGGGCGAAGGCCAAACGGGTGCCGCGACCCTGCTCACGCACGAAGGCGGTTCGGCTCTCACACCCCAGTACGCCGCGCCGGAGCAACTCACGGGTCAGTCAGTCACAACCGCCACTGATGTTTATGCGCTGGGAGTGCTGCTCTACATATTATTGTCTGGCCGACACCCCGCGGGCTCAGACCTGCACTCCCCTGCGAAAGTGGTAAAAGCTGTGCTCGACCGTGAACCGCCGCGCGCCTCAGACACAACTACTGGAGATGACAGCAAGCTCATCGCGGAAAAACGGGGCACCACCCCGGATAAACTCCGCCGCGAACTTTCCGGAGATCTGGACACAATTCTGGGCAAAGCTCTGAAAAAGGATCCTCAAGAGCGATATGGCTCAGTGACTGGGTTCGCCGATGATCTTCAGCGTTACCTGAAGCACGAACCGATTAGCACACGACCTGACGCGCTCGCCTATCGCGCCGCCAAGTTCCTCCGCCGCAACCGCACAGTGGTGGCGCTGACCGCCGCCGCCGTTGTGCTTGTGATCGGCAGTCTCTCCGCCGGTCTGTACGTTGCGAACCAGCAACGAAAGATCGCGGAGCAGCGTTTTGCGCAAGTGCGTCAACTGGCCAATAAATTTATCGAACTCGATAACGACATCCGAGGTTTACCCGGCTCGACGAAGGTCAGAATGCAGATGGTTACCGATTCCCTGCAGTATTTGACGTTGCTGGGCAGCGACGTTCACGGGGACAAAGAGTTAGAGCTCGAGATTGCCTTTGCCTATGTACGAGTCGCGCATGCTCAAGGTGACCCTACCTCGCCCAATTTGGGGCAGTTCGCGGAAGCACAAGTCAGCCTCGATAACGCAGAACGCTTTGTGGACGCGGTCCTGGCACAAGACCCGGTGAACCAGCGAGGGTTATTCATTGCAACCACGATCGCGCACGATCGGATGGAATTGGCGAGCTTTCAGAAGCGCGTTGAAGAAACATTTTCATGGGCGGACAAGACAGCCGATTTGGTCGATCGGTTTATGCATCTTGGCGGCAAGTTTACCCCGCATGAGATCTACAGCATGGGATATTTCGAGCAAAACGTCGCCAGGGCGTATGCCGACACCCGGCATTTCGACAAAGCGATACACGCTGCCAACAGGTCGCTGGAAATCGTCCAGCCTTTTCCATCCTTCGACCGGTTGCAGGGCAGTATCTTCGGCACTTTGGTAATCGCTCGCTGGCAAACTGGCGACCTCAATGGAGCACTTCATGATGCGAAAAGCGCCGTTGAACTTGAACAAGTCGAGGCCGCGGGCGGTCAACCGGCATTGCGCGTTAATTTGGCGGATTCGGTGTTGACCGAAGGCTTGATCCTGGGGAAGGCGGATGCAGAGCCGAGCCTTGCGCGATACCACGAGGCGCTGGCAGTGATCCAGCGAGGAATGGAAATCGGCGAGGACCTGGCCGGCCATGATTCCAGCGATTACATGAGCCGGGCCATCTTGGCGGCTACGAGCGTCCAGTTCGCCAATATCTTGCGGCATGAGGATCCCCGCAAAGCTCTAGCTGTGTACGACCACGCACGGGCGCGCCTCAGAGAAATCAAATCGAACGCGAGCTCCCAGCTGGCTGAGGCGGACTTGCTCGCCGACTCATCTTACGCCGCCCGCTGGATCGGGCGCGGCGACGATGCTCGGAGGCGCATCAAAGATGCGTTCCAGCTTCTGCGCGACCTTCACCTCTACCCGGCGGACAAAGTCGAGCCGATGAGCGAAGCGGACGATGCCTTGCGGGCTGAAGCGGACGATTACGCAGAGACGGGCCAAATCGTCAAGGCCATCGGAGCATATCAGGAGCTCTTGGCGAAGCTCATGGCTTGGAAACCTGATGTAGAGGACGATCTTCGTGATGCGACGTGTATCGCCCGGACCTGGACGGCGCTCGCCAATCTCCTACGCCGAGCCGGGCGGGCCGACGAAGCCGCGCGGCTTGAAGCCCAGAGAACAGGACTCTGGAACCAGTGGAAGAGTAAGCTTCCCAATGCTCAATTTCTGCTCCGCCAATCGTTAAGCCAAATCGCTCCGCATACAACCTTCCACGGCGCGTCCAGCCATTAGAGAAAGACAGTCGAAGGTTGCCAACAAGCAAAACGAAAGGCAACCCAGACCGAAAATCGCAACACCTACAGTCAGTCGATTCGTAGGATCAATGAGATAGTGATTGACTACACTTCCGACAGGGAAAGCCAGAACGGCGAGTACAAATCGCCGCCGAGCGCGTTTCATCTTCTTCCATTGCTCAATGTAAGCGGCATTGACCACGATTCCCTCAGGACGATGGGAAACAAAAGTGGGCACATTCCCAAACAGGCCCAGCACGACAGCTTGCTAACTGATTGAGAAGTTTGGCTCCCCGGGCTAGATTCGAACTAGCAACCCTTCGGTTAACAGCCGAATGCTCTACCGTTGAGCTACCGGGGAGTAGATGCGTTTGCGGACAACCTGAGCCATATTACGCGACTGATTGTCCGACTGCAACCGCGCGGCGGAGCGCGGGAAACGCGAGAATTATTCGCAGACAAACCGCGCTGTTCGATGGGCAAGAACGCCGACCGCTTTGCCACCTGGAAAAATCTGGAATTAGACTACTGGAGTTTTTGGGTCGAGGAATCGTGGCAGATCAAATTCTCGAAGATCGCAAGCACGTGCTGCCGGTAGCGGACGATGGTCTCGAGGATGGGCCGGAGTTGCGGTTCGCGCTCGGTTTCGCGGTCCCATTTCGCGAGAACCGCAGCGGGAACTTGAATGTCCTTGCGGAGTTCATCGGCCGAATGGCCGCGGAGAAACAGCCCATAGAAAAAGGCCGCCTCTCGCTGCGGGAACTGGAAGTCCTGCAACGTCTCTCCTAGCGGGTTGGCCTGTGTCGCCATATCAGAAAACCGCAGTTTACAGAAATCAGCGCGGGCGTCAAGAGTACACACCGCGTAAATGAAAATATGTGCTTTGCGCGACAAATGACCTTGCCCGAGGCTGGTTTGGAACGCAGGTTGCTCACGGACATGGCCGGCTCAGTACTCGCTTCTCGTACAGTGTCCGCGACTTTTCATGTGCCCCTGGGTTTGATCTAAGACCGTGGCTTGCGGCGCAGGGTTTTAACTACATTAAGCCGCCTGCCGTGGCTGTTTCCCGCTGTACCCCCAAGGGAGGCTCGGACCCCCGAAGCCTCCTATTTTCGCGTTGGCCGCGCGTTTCAGCCCTATTAACAATTCGCGCAAGGCCGACGCAAGGGCTGCAATTCTTTTTGTCCCAGCGCGTACTCTATTAGTAGAGGCAGGCCATGAAAATCAAAAATCGAGTGACGTTCCTTCTCGCCGCGGCATCCCTGCTGGCGTTCTCGGCGGCCGCGCAACAGGTTCCGAGCCCCCGCCAGCAGCAATCCTCCGGCGACATGCCGGGCATGGATATGGGCAGCATGCGCCATGACGCCGACAAGAATCCGGAGGCCGCGCGCTCGGCGAACGATGCCATGTCCGGCGAAGACATGGACATGAACCCGCACATGTTCATGACTGAATTGCGCCCGGCGAAGCCGGGTGACGAGAAACGCGCCCAAGAAATCCTCAGCGCGCTAAGGCCCGCGATCGAAAAGTACAAAGACTACCGAGTGGCTCTGGCCGACGGCTATAAAATTTTCTTCCCCAACGTCCCGCAGCACCACTACCACTTCACGAATTATCGCTACGCCGCCGAAGCTACTTTCGAATTTAATCCGGCGCATCCGACCTCGCTGCTGTACAAGAAAACCGGCGACGGATACGAGCTGGAGGGCGCGATGTACACGGCCCCCAAGAAAGCTACGCTCGACGAACTCGACGAGCGCGTGCCGCTGAGCGTGGCCCGCTGGCACAAGCACGTCAACTTCTGCATGCCTCCGAAGGGCGCGTCACGCCAGGAGGTGAGCTGGAAGGAGTTCGGGCTGGGCGGTTCCATCACCACCCCGGAAGCGTGCGAACAAGCAGGCGGGCAGTGGCGCGCGCAGATATTCAGCTGGATGGTCCACGTGTACCCCTACGAGACCGACCCAAGCAAAATCTGGGCGCACTAATCAGGAAGCTCCCGAAGGCGCGGTTACCTCGCGAGAGCCAAAGCGGCTCACCACAACAGCGCCCAACGACAGCAAGAGCCCGACCGCGAATACGAGAAAACCCAAAAGCGGCACAAGCTCGAGAAGCGTCAGGGCTAGAATGCCGCCGGTCGCGGCCCAGAATCCGCTGGTATTGGGAAACGCGATTCGGGCTACCCAGTATCCCAGTCCTGCGGCCCCGGCAGCCGCCATCACCACAACTAGCGTCAAGAGGGCGATGTCCGCCCCGTTCTCCGCGCGGCCCAGGTGGCGGGTGAGCGAATCCAGCCCGTATAACAAGCCCAGCAAAACAACTCCAGAGAACAGCACCGAGCCCACGCGCCGCTCAATCGCGCGCGAAGTATTTTCCGCGCGTTTCTCCTGCAGAGCTACGTAGGCGAGCGCCACAAAAAAAACGTTCAGCACAGCGAGCGCCAGGCCGCCCAATAACGTCGGACGATATTGGCCCGGGATAACCACGTAAGCCACCGAGACAGATTTTCCACCAATCGCGGAACCTTCCGCGCGCTGCACGTATCCGCCCACGGCCACCGCATCGCCTGAGATTTTACTCTGCGAGTACGTTTCGATCCTTCCCCCGGCCGCAACAGCGTTGCCGGACACGGATCCGGTTCCTTCGACGAAAATAGCGCCGCCCACCGTAACGATGTCGCCGGCCACGTGGCCGCGCACGCGCACGCTGCACACGAAGCATTGCACGTCGTGCACGGTTTCCCCTGGTTCGATGATGATGTTCTGGAGCGTCTGAATGCGGTCACTATTCGGAGTAATCTGCAGCGGCCCCGCAGCGACCACGGAGAGTAGGAGAATGAGGGCAGCCATGCTACGCGTCATTCGTCACGCTCCTGAGTTTGCAGGCTGTTTCGTTCGGATGCGAATTCCTGCTTTTTTCGTGAGTGAGAAATTGCGGCATGGACGTGCGCTTCGGCTTTCTTTGTATCCGAACCTGGGCCACAGGTCAATTCCAAGTCCTGTAGCCACCAGGGAGGATTTCGAACCTGCGATTGTCGCTTGGCAAAACCCGCGTTAAGCTTCTGTTCGCTGCCGGGAGCCGCGACTGAATGACCACGCTCGGTACTTCGCTATCACAGTTGCACTGGCTTCCCATCGCAATTTTCCTGGTTACCTACTTCCTGATCGCCATCGAAAGCGGCCGGGGAAAGCACCTGGACCGGACCGCTGCTGCGTTTTGCGGCGCGGTGGTGATGGTTCTCGCGGGCGTGGTTCCGCTGACCGAAGCTTACGTGGCAATCAACTGGGACACTCTAATTTTCCTTTTGGGCATGATGATCCTGGTCGCGCATTTTCAGTACGCGGGCTTCTTCGATTGGATCGCGGTCCATGTGGTGCGAATCGCATCCACTCGTTTCCAATTGCTGGTGTTGCTGGTTCTGGCTTCCGGCGTACTCTCCGCGTTCTTCGTCAATGATACGATCTGCTTGATCTTCACGCCTATCGTTCTGGTGGTAACGGAACGCTTGCAGATCCCGC
>Ga0302324_100008007_pt1 | contig 22377 bp, 14 predicted proteins | sample Palsa_T0_1_FD_201949 | JGI IMG/M metagenome (GOLD analysis project Ga0302324, IMG submission 201949) | Peat permafrost microbial communities from Stordalen Mire near Abisko, Sweden - Palsa_T0_1 | ecosystem: Environmental > Terrestrial > Soil > Palsa > Peat permafrost | place: Sweden: Abisko...
CAGAACATTTACTACCCATGTTAGACTGGACCACCTCCTTTCTCAGTGATGCCCTCATCATAAAACCACACATCGCGATCTGTCAAACACTTTCTCAGGGCATACAACTGATAGCGATTCAGGCGCTACCGAGCCACAAACAGGTGGGTCTTGGGGAGAGAGAAGAGCCCCGCATGTTGATACGGGGCCACAACGAAGACGGAGGCAACTCCCGTAAGCCTCCTGGAACTAACCCCTACTGCTCTTGGTTCAGGTGCAATTCGCCAGCCAGCGATAAGTGAATCAAAGCGCAGGATTGTCCGTGCTGGAAATCCCGTTTGTGGAAGCGGAACTGTCGAGGCGGCTACGGGATTCGGGAAGGTAGGGGTACAATAGCCACTGATGTCGAGCGTCGCTCAGTTGCGGCTTGACCCCAGCGGCGAAAAGCCGGCGGCTCCCTACGCGTGGCGCTCGCTGGCCACGTTCCTGGTCTCAGGCGTATTGATGTCATTCCTGGGGGCCATCCTGCCGGCCTGGGGCTATCACTTGCGATCGGGGTTTACCGAAGTCGGCAGCTACTTCTTGAGCTTGGCATTGGGGCTCCTGCTATCGGTGGGCGCGGCGCATTTCCTACTGCCAAGGCGCGGGCTGAAGTTCCTGCTGATCGCGGCCAGCGCGCTGGGCTGCGGGGCTTTCCTGTTTTTGGCGATATCGTCACCGCCTGCACCGGCGGAGTGGCGCCTCATCGGTGTTTTAGCGATCGGCTTCAGCGCCGGATTACTGAACGCTGGGGTTTTTCATGCCATCTCGCCAATCTACCAGCGCGATCGCGCGGCGACGGTGAACCTGGCAGGACTGCTGTTCGGCACGGGCAGCCTGCTCACCGCGCTGCTGGTTGCCGGAACCTATTACGTATACACGGTTCCAAGCATTCTGATTCTGTTCGCGGCGCTTCCCGGCCTGTACGCCGTCGCCTGCTCGAACGCGAAGCTGGCCGGGCAGTCCGCGATTCAAACTCTTCCGCTGACGCAGGTGCTGCGCGATTTCAAGAACCCCGGCGCGGTGCTGTTCAGCCTGCTGCTGTTCTTTCAATTTGGGAACGAGTGGTCCATCGCCGGCTGGCTGCCGCTGTTTCTGATCCGCAGGCTCGGCATCAGCCCGGCGGACTCGCTGCTGCTGCTGGCGCTTTATTGGGCCGCTCTCCTGGTGGGCCGTTTAGTGGCCCAACTGATCCTGAAACGCGCCAATCGCCCGTTGCTGCTGCTGGGCTCCATTGTGTCGGCGCTGATGGGAACCATCGTACTTTCGTCCACGAACAATCTGTTTGGCGCCATCATGGGCGTGCTGTTTGTGGGCGCCGGCTATGCCTCCATCTATCCGCTGGTGGTGGAGAAGATCGCGCACCGTTTCCCGTACTATCATCCCGGCTTTTACAACGGACTGTTCTCCCTGGCGATGACCGGCGGCTTTCTGGCGCCCTGGGTGCTGGGCTATTTCGCCGAAGCGTGGGGCATTCAAGCGGTAATGATCCTGCCCATGGTAGGCACTTGCATGGTGTTCGTGTTGGTGTTGCTGATCATGCTGGAGTCGAAATTGAGCAGCCTGAGCGAAATGACGCGAGCCGGATCGTGAAGATCAGATTGTGAAAACAAGTCTGGCGCTCCTCATCCTGAGCTGCTTTGTTCTGCTCGCCGGCGATACAGAACCGCGCTGGATGGTGCTGAATCGTGCTGCGGGCCAGGCCGGCAAAGCGAAGGATTACCCGAAGCTGCGGGAGGCATTGCTCGCGTTGAAACCATTGCTGCCGGGAAATCCGAGCGTCATCTACAAGCTCGCGGTGGCGGAAGCGGCGCTGGGAGAGACGCCGGCTGCCCTAGCCGAACTGCGGAACCTCGCCGGCATGAGACTGGTTTATGATTTCACGGCGGAACCGGCCTTCTCGCCGCTTCGTGCATCGAGCGAATTCGCCGCTATAGTCAAGCAAGTTGACGATAACAAGAAACCGGTCAGCCACTCCCTTCCGGCCTTCGCTCTGGCGGAGCGCGATCTGATTCCCGAAGACATCGCTTACGACCCTAAGACGCACCGCTTCTTTGTGAGCAGCGCACGGCAGTCGAAGATCGTCACCAGCGACGGCGGTGCAAGTCAAACGGACTTCGCAAAGTCCCCCTGGCCGGTTCTCGCGCTGCGAATCGACTCCGGACGCCGGATCCTTTGGGCCGCGACCGGCTGGGTCCCGCACTGCGAGCGCTGCCAGGATGCCGACAAAGACCGGACCGCGCTGCTGGCGTTCGATTTGGATTCGGGCGCGCTCAAGCAAAGGATCGATTCGCCCGTCCCGGGTCTGCTGGGTGACATGACCATCAGCCAGGCGGGTGAGATTTATGTATCGGAAGGAACCAACGGAGCCGTGCTCCATCTGCCGCTGGGAGCGAAGAAGCTCGATCGGCTGGATGCCGCGGGCGAGTTCCCTTCTCCACAAACGCCGGCTCTTTCAAAGGACGAAAAGACGCTCTACGTGCCGGATTATGTGCGCGGCATCGCGGCCATCACGCTCTCGACCGGCGCGGTGACGTGGCTAAAGCCGGCGGATGATGTCGCGCTGAACGGCATCGACGGGCTTTACGTTTATCGCGATTCGTTCCTCGCGGTGCAGAATGGAACCACGCCGGCTCGTATAGTGCGGTTTTCTTTGGACCTTCGCAAACAGGAGGTGCTGGAAGCCAACACGCCGAATCTGGGCGAGCCAACGCACGGGACGGTGGTCGGCAACACGTTTTACTTCATCGCCAACAGCGGCTGGGATGAATACGACGATCGGGGAAAGAAGAAGGCGGGGAGCGCTCCGGTGGAATCCAGCGTGCGAAAGATCGTACTCGAATGACCTATCGTGAAATTCGGCCGGAGGGACCGGCACGCGAATTTGTCGATCGATACTGGGTGCTGGAGAGCGACGCCTCCGAGGCCGGCAGCGTGCAGCGCGTGGTGCCCGACGGCACTGCGCAGCTCATCCTCAACTTTGCCCAGCCTTTTGAAAACTACCAGGACGGCGAATGGCGTCTCCACCGCGTTGTTTTCTGGCCGGACAAATTACCGGACCGCTGCTGTTGCGGCCGATTGGGCAGGTCAAGATGTTGGGCGTCCGCTTTCAGCGGTCCGGAGAATCTGAAAATCGAGGAAGTTGCCTTGCGAGAACCCGGCGCGGGCGAAGTGAAGCTGCGCGTCCAAGCGGTCGGGTTGAATCGAGCCGAGCCCGGGTTTATGCACGGGCAATACTTCGAAACGCCTCAGCTGCCTTCACGAATTGGTTATGAAGCTTCGGGCATCGTCGAAGCGGTCGGACCCGGCGTTGACGCGAGCTGGGTGGGCAAGCCGGTGGCAACCGTTCCCGGCTTTTCCATGAACAAGAACGGCGTGCTGGGCGAAGAAGCGGTGGTGCCCGCGGACTCGCTCGGCGAATATCCCCCGAAGCTCTCGCCCGTGGAGGCCGCGGCCATTTGGATGCAATATCTGACGGCCTACGGCGCTCTGATCACGTACGGCGCATTGAAACCCGGCAATACGGGGGACTCTCGATGCAGCCGACGCCGTTCCCGCTCAGGGCCCTGGTCGCCAAAGAGCTCAGTATGCGAGCCTACTCGCTGATGGAACTGCGCCGGGAGCCCGAGCTCCTCAAGACCGCCAAGCAATATGTTTTCGATCGACTCTCGGACGGTCGTTTTCACCCGAAAATCGCCAAGACATTTTCGCTCGCGCAGTCGGTGGAAGCCGTTCCAATATCTAGAATCCAACCCGCAGGTCGGGAAAATAGTAATTACGGTCTGATTTGGCTGAACTTCCGAGCTCCCGGCTTCGTCTGGTACTTTTAGTCAGGAACCAATGCTGAAGTCTATACGCCACGCCTTTCGTCTGTTGATAAAGAGTCCCGGATTCACGCTGGTGGGCGTCTGTTCGCTCGCGATCGGGATCGGCGCCACATCGGCCATGTTCAGCTTTGCGGACGCGCTTATTTTGCGGCCGCTGCCGGTCCTGGAGCCCACCCGAATCGCCGCGGTCACCACTGCCAGCACCCAGACGTTCTCTAATACCGCGCTCTCGTACCCGGATTATCGCGATTATCGCGATGGCAACCGCAGTTTCGACGGGCTGTTAGCGGCTAGTATCGCGTCATTCGGCTTCAAGCCCGACGCGGCGGCGCTCCCGAAAGTCACCTACGGGATGTACGTCTCCGGCAACTTCTTTCGCGTGCTGGGCGTGCAGCCGGCTCTGGGACGGGGATTCCTAGAGTCTGAAGACCAGGCCGCCGGGCGCGACGGCGTGGTTGTGCTGGGCCACGATTATTGGAAACAACAGTTCAACGCCAACCCAGCCGTGATCGGCTCTACCATTTGGATCAACAGCATCCCTTGCACCATTATCGGCGTTGCGCCGGAACAGTTCACCGGCATCGACCAATTCGTCAAGCCATCGATGTTCATTCCGCTGGCCATGTCTGGGAGGCTCGGCGGCGAAAACGATTTGGAGCGCCGCGATCTGCATTGGCTCACGGTGAAGGGCCGTCTGAAGCCGGGCGTCGGCATCGCCCAGGCCAGCGCGGATCTGACGGGCATCGGGAACCGGCTGGAGCAATTGTATCCGCAAACCAATCGCAACCGGCACGTGGATGTCGAGACGGAGTTCCAACTGCGCGTAAGGCAATCGCCACCGAACGCCGCGCTGGTCGCGATGCTGCTGATGCTGGCGCTGTGCGTATTGCTGGTAGCCTGCGCGAACGTCACCGGGCTGCTGCTGAGCCGGGCCCGGGCGCGTTCTCGTGAGATGGCCGTGCGGCTGGCCATCGGTGCAGGCCGTGGAGCGCTTATCCGCCAACTACTGCTCGAAAACCTTCTGCTTGCGATCGCGGGCGGGTTGGCTGGTATCGCGGTGGCCTACGGAGGCACCAGCTTCTTTAACAGCATCCCGATCCCCGTCGATGTGCCGCTGGCATACCACGTTTCGGTGGACCAGCGGATGTTGCTCTTCACGGTTGCCGCGTCGCTGGTCAGCACGTTCCTGTTTGGCCTGACGCCCGCGCTCCAAACCACGCGTCTGGATCTTGTTTCCGCGCTCAAGGCGGCCGATGCGGATAGCGGCGGGCGGCGACGGCTGTGGGGCCGTAACTTTATCGTAGCCGGGCAGGTGGCTCTGTCCCTGGTCCTGTTGATTGTTTCCGCGGTGCTGCTGCAAGGCTTCCGCGACGAGTTGCTGCAAGGGCCGGGCTTCCGCATCGATCATCTCTGGCTCACCAGTTTCGACACCAGCCCGCTGCACTATACCGAGGATCAAACCCGCAGGTTTTACAAAGATGTTTTGGACAAGACCCGCCTGGCGCCCGGAGTCCGCTCGGCGGCTTTGATGTCGAGCGTTCCGCTGCTGGGCGGGGGGGCCATCGGCGTGGTGCCGGAAGGCTACACGCTGCCGCACGGCCAAGAATCCATATCGATTGCGAACGGCTACGTCAGCGCCGGGTATTTTGCGACCGTGGGCACGCCCATCCTGCGAGGACGCGGGTTCCTGGATTCCGACCGCGCGGATACGCCGCTGGTGGCGGTGGTGAACGAAAAATTCGCCAATGGCTATTGGCCCAAGCAGGACGCGCTCGGAAAGCGCTTTCATCTTCGCTCAGCCACCGGGCCGCTGGTTGAGATCGTCGGCATCGCCAAAATGGCGAAGTACTTCTGGATCGCCGAGCCTCCGCTCGATTACATTTATCTGCCCTATACGCAGGAGAAGAACCCCGTGCTCACGATTGTGGCCGAGACGAACGCGCCGGATGCGTCCGCGCTTGCGCCGGTGCTGCGCGATGTGGTGCGCCGGATCGATCCCGACATGCCGGTCTACAATACCCGCACTATGCAGGATTTTTACACGCAGCGCGCCATCAAGACTCCCGCCATCATCGCCCAGAGCGTCGCCGGACTCGGGTCCATGGGTCTGTTGCTGTCGATGGTGGGCCTGTACGGGTTGATCACGTATTCGGTAAGCCAGCGGCGGCGCGAGATCGGCATTCGCATGGCGATCGGAGCGGACCGTCAAAAGGTGATTCGAATGATTTTGCGGCAGGGTTTCGTGCTCGGCTCGATTGGCGTGGGCGTGGGACTGATCGTCAGCTTCTTCGCCTGCCGGGCGGTCATGACGGTGGCTTGGGTGGCTTCGTTCGATCACCTGAATTATGCGCTGTTTCCTGCCATCGCGATACCGCTGCTCGCGATCACGCTGCTGGCAACATTCGTGCCCGCGAGGCGGGCTTCGCTGGTGGATCCAATGCGCGCGCTGCGAGACGAATAGACGTCGGACATCAAGATCAACTCTCCGGTTTTGATGCATGCTTTTTCTGCAAGGGTGGACGGCAGCACTCCTTGCGGCAATGGTCGGCAATCTGAGCCCTCGGACGACATGTCTGTTTACAAGCGCTCAGTGGCGGCCGCATTGCCGAGTAGCAGCTTTAAGTCCGCTGCCGCTCGATGGCGGCCAAGCATTCAGATTGCGTTTGCAACGAGAATAACTCTTCCAAAGGAAGTGCGTCAGAGGGCATGGCGGTGGGTATAATCAGGGCCTCGGGACAAAAACCGCATGCCCGCGCCAAATGGCGGTTGCCCCCTTCAAAACGGGCCGCCATTGCGTTCCGGGTTTGATGCGACAGATGAGAAGAGCGGACTTTCAGTAATCCCGCCAAAATCTCAGGCGATTCCACACCCACGCCCAGCCGACGTTGGAGAAATAACGCAAGCATTTCTGGCAGGCTTTGTCTTACGTTAACGCGTTGTGTAAAAAGCTTTTGTGGAACGTCGGCCACCAACCTAGTAAAAGTAAGAAAATCCGCTATGACTCCGCCACTCTCGGGTCGGACATAGGGTCGCGTCACTATTTTTGCTGGCAGGCCAGATAAGCTAGTGTGCAGAACTTGGTAATCAAAGCAGAAACTCCAATCCTCATACCAAACCTTCCCATCTTGCAGCACCATTTCGCAAAAGCGTGATGCCTCGGCCGCCATGCCATGAACGAGCATTTCAAAGAACAAAGACTCCAGATATGAGGCTTGTTCGCGCACGTAAAACACAAGCGTGAACGTGTGTTTTGAGAGCAGCGGATGATGTAAGAGCGGATGCAAACGGATGGGCGAACTGAGCACGGTCTCAAAATCCTCGCTTGAGAGAATTGCATCGCCTGGAAATGCGGATACTTCGGCTGCGACATCGTCTAGCGTGCCAGCCGCGGCCCGAAAGCGGCGATCGCCACCAAGCTGCCAGGCCACGTTATGATGAGCGTCTGGCGAGCCGGCCGGGCGCCCGCAAGATGGATAAAGCACGTTTTGTTCCAGTAACTGGCCGGTGGCGACACCCAGAAATTGTTGCAGCGCCGTGGTCCCTGTTTTGTGCAATCCGGCATGAATCAGGATTCGCCGCTGACGTGGCAAGGCTGCCGGCCAATATCCCAACGCCGCCTCAGTTCCTTGACCACGTGTGCCGGTCGGGTCTATCGACACTAGCGCAGTGCCCGATGTTGTGATATCTGGCATGAAGGTCAATTCTGAAGATATCAGCGTTCGCGATCCCATGTGCTGTATCGTTTTAATTAAAAGGTGAAGGTCCTTCTCTTCGGAGCTACCGGCATGGTGGGACAGGGCGTCCTGCGTGAATGCCTGCTCGATCGCGGTGTCGACAGTGTGGTGTCCATCGGACGCGGTACCGCTGCCCAGCAGCATCCCAAGCTGCGCGAGCTGCTGCATAACGACTTCCTCGATTTCTCGGCCATCCAAGACCAACTCTCCGGTTTCGACGCCTGCTTCTTCTGCCTGGGCGTCTCTTCGGCCGGCATGTCCGAGGAGCAATACACGCGCGTGACTTACGGTTTCACCATCGCGGCGGCGCGAGTGCTCGCCAAGCTCAATCCGAACATGACCTTCATCTATGTCTCCGGCATGGGAACCGATAGCTCGGAGCGTGGACGCAGCATGTGGGCCCGCGTCAAGGGCAGGACCGAGAACGAACTGCTGCGCCTGCCGTTCCGGGCCGCTTACATGTTCCGTCCCGGCGCCATCGTGGCGCTGCACGGCGTTCAGTCCAGGACAAAACTCTACCGCGTCTTCTATTTTGTGCTCGGGCCGCTGCCGCCGCTGTTGTACAAGTTTTTCCCAAAATATGTGACAACCACCGAGCAGATCGGCCGCGCCATGCTCAAGGTCGCCAGGCAGGGGTGGCCGAAGCCGGTGCTTGAAACCATCGACATCAACCAGGCTTGAATTGTTCGCCCACACGCCCGAAATGACAGTTGTCGTGATAGGATCGAAACGATCAAGAAAGGTCATTCTTATGTTGAAGCCGCGTTCGCACACCGCCATCTTTCTCTCACTCGCCGCCACACTCGGCGCGCACTACTTGTCTGCCCAGCAAAAGGTCGCGATGGATCCCACGTTCCACATTCCCGTGGCGCCCACCGGACTCGCCGCTCGTCCGCTGCCCGATCATCCGGTGGAGTTCGATACCGCCGAAGGACAGAAGATCCGCGTGGTTGTGGTCACGAAAGCCCTCGAGTATCCGTGGGCGCTGGCGTTCCTTCCGGACGGCAGCATGCTTGTGACCGAGCGCACGGGACGTCTCAGGATCATTCGAGATCCAGGGCACAGTGGCGCGCTCGATCCCAAGCCCGTCGCCGGCGGACCGGCCTCTTATTGGGCCGGCGAATCGGGCGGCCCAGGCGCGGTGCACGGCTACATGGACATCGCGCTCCATCCGCGATTTGCCGAGAATCACTTCGTCTATATCACTTACACCAAGCCGCTGGATGGGGAAAAACGAACCACCGCGATCGCCCGCGGCCGCTGGGATGGCGGCGCGCTCGCCGATGTGAAGGACATCTTCGTTTTGCCGGAAGCCAGCACGTCGCGCATCGCCTTCGGCAGCGACGGCATGCTCTACATGAGCACCACCGGCCGGGATCCGCAGGATCCTAATACGCTGGGAGGCAAGGTGCTGCGGCTGCGCGACGACGGCACCGTTCCGCCCGACAACCCGTTCGTGGGGAGAGCCGGGCACAGGCCGGAGGTCTACACGCTAGGGCATCGCAGCGCGCTGGGTTTGGCGGTGCATCCTGGAACAGGCGAGATGTGGGAGAACGAGAACGGCCCGAACGGCGGCGACGAGATCAATATCCTGAAGCCGGGTCTTAACTATGGCTGGCCATTGGTGAGCTACGGACGCACCTACCAGGGCCCCTGGCAAGTTTCGCCTCCCGGCCATACCGGCTTTGAGCCGCCCATCGTGTACTGGATGCCGGCGATCGCGGTCTCCGGCATGGCATTCTACACCGCCGACAGATTTCCGAAGTGGAAGGGTGACGTCTTCGTGGGCTCGCTCCGCGAGGGCGAGATCCCAGGCACCGGCCACCTCGAGCGCATCCTGTTCAACGAGAAGATGGAGGAACTGCGCCGCGAGGCCCTGCTCCGCGAACTCCGCCAGCGAATCCGTGAAGTTCGGCAGGGCCCCGACGGTCTGTTGTACTTGCTTACCGATGCGAAAGAAGGCGCCGTACTGCGCATCGAGCCGGCGCCCTAGAGTCGGCCCTTATTGCCCAGCCGCGGGCGTGGCCGGAACCTTGCTCAACAAGGATTCCACCGCCGCCAGCCGATCCTGCAACTGCCGAATCGTTTCGTCCTGTTGCTGCGCAACCTCGGTTTGTTTCTCAATTTCGCCGTTCAGCTTTTGAACTTCGGCGTGTTGCTTCTGCACTTCGTTCAGCAGCATGGGCGTGAGCGGCTGATAGTTGAGCGCCGCTGGCTGTCCGTCTTTGTCGTATCGCACCATTTCGGGATAGAGCTTGGCCACTTCTTCCGCGATCAGGCCGAACTGCAACGCATGCGAGCCGTCGTCGTACTGCGGCTTATAAAGGAAGGTGACCGGGCGCAATTGGAGCAGCTTGTCGGTGCTGTCGCCCATGTCGGCGACCTGTTCTTTAAACCGAATCGAGGATAGAACGAGTGTTTCCAAGGCGGAGCAAATTCCAAGGGAGCCGTTCGAGAGGATGCCGTTCGAGTCGACGCAGACGGGCGCGGGCATGTTGGCAGACGGGGTTGCTCCGTAAATGCCCGCGATGGAAGTTCCGCCCGCCTGCGCGCTTCCGATTTGGATGGTGGCAGTCGTCTCGGCGGCCTCCGTTCCGATCGAGATGCTTCCGGATAAGTCGCTGCCGGTGCCTAAGCTGCCTATGTAGATGCTGTCGTTGTTGCCAGCAGGCGCCGCGCTCCCCGCTTGATACCCGAAGGCGACGTTGTTGTTCCCGGTGGTGTTCAGCTCCAGCGTTTCGTTACCGAAGGCCGCGTTGTTGGAGCCCATCGTGTTGGCGGTAAGGGATCCACTCCCGGTGGCCGTGTTGGAGCCTCCCGAGGTGTTGGCATAGAGCGAGGTGTAGCCAAAGGCCGTGTTGCTGCTCCCATTGTTGTAATACAGCGCTTGAAAGCCGATGGCTGTGTTGTCGCCCCCGGTGGTGTTCATTGAGAGCGCGTCGAAACCGTTAGCCGTGTTGGCGACCCCGGTGGTGTTGCTCTGCAGCGAGTCGGAACCAGTGGCCGTATTGCCGGTCCCGCCGCCGCCCCCGTTGACATTCGCCAGCGATCCGGCTCCAATGGCCGTATTTCCGTATAGATCGGTGGGCGCGGTGTAGAAACCGTTCATGTCGATGATCAAATCCGTGACCGCGGGACCGGAGTTATACACGGTCACCCCACCGGCATCGGGGTTGGGCGATCCGCCCACCATGGGCGCTCCGGCCGGAACAATAGCTGCGTTGGCGACGACTTCACCCTCCACATCGTTCAACGTCGAGACGATAGGTTGTGTCGCGCCGGCCGGCCAGACTGTGATATAGTCGACCGCGCCTCCCCCATGAGGGACCACTGTGACATTGAACGAGTAGGCCTCGGCGATGGGAGGAATCGTGCCGCAGGGAGCCGGAGTGCTGGTGCTCGCTTGCGCCATGGACTGCACGAGGTACGTTTGAGTCGCCCCGGATGCTAGGGCCGGTCCATTAAAAGGCGTCACTCCGGTAAATGGGTGCGGGGCGCCCAAGCCGCGCGTATCCACGACGCGGCAAGGCGTGATGGCCACGAAAGTAAGAGCGTCCGGAGACACTTGAGTGGCGGAAAACGAGATCTGAGGCGCCGCGGCGCCATGAGGCAAGGCTCGCGCGGCGGCTGCCTGTGTTTCAGTTTGGTTAGGGTGCCAGTACAGCGGCGTCGCCCAGTTTTTCAAAGGAACTGTAGTGTCGTGTACCCGCTGCGCAGAAAGTATCAGGGGCAAAAAAAACAGAATTGAAACAGCACGGCCCGAATATTTGGAATAGGTCACCTGAAAATTCTCCTTACTGCTTTAGATCCCAACCTTAGGATTTAGTATACAGGACATGTTTATTTTTCTGAACAGCTCCAACGTGCCCCGCGCATGCGTCCATCAGTGCTATCTTTCAGGGAGCCGCCCGCGAGCATGTCACGCAACTCATGGCTAAAAAAAAGCCGGCGCCAAAACCCGAGAAGGCTCACCCGAGAAGCGTAAGCCCACCGAGTAAATCGCAATCCAGGGCCGCCGTTCCGCCGGCTTCCGCTGCTTCTTTCCCCATTGTCGGCGTGGGCGCCTCGGCGGGCGGGCTGGAAGCTTTATCTGCATTTCTGAAGGCATTGCCGGCGCGCACCGGGATGGCCGTCGTCGTCATCCAGCACCTGGCCCCGCAGCACGAAAGCGCCCTGACCCAGATCCTGTCCAAAGTCACCAGCATGCCGGTGGTTGAGGTATCCAACGGCATGCCGGTAGAGCGGAACCACGTCTACGTGATCCCCCCGGACAAGATCATGACCCTCCGGGATGGCGTTCTGATGTTGATCCCACGGGAGCGCGCTTCGGTTCCTCACCATCCCATCGATGAGTTCTATGCGGCGCTGGCGCGCGAGGAGAGGACCGCCGGCATCGGAGTGATTCTCTCCGGGAGCGGATCGGACGGCACGCTCGGGCTGAAGGCCATCAAGGCTGAGGGCGGCGTCACCTTCGCGCAGGATCCTAAAACGGCCGCCTGGCCGGACATGCCGATCAGCGCGATCTCGGCGGGCGCGGTAGATTTTGTCCTCCCTCCCGCCGGCATCGCCGCTGAATTGGTGCGCATCGGACGCCATCCTTACCTGTTGGCGCACGGGGAAGGACCCGAAGGCGATGGTCTGGAAAAAATCTTCGTCCTGCTGCGGTCCGCAACTGGCGTGGATTTCCGGCTGTATAAGCAGCCCACCGTCAGCCGCCGCGTGGCGCGCCGGATGGCTTTGCGGAAGATGGCGACGCTGGACGACTATGTGCAGTACCTGAAGCAGAATGGCGCCGAGATCAAGGCGCTGTCGGACGACATCTTCATCCACGTCACGGGCTTCTTTCGCGATCCGGAATCCTTTCAAGCTTTGCGAAGACACGTATTCCCGAAGCTGAATATGAACCGGCGGGCCGACCCGATTCGCGTCTGGGTCCCGGGATGCTCCACCGGCGAGGAGGTCTACTCCATCGTGATGCTGCTCCTCGAGTCCATCGGCGCGAATTCCAACCAAACCGCGCACGCAAACCAAACCAGGATCCAAATGTTTGGAACCGACATCAGCGAAACGGCCGTTGGGCGCGCCCGCGCCGGCATCTATTCCGAGGCCGCCCTGCGCGGCGTGTCGCCCGCGCGTCTGCGACGCTTCTTTCTCAAGGTTCAGCATGGCTATCAAATCAATAAGGACGTGCGCGGCCTGTGCGTTTTTGCGCGGCACGACCTGGCGAACGATCCGCCCTTTTCCAAGCTCGATCTGATCAGTTGCCGGAATGTGCTGATCTACGCCGGACCGGGCTTGCAGAACCGGATTCTGTCGGCTTTCCAGTATGCCCTCAAGCCCGGCGGATTTTTGTTCCTGGGGAAATCGGAGGCCATTAGCGCCCACTCCGGCATGTTCGCCCCGGATGACCGCAAACACAAAATCTTCTCGCGCAAGCCCAGCGGCACCCTGGCTCCTCGTTTCGACTGGCGGATGGACGACCCAAAAGTGCCCGGCTTGGCCGCACCCAGGATCGCGCTGCCCGCCCTCGCCGACTTCCAGAAGCAAGCCGAGCAAGTTCTGCTCCAGCGCTACACACCGCCGGCCCTGGTGATCGACGCCGATCTCCACATCCTGCATATTCAGGGAAATATCGGGCCCTATCTGGTTCTTCCTACCGGTCCGCCTACCGTTCACCTCCTGAAGATGCTCCACCCGGAGTTCGTAATGGACCTGCGCAGAGCAGTCTCCAAGGCCCAGAAAGAAGGAACGGCCGCAGCCACCCGGCTGATCCAGTTCGAACACGGAGGGCGCCGTGGCGCCGTGCGCTTGGAAGTATCGCCGCTGGAGAAGGGCAAAGGTGGGAAGCAGGACATGCTGGTCGCCTTCAATGCCACGCCGACCGCCGAGCCTCCCAGCCCGAAAACTCAATCGAAGGGTCACACCAAAAGAGATTCCACGCTGGAACGGGAATTGGCGGCCACGCGAGAATACTTGAGTTCCCTGATTGCCGATCACGAAACGGCCCAGGAGGAGATGAAGGCGGCTAACGAAGAAATTCTCTCCAGCAGCGAGGAACTGCAAAGCACCAATGAAGAGCTCGAAACGGCCAAGGAAGAGCTGCAGTCCTCCAACGAAGAACTTCTGACGCTCAACGAGGAGCTGCTGCATCGCAATCTCGATCTAAGCGTCCTCACCAACGACCTGAACAACGTACTGGTGGGCGTGGAAATCCCAGTGGTGGTTCTGGACGGCAGCCTGCACATCCGCAGGTTTACTCCCACCGCGGGAAGGCTCCTGAATATTGTCGAAACCGATGTGGGACGCCCGTTCAGCGAGGTAGCGTCGGCGCTCGAGGTTTCCGATTGGGACGCGCTGTTTGCCGAAGTCACCAGCCAGGTTCATCCGCTGGAGCGTGACGTCAAGGATAAGAGCGGCCGCTGGCTGTCTTTGCGCATCCGCCCCTACCGGACCAGCGATAACAAGATCGACGGCGTGATCGTGATCCTGCTCGACACCGACATCATCCAACGCGAGTTGGAGGAGTCTCGCGATTACGCCCGCATGCTGCTGGAGTCCGCCGAGCAAGCCATTGTCGCCGCCAACGCGGCTGGAAAGATCGTGCTAGTCAACGGAGCCACGGAAAAAATGTTCGGCTACCCCCGCGCCGATCTTCTCGGGAAACCGCTCGACCTCATTCTTCCAACGCAGTTCGAAGGCCGCCGCCGCGACGGATCCAGGTTTCCGCTCGAAGTCAGCCTCAGCACCATCGACCAAGCCGGGGTACAGCTCACGGTGGAATTCCTAACCGACATCACCGAGCGCCAGCGGCTGGAGACCTTGTCGGAAACTTACCGTGCCGAGATTCGCGCGCTCGCGGCCCAGCTGATGACCGCCCAAGAGGAGGAGCGGCGCCGCGTTTCACGGGAATTGCACGATAGTCTCTGCCAGAAGCTGGCGTCGCTCGCTCTCGAAGTCGAGAATCTCGCGGTCGCGCTTCCCCCTCCCGCCACCACTCGGGCCCGCCTTCAGGCCTTGGGCGCGCGCGCCATGGAAGTGTCGGAGGAGGCACGCCATATCGCCTACGAATTGCATCCCTCGGTTCTCGACGATTTGGGACTGGTGGTTTCCTTGCAGGCCCTGTGCGATGATTTCGCGAAGGCCGAGAAGATGCGCGTCGATTTCAAATCCGGCAAGCTGCCGGACTTAGTCCCGCAAAAGATAGCGTCCGGCTTGTACCGCATCGCGCAGGAGAGTCTGCGGAACGTCGCGAAACACGCCAAGGCGAAGCACCTTTCCGTCGCACTCGCGGTGCAGGATCACGGCCTGGTGTTGTCGCTGGAGGACGATGGCATTGGATTCGCACCCCCAGCCGTCAAGGGCAAGGGGGGGCTCGGCTTGGTCAGCATCGGGGAGCGCGCGCGAATTGTCGGCGGCACATTATCGATTGAGTCCAAGCCGGGCGATGGCACCCGTATTTCCGTGAGGGTTCCCTTCGAGTAGAGCCGCCTATGAAACAGCCGCGAGTTCTTCTAGCCGATGACCACGCCCTGATGCTCGACGGCTTTTCGAACCTGCTCCAGCCCAAATACGCCGTGGTGGGGACCGTGGAAGATGGACGAGCGCTGGTCGAGGCCGCTGTTCGTCTCAGCCCGGACCTCATCATCCTGGACATCACCATGCCGTTATTGAATGGAATCGACGCGGCCCGCGAGATCCGAAAACGTCTCCCGCAGGTGAAGATATTGTTCGTAACCATGCATACCAGCCCCACTTACCTGCAGGCCGCGCTGGAAGCCGGAGCCAATGGATACGCCGTAAAGTCTTCCGGCCGGAGCGAAATTCTCGCGGCCGTTGAAAAGGTTCTCGAAGGGAACCGCTATATTACGCCAGGCATCGGTGGCGACGGGTTGGATCGGAGCGCAGATCCCGCGCAAGCTGCCGCTTCTCTGCGGCTAACCCCGCGTGAACGGCAGATCCTGCAGTTGACCGCCGAAGGCAAAAGCCGCAAGGAAGTGGCGCACGCCCTCGGCATTTCCGAGAAGACCGTGGCCTTCCACAAAGATAATCTGAAACGTAAGTTGGGTTTGCGGAGCACCGCGCAACTCACGAGGTACGCCCTCGACGAAGGTCTCATCTGAGTCGCGAGTTTCCTGGTCCTTTGTCCAGCTAGCCCAGAGTGAGAATCGGAGCTAACGTCGTAAGCAAGGGCTAAGAGGAATGGCTTAGAAAATTGGCCCTGGGAGCGCGACAAGTTAAGACCTTCCGTCGGCGCGGTGGTCTGAGCTAGCGGTTGTCCGCCCCCATTGCCACCGGCTAGTATATCTCAAAACTTATGGCTGTTAGCGCGGTGGATTCCAGATCGACAAACCAAAGTCGTTATGGTTGCCTGCGCGCCGAGTTCGACGCTGCCTACAAGCGAATGATGGACTCATCCCGGGAATTCAACGCGATTCTCATGACCGTTCCGGCTGGGCTGTCTCCCGAAGCGCAGCAGGCGCGCAAAGACAGCGCCGCCCGGCAATATGAGGATGCGCACGAACGATTCATGGCTGCCGTCGCGAAGCTGAACCAGTTCATGATCAGCCAGATTATCTCGTCGCGCGCCGCGCTTCAGCCACTTTCCACCGCTGACCGCACAGCACCAGCGATTCAAGCACTCACGTAAACGGACTCTCATCCGCGCTGGGACCATAGATCGAAGGCACGGGGACATCCAGCAGTCGCAGGTAAACCGACAATTGCCCGCGATGGTGATACCAGTGATTCAGCAGGATCGACCGGAGCATCGTGGCCCGAGGCATGTTCATCACTTCTTTGCCGTTCGCCATCGCGCGCCAGTTTCCGGCCGCAGCCGACTCGCTAACGCCGCCCAGGTATTGTTCCGCGGCTTTGACGCTGGCATCCAGAGCGGCAAGAATCTCGAGGGTGCTGTTCGGGGAGGGCGGGGTGAAATTCGCTGGGTTGACTTCGAACTCGTCCACCTGCGCTATTTTGGTTACGCCTCCTGGAATGGTCGCGATGTGCATCGCCAATTGTCCCAGCGACATCGATTTCGGATGCGGCTTCCAGGCTAGTTTATCGCCGGGCACCCGTTCCAGCACTCGTTTCGTGGTGGCCGCTTCCTGTTGAATTTCAGCGATCATTGGTTCAAGTATCGGTCCAACTATCTTGGGCTCAAGTATCGTGTTCACTTTGCCTCTCCTTCGCTTGCGGATATGCTCTTGGGCGGCGCGTAGGTCTTCGCCAGATCCACCAGTTCGCCGTTCACGTATTTGTCATGGTGGCGAACCCACGCCATTGTGAATTTCAAGCCGTCTTCGTCGCGGCCCTTGGGCGCCAGGTCCAGGAAGTTGTAGACGCCAACCAAAATATCCAGCCCGCGCGCGTAGGTGGAATAGGTGTGGAAGATGTCGCCCGCTGCATCCTTGTAGAAGACGCTCGCGCCCGGAGCTTCCTCGCTCGGAAACTCGGTCTCGGCGTAGTTGTAGTAAACGTTGCCCTTGGCCACCTCGTCCTTGGTGAAGGACACGTGAAAGTCGCGATTGAAGTCGCTCCCGTACGACGATACCCACGGGAAGCGCCAGCCCATGCGCTTTTTGAAGGCTTCGATCTGCGGCGATGGCGCACGTGAGACCGCTAGCAAGGTTACGTCGCGATGCGCCAGGTGGACCAGCATGCCGTCAAAATGGTCGCTCAGATAGGAGCAGCTCGGGCAACCCTCCTCCCATCCCGGACCAAACATGAAGTGATACACGATCAACTGGCTCTTGCCGCCAAACAGCTGGGCCAGCGTCTTCTTTCCACCCGACGCATCGAAGATGTAGTCCTTCTCCACTTTGACCCACGGCAGCTCTCGGCGCTCGGCGCTCAGCGCGTCCCGCCGGCGCGTGAAATCCTTCTCCTTGGCCAACAGCTCACGGCGCGCGGCCAGCCACTCGTCTCGCGAAACTACTTTGTGCTGCGTCATTTCTTGTTGCTCCGTCATTTCCCCTCCGCTCGCGTCTTCACGCGTTCGTGCATCGAGCCCCAACCCGTCGACACGTTTTTCCTGATTTCATCCGGAATCAGTCCCAGCGCGACGTGCTGGAACTTAATCAGCGTTCCTCCCTCCGATTCGCTCAGACGATACTGCAGATTCGAGACCACCGGATAGGACATGAATAGCGGACCGGTAAATTCGAGCAAAGCCGGCCGCTTGATGGCTTGCACGTGTGCCCAGAAATGGCCATCATTGCCACCCAGATCGCGGTACCACCTGCCTCCCGGCCACGGCTCGATCTTCATCGGCATGGGCTTGCCCATAGCCTCATTGTGGGGGCCGATCTCTTCCAGCAGCGCGGCGAATGTCGCGTCGAGCGATGCGTGGACGTGAATCTCCTGCGTGATGTTCAGTGTCAAGTTTTCGATGGATTGCGCCGTAGCGTTCATGCTTCCTCCTTGCCTTTCTTCTCAGCTCGTTCCTTAATTCGATTCAACTGATTTGCCCAGAAACGTTCAAACGTGCCGGTCCACTGATGCAGCGGCCGGATCGCCTCGGCATTCGTTCGATACAGTATCCGCCGCCCGTCGCGCCTCAGGTGCACCAAGCCGACGTCTTTGAGCACGCGCAGATGTTTTGAGACCGATGGTTGCTCCAGCCCCAGGCTCGCGACAATGTCCCCGACCGGCCGCTCCTTGAGCGCCAGGTAGCTCAATATCGCTCGCCGCCGAGGTTCGGCAACCGCATTGAAAGCGTCCGATGTGGTGGCCGCGCGGGGCATAGAAACATTATATTCCGATATGGGAATATGTCAAGGGGCCCCCGGCATTACCCCCGTCATGTTAGTTTGATGCATGCCACAAAAGCTCGTTTGCGGCACATTCGTCGCTTTGATTGCCGCCGCTATCGTAAGCAGCGCTCCGGCCCCCGAACCGGAACGGCTCCCTTCCGGAATTACGCCGCTCCATTACGATCTCGCCTTGATCCCCGACGCCGCTAATCTAAGCTTTCGCGGTCGAGTGCGGATCACAATCGAGGTCAAAGCGCCCACCCCCGCCGTCGTTTTGAACGCCGACGAACTCACGCTGGACAAAGCGACGCTCGATAGCAACCCCACCGCTGCCGCCATCGCGCTGGACGCCAAACTGCAGCGGGCGACGTTCACGTTCGCGCATCCGGTAGCTCCGGGACGTCACACGCTGACCATCGATTATCACGCCGTCATCGGATTCGCGCCGGCTGGTTTCTTCGCCATGGATTACGACAGCCCGGCCGGCAAGCGGCGCACCATCGTCACCAATTTTGAGCCGTCCTCGGAACGGCGGTTCATGCCGTCCTGGGATGAGCCCGCGCTCAAGGCGACTTTCAGCATCACGGTCGATGTGCCGGCGGATCGCATGGCGGTAGCCAACATGCCCATCGCCTCCACAGAGAACCTCCCGGACGGGCAGAGGCGGGTTCGCTTTGCCACTACGCCGAAGATGTCGACCTACCTGGTGTTTCTCGGCATCGGCGACTTCGAACGGATCGCGGCCAAAGTCGACGGCATCGATGTGGGAGTGGTCCTGAATCGCGGCGATGCGGAAAAGGGACGTTACGCGCTGGGAGAGGCCGTCCGGCTGCTCCATTATTACAACGAATATTTCGGAGTTCATTATCCTCTTCCCAAGCTGGACCTCGTCGCTGCACCCGGCTCGACCGGGAGTTCCATGGAGAACTGGGGTGCGATCCTGTATTCCCAGGACCACGTGTTATTCGATCCAAAATCATCCACGGAAGCCGAGCGCCAAAACGTGTTCAGCGTGGTCGCCCACGAAATGGCGCACCAGTGGTTCGGCGATCTCGTCACCATGGCCTGGTGGGACAACCTCTGGCTGAACGAAGCTTTCGCCAGTTGGATGCAGACCAAGGCCGACAGTGACCTTCATCCGGAGTGGAAGACACGCCTGCAGGCTCTCTCAGCGGCCGAGGCAGGCAAGCGTGCCGACGCCAAGCCGTCCACGCATCCTATTGTGCGGCCGGTGCTGACCGTAAGCGAAGCAGAGCAATCCTTCGACGACATTACCTACGACAAGGGTTCCGCTGTAATCGCCATGCTGGAAACATATGTGGGGCCAGCCGCTTTTCGCGATGGCGTCCGGCGCTATATGCACGCGCACGCTTACGGAAATACCGTCGATGCGGATCTGTGGCGCGAAGTGCAAACCGCCGCAGGCAAACCTGTTTTGGACGTGGAAGCGGATTTCACCAGGCAGGCAGGGCTTCCGCTGCTGAAGGTTGAAGCGGAGCCGGCCAAGGACGGCGAGATGAAATTGTCGGTCACCGAGGGGAGATTCGCCGAAGACCCGTTGACGCTGGCCTCGGCGCCGGTTCAGACCTGGCGCATCCCGATCGCGGTGAGTGCTTCGGAAGCGTTGACCACCCAGTTGCTCTCGGGCTCCGGTCCAACCACGCTGACGGTCCAGAGTAAAGGCCCGGTCATCGTCAATGCCGGCCAATCCAGCTTCGTTCGCACGCTCTACCCTCGCGCGATGATCGAGGCGCTGGGCGCTCAAATTGCCAGTGTGAAGCCTGTCGACCAGCTCGGTCTGTTGTACGATACGTGGGCCTTCGGGCAGTCGGGTTATGCGCCGGTTACCAGCTATCTCGATCTGGCGCGAACTATTCCGCTGGACGCCGATCCCTTGGTATGGCGTCAGATCGTCTCCACGCTGGTTGCCATGGACCGGCTTTATCAAGATCGTCCGGGCAAGGCTGCGTTTGAGGCGTACGCACGCGACAGGCTGCATCCTTTGGCCAACAGGCTGGGATGGGATGTTCAGGCCAATGAGGAACCAAATGCCGCTATCCTGCGGCAGGCCGTACTGGTAGCGCTCAGCCGGTTTGGGGATCAGCCGGTCATCGCCGAGGCGCGCCGCCGGTTCGATATGGGCCTGCGCAATCCGCAAGAGGTTTCGCCAGCCGTGCGGCGGACCGCACTTCTGATCGTTGCTCGCCACGCCGATGCTGAGACCCTCGATCGGCTCCTCGCGTCGCTCCGGAATAGCAAGGATCCGCTGGAGAAGCAAAATACCTTAGAAGCGCTGGCATTCACGGCTGACCCTTCAGGCACGCAACGAGTCCTGGAATTCGCCGTGGGACCGGATGCGCCCGCTGGCGCGGCAGTCCTTGTCTTGATGGCGGCTGGCAGTGAGCATTCAGATCTGACCTGGAATTTTGCGCTTCAACATGTCGACCAGCCAGGCTTTCCGATGGACCCTGTCACGCGGCAGCTGGTGTTGCCGCTAATCCTGCGCGGATCGGTCGATCCGAAACGCGCCGCCGACCTCCAGACGTACGCCAGCCAGCACTTTCCCGCCAATGCGCGTGAAAGTGTCGAGTCGGCCATCTCCAGCATAAAACTGAACGTGAAATTCAGAGCCGAGCGTATTCCGGAAATCGACGCATGGCTGGCGAAACAGCCCGCCCGCTGACGTCTCGCCTCAGCGCAGGCCGTCGGCGATCCACAGCTCCGAAGGAAGGTATTGCGCCGAATAACCCAAGCTCTGGCAATTCGCGCCCACCCTTAGGTCCCACACGCCAGCAAGTCCCGTCCTATAGGGCGCCAGTTCCTTCCAAAGCTTTTGCTCCCCATCTTCGACGTCTACTCGGAGGATCTTCACGGGAACATCTCCTGAGTGATATACCATCAGCGAGTTGCCCTGGCACCAGCGCAAGGGAACGAAACCATCGGCCAACTTGGGGACGGTCCGCGGCGCACCTTGATCCAGAGGGTACAGCACAATCTTCCCGTCCAGGCCGGCGACGGCTACGGAGCTCCCGTCGGGAGAGATGGTGACTGGATCGAAACTGCTGTAGCTCACATTCTCAGGCGTGATCGGTCGAGGAGGACCGCCATCGACGCTTTGCACGTAGTAGCGGATGCGATGGCCCGCCTCATTTCCCACGAATACAATCCGCTTGCCATCGGACGTCCAGGCAGCGCCCTGGTGATGGATTCCATCGTGGGTCAGCGCCCGTGCTTCCCCGGTTCCCGTGGGCAGCAACACCAACTGAGCGGGCGCGCGGGTGGATCCCAACACCATCGCCCACTTGCCGTCTGGAGAAATTTCCAGTGGAAACCCAGGGCCAAGCCGGACCGCCGCCGAGCCATCAGTCCCGCGAAGATAAACCGCCCAATCCTCACCGTTCCTTAGCGAATCGCCGCCTTCAGCAAACAATATCGACTTTCCATCGCGGGAAATATCGCTGAGCCCGGAATTGTCGTGCCAATATAGGTCGATCTCCTTCGAATCTACGGTCGGCAGATAGGGAAGCGCAGTAGAGGAGACCGCATGCGTCATCAGGATGCGTCCGTCAGGCGCGACATCATCCAGCGCAAAGTTCCCGGGCAGGTGCTCGATGAGGCGCTGGCGCCCCGATCGACTCACGGCGTACAACGAAACTGTCCCGCCATAGGCTGACGCGGTGAAAAGAATCTCGTCGCCGGAGGAAGACCATGCGAGTCCATTAATGATGCCCAGCCACAATTGGGTAAGCGTCTTCTTGTCACCCCTCAGGTCCACCGTGGCAACGGAGCCAGTGCCCCCACCGAGAATCCCGATAGGTTGCTCCAAGAAAGCGATCCGATCGCCCTTAGGAGAAATGCGCGGATTGCCAATGCCCCCAGAGGTCTGATACAAGACGTTGCCGATGGGAAACTCGAGTCGCTCAAATCCCGCTTTAGCCCGCACCACCGCGAGCTTTCCGTCGGAGGTCCAATCGGCGCCAGCAATGTCATCCGCCACTTCTCTCGGCGCTCCGCCTGAGATCGGGGCGCGGGCCAGGGTTCCGGATG
>Ga0302324_100008013_pt1 | contig 22360 bp, 21 predicted proteins | sample Palsa_T0_1_FD_201949 | JGI IMG/M metagenome (GOLD analysis project Ga0302324, IMG submission 201949) | Peat permafrost microbial communities from Stordalen Mire near Abisko, Sweden - Palsa_T0_1 | ecosystem: Environmental > Terrestrial > Soil > Palsa > Peat permafrost | place: Sweden: Abisko...
GCAGACCGACTACATCTATTTCGGCTGCTACGGCGACGGCTACAGCCAGACGTACGTCTATCAGTACGTCGACGACGTCGCCTGGGTCGGCACCGCCACGCCGACGCCGACGCCAACACCGACGCCGACGCCAACGCCGACGGCCACGCCGACCGCGAAGCCGACGGCGACGCCAACCGCAACCCCGACGGCTACGCCGACCGCGACCTCCACGGCTACGCCGACGCCGACGCCGACCGCGACTGCGAAGCCGAGCACAACGCCGACTGCCACGCCGACAGCAACCGCAACGGCAACAGCGACGGCGACGCCGACCGCGACGCCGACCGCCACCGCGACGCCGACGACCGGCTGCAACGGTGCGGCGGCCGACAACGGCCCGCTCAGCAACTCGGACGGGACGCTCGCGACGGGCGTGGCCAAGCCGTTCGACTATCCGGTGCAGCACGGCTGCAACGGTGCCGGCTATACGGCGGCGATCGTCATCGACGATCCGGTGAACACCAGTTACCTCGCCAGCTACCTCTCGGCGGCTGGGGTCACCCAAACCGGAACCGTGACCAACGAAGCCGTCGACGGCGGCGGGAGTGGTGACGACCCGGAGACCGACCTCGACGTCCAGACGATCGCGGGGCTGGCGCCGGGCGCCAACATCATCGTCTACGACAACGGGACGCTCTCCGATCAAGCCATCGAGGACGCCTACAACCTGGTGCTCACCGATGGGAAGGCGAGCGCGGTGAACTCGTCGTTCGGCGGCTGCGAATCGAGCGACACGTCGTTCGAGTCGGCCACGAACTCGATTGCCGAACAGGGAGCCGCCGAAGGCGTTACCTTCAGCGCCTCGGCCGGCGACTCGGGCAGCAACGAGTGCGGCAGCGACGACAACGCCAAGGGCGTCAGCGCGCCGGCCGGCGATCCGTACTTCACCTCGGTCGGCGGGATCAACTTCACCTACACCACTGCAGGTGTGCTGGAGACCGTCACGATGGGCAGTGAAGACGGCTACTCCGGCGGCGGCGGCGTCTCGACCGTGGTCGCGCTGCCGAGCTTCCAGAGCGGGGTCACCGGCGTGATCACCACAGGTCGCAACCAGCCCGACATCTCGCTGCCGTTCGACCCCGTCGCCGTCTACACGGGCGGCGCGTTCGGCGACTACCTCGGCACGTCGTGGTCGTCGCCGGCGTCGGTCGCGCTGTTCATCGAGACCGATGAACTGCACGCCACGAAGATCGGGTGGATGAATCCGACGCTGTACAGCCTGTTCAAGTCGACCGGCTACAGCGACTACTACACCCCGTGCACGTCCGGCACCAACGGAGCGTACTCGTGCAGCGCCACGGAGTACAATCAGGCCGCCGGGATCGGGGCACCGAAGGGCTGGGCGCTCGCCAACGCCTTGTAGCCTCTCGTCACGGCGTCGGCAAGCGGGGTCGTGCTACGGCACGGCCCCGCTTCGTTTACACCTCGACCGCCTCCGGGTCGTAGCTCTCGACGTCGTACCAGTTGGCACCGGTCTTGAGGGTCGCTTCGACCGGGACGCTCAGCTCGAGCGCGTGCTCCATCTCGTACTTGACGATCCGCGCGACCGCGTCGACGTCGGCCCGTGCGACCTCGAAGATCAGCTCGTCGTGGATCTGCAGCAGCATGATCGCGTCGAGGCCCTCGGCGCGCAGCCGGCGGTCCACCTTCACCATCGCGAGCTTCATGAGGTCGGCGGCCGAGCCTTGCAGCGGCGCGTTGGTCGCCTCGCGCTCGGCGGCGGCGCGCAGCGCGAAGTGCTTCGCGCGCAGGTCCGGCATGTAACGGCGGCGGCCCAGGATCGTCTCGACGTAGCCCCGCTCGCGCGCCTCGTCGAGCGAACGCTCGATGTACGCCCGCACGCTCGGGAAGCGCGCGAAGTAGGCCTGCGTGATCGTCCTGGCCTCGCCGCGCTCGATCTCCAGGCGCTGCGCGAGGCCGAAGTCCGACATCCCGTAGAGCAAGCCGAAGTTGACCGACTTGGCCATCCGCCGTTGGTTACCGTCGACCTCGGCGAACGGACCGACGTCGAAGATCTGGCGCGCGGTGAAGTCGTGGATGTCCTGACCCGCGTGGAACGCTTCGCGCATCGCCGGATCGCCGCTGAGGTGCGCCATCAGCCGCAGCTCGATCTGCGAGTAATCGGCGGCGAGCAGCACCCGTCCCGGCGGCGCGACGAAGGCCTTGCGGATCTGGCGGCCGAGCTCGCCGCGGACCGGGATGTTCTGCAAGTTCGGGTTGATCGAGCTGAGCCGGCCGGTCGCGGTCGCGGTCTGGCGGAAGACCGTGTGCAGCCGCCCGTGCGCGTCGACCAGCTCGGGGAAGACGTCGATGTAGGTGTTCTTGAGCTTGGAGACCTCGCGGTACTCTTGCAGCAGCTGCGCGATCGGGAAGCCGCGCAGCCGCTGCAGTTCGGCGTCGTCGGTCGACCAGCCGGTCTTGTTGCGCTTGCCGGCCGGCAGGTTGAGCTTGTCGAACAAGATGCGGCCGAGCTGCTGGGGACTGCCCAGGTTGAACTCCTCGCCGGCCAGCGCGTAGATCTCGCCGCGCAGCCGCTCGACGTCGGCGTCGACCTGCACGGCGAGCTCGCGCAGCGCGGCCTGATCGAGTGCGACCCCGGCGCGTTCCAGCGCGGCCAACACGCTCGCCAGCGGCAGCTCGACCTCGGCATACAACTCGAGTTGCCCGCGCCGCTCCAACTCTTCGCGCGTGCGCAGTGCCAGCAACCCGGCCGCGTCGGCCGCAGCCGCCGGCTCGTCGGGGAGCGTGCGATCGAGGAATGCGCTGGCGGCTTGGGCGACGTCGGTGAACGTGCGCGACGGGTCGAGTAGATGCGCGGCCAGCATCGGATCGTCACCCAGCGCGCGAATCGGCAGGCCGAGCGCACCCATCATCGCCTTGCCGTCGTAGGCGACGAGCTGTGGCACCCGCTCCCAGAGCCGGGCGAACGCCGCTCCCACCGCGCCGACCTCGAGCGTCGAGCGCAGGAACGCAAAGGCCTGATGGTCGGCGACCGAGACGGCGACCGCGTCGCCGCGCAGCGCGAGCGCGACCCGCTCGTGCCCGGCGGCCGCGTCGAGCAACCCGGCGATCCGGGTCGCGTCGGCCGGTTCGGTGACGGCCGTGTAGCTCTCGTAGATTCCGGTCAGCATCTCGTCGCTCGGCTGCGGTATCGGTTGCGCCGGCGGCTCGAGCTTGGCCAGCAGCGTCTTGAACTCGAGCTCGCGGTAGAGCGCGTAGAGGGCGTCGTTGGTCGGCTGGGTGAACCGCGCCGCATCCCAGTCGAGCGTCAACGGCAAGTCGCGCGCGATGCGCGAGACGTCACGACAGATGCGCGCCGTCTCGCCGTGTTCGCGGATCAGCGCCTCGAGCTTCGGCGTGCCGGCCAGCGCGGGATTCTCCAACAGCGCGTCGAGCGAGCCGGCGCTCTTGATCAGCTTGATCGCCGTCTTCTCGCCGATGCCGGGGATGCCGGGCAGGTTATCTGACGGATCGCCCTTGAGGCCTCGGTAGTCGGGGAGCTGTCGCGGTTCGAGCTCGAAGCGCGCGCGCACCGCGTCCTCGTCGTAGCGGCCCAGCTCGGTGATCCCACGGCGCGTCGTCAGCACGGTCGTGCGCGCGTCGACGACCTGCAGCAGGTCGAGATCGCCGGTGACGACCAGCACCTGCTGGCCCTGTTCCTCGGCTTGGCGCGCGAGCGTCGCGATGACGTCGTCGGCCTCCTCACCGTCCTGCTCGACGACCGGGATCCCGTACGTGGCGAGGATCTTGCGCACCAGCGCGAACTGCGAGCGCAGGTCGCCGGGCGTCTCTTGCCGCTGCGCCTTGTACTCCGGGTAGAGCTCCAGCCGCGCCACCGGCAGCCCCTTGTCGAACGCGGCGATCACGTGGGTCGGCTGCTCGTCGGCGATGATCTTGGTGACCATCATCGTGAAGCCGTAGGCCGCGCTGATCGGGACGCCGCGCGTCGTGACCAGCGCGGGCAGCGCGAAGAACGCCCGGTAGACCAAGCCGTAGGTATCGAGCAGCATCAGCCGCGCGCCGCCGGGCATCATCGGACCTCCAGCGCGAGCGTCGCCGCGCCGACGTCGCCGTCGTCGGCGACCTTCAACACCGAGACGACGTAGCGCCCGGGATCGGTCGGCACGGTCAGGTCGAAGCCCTCGGTGTCGGCGCGATCGATCCGCCACACCAACGCCCGCTCGGCCGCCGCGCCGAGCGCCGCCGCGGCCGGTGCGCCGTGTTCGGTCGCGGCCTGATCCAGCGCGGTCGAGCTGCGCGGCGCGACCGAGCCGTGCCAGGCCGGGTCGGCCGAGGTCGGATCCTGCGTCGTCGTCCCGGCGCCGGCCAGGATCTGCGGCGCATCCTCGAACGCTGCGCCGCCCGAGGCGCGCGCGTCGGCCAACCGAATCGCCAGCGTCGCACTCGACTGCTCGCCGCCGTCGTCGATCGTGACGTGCGCGACCGTCCCGGGGGCGTAGGCGCCGTGATCGGTGCTGAGCGTCGTCGACCGCGCGTGGCCCGGCCCGTCGATCGCGATCCGCTGCGTCGCGAACTCGAGCGCGCCGTCCCGCACGAAGGCGACGCCGACCGCGGCGTCGCCCACGGTCTCGGGGACCGCGAACGACGCGCTGGCCTTGCCGTTGGTGGCCGGCACCGTTTGCTCGCCCATCGCGCGAGCGCCTTCGAGGTCGATGAACGCGTCGCCCACCGCGCCGGCGAGCGCGGCTTCCACCACGATCCGATCGCCGGCGCGGTAGCGCGGCTTGTCGGTCGCGATCGTCGTCTCGACGCTGCTCTGCGCGCCGGCGTCGCCGAGCTGCGCCTGCGGCGCGACCGTCACCGCGGTGACGTCGAGCGCGGAGGCGCCGCCGCTGGTCGCGCTCGCGTAGGCCAAGTTCGTCCCCGGTTCGACGTCGCGGAAGATCGCGTGCCCGCTGCCGTCGGCGCCGAGCACGACTTGCTGCGTCTGCTCGGTCGGCCCGTGCGCGAGCTTCACCGTCACCGTGAGCCCGGCTTCCGGCCGGCCGTCGGCGGCGTCGAAGCCGCGCACGTCGAACGCTACCGGCTCGTCGAGCGCGACCTGCGCGCGTGCGGCGGTGACGGCGAGCGCGAAGGGCGCCGTCGGCGTGACGACCCGCATCGACGCGGTCGACGTCCCACTCGTCGCCACGATCCCGTAGGTCGAGGCGAGCCCGTCGGTCGGCCCGGGGATCGTCGCCGTGGCGATCCCGCCGGAACCGGTCGTGACCATCAGATCGGCGATCTGCGTCGTCGCCCATGCGCCCGCGTCGTCGGGCGTGCCGGGCGCGGCGACGTGCGGCGAGCGGATCACCTGCACGCGCACGTCGCGCCCGCCGATCGGCGTGCCGTCGGCGCGCTTGGCGGTGATCGCGATCGGGATCGGCGCAGCCGCCGGACACACGCCGCCGCAGGCGGTGGCGATCCCGAGCACCACGTCGGCGCCGACGCCGTCGACGTGGACCGCAGCCCCGCCGCTCGCGCCGCCGACGGTCGCCAACACCGCGGCGTCGCCCGCCGGCGCATCGGCCGGCACGGTCAGATCGACGTCGAACGCGCCGGCGGCGTCGAGGTGCGCCTGGCTGACGACCAACGTGCGGCCGTTCTCGAGCAACGCGACGCGGGCGTCGCCGCTCGCCGGCCGATACGCGCTGCCGACGCGCCGGCGGGCGAAGCCGACAGCGCGCAGGGGCTCACCGGCGCGGACGTCGCCGCGATCGGTGCGCACGCCGACCAGCGTCGCCGGGACCGGCGGTTGCGGCAAGAACGAGACGAACGTCTTGCTGTGCCCCCACTCGGCGATCGCGAAGCGCGGCCGCTGTGCGCCGCTCCAGCGCGCGATGCCATGCGCATCGGTCAGACCGTAGGCGAACGACGTCCCGACCAGATAGGTGATGCGCATTCCAGCCAGCGCGCGCCCAGTCCCCAGATCGGCACCGTAGAGCACGATCCCGCCGGCCGACTCCTTCGTCAGTAAGCCGACGCGGGTCAGATCGAGCCACGTTTGCTGAACCGCATCGCCGCGCCGCGCTTCGATGACGAAGAAGTCCTCGCGGTTCTGCAACGGCACGTCGACGTCGTTGGGCGTGTAGCGCAGCCCGGCCGGCGGCGTGAAGCGCCAGCGCGCGACCGGCGTGCGGCGGCTCGTGTCGAGCGGGCGCGAGCGCGACGCTCCGGCGATCAGCACCTCGGCCGGATCGACCGCGTAAGCCGCGAAGTCGACCGGCGCGCCGCTATACGTGTCGAGCCGCACCGAGACGTGCTTCCACGGAACGCTCACGTCGCGCGCGTAGAGCGCGAAGGTGCGATCCCACTGCCCCGAGTCGGGGAGCGGACGCGCCGCGCGAGCCGGTCCGAGCGCCGACGCTGCCAGCAGCAGCGCGAGCAGAGCACTGAGGATGCCGCGCATCTAGGGCTCGTACTCGATCGTGCCGGCGACGTTCGGATCGCTGGTACGAAAGCCGAGCACGTAGATGCGCTTCTCGTGCTCGAGCAGCGGCTGATGGGAGTTGCTCACACCCAGCAGCGCGGCCGATCCGGTGTCGGTCGCCTGATAGCGATTCCCGCTGCGGTCGATCAAGAAGAAGCGGCCGACGTCGGGGATGACGTCGTGGCCGAGGTCGTTCGTCAGCTCGACCCGCGCGACGACGTAGTCGAGCGTTCCGCCGCCGGTCTGGGCCGAGGCGTCGGCCGTCGGAACGAGCCGCGCGTCGATCACGCGCACGTCACCCGTCCCCCCGAAGAGCTGCGAGCCGACGGGACCGTCGGAGGGTTTGCAGGCGGCGAACACCCCGACGCAGGCCAGGAGCGCCGCCGCGCCAGGAAGGGTCATCGGTCCGCGGGGCGTTCGGCGGCTGGCGGGGAGCGTCCCGCGGCCGAGGTAGTCTTTGCCAGATTCGGGAACACGGAGAGGGTGGCCGACGAAACTTCGGCGAGGAACTCGACCTCGACCCGTTGCCGTTCTTGCGGTAGAGATGACAAAGACCGCCGTTCGAGCGACCTGCGCGAGCGTGGGGCGACCTTCCAGGTGATCGTCGCCTGCGCGACCTGCGGCGCCGCGTTCGCGGCCCTGTCGAGGAACTGACGCGTGCGCACCGCCCTCCTCGTCGTCGCGCTGCTGGGCGCGGCGGCCGCCGCCGCTTCCGCCGCCACCCCGGTGCCCGTCGCCACGGCGCCGACGCGCGTCAACGTCGAGGCGCTGCAGCCCAAATCGCTGCTGCCCAAGCGGCCTCTCCACACCGAGTTCGTCGTCGAGGTGAACAAATTCGGCCAGGTCACCCGCGTGCACTCCGGCAAAGCGAGCAACGACGTCCCCTTTAACACGCACACGTATGGCAACGCGTTGCAGATGTTCATTCGCACCGAAGACGGGCACGCGATCTCCGGCTTGTACCGAGTGACCTACGACTACAACCCGCAGACCGCCCGGGTCCGGCGCAACGTCACGCTGGTTCGCGCCGGCGGCGTCGACCCGAATGCCATCGGCGCCGCGAACGCGATGATGGCGATCGCGCGCAAGTACGCGACGCACGCACAGCAGCCCGGTAACGGGGTCTCGCCGGCACCGGTCGCGACGATCAACCCCAAGCGCCTGCCCGACCTGCCGCAAGTGATGAAGACGCCCTCGCCGTAGGGAGCGCTATGACGGTCGTGGAGCGCACGGACTGAGATGGGGCGCCGGTACCGACCGCAAAAGCCGCGCGGCGGCGGGCCGGACGACCCGATGGCGTGGTACCTCAAGGACCGCGCCCGCACCGATGCGTGGATCGACGCCGACGTCGCGCGCTCGTGCACCTCGAAGCAGCAGTACACCAGCGAAGCCGACGCGCACTCTCACGCGCTGATGAACGGCATGGGCTCCGTCCTGTTCTCGTACGAATGCCGCTACTGCGGCTTCTGGCACCTCACCCGCCGGCCGACTTGAATGCCGGCGCGGTACGGCGCGCTCACCCTCGCGCTGATCGCGTTGCTCGCCGCGGCGGCGTTCGGTGAGCCAACCCCGGTTGCGGCGCTGCACAACGGCGCGGCCGGCTGCGCGGGCGGCGGCGGTGATGCGCCGCCGTCCTTCGTGCAGCGTCCGTCGGTCGATCCGGCGACGAACCCGGCGGCGACGCGCGCGCTCGGCGGCCCCAGGTCGCTCGCGTACCACCTCGCCCGTGCGTGGTACTTCGACCAGCGCGCCGAGGAGTTCGCCGCGATGGGCGAGTTCCGCGCCGCGATCGCCGCCGGCGTCGCGATCCCGCAGGTTCGTGTCGACAGCCTGGCGCGACTACCGCTGAGCCTGCGGCTCTATCGCAGCGGCGACTTAGCCGCGGCGCGCGAGCAGTGGCAGATCGTGCTCGGCGACGCCAGCGCCTACGCCGAGGGCGGCGGCTTGGCGCGCGGGTGGGATCCCTGGTTCAACGCGGTCGGCGCCGGCGCGCACGTCGAGGAGGGCCTGGCCCTGGCGCGCAGCGGCGACGACCGGGCGGCCGAGCGAGCTTGGCGTCTGGCGCTGCGCTGCGCCGGAAACGTGCCGTTTCCACCGCCGCACGTGTTGCTCGGCGACGCGGCGTCGCGGCACGGCGACCTCGATACCGCGCGCCGCGAATGGTTGGCGGCGCTCGACGTCGAGACGGACGGGCCGATCAGTTCCTACCAGGAAACGGCGCTGCGCCGCCTGCTCAGCTCGGCGCCGTCTCCTTGACCTTCTCGGCGTTCGCCGGGTCGAACGTCCAGCGGTCGTCGATTTCGAAGATCTCGAACCAGTTGCGCAGCTGCGGATACTCTTTGAGGACCGGATAGCGCGGCAACACCTGGGCGAAGTGCTCCGCGTCGCGGATCGCGCGGGCGCGCAGCCGCTCGTTGATCTCGGCGAAGCGCGTCGTGTCGACGTGCGCGCCCAGCCAGGTCACGACGTCCTCGTCGCTCCGCGCGGCGCGCACCGCCGCGGTGAAGTCTTCCTCGGTGATGCCAAGCCACTCGAAGAGGTAGCCCGAGACGCCGGGTGCGACCTTGTAGAATCCCAGCGTCCCCTGCAGCTTCGCCCGCACCTTGTCGATCGTGCGCGGCAGGAACATCAGCCCCGCCAGCTCCTCGCGCGGCCCTCGCGGCGGATGCGCGCGCAGGTCGGCGTCAGGATACGGCAGGACGGTCGGCGTCGTCACGCCGCGCCTTGCTCGCTGCGATACCCCCCGATCGCGCGGAGCACCGGCGCATCGTCGTAGCGGAACAGGTAACTCTGCGTCGTCGCTTCGTGGCGGTACTGCGTCCACGAAGGGACGCAGAACGTGTCGCCGGGCTGCCAGCTCAGCGTCTTGTCGCCGATGTGCGTCTTCCCGCGGCCCTCGTAGACGTGATAGATCACGCCGGCCGTCTCGCGGCGCGCCGGCGCGGAGCTGCGTGCCGCGATGCGTTCGGCCGCGGCGCCGATGACACGCGAGATCGGCCCACCGTCGCGGCGGTGCGTGTACTCGGCGTAGGCGAAGGGATCGGGTTGCGCGTCGAGCCGCGCCTGCATCTCGGCCCAGGGATACTTCAGGTGCGACTCGCCGTCGGCCGGCGTCGAGGGATACTGCTCGGCCGCATACGGCTGGGCGAAGTTGGCCGGGAAGAACGTATAGACGGGCAGGTCGAGGCCGTCGAGCCAGATCATCGGCGTGGTGCCCTCGTGACCGTGATCGTGGAACTCCCACTGCGGCGTGAGGATCACGTCGCCGCGCGACATCGTCACCTTCTCGCCGCCGACCGCGGTGAACGCACCGTCGCCTTCGATGATGAAGCGCAGCGCGAACGCGACGTGACGGTGAGCGCGCGCGATCTCACCGGGCAGGATCAACTGCAGTCCGGCGTAGAGCGTGTCGGTCGTCTGCGGCGCTTTGAGCGCGGGATTGACCAGCATGAAGACGCGCCGCTCGGCGTCCTTCGTTCCGACCAAGCGGCCCGAGCGTTCGAGCAACGGCCGCATTTCGGCGTAGCGCCAGAGATGCGGGACCGCCTTCGGCTCGGGGTGCGGCGGGACCATCGCCTCCATCTGGGTCCACAGCGGCTCAGCGTCCTTGGTGGCCGCTTCGGTGAAGAGCTGGTCGAGCGAGTCGGTGGCGATCATGCGGGTGCTCCTGCGGGATGAACGCGGCGCGGGCGGAAGGGGCCGGTGTGTCTACCGTTCCCGCCCAGCCGCGGCGCCGTGCGGGGGTTCGATCGGTCGAGGTCGGTGCCGGGTTGCTGCGCGCGCTGGCCGACGCCGACGGCCCCCAGCCGCTCGGCGCGCTCGCGCGCGCGGCGGGGATGTCTTCGGCGAAAGCGCACCGATACTTGGTGAGCTTCGTGCAGGCCGGGCTGGTCGTGCAGACCGAGCGCAGTGCCGCCTACGACCTGGGCCCGTTGGCGGTTCACCTCGGGCTGGCCGCGCTGGCCCGCTTCGACGTCTTGCGCACCGCCGGCGAGCGGCTGGGCGCGCTGCGCGACGAGCTGGACCGAACGGTCTCCCTCGCGGTCTGGACCGACGCCGGCCCGGCGGTCGCGCGGATCGAGTTGAGCGGTCGGCCCGTGACCCTGGCGGTGCGGGTTGGGACGACCTATCCACTGCGCACGACCGCGACCGGCCGGGTCTTCCTGAGCTACTCCCCGCGCGCACTGGCCGAGGCCCTCGCGGCGGCGCCGGACGAGCACGCCGAGATCGAGCGGCTGCGGCAGGAAGTGTTGGCCCACGGCGTCGCAACCGCGGTCGAGTCGTTCCTGGTGGGGGTTTGCGCGATGGCCCTGCCGCTGTTCGACCACGACGGGACACTGGCGGCGGCGGTCACCGTCGTCGGCTGGCCGGGCGAGCTGGATCTGGGCCCGGAAGGGTCGACGGCTGGCACGCTGCGGCGCTTCGCCGCCGCCTGCGGGGCGGGACCGCGGTGAGCGGCCGGTCGGAGGGAGTGCCCGTTTCCGCATCGCAAGACGTATTTCGCAATCCGTAGTCGGAGGTCCCCCGTGCGCTTGGTCTCGTTCAGAACTTCCTCGTCCGGTCCGCGACCGGGCATCCTCGACGGCGAGACGATCCGCCCGATCGAGGGCGTCGCTTCACTCGACGCGCTGCTGCGCCTGGGCGCCGAGCAGCGGGCCGCGGCACTCGGGCGCACCGGCGCGGCGGTCGCGCTGAGCACCGTGACGCTCCACGCGCCGCTCCACCCGCACAAGAACGTCTTTTGCATCGGCCGCAACTACCTCGGCCACGCCGAAGAGGGTGCCCGCGCGCGCGGCGAGGAGCTCAAGCTCCCGCCGGTCCCGGAGATCTTCACCAAAGCGCCGACCGCGATCGCCGATCCCGACCAGACGCTGCGGCTCAGCTCGCTCGTCTCGCAGAAGTACGACTGGGAGGCCGAGCTGGCCGTCGTCATCGGCAAGCCCTGCAAAGACGTCCCCGAGGACGAGGCGCTCGACGTCGTCTTCGGGTACACGTGCCTGAACGACGTGAGCGCGCGCGACCTGCAACGCGCGACGACGCAGTGGTTCAAGGGGAAGACCCTCGACGACACCTGCCCGCTGGGCCCTTGGATCGTCACCGCCGACGAGATCGGCGATCCGCAGGATCTCGACGTCTCGTTGCGGCTCAACGGCGTGGTCAAGCAGCACGCCAACACCTCGACGATGATCTTCTCGGTCGCGCGGATCATCAACTACCTCTCGCAAGGGCTGTCGCTCGAGCCGGGCGACGTCATCGCGACCGGGACGCCGGAGGGCGTCGGTTTCGCGCGCACGCCGCCCGAGTTCATGCAGGACGGCGACGTCATGGAGGTCGAGATCTCGAAGATCGGCATCCTGCGCAACCGGCTGAGCATCACCGCGCCGGTCGGAGCGGCGCACTGAGCGCGAGTCCGACTCGACGCCGTTTCCTGCGCGGCATCGCGGCGGGCACGCTTGCCGCGAGCGTTCCGGTGCGTACGCGCGCGCAGACCTACACGCCGCTGACGATCGGGTACGTCCCCTCGACCCTCTTCGCGCCGGTCTTCGTCGCGGCCGAGAAGGGCTATCTGCACGACGCCGGCTTCACACCGATTCTCACGCCGATCGTCGCCGGGCAGGACGCGATGGCGCTCGTCGCCCAGAACCAACTCGACCTGGTCGCTGGGGCGCTCTCGGCAGCCTTCTTCAACGCCGTCGACCGCGATCTCGAGGTCCGCTACGTCGCCTCGACCGCGTATCAGCCGGCGCAAGGTCGCCCGTCGGCGCTCGAGGTGCGTCAAGACCTGTGGGACGGCGGTTTGCGGCACGTCGCCGACCTGCGCGGCAAGAAGATCGGCTGGATCGGCGGCACCGGCGCGGCCTCCGCGTACTACGTCGCCCGCATCTTGCGGCCGGCCGGCTTGCGGTTGGCCGACGTCCAGGGGATCAACGTCGCCACCCCCGACCAGGAGGTCGCACTCGCGCGCTCGGCGGTCGATGCCGTCTTCACCTCGGCGCCGTTCACCGAGCTGTTCGTGCAGAAGCACGAAGCGACGGTGCTCGCTTCACCGCCGCCCGGCATCGCCGCCTCGGGGGTCTTCTTCGGCCCCGACCTCTTGCACGACGCGGGCCGCGCGCGCGCCGCACTCGGCGCGCTGCGCCGCGCCGCGGCCGACGTCGCCGGCGCGGGCTGGTACGCGCCGGCGACCATCGCCGCCTGCGCGAAGTACACGCAGCAACCGCCCGAGCTGATCGCGCGCTCGCCGCGCTACGAGGTCCTGCCCGACCTGCGCGTCGACCGCGAGACCGCGCTCGACATGCAACGCGAGTTTCTCGGCGATGCCGTCCTGGCCTACACCGTGCCACTCCCCGAAGCGCGCCTCATCGCCCACTTCTAAGCATGGAGCGTGAGCGGAACGGCCGCATCGCGACGATCGACGGCTTGCGCGGGATCGCGATCCTGCTGGTGGTCTGGTTCCACTATTGGCAGATCAGCTGGCAGAGCGCGACGATCCCGCTGGTCGGCCTCTCGTTGCAGCCATTGGCCGAGACCGGGTTCCTCGGCGTCGCGCTGTTCTTCTTCCTCTCCGGGTTCGTCATCACGCTGCCCTTCGTGCAGGCCCGCGCCGACGGCACGCCGCCGCCGAGCTGGCGGCACTTCTACACGCGCCGCTTCCTCAAGATCGTGCCGTCGTACGTGCTGTGCATCGCGGTCCTGGTCGCGATCGGCTTCCAAATCTATCCAAACCTGCTCAGCGGCCTGCGCGACGTCGGCTTCCACCTGCTCTTCGTCCACAACTGGTTCGCGCAGACGAACGAGTCGATCGACGGCCCGATGTGGTCGCTCGGCGTCGAGGTCCAGTTCTACCTGCTCTTCCCGCTGCTGTGCGCGGCATTTCTGCGCTGGCCGCGCACGACCGCGCTGGCTCTGTTCGCGGTCGCCAACGCGTGGCGGCTGTGGTGGTTCGGCGCGAACACCTCTTTTATCGAGGAGCTCTTGGCGCAGCTGCCGGGCTACCTCGACTTCTTCGCCGCTGGGATGCTCTGCGCGTGGGCCGCGGTCACGATCGGCCGCCGGCCGCAGCTCGTCGCGCGGCGTTGGGCGTTCTCGGCACTGATGCTGATTGGGATCGCCGGCTACGTCGCGCTGGCGCACGACTGTTACCTGCACCGCTTCGATTACGGTTGGCCGCAGCTGTGGGTCGTGCACTGGCGCTCGGCCGTGGCGCTGACGTGCTTCGCGACCGGCCTCGGCTCGCTCTTCGCGCTGCGCGGTTTGCAGCACACGCTGGCGAATCCCATCCTGATCTTCCTCGCCGCGATCTCCTACAATCTGTACCTCTGGCACCAGCCGATCGCGCGCGAGCTCGTCCTGCATCACATCCCGCCCTACACGGGCGATCAGCACCTGAATGCCGGCTGGATGCTCGCCTTCGCGTTCGTCGCCGTTCCGGTCGCGCTGGTCGTCTCGACCGCGATCACCTACGGCGTCGAACGGCCGATCCTCCGCTGGCGCCGGCGCAGACCGCTTGCGGCGACGGAGGGACCCGAGCCTCGCACTGCGATAACAGTCGCTCCATGAGGATCGCCGTCCCTACCGAGCACGCACCGGGCGAACGCCGCGTTGCGCTGGTCCCGGAGATCGTCGCGAAATTCGTCAAGGACGGGTACACCGTCGCGGTCGAACGCGGCGCCGGCGCGCGCGCGTTCTACACGGATGCGGCGTACGAGCAGGCCGGCGCGCAGCTCGCCGACGGCGAGGCGGTCTACCGCGATGCCGACATCGTCGTGCGCGTCGCCAAGCCGACCGACGCCGAGCTCGACCCGATCCCGCGCGGCGCGACGCTGATCGGCTTCCTCGCGCCGCTGGGCGATCCACGCTCGGTCGAGCGCTACGCGGCGCACGGCCTCTCCGCGCTCGCGATGGAGCTGATCCCGCGCACGACGCTCGCCCAGGCGATGGATGCGCTCTCCTCGCAGGCCTCGATCGCCGGCTACAAAGCGGTGCTGCTCGCGGCCGACGCGCTGCCGAAGTACTTCCCGATGCTGACGACCGCGGCCGGCACCGTGAAGCCGGCGAAGGTGCTGGTGATCGGCGCCGGCGTCGCCGGCCTGCAGGCGATCGGGACCGCGCGCCGCCTCGGCGGCGCCGTCACCGGCTACGACGCACGCGCGGCGGTCAAGGAACAAGTGCAGTCGTTGGGTGCGAAGTTCCTCGAGATCGCCGGCGTCGAAGCGACCGGGCAAGGCGGCTATGCGCGCGAGCTGACGCCCGAGGAGATCGCGATCCAGCGCGCGGCGATGGTGAAGGCGATCGGCGCCTCCGACGTCGTCATCACGACGGCCGCCGTCCCGGGCCGCAAGGCGCCTGTGCTGGTCACGGCCGAGGCGGTCGCCGCGATGGAGCCCGGCAGCGTGATCGTCGACCTGGCCGCCGAGACCGGCGGGAACTGCGAGCTGACCCGCGCCGGCGAGACGGTCGTGAGCCCCAACGGCGTGAGCGTGATCGGCGCGGTCAACCTGCCGGCGACCGTGCCGAGCGACGCCAGCCGGCTCTACGCGCGCAACGTGCAGGCGCTGATCACCTACCTCGTGCACGACGGCAAACTCGTGCTCGACGCGGACGACGAGATCGCGCGCGGCGCGACGATCGTGCGCGCCGGTGAGATCGTCCACGAGCCGACCCGCGCGGCGCTCGCCGCGACCTGATTCCCTCTCGCACCGCACCGGAGCCGACGTGACCGCACACCTGCTCACCGAGCTGACGATCTTCATCCTGGCCGTCTTCGTCGGTTTCGAAGTCATCTCGAAGGTCCCAACGACCCTGCACACGCCGTTGATGTCGGCCACCAACGCGATCCACGGGATCGTGTTGGTCGGCGCGATCTTGGTCGCCGGCGTCGTCGATACGCCCTACAACGCGATCCTGGGCTTCATCCTGGTCGTGCTGGCCTCGCTCAACGTCTTCGGCGGCTACACCGTCACCGAACGGATGCTGCAGATGTTTCGGCCGAAGGCCCCGGCGCCCAAGCGCGAGGACGCGGGATGACCGCCGACACCACGCTGGCCAACCCGGTCGACATCGCGTATCTGATCACCGCGATCTGCTTCATCGTCGGTTTGAGCCGCCTGAGCTCGCCGAAGACGGCGCGGCTGGGGAACCGGATCAGCGCGCTCGGGATGCTGATCGCGGTCGTCGCGGTGCTGACCCAGGGGATCGTCAACTGGATCGTCGTCGGGGTGGCGCTGGTCATCGGCGCGGCGGTCGGGATCGTCTCGGCGCAGCGCGTCAAGATGACCGCGATGCCGCAGATGGTCGCGCTCTTCAACGGCGCCGGCGGCGGCGCCGCGGCGCTGGTCGCGGCCGGCGAGTTGCTCAAGCTCTATCACACCGGCCAACCGATCACCTATGACGTCTCGTTCACCAGCGTCCTCTCGGCGGTGATCGGCGCGCTCTCGTTCGCCGGCTCGATCATCGCCTTCCTCAAGCTGCAAGAGGTGATGACGGGGCGGCCGATCACCTATCCGGGCCAGCAGGTCGTCAACGCGCTCTTGCTGCTGGCGATCCTGGTCTCGTGGGGCTTCGTCGTCGCCGGCTCGCCCTACGCGCTGAACTACTTCTTCGTCGCGCTGGGCTGCGCGTTCGTACTCGGCATCCTCTTCGTGCTGCCGATCGGCGGGGCCGACATGCCGGTCGTCATCTCGCTGCTCAACTCGTTCACCGGCCTGGCGGCGGCGGCGACCGGCTTCGTGCTCGGGAACAGCGTCCTGATCATCGCCGGCGCGCTGGTCGGCGCCTCGGGGACGCTGCTGACGGTGCTGATGGGCCGCGCGATGAACCGCTCGATCACCAACGTGCTCTTCGGCGCCTTCGGCGCGATCAAGACCACCGCCGCCGCGGGCGCGGCCAAGCAGCACAACGTGCGCAGCGTCAGCGCCGACGACGTCGCCGCGATGCTGGCCTACGCGAACGAGGTGATCGTCGTACCCGGCTACGGGATGGCCGTCGCGCAGGCGCAACACTCGATCCGCGAGCTCGAGGACCAGCTCGAGAAGCGCGGGGTCGAGGTCAAGTACGCGATCCACCCGGTCGCCGGCCGGATGCCGGGTCACATGAACGTGTTACTCGCCGAGGCCAACGTCCCGTACACCTCGCTCTACGACATGGACGAGATCAACCCCGAGTTCGAGCGCGCCGACGTCGCGTTGGTCGTCGGCGCCAACGACGTCACCAACCCCGCCGCGCGCACCGACAAGACCAGCCCGATCTACGGGATGCCGATCCTCGACGTCGACAAAGCCGCTAACGTCGTCGTCCTCAAGCGCTCGATGAACTCCGGCTTCGCCGGCATCGACAACCCACTCTTCGACGACCCCAAGACCGTCATGCTCTTCGGCGACGCCAAGAAATCGATCGACGGCGTCGTCGCGGGGGTCAAGGCGCTGAGCTAGGTATGTCACCCGCAAGCGTTCCACGCTTCGATGAACTGTTCAATCCAATTCTCCGAGCAATTCGGGCACTGGGGGGTTCGGCGGCGCTTTCAGAGCTCTACGCCAAGGCAGCAGATGAAGCTGAGCTTCCTGAGAATGTGCTCGATGTGCCGCACGTTCGACATCGAGGAACACCGAGTGAGATCCAGACAGGTCTCAGCGAAGTAGAATACCGGTTGCGCTGGGCCCTGACCTATTTGAAGAAGGCAGGATATGTCAATAACTCGTCGCGCGGTGTCTGGTCGCTAACGGAACTCGGGCGCTCGACCGCAGCTGTCGACCCTCGCGCAGTCGTAGGGCAGGCCCGTGCAGCGGATCGGGAAGACGAAGCGAGCTCCACTGAAGACGGTTCGATCTCTACTTTGGCGCCAGCAGAAATTGTCGATGATGATGATGCTCCTCGGGAGCTTCGCTGGGAAGATGAGTTACTAGACGTTCTGCGTGTTATGAAGGCGGATGCATTTGAACGACTCTCACAAAGATTATTGCGCGAACTGGGCTTTGACGAGGTCGATGTGTTGGGCCGTTCCGGCGATCAAGGCATCGATGGTCGTGGCGTTCTGCGCTTTAACGAAGTGATCTCCATGGGAGTCGTGTTTCAGTGCAAGCGATATTCCAACACGGTTGGTCCTGACGCAATTCGTGATTTTCGCGGCGGTATGGAAGGTCGGGCTGAACGCGGCCTAGTCATCACGACGGCATCCTTTACGAACGGAGCCGTTAAGGAGGCCAACCGCGACGGGGCGATGCCCATCGATCTGATTGATGGCGCTCGACTCGTGCAATTGCTAAAGCAGTTTCAGCTCGGGGTGGAAACTCAAAAGCGAACAGTTGAGGATGTCGCTGTGAACAAGGCTTGGTTTGACTCCCTCTGAGGTCTGGCGCTTCGTCGTAGTCGAGGATAGGCGCGCCCCAGCGCGGCGTTTTGGGGCAGGTGGGTCGCCGTTGCGATGTGTGAGTCGACGGCGCCGTCGCGGGAGTAAAAGCGCTGTCCTGACGAGCGCGCTTATCCCGGGGGGCGCGGCCGGTCGCTGGAGTCGAACTCGACGGTGAAGAGCACATTTGTCGCGATCGGTTTGCAGTTCACGACCGCCGTCTGGAACGCCGAACGACGTGCGGCCCAGAGTGCCGCGTTGTTGAGCAGCGCGCTAGGCGAGGAGTAGATCTTGACACCGACGACGTGGCTGTCTGCGTCGAGCGAGACCTGCACCCGCACCATCCCCGAGATCCCTTGCTGCGCCGCCATGGGTGGCACGTAGGGCATCGACGCGCGCAGCACCTTGGCAGGCACGTTCGGATGCTCGCAGCCCTGGGCGCCCGCCCGGCTCACCGTCATCCCGGCAAGAAGTAGCGTGACGGCCAGGACACCCAGCCAGTAGGTCGACCGCATAGGCGGTGCTTTTACCGGGAGCCGGCGTCTCCCGCTCGAACCTCTGGGCGATGCTGCTCTCCCATGTCGACCTGCGGGTGCGCGACCGCGTGCAGGCGACCGCGTTCTACGATGCGATCCTCAACCTGCTCGGCGCCGTCAAGCACGAGGGCTCGCGCTTCACCACCTGGGCGATCCCGCCCGCCGACGCCCTGCCGGACTGGCGCCCCAACGAGTGGTTCGGGATCACCGAGGATGCCACCATGGCGCCGGGCCCCAACCGGGTCGCGTTTCTGGCGCCCTCGCGCGGCACGGTCGACGCGATCGCGACCTACCTGCCGGCGATCGGCGCACGCGCGATCGAGGATCCGCACGAGGCCTACGGCACGACCTACTACGCCTGTTTCTTCGAAGACCCCGACGGCAACAAGCTCGAGGTGCTGGCCGAGCGCTAACGGCGCGTCGGCGGGTGCGTGCGTGCGTCGACGGCGGTCGAGACCAGCGAGATCAGGACCAGCAGCAGCACGAACGCCATCGTACCGGCCCGAGCGCCGTAGTGCAGCGGGACGCTGGCGACGAGCGCGATCGAGGCCAGCAGCACCAGTACCTGCGTGCGGCGCGAGAAGCGGCCGGCCGCGCGCGGCCGCGACATCATCAAGTAGAACGCGAAGTAGATGAGGCCCGCGATCTCGTAGGGGAAGCCGGTCGCGAAGAAGTCCTGCACGTCAGGGACCTCTTCGGCTCCAGCGCCAGGCGTCCCACGTCGGGGTGAAGGCGTTGGGGAAGAAACCCGAGAGATCGTCGCGGTACGCGTACGAGTACGACGGGTCGAACAGGAAGACGATCGGCACGGCGGCGGCGACGCGGCGCTCGATCGCCGCGTAGAGCCGCGCTCGCTCGGCGCGGTCCGGCGCGATCAGCGCGCGGCGCTCGAGCGCGTCGACCTGTGGATCGCACCAGCGCGCATAGTTGGCGAAGCCGTCGCAGGCGAGCAACGACGCGTCGTCGGGGTCGGCGCCCATCGGCCACGGCACGTAGGCGAGATCGAACCGGCCGTTTGCGAGCGTCCCGCCTTCGGCGCGCGGCAGGAAGAGCTGCGCGTTCGAGAGCGACTTGATCGTCACCGCGATCCCGCGCGCCTGCAGCTCGCGCTGGACGACGACCGCCACCCGCACGCCGGTCTGCGACTCGGGGAACTGCACGTAGGTCAGCGCCAACGGCGTCCCGTGCTGCGCCCGCATCCCGTCGGCGCCGCGCCGCCAACCGGCCGCGTCGAGCATCCGATCCGCGAGCGCCGGATCGTACGCCGGCTCGTGCACCGCCGGATCGCGCGCCCACGACCCGAGCGGTTGCGCCGTGTCGACCACCGGGTAGCGACCGGCCGTGATCGTGCGCGAGATCTCGGCGCGGTCGATCGAGGCAGCGATCGCGCGCCGCACGCGCACGTCGTCGAGCGGCGGATGCTGCGTCTGCAGCGCCAGACCGACGACCAGCGCCAGCGGCACCGTGCGGAACTGCAGCCCCGGCGCCGCGCCGAGCGACGCGCGTTGCGACGGCGAGAGCAGGTTCCAGTCGAGCGCGCCGCTGCGCAGCAGGGTGAAGTTCGTGCCGGGGTCGGGGACGACGTCGACGTCGAGCCGCGCGATCGCCGGTCGGCCGCGCCAGTAGGTCGGGTTCGCCGCGTAGACGAGCCGCTCGCCGCGCGACCACGAGACGAAGCGGTACGGTCCGTCGCCGACCGGATGCGCGCCGAACGCGCTGGTCGCGAGGTCGCGCACGCCGGCGAGCAGGTGCGCCGGCAAGACGTACTGCGGGGCCGGACCGTCGCCGAACAGCGTCGCGGCGGCCGGTGCCCACGGCGCGCGCAGCCGCACCCGGACCGTGTGCGCGTCGAGCGCCGACACCGTGGCGATGCGGTCGTAGCCCGCGCGCGAGGCGACCGCGTTGCGGTCGTCGAGGATGGCGTGGATCGTCCAGACGACGTCGCGCGCGGTGACCGGGACGCCGTCCTGCCAGCGCACTCCGGTCCGCAGGCGATAGACGATCGTGCGCCCGTCGGGCGACAGGTCACCGTTGGCGAGCGTCGGCAGGCGCGCCAACAACACCGGGACGGGGCGGCCGTTTTCGTCGACGTCGACCAGCGGTTCGAAGACGAGCCGGTTCAGCTGCTGCTCGACCCCGTTCGCATCGGTGTGCGCGAAGAGGGGGTCCAGGGTGCGGGGGTCGGCCGCGACCGAGAACCGCAGGGTCGCCGCGGGTGGGGCCGGCCCCGCGGAGCGCACGCAGCCCGCGAGCACGGTAGCGAGGGCGAGGCTGGCGAGGAGGCGGAACCGGGCGGCCGAGGGCATCGCGGGCTCGTTCCTAGCCCGGGGCTCGGCCGTCCTCGCCGGCCCCGCCAGACGGTACGCTGGCGTACCGATGATCGACGCCGCTGCCGGCGCCAGGTGTGCCAGCCTGCGTCGAAGAAATCCATGCTCTATGATCGTAAAGCCCGAACCGATCGATGCTCGTTCCGGCCGTTCGCCCGCAGGGCATCCGGAGTTGGATCGAACCGATCTCCGTCTGCTCGAGGCCTTGCAGCGCAACGCGCGCTCGACCTACGCCGAGCTCGGCGCGTTGGTCGGCCTCAAGCCGCCGGCCGTCCACGACCGGGTCAAACGGCTCGAAGCGCGCGGCTTCGTCATCGGCTATGCGGCCCACCTCGACGCCCGCCGGGTCGGCTACGAGCTGACCGCGTTCGTGAGCGCCTACTGCGCGCCCGACCTCGACTACGACGCGTTCACCCACGCCGCCCAGGCCTTCCCCGAGATCCTCGAGATCCACAGCGTCGCCGGCGACGAGACCTACCTGCTCAAGGTCGTCACCCGTTCGACCGTCCACCTCGACGACTTCCTGACCCGGCTCAAACGGATCCCCGGCGTCGCGCGGACGCGCACCACGATCGTGCTGACGACGCCGTTCGAGCGCGGCGGGCTGCCGGTCGAGGCGCTGGGGTGAACGCGGCACCCGACACGACGACCTGTCCATTCGGCTCGCACCGTGTCATCGAGCCGCCGGGCGCACTCCCGCAGACGGCGTGGCGACTCGACAACTCACCCGAGATTCGCGACAACGAGATCTTGTGCGCCGTCGAGGCGATCAACGTCGACTCGGCATCGTTCGCGCAGATCCGTGCACGCTGCGCCGGCGATCCCGCCGCGATCGCCTCGCACATCCTGGCGACGGTCAACGCGCGCGGCAAACAACACAATCCGGTTACCGGCAGCGGCGGCATGTTCGTCGGCCGCGTGCTGGCGATCGGCGCGGCACTCGCCGGACGCGACGATCTCGCCGTCGGCGACCGCATCGCCTCGCTCGTCTCGCTGACGCTCACGCCACTGCGGCTCGAGGCGATCGACTCGGTCGACGTCGCGACCGGGCAGCTGCGCGCGCGCGGGACCGCCGTGCTCTTCGAGAGCGGGATCTACGCGCCACTCCCCGACGACCTGCCGACGTCGGTCGCGCTGGCCGTCTTCGACGTCGCCGGTGCGCCGGCGCAGGTGCGCCGGCTGGCCACGCCCGGCGCGACCGTCTGCGTGATCGGCGCCGACGGAAAGTCTGGACTGCTCGTCTGCGCGCAGGCGCGCGAGGCCGTCGGTCCAACGGGGCGCGTGGTCGGTATCGTCCCCGATGCCGACTCGGCCGGCGCGCGATTGCTGACGGCGAGCGGCTTCCTGGATGCGCTGGTCGTCGCCGACGCCCGCGACGCCCTGGCGGTGCGCGAAGCGAGCGCCGCCGCGTTGCCGGCGCTCGCCGACTTGGTCGTCAACTGCGTCAACTGCGCCGGGACCGAACTGGCCTCGATCTTGTGCTGCAAGGACGAGGGCACGGTCTACTTCTTCTCGATGGCGACCTCGTTCACGGCGGCGGCGCTGGGCGCTGAAGGCGCCGGCAAAGACGTGCGGATGATGGTCGGCAACGGCTACGCCAAGGGTCACGCCGCGCTCGCCCTGCAGACCCTGCGCAACCATCCGGCCCTGCTGGCTCATTTCGTCTCACGGTACGCCGCGC
>Ga0302324_100008014_pt1 | contig 22354 bp, 21 predicted proteins | sample Palsa_T0_1_FD_201949 | JGI IMG/M metagenome (GOLD analysis project Ga0302324, IMG submission 201949) | Peat permafrost microbial communities from Stordalen Mire near Abisko, Sweden - Palsa_T0_1 | ecosystem: Environmental > Terrestrial > Soil > Palsa > Peat permafrost | place: Sweden: Abisko...
GGATTGTTATCGAACCGGTGCGGCAAAAAACGTACGTTCTCAACGATCTGCTGAAAGGCATCACCGCGAAAAACCTGCATGAGGCGGTTGATTTCGGGCCTCCGGAAGGCAAAGAGGTCTGGTGATGGCAAAGCAGTACGTGCCTGACGCCGGCGAGATCGTCTGGATCAACTTCACGCCGCAGACTGGCCATGAGCAGGCCGGGCACCGTCCGGCACTCGTCCTGAGTCCGGCGGCGTATAACGGCAAGACGAGTTTGATGATCTGCTGTCCGCTGACGATGCAGATCAAGAACTATCCGTTTGAGGTTATGATCGGCGGCACGCCGCCGAATGCGGTCCTGGCAGATCAGGTGAAGAGCCTGGACTGGCGTAGCTGGGATGCCAAACCGAAGGGCCGTGTGTCGCCGGAACAACTGGCCGAAGTGCGGGCGAAGATACTTGCGCTCATTGGATAACCACCCTACCCCCATGGTTGGACGAAAATGAGGTGAAGCCTTGTCCGTTCCTATGAAGCCATGCGGAAGCCGCCGGCCACCGATCTCAAGGATGCCGTCGAAGGTAGTAAGCCGATTTCTGTTCTCTCCCAACTCATGCAACAACCATCCCCGGCAACAACATTTCAGCTATTGAAAGATGCCGTTCATGGCTACAGCCCGGTGTCTATTCTCTCCCAACTGACAGTGCGATTCCTTTTTGTTCGGAGTGAGGAGTTCCATGAGGAGTCCTCGGAGATCCACCGTCACCACGCATGCATCGAATTTCTCACCGGCCTTCTTGCCGCTCAGCCATTCCCTTCGGGCGAGTTGAAAAAGCCGACGGTCTCCCAGTGCGACGAGATTTGGCAGCTGCAGGATTATTATCTTGCGGTTGAAAGAGACCTGATGGCGGATGCACTTGAACGAACCGGCAAGCTGCACAAACTGGCGTTTGAAGCCAAGAATTATTCCCTCATGGTACGCGGAGAAGCCTATCCGCACCAGCTCGAACAAATGGCCGTCGGTCTCTAAGGGGAACACGATGGCCGGTTCCAAGAGACCTTGGGCTTCACTATCCGGGAGGCGCTGCAAGCCGTGCAGGCGGCGATGGATCTTTCAGCTTGGCGGCTCCACCAGGTGTTACCGAAGACTCGGAGTGACGGTGTCGACAATAGCGCTCGAACGGAAGCTCTCACCTAATATGCCGATGCAATAATGGGCTTCACCGTGGACGAACTGGCGATCGCGGCTGAGCTTTCCTCAGCGACCTGCGCAAGTTTGTTAAAGCGGCTATCGCAGGATTTTGGATACCGGAGCAGCCAACATCCCGAGACTTTTCACCGATCGCGTCCCTCCGGGAAAAGGATCGTCACCCGCATGGGCCTGGGACGCCTGAAATCCACACCCGAAGGAGACGGCAATCTCATCGACCATTGTTGTCTGGCCTTCGTGCACGAGCACGCCGAGGCGAATCCCCACAAGAACAACGGTCTGGCGATAATCGTCGCTGGACACGCCGGACGTCTTGCTACCGGCAGGCATACTGAAACTATCGGTACGATTGCCAATCTGTATGTCACGCTTGCAGACGAGGTGCTGGGGTCGGGCTCGGTACGTTCCCAACCTTCAACCGGAAGCTGACTGAGATACTGGCGTAGGCTAATGCTCCGCGACCTGGGGCTCCGGGCTCGGACTCGAGGGCGCCATGAGGGTCTGGCAGTCCGGCCTGGCTCGCCGCAGGTTCGCAAGCCCGGCGGCGGTTTACCATGGTGCCCGTGAGGTCCACGGACTGAAGTGTTTGCATCGCGGCCAGGAGCGGGATGGCGTCGTCCGCAACCCGCGCGCAATCGTGTAAGTCCCGCAGTTCGCGCGGAAGGCTTTTGATCGTTTCGAGACCGCGTGCGCCAATCAACGTGCCCGTAAGTCGCAATTGGCGGAGATCCTTGAGCGTTGCCGATGGCTGCGAGACCCGGTTCTGTGAAACTAACCGACCATAGTCCCGAGTCCGTGCGTTGTGCGCCTCCGAGATCGAGAAAGGTCAAACCGGGCAGTTCCCTGAGCGGCTGAAGTCCCGCATCGGTTAGCTTGTTGCCGCCGAGGGTCAATTCCTTGAGATGAGTCAGAGAGGCTTGCGCCTCAAGACCGGCGTCGGTCACCAGGACGTAACCGATATTGAGCGCTTCGAGAGTACTCAGGTCGGAGAAGTGCCGAAGCGTGCTATCGGTAACCTTTGTGCCCTCGACATCCAGCCGCTTCAGGTGCTTCCAGGTCTTCAACGCTGAGATACCCTCATCGGTAATCAGTTCCGCGTATCGAAGATTCAGATCCGCAATAGCCGGCGCGCTCTTCAACTGCCTTAGCCCGTGATCGCTGATGCGAGTCTGGGACAGGTCCAGCCGCCTTAGGGTAGGAATCTCAGCGAGGCTGGCAATGTCGGAGTCGCCGGCCCAGCTCGCGCGAAGATCGACAGCCACCACGCGGCCTTGAGCATCGCGCGTAACCGCGCCGCCAGCATCCGCGATCCAGCTCAAGGAGTCCGGTTCGCCAGCCGACGCGGATGTGATGAAGAGCGCCAGGGGAACTCATCGAACCGCATGGCTATCCCCGGCCCCTCCGCGAGGGCAGCGTAGAGTCGCGATCGAAAATAATGCCGCAATCGGGCAGAGCTGTTTTGAGCCGTGCCAGCCCCTTCTCGGTCACCAGGGTGTGATACAGGTTCAAGCTCTTCAGGGCGCGCATCGATGCAAGATCACTCTTGTCCAAAATAGGTTTGATTCCCACCTGAGCAAAAGAAAAGCCCTCCTATAATAAACGTCGGCGAATGATTCCTTGGCCGGAGCTTCGCCAGACGCCACCCACAAGGAGGCCAAGGCCATCATAAACGTCGCGAGTCTATTCAATCAACCGCTCTAGCATTTTCCGCGGACCGAGTTCGGAGCGCTGGTCAAAGAAAATGACGCGGAACGGTGCGCTAAAGGCTTTAGCTGCTGGACGCAGTTGGTCTCGATGCTGTTCTGCCAACTCGGCCAGGCCGATTCGCTACGCGAGATTTGCAATGGCCTGGGCTGTTGTCTGGGCAAACTGGCGCATCTCGGCATCGCCAAGGCTCCCAATAAATCCACCCTTTCCTACGCCAACGAACACCGGCCCGCAAAGTTGTACGAGGATCTGTTCTACACCGCGCTCAACCGGTTCCCGGACGAAGAAGGATTGGGGCAGTGCAAAAAGAAGTTCCGTTTCAAGAACAAGCTGCTCTCGCTCGACTCGACCACTATTTCGCTGTGCCTGGAGCTGTTTCCGTGGGCCAAGTTTTCGCAGGGCCAAGGGCGGCGTCAAGGCCCATGTTCTGCTGGATCACGACGATTACCTGCCGCGCTACGTGCTCATCACTGAGGCCAAACGCAGTGATGTAAAGAGTTACCGTTCCGCCCAACCGGTATGGCTTCGGTATTGATTACGATGCCGCCGCCAAAATCCTGGTGATGTTCGGGGGATACAGCTCCGGCCCAGCACGCGGCGATACGTGGCTCCTTGCTTTTGAGCCCTGACGTACAACCCCCGAATGCGCCGTGATCCGACCGGAGCCAGTAAACGCTGGGCGACCCGGGGCGATCTATCGCTTATGGCATCGATAGGAATCGCAGGATCTCGTGCATCACCCGCGCACTCTGGTCCGTTTGGAAAAGAAACTGAGCGTGCGCAGAACCATCCAGGACGATTAGTTCCTTCGGCTGAGGAGCGTTTTCGTATTGCGCACGAATGCCCGGAAGGCGTCGGCCGCTGTCGTTGGCGTCATCGCGGGCGACGATAAACAGGGCCCGCGACTTCAGCTTTTCTGCCGGGAGGTTCGGCGCTGCGCCGAGAAATACGATGCGATCAATCTCACCCGGCGCGGACTTGATCGACGCATCGCCGGCGGCTCCGCCGCCAAAACTCCCCCCCACCACCGACACCGTTTTGGCGCCGTGCGCTCTCAAATAGCGAACCGCGGCGAGCACGTCTTTCTCAAAAGGGGCATGATCAAAGTCAGACTGGCCGGGACCGGTCGAGCAGCCGAATCCACGGAAATCGATTGCCAGGGCTCGAAATCCTTCCGATACCATAGCCCGAGCTTGCTCCTGCCAGCTCTCCTTGTTGAATCTGCCACCGTGCGCGAGCAGAACGGCGCGTGTGCCTTGACCATAGAGATCGGCGCAAACGCGTCCACCGTCTGCGGCGGGAAACGAGATGGTTTGCTGTGCGGCCGCCAGCGGAGCAAGCACCAGGGCAAGGAGCATCCCGCGAAAGAATGACATTTGGGAATTATATAGCGTTTGCTGCCGACATCTGCGATCCCACCATTGATCCGCCCGCACGCCGTAGTGTTTACGTTCCCGAACAATGGGCGGCTGTCCGGCAACCGGAAGTTATTGGTTGCACTCGACCGCTACCGATATGCCTCCACAATGCTATTGCTCGCCGGACTTTTACGGCAGCACCCGGAAGGCCGCGTTGCTCGAAAGCGAGCCGGTGGGTGTTACCACTTGGACCGTGCCGGTGGTTGCGGCAGCGGGCACCGTGGTCGAGATAGCAGTACCGGAAGAGTTGACGGTGAACACAGCCACGGTGCCATTAAAGGCGACGCCGGTCGCGCCGGTCAGGTTGGTCCCCAGGATCTCGACGAACTTTCCCACCTCCCCTAGGTGAGGCAGTGTTTTCACAAATGGGCCTAAACTTACGGATAGGTTGAAGACCGCGCCATAGCCGACGGCCCCGCCCGCGCTGGCCGTACCGTATAGGTCCCCGTTGGTGTCCTGGATCAGCCCCGCGTAGGGCGACTCGCCGTCCCCGCACGCATATTGGCCGCAGAAGCTGTATAGCGTCGTCAGCGTACCCCCCGCCGTGATTTTGAAGATCGTTCCCGGCCCGTTGGCCCCGCCGCCATACGTTGTCCCGTAGAAGTCCCCGTCGGTGGCCTGAACCAAGCCCGCCTAGATGTTGAGGCCGTCCATGCACGGGCTTTGGGAGCAAAAGCTGTAAAGCGTCGTCAACGCGCCAGTCGGGGTGATCTTGAAGACCGTACCACAGCCATTCGAACTGTAGCAGGCCCCACCGCCATACGTTGTCCCGTATAGGTCCCCGTTGGCGGCTTGGAACAGTCCGGCGTAGGGCTTGCCGCCGTCCGTGCAGCCGCTTTGGGAGCAGAAGCTGTATATTATCGTCAGCGCGCCGGCCGGCGTGATTCTGAAGACCGTCCCAGAGTTGCTCGCCCCGCCCGCGCTGGTTGTCCCGTAGAGGTCTCCATTGGCGGCCTGGACAAGTCCCGCCTTCGGGAACGCGCCGTCCGTGCAGTGGCCCGGAGAGCCCTGGGAGCAGAAGCTGTATAGGGTCGTGAGCATGCCACTCGGGGTGACTCTAAAGACCGTCCCATCGCCGTTGGCCCCGCCAAAGTACGTCGTTCCGTTAGAAGTCTCCATTGGCTGCCTGGACCAGCCCCGCATACGGCGTTTGGCCGTCCGTGCAACCACTTTGGGAACACAAGCTATAGAGCGTCGTCAGTGTGCCGTTCGGAGTGATTTTGAAGATCGTGCCAGCGCCATCGTCGTCGGGGCCGGCGTTGGCCCCGCCATACTCGGTCGTACCGTAGAAGTCGCCGTTAGTGGCCTGGGCCAGCGACGCTCCGGGAGCGAAGCCGTCCGCGCAGCCGATTTCGGAACAAAACTTGTATAGCGTGGTCCCCGCGGCGCCCGGCGTGGTTTTGAAGATCGTGCCACAGCCCAACATGCAGTTAGCCCCATCGAGTCCGCCAGTCAACGTCGTCCCATACAAGTGCCCGTCGGCGCCCTGGGTCAGCGCGGCCGCAGGGCTCTTACCGTCGGGGCCATCGAAGCTGTACAGTCTCGTATAAGTCTGCGCGGGTAACGCCGTCGCCGGCGCTGTGCACAGCACAAGAACCGCGCACGCCCGCTTCCCCCAGTTCAGTGTGCCTAACGCGCGTTGACGATCCGTTTGATCGATGCGCTCCTTGACATCATCGACTGTAGCAGCATTGAGATAGAAGGAGCGCGTTATCTTTTTATCCGAGCCCCCGCCGCGCCGGGTTTAGGGCGGCTCCATTAATTCTCGGAAACTGGTTACGCCAGACTGGGCGCGACTGACGGATTGGCGGGACGATAATGGCAAGTCACGCGGCCGCAACTGGTCACCCAATTTCTGGCCCGGTCAGGCAAACAGAATCCGGAACGCCACGGCGTGTTCGCTCGGCCAGCTCCCAGGCGACTCTATGTGCAGGCCGTCGCCGGTCAGCCTCCACCGCACCGGCTCCTGCGAGCCCAGCAGGTCGACGTGCGCGATCTGGCGCCGTTCCAGCCCGCGCGCGGGAGCCAGCGCGGCGATGCGCGTCTCTCCCCGATTCCAGCCCATGGCGAAGGCGTAGAGTGTGCTGCCCTTCGTCGTGAAGCGGATGTCCTCGCCCGTGAGATCGACACGCTTGCTCTCGTTAAAGTGCTCCGGCGTGCCGTTGAAGCCCTCGCTTGGCGCGCTCTTGCGGATGCCCGGCCCTTCGCCGAATATCTTCCACGGCCGCGTGGTATAGATCGCCTCGGAGTTCACTTTCATCCAGGCTGTGATGGCGGCGAGGATCTCGAGTTCCCGGTCGTCGGGCATGCCGCTCGCCGGCAGCGGGATGTTGAGCAGCAGATTGCCGTTGCGGCTGACAATATCCACCAGCAGATCGATGACCGTCTTCGGCGGCTTGTAGACCGCCTCGCGGTTGTAATGCCAGTCTCCGATGCAAGTGTCGGTCTGGAAAGGCCGCGCCGCGATTTCATCCACCACGCCGCGCTCTACATCCAGAACGCATGTGCCGGCCGCGCAATCGCTGCGCCGTTTGCCGGTGTAAACCACGTCCGCCTTCCCGTGATGCCAGCGCAGGCTCTGGTTGTAGTAGTGCGCCACCAGGCGGCGGCCCCAGCGGCCGAAAGGAATGCCGCCGTCTTCGTAGTACAGGTCGGGCTGGTGCTGATCGATCAGATCCTGCGCCCGCAGGAACCACTCGCGCTTCCACTCCTCCGGTTCGTTGCCCTGCTCGGCCCAGGCTTCCCGCGCCGGAGCGTGCGGCGGAAAATAGAGATCGCGATTGGCGGGATCGTTGCCGTCGTAGGGCACCCCCGCGTAGGGCCCCTGCTTGTCGGCGCCCTTGTTGGTCTCCCACCAGTTGTAGCTGCCCCAGACGTGCTCGCTGACGCCAAAGCGCAGCCCTTCGGCGCGCGCCGCCTCGTGCCACTCGCCGACGATGTCGCGTTTGGGGCCCATTTTGACCGAATTCCAGCGGCGGTTGCGCGAGTTCCACAGGTCGAAGTTGTCACAGTGGACGCCCATGCTGACGAAGTACTTCGCTCCTGCCTCGCGGTACAGACGCGCCAGGGCCTTGGGGTCGAAGCGTTCGGCCTTCCACAGCGGGATGGTGTCCTTGTAGCCGAACCGAGAGGGGTGGCCGTAAGTCTTCAGATGATACTCATACTGGTGGCTGCCCTGCATGTACATATTGCGGGCGTACCAGTCGCCCACGCCGATCGCCGATGTCGGCCCCCAATGCGCCCACAGGCCGAACTTGGCGTAGCGAAACCACTCCGGGCAGGAGTACTTGTCGAGCGAATGATCTTCTGCCTGGAAGGGCCCCGGCTGAATAGGGATGCCGGCATCGCGCCCGGCGCGCGCAACCGTCGTGAACATCGCCGCGCCAGAAATCTTCAGCGCGTCTCTGCGGGTCCAGTTGATAGGGATCATCGTCCGATTATAATCGGCTGACCAATGATGCTCAGCGGGCGTGCAGCTCTCACTCGATATCAGGGCGGCCCTGAGGTAGGTATCCAGCGCGCTACTCAGAATTCGCCGTCGATGGGCTCGCGCATGCGATGAGTGATTTTCGGCTGGATCCTCGTCCGCTGCAAACGCCGCCAGCCGTTCGAAGCCATCACGCGCCAGCGCAAGGAATAGACTCTGCAGTTCTTCCCTGCTGCGACCAGAGCCGGCGTCGATGTAGTGCCTTCGAATTCAACCGCAGTGACCGGAAGGCGCGGATCGACGGCTCCGATAATTTCGCCAAACGCTCACGGTTACTTGCGATGGAGCTGACAATCGAATCCGCGGTGGCACGCAGCAGGTATTCGTTGATATCCTCCACCATCTCCGCCGCGAAGTCACCGTGCGGCGTCAGCTAAGCCGTACCCGGTAAGACAGGCTGAGCAGCGACGCGCGAAACCAACATTAGAGCCAGAAGGGTGGTCCCTGATGGACCTCACTTTCCACGCATCGGTGCCCCCCCAGTTCCAGCGCCAGCAGCCGCTGTCGAACGCCGCTACCGCCGTTTTGCGGATGGCTGACAGGCTGATTAAGCCGCCGCCTTCTCGGCTTTCCGGTAAGTAGCCCAGCGCGTTGTGATGGCTTCCGTGATCGCCTTCAACCCCGCCGCCGACATCATCCGCTTCTTGGGCTTCGCCGGTTCGCCTGGCTTGGCCGGTAGCGCCTGTTGCTTCTTCCGCGCGCCCATCTTGCCTCTGCGCGGCGGCGATCCTGACGCGACCCGCCTTGCTCATCGTGCGGCGCTTCTGCGGGCCCGCATGATCCATTGACGCTGGCCCAGTCGCTGCTTGATATCGGCTATCTTCGCTGAGATCCTGCCCAGTTCTCTCTGATAGCCGACGATGGCCATCTCCAGCAAGGTGTTGTCGTCTGGCTTTGCCTGTCCTCGCACAACACCGGGGGCGTTGCGTCACTCAAGTGCCGATGTCAATCGATGAGCGACACCGCACTTTGCGTACATAAACTCCAGGAATGCGGCAGCATGCCGGTCCAGGTTTCCAAGTGTTGCCCCGCCGAGTAGCGGCGAACACATTTCGTATGCAACTGTGCCATCAAACCCTGCTTCTTCCAATGCACGAAAGAAAGCTGCGTAATCAATGAAGCCCTGATCCATCGCAACTGCCTGCGCCCGCGACGGCTGTTTTTCGTAGCTCACAAGCGCGGGATTGTAGCGGTAGCGCGGGCGCTTCTTATAATTGGCCACCGTGGTATGAACGGAGAGTGGAGCAATCTGCCGCGCTGCCTCGGCGATATCCTCGCCCTGCAACGCCGGTGCCCAGGCATCGAACATGGCGCGGCAATTCGGGCGGGCGATCTCGACGATCAGGTCGCCCAGACTGGCGACATCCACTGCGATATCGTGGTGATTCTGCACGCCGAGCGTCACCTCGAATTCGGCTGCGCGGTCGGCGCCTTCGCGCAACGCGGCTATCACCAAATCCCATTGACGCTGAAAGCTCACGGTATTGTCTTCATATCCAGTGAAAATACGAACCAAAGCGCATCCCAGATCGTGTGCGGCTCGCGCCAGTTCCAGAATATGTGCAACCTGAAGCTCATGTTGCGGAATATCGGAGTGCGCTAGATCCGCAGTCAGGTTGGTATACCCAGCCAGGCACACTTTGCGCAGCCCGCGCTTCTCGATCTTTTCCCGAAGCCGTCGGCGGCCGTCGGTATTGTAATCGAGCACAGACAAATGAGGCCGCTTGGCCATCAACATAACGCCATCGAAACCGAGATCGGCTGCATGGTCGATAAAAGCCTCCAGGGTGAGAAGGGGCTGTCCCCAGGAACCTGAATAGCTGACGGAGTGAAGCAAAAGACCGTTGATCATGGAAAACCCTTCCAGAATAACAGCCCAAGGCGAGGGCCGGCGCGAGCCAATCGAGAAGACGCGGCAGCTCAATGCTGCGAATCGTTCGAACCGCGATAATACTAATCATGCCAATCGCGATCTTCGACTCCGATACCATCCCAAGGCATTGCAGGCCCGAACTGGAGGCAGCCGTGGTTGCCGCCGGGAGGCATCTCACCAAGCTCTTCGAGGGCCGGATAGTTGCCACGCCAGACCGGCGCAGATTTCGCCATGGACGATTGAAGCGACGCCGGCGGGGCTAAACGCGAAGCCCCGGCACGGTGCGATTACGGCTTCACGTCGGCCGGCACAACGAGATCCAACGCATGGTCCAACTGGGACGTCGTTCCTCTGTGTGAAGCGTAGCTCCACGGCCCGGCGGGGTCTGGAATTTGCCAGCCAGCCAGTGCATACATAGCACCCGTAATCCCAACCGGTCGAGACCCTGGCCGCCGAGTCGAACACGGAGAAAATTACACCCAGCATGTGGAAGGCATCCGGGGGCGCAAATGTACCACCGGTCGCCGGCGCACGAGAAGCTACGAGCACTTGATTGTGAAGGCCCCGTTCTTGGCCGAACTCTCTCGATGATACCTGGAGATGGAACGGAACTAACTGGGTTCAGCGCGAAATCTGCTACTGTACCGCCTAACCGCTATTCCGCGGGCATGACTTATGTTCCTACTTGTTCCCACTGCCAAAGGCGTGGTGCTATAAAAACTCGTAACCACACGGTCACGTGGCCTTGTATCCGAAGGGTTAACGTCTATAATGGGACAATGCGTCGCATTATCGCTGGCGTTCTAGTAGAATAATTCGCGCGCATGGTCACGGAGCTTAGATGCCATTAACCCGCCGCCGATTTGTCCAAGTCGCTGCCGCCCTTCCGGTAGCGGCCTCGGGCGCTGAACGTGACTGGCCTTCCTTCCGTGGCGCCGGTGCGTGCGGCGTCGCCGACGGTTACCCTGTCCGGGCCTCCTGGAACGCCGATGCGGCCGCCGGTTCGGTAAGCGGCCTTCGTTGGCGCGTGCCTGTTCCCGGCCTCGGCCATTCCAGCCCCATCATCTGGCGCGACCGCCTTTACCTGCCCTCCGCGGTTCGCAAATCCGGCAAGGCCCCACTGAGAGTTGGGCCTACCGGCGGGGGGCCGACTGCCGCCGAAGATAACGAGGAGCAGAGCTGGGTGGTACTTTGCTACGCCCGGCAGTCTGGGAGCCAGCTATGGCAGAAGGTGGCGCGCAATGCGCCGCCTCGCGCGACCCGCCACGAGAAAGCCACCCACGCCAACACTACCATGACGACTGAAGGCCAACATCTGGTCGCGTTCTTCGGTTCCGAGGGTTTGTATTGCTATGATCTCGATGGGCGGCTGCTATGGAGCCGCGACCTCGGAGTCATCAACATCAGCAAATACGGCATCGGCTGGGGCTATGGCAGTTCCCCTTCCATCTACAAGGACCGTCTGGTGCTGCTTTGTGACGACCCTGCAAATCCTTTCATCACCGCGTTGCGTCTGTCGGATGGCAAGGATCTTTGGCGTGTTTCCCGCAAAGGTGTGTGCGAGCGAAGCTGGGGTACTCCCCTGATCTGCACAGGCGAATCCCGCACTCAGGTGATTGCCAACGGCTGGCCATGGATCACGTCCTACAACTTGGAGACCGGCCAGGAAATCTGGCGCTTGCACGGCGGCGGAGACAACCCCATCCCCAGCCCATTCGCGGCCAACGGATGGATCTACATTACTAGCGCGCATGGCGGCAAATCGCCTATCTTCGTCGTTCGGCCCGACGCCCGGGGCGACATCACACCGCCCGATGAAGCTACTACGAACGGCGCGATCATCTGGGATTCATGGCAAGGAGGGTCATACATCGCCACTCCCGTCGTCTATGGCGACTACATCTACTTCGGCAACACGAACGGCGTGGTCCGCTGTTTTGCGTCGAAGACGGGAAAAAAGATATATGAAGAGCGCTTGAGTCCCGACGCGTCCATCTACGCGTCCCTGGTGGCTGCGGACGGTAAAGTATTCTGCACTTCGGAGGACGGCGCCGTGTACGTCTTGAAAGCCGGGCCCGAGTTCCAGATCATCTCCCGAAACCGCATGGGCGCACCGTGCTATGCGACGCCGGCGATATCCGAAGGTGTTCTCTACTTCCGAACGACCGAGAGTCTGATCGCCGTCGGATGAGTTGTCGCGACGCGCGGATGGTGCAACCTCGGATTGCATGGGTGGTGCTGGGGCATTAGCGGCGTTATCGGACAAATCGCGCGGCAAAGCCGGCAAATAAGGTGGCGCGCAAAACGGCGGCGTAACGCGCCGGCAATTCCACTGAATTCTGCACGCGAAGAACTTCCGGCGCGTCTCCTTTAGATGGAACTGTACATGCCGCTCCGAGCAGTCGCGCTGGGATTCGCCATATCCGCCATACTCTTCGCCCAGAATGGCGGGCAATTCACGGATATACCCTTTGTCCCAACCGCCTCGAATGTAGTCGATACCATGCTCGATGTCGCGAACATCAAACCTGGTGACGTTCTAATCGATCTCGGTTCGGGCGACGGTCGTATTGTAATGGCAGCCTGCAAGCGATTTGGCATTCAGGCTACGGGAGTCGAGATCGACCCCGATCTCGTGCGCCAGTCGCAAACCCTGGCCAACCAGGACGGTCTCGGCGGAAAGGCCAACTTCGTCCAGGCAGACCTGTTCACGTACGACTTGCGGCCGGCAACTGTGGTGACGATGTTTTTGACCCCGGGCGTCAACTTGCGCTTACGCTCGAAGCTTCTCGCCGAGCTGAGACCGGGAACCCGCATCGTCTCCCATCGGTTCGATATGGGGAGTTGGCTGCCCACGAAGACCATCAAACTGGAAGACGACCGGGTCTATCTTTGGGTGGTTCCCGCTTCCGGAGTCGAATCAACTAATGCCCTGAGCGGGCCGGCAGCCTCCTATGCCTCAAGCCCTCGGGCTCCGTCCCAGGAAAATCCGGCATCCATGTTTTCGTACGATGCGGCTGCTCCGCTCAACACCCGCTTAGAAAAGCCCGAAATAGCAGACAAATCGCTCGTGACGACTGTTTCGTTTTCGGGCTCTCGAGGGCCGGTTTCGGCAACCCTCGTGACGCCTTCCCGAAGAGGAAAATACCCGGCGATAATCTTCGTTCCCGATTATGGCAGGCGCGATGAGTTCCTCCCCGAGGCGCTATTGCTGGCGCGCGCCCGGCGACCGGCTGTTTCGTTACTCATCGACGGACCGCAGGAGAGACCCGTTGGCTGGCGGCGCAGTTTCAATTCGCTGAGCGACAACGACAACGACCGGGATATCCACATTCAGGCCATCATCGATATCCGGCGGGGGATCGATATGCTCTCACAGCGGGATGAAGTCGATCCGAGCCGGATTGCGTATGTGGGCCACGGTTACGGCGCGAACTGGGGCGCCATATTATCCAGCGTCGAACCCCGCCTGCGCGCCTTTGTTCTTGTGGCAGGGTTTACCAGTCTGGCTGAGTTGATGGAAAGTGACGATCCGGATATGGCAAACATGCGCTTCTCCATGGGGCCCGAGCGCTTTGCCCGCTATCGGGACTCCATGTCCGCCGTAGATCCGATTCGCTTCACGAGTTCTTGGGCGGGCGCACCGATTCTGTTCCAATTCGGCCGCTTCGATCAATTCGTACCCCGGGCGGCTGCTGAAGGACTGGCCAGCTCAATCTCACGTCCGCAGAAGGTGATCTTTTACGATGCCGGGCATTCGGTAAATGCACCGCAGGCTATGGTCGATCGGTCCGGCTTTCTCGCCCGTTACATAAACTCGGAACAGCTTCGGTCGTTAGGCAGTCAATGAGACGAACGATGATCCAGCGGCGCCCAGATGAAAACCTTCAATAAACCTGCTGTGCCTCAAGTACCTGGGTCCACTCCAGGAATTCGACCCGGCCCGTCAGTTCCGGCCGTAGCCACCGGCAGTCCTTCATCTTGTCCGCCGTCAGCCCCTGCGCCCCATCGTCCTGGTCTTGATCCGGCAGATTGCAGAATGGGCACGCCTCGGCCTCCAGCGGATCCATTCTTGCGCAGTAGTTCCATGCGCAACGCTGGCGTAAACCCGCTTCCCGTCCGGGCGACGTATCGGCTGTTGGCGCGTTTGGCCGCCAGCCCTTCAAGGGTCTGCGCCCCGATCGACTGGATCAGGTCCGATAGGCTTGCCTCCAGTCATAGGCGACACCATTTTGCAGCATAGTGAAGACTGGCTTTCCGCTGACGTCCAGGGCGACGATCTCGCCGTCGATCACGATTTCATCTACGCCCGGATATCGCTTAGTTAGTGTTGCGGGACCGGAGCCGGACCGCCCGGCCGGTCTTGATCGCAACACCCGATAGCCGTCGAGTTTAATCTCATATTGCCAGCCGTCGCCGTCCGGCAACTTGCAGGTCCGCAGCAAGAGCATGGGTTCGATAAAACCGGGCTGTTCGTTCTGCGCTGGGCACAATCAAAGGATGGCACAAGCGGTATCAGGACCGGCATGAGCCATCCGCGTCGTATGCGCACCCGCCGGCCTCAACGCCAGCTTTCAGGATAGCCGTTTCGCAGCTCGCCGTGCCTGACAACAGCCCCGCAAGTTCGATAGACGCGCAAGGCACCCTCCTCGTCCAGAAGTATGGTCCAATCGTTGAGAATGCCCATGGGCATTCGATGAAGGTAACGAAACCATCACATTGGAGGAACAATAAATGACATCAAATACAAGAAAAACGGATTCGACAGCCCGGCCGCGTCTCTGGTCGGCGGGCATGGTGGCCTTTTGCATTTTGGGCAGTGCTTATGCGCAAAACAAAGCCATCGACTTCCAAAAGGGCATGCCCTTCAGCGAGGGGTATGTGGCGGGCAATACCTTGTACGTCGCAGGCCAGCAAGGACCCGACTCGCAGGGCAAAGTCACAGGAACCGACATCGATCTACAGACCGCGAATGCAATCACCGCCATCGAAAAGGTAGTCAAGAAAGCCGGTTTTCAGATGACGGACATAACGTCGGTAACCGTTTATGTCACGGACTTGAACGACGTTCCCAAGATGAATGAGGTCTATAAGAAACTCATGCCAGACCCGAAACCGGCCCGAGCCACCGTCCAAGTTGCGGGCTTGATCGGCGGAGCGAAGATCGAAATCTCGGCCATTGCCGTGAAGCGTTAGCTTGTACATCGCGCAGCTCTCTTGGCTCTCCGGTAACGCAGCGCGACTAGACCGCCATCGCGCGCTATCATTCAAAATGGGCCAAAATGGGCGATGAGGATTGCGACCTGGAACATCAACTCGGTCCGCCGGCGGCTGCCGCTCGTCGTAGACTGGCTGGTGGCGAACAAACCTGACGTGCTCTGTCTGCAGGAGACCAAGGTGCCCGACAGCGAGTTCCCGGCCGCTGCCTTCCACGATGCCGGATACCACGTCGCATTCCGCGGCATGAAGGGCTACAATGGCGTCGCCACTCTTACCCGTCGCCAGCCCGAATCTGTGTTCCATGGTCTCTGCGCGGGACCTGACAGCGAAGATGTCCGTATCCTCGAAACTGTGATCGATGGTCTACCCATCGTCAACACCTATGTTCCGCAAGGATACAAAATCGGCACTGACAAGTACGTCTTCAAGCTGGAATGGTTTCACCGCTTACGCCGTTATTTCGGCCAGCGTCTCGATCCAACGATGCCGGCCATTTGGCTCGGCGATCTGAACGTCGCGCCCGAGCCCATCGATGTTTACCACCCTGAGCACCGGGTCAACGATCCGGACTTCCACATCGACGCACGTGACGCCTATCGCTACGCGGTCGGCTGGGGATTCATTGATGTGTTTCGGAAACTCTATCCTGATCGGTTGCAGTACACCTACTGGGATTACTTCCGGAACGCTTTCGCGCACAATTGGGGATGGCGCATTGACCACATTTTGGCAACCGCTCCGTTGGCCGCCGTTTGCCGCACCAGCGACGTGGACCTGGAAACACGCCGGGCCACTGGAGCATCCGATCACGCGGTGGTCTGGGCAGATTTCGATTATCACAGCCGCTAGGGCGAGGATCAAACCCCAGCGGAATCGGGCCTGGTGGAAGCCGGGGTCGCCACGGGAGAAGCGTTCCGTCCCGGTTAGCGGGAATTTGCGGCGGTCACGGTTAATTTCACTTATTACAGGACGACGCGCCGGGCCGCCGCGATCCGGTAGAGTTCAGACCCCGGTTCGCTCCGATGAATCGTCTGGCAGTAGGACTTGGCCGCCTCGGCCGTGGATACGTCGCTCACCAGCGTGAAGCCGCGCGGCCGCAAATAGTCCGCCAGCCCGGCGGGATCGAAACCGAAGATGAACGGCTCGCCGCTCGACCGCACAGACGACTTCCACCGCCGGGCTTCGCGGAACGCAACCGAGCCGTCCAGCGCTCCCTTGTGCACATAGCTGAAAATCAATTGACTGTCCTGGGCCCCGTTTTGGCCCACGTTACAAGCAAGAATGCGCGCCAGCATGCGGAGATTCTGGTCCACGGCGGCGGGTGTCAGGTAGCTCACTACGCCTTCCCAGACGGCCACGGATGCAACATGCGTGTCGAAGCCCGCGCGCGGCAAAGTAGTTTCGAGATCGTCCTGCTCGAAATCCACCGGCACGAATCGGACGTTGTCCGGCAGCCGCCCCAGCCGAGCTTCCAACCGCTGGCGCTTGGCTTTCTGCGTCGAGGGATGATCGACTTCGTAGAGCGGCATGCCGCGCAACTCTTCCAGGCGATACGGACGGCTGTCGAAGCCTGCACCGAGTAGCAGCGCCTGGCGCGCGCCGCCGCGAACCGCTTGCCGCACCAGGTCGTCTATCAGCCGCGTACGCACCACTGCGGAACTGCGCGTGCGCGGCCAACCGGTGTCCAGGAACCATGTGGCCAGCCGCCCTACCGCGGGCAATCGCGCGAACCCGGCCAACCCCTTCAGCCGCCCGGTTAACAACGCCGCCGCATATGGATCTTCGAACAACCGTCGCCGCGGCGGCTCCGCGGTTTCCACCGCGCGAAACAGGGCCATATATTCCGCGGTGCGGCTGGGGCGGTCACCGATCATAGCGGGACGCGGCGGCGCACACCAGAGGCATTAGAAGAGCAGCTTCAGCGCCAGTTGAACCCGGCGCGGATCGCCCGCCGAAAGAATCTGGCCGAAGGTGGGCGAGCCGATGAAGTTGTCGGGCAGACCGAAGTTCGTGCGGTTGAGAACATTGAATGCCTCGACACGGAATTGCGCCGTGGCGCGGTCGCCGATGGCCGTATTCTTCACCACCGATAGATCCACGGTGGCCAGGCCCGGTCCTGCAACCGTATTGCGGCCGGAGTTGCCGAAGGCGCCGTAGGGCGGAATCGCGAAAGCCGAAGTATTAAACCACTCATTGGCCGAGGGATTCGAAAGCTTGGGATTTCCGACTACGTTCGGCCGATCGTTGGCGCCGAATCCCAAGCTATCGATGCCCGTGTTGCTGTTGTCGTCGTCCGCCAGTAGGTCCACGGTGAAAGGCTGGCCGGTCTGAAACTGAAGAATGCCGAAGGTCTGCCAGCCTTTGAGCCAGCGGGTGGCCTTGCCAAAGGGCAGATCGTAGCCGTAGCTGGCCACGAACCGGTGGCGGACATCGAAGTTCGAAAGACCCCGCTCGGCGCGCAGGTCGTAACTATCCTGCGGGAAGTTCGAATCGCCGGTGCTCGAAAAAAAGCTCGAGTCGTTGTCGATCGATTTGGCGAAAGTGTAGGAAGCCAACAGGGACAAGCCGAAATTCAAACGCTGTTCGAAGCGCGCCTGCAGGCTGTTGTAGCTGGAATTGCGGTTGGATTCCAACAGGTCGATATCGGCGAACTCCGGCAGCGGACGCTCGAAATTCGGGTTTGTGGAGGGCGGCGGCTGGTTGATGTCGCGCGCGCCGATCAGATCGGTGCCCTTCGAGCCGACGTAACCAACCTCGAGCATGCGGCTGCCCCCCAGAGACCGCTCGATATTGAAGCTCCACTGCTGCATATAAGGCGTGTGCAGATTGCGCTGGAAGGCTAGCGCGGAGGGCGGGTACGGATAAGGAAAGTCGCTCGGGAACGGGTTGGAGAGCAGCAGCGGCGCCGTGGCGCTGAGCGGGTAGTAGACGTTCAAATTGAAATAGGGCGGGCTGAAATAGAGGCCCTCGCCGGGCGCTAGCGACGACTGATCGTAGTAGACGCCATAGCCCGCGCGCACCACCGTGCGCGACCCGGCGGGGGTCCAGGCAAAACCCACGCGCGGGGCAAAATTGTCGCGGTTCGGAAGGTAGCCGCCGCGCGGCATGCCATCGGTGCCCACCGGCACCAGCGTCTGGGTGGTCTGGTCGTATAGGTTGGCGTGGTTTTGCGCGTCCACACCGGGCGAGTTGTATTCGTAACGCAACCCCAGAATCAGCGTCAGATTGGGTCGCACGCGCCAGGTGTCGTTGGCGAAAAAGTCGTAGCTGTGAGTGCGCAGGTGCTCGGGGTTATCGAGCGTGGCAACGCCGGAATCCGTGGGCAAGCCCAGCAGCAACTCTTCGAGGGCATTGCCGGTGATGTCTCCCAGGAAGTCGATGAAGCCGCGGGACTCGATGTCGCGGTAGGCGTTTTGCTGCGTGATGCGGAAATCCGCGCCGAACTTCGCCTGGTGGCGGCCGTGCACCCAGGTCAGGATATCGTTCAACTCATATATGTTGCTGGTGGAATGCTGCGGGTTGTTGTCTTCGTCGCCGACGGGCGAGAATCCGGTCACCGAGATCAGGCTGAGTCCGAAATCGCGCGGGTTGGTGGAAATCGTCGGCAACCCAACCTGGCTGTTGACGTTGTCCCCGATATCCTGCTGGTAGACGCCTTCCGAAACACGGTCGAATCCGGCGCGAAATTCGTTGAGCAAGGCGGGCGTGAAGACGTGCGTCTCGGCGATCATGGCATTCTGATCGCGTGTCGGAACATTATCGCCATAGCCGGGCACGAGGGGAAAACCGACGCCGGTGAACGGCTCAAACAGGGTCCCGTCGGCGAAGCTATAGCGGAAGGTCAACTGCGAGGAAGGTGCGAGGGAGTGGTCGACGCGCAGATCGAAATTGTCGTCGCGCATGCGCCCATTGGGCGACGACACATAATTCTGGTTGAGCACGTTGCGGTTGGGAGCCGGGTAGAGCGCGGCGATAGCCAAACCAGTGGGGTCCAGATAGGCGCTCGGGATGATGTTGTTCGGGAACGGGGCGCCGGTATAGGGATCGATGGCGGGCAAGCTGCTCTGCGAAAAATTGCCGGCGCGTTCGGCCAGCGTGGGGACATTCGTTACTTGTGTGATGCCGGTGCTGTCGCGGGTGCCCTGATAGTCGGCGAAGAAGAAAGTGCGGTTCTTGACGATGGGTCCGCCCAGGGTGCCGCCGAACTGGTTGCGCTGGTCCTGTGGCGCCGGCGTATCGGAGGGTGCGAAATAATTGCGCGCATCGAATACGGCATTGCGGAAGAATTCGTAGGCGGTACCGTGGAACTGGTTGCTTCCGGAGCGCAGCACGACGCTGATTTGTGCGCCGCCATTGCGTCCGAAGGAGGCGTCGTAGGTGCTGGACAAGACCTCGAATTCGCGCACGGCATCGACGGGTGGGCTGACCGCAACGCCGTTCAGCTTAGGGTCGCCATTAAAGACGCCGTCGAGCAGGAAGTCGTTGGAGTCCTCGCGCGCGCCGTTGATGTTGATGGCGAAGGAGCCGCGCACGGAGGCCGCGGAGCCCTCGGCGGCGGGCACCACGCCGGGCAGCAGGAGGCTGAGCTCGTAGAAATCGCGGCCATCGAGCGGCAACCCTTGCACCTGGCGGTTGTCGATGACGCCGCCGACCGTAGCAGAGTCGGTGCGCACCAGGCTGCGGGTGGCCGAGACGGTGACCTGCTCAGTAGTTTTGCCGGGTAGCAAGGGCACCTCGATGCGGATCTCCTGATCCAGATCGAGGACCACGTCCTGCACATGGGGGCGATAGCCGGGTGCGTCAACTTGTAAGCGGTAGGTTCCGGGATCGAGCAGGGTGACGAGGAAATCTCCCTGCGGACCGGCGACAGCCGTGCGCTTCTTGTTGGTTTCCTGGTTGACCAGCGCGACCGCGGCTCCAGTGACCGGTTTCTTGGCGGCGTCGGTGATCTGTCCGCCGATGGAGCCGCGCGTGGATTGCGCATATAAGGACGCGGCGGCCAGCAGAATTGCGATTAGGGATGCTTTCACGAGTTCCTCGAAGGGTGCGTTGCCCGGAACTATATACTATAGCCCTATCTTTGATAGACGCAGCGGAGGCAGGTTGGGATCGCCAAAATCGCTACTGAATTCGCGACAGTGATGGCGTACCAGTTGGGCCGTTTGCCAGGTTGTCAAAGATCGGGGGGCAGATGCTAACGGGTAGCGGGAAATCCGTCTCTAGGCCTGGGCCTCGAGCGCCGCCAACGCGGCCGCAGCAGCCGCAGCAGCCGCCTGCGCCGCGGCAATGCGCAGCGGCAAATCGATAATCATGAACCCCATGGATCCGGGCATCACGGAGTAAGTGACAATCTGCTCACCTGGGAGCAACGGCCGCATCGGCACGGATACGCTTTCCGCGGCGCCGGTGGGTTGTATGACCGGCGTCCCCCGTACCCAGTTAATGGCGCCGTTTTTCTGGGTGAACGATCCGGGATAACCCACGCCTGCCGAGTTCTGCGCCTCGATCAACTCTTGCGCGATGTAACTCTGGTTGCCGATCGTCACGTACCACACGCGCCGCGGGTCCAGGCCGTAGATGTAATAGAAAACGCCGGTGGCTCCTTGGGTCACTGTGGGAGTCAGTCCCGGAAACAGGGGCGCCAGCGTATTGGCCAGCGTTTGCGCGTCCGCTTCCAGGCACACGATATTCGCCGCTACCAGTCCCACCACTCCGTACACTCCCGCTTCCACTGCGTCGGTGGGCTGCGACACGTACGCGGGATAGTTGTATGTGCCGGGAAGGTTGACGTGCGCCGCGTCCGCGCAAGGCATCGTCATAGTCCCCACATAGCCCGCCGCGGCATCGGCCGCATCCAGCCAGTCGTATGTTACGGTGCCGGTCTTGCCCACCTGCGCCGGATCCTCCCAGTACTGCGGCGCGCGCGTGGGATCGAATGGCGGCGCCTGGTTGCCGGTAGCTGCCAGGTACACGGCGCGGCTGCTGTAGTTGCGAAAGAGCCAGAAGGCTCCCTCATAAATCGGATACGTTTGTGTCGGTGTCATGTTTCTCCTTGTTCTTAGACAGAGGCAGGGATCAGGCCCCCACATCCGATTCAATTGTAGAGGGCGGATCGCGAGCAGGGCTGTGCCAAAGAAGGTGGCGCGAGATTAAGCGGTTTGTTTGTTATAGGATGCTGCGGGAGGTATATTTTTTGAAACGTGTGACTGACCGGCGATGTAGAGCGATCCGTCAGCGCCTGAACAATTTATTCGACGCGGCAGCCGCTTGCAGTGGCGCTCCTGATTGGTGATTTGGCAAAAAACAACGCTTGCGAAAAGCTTGGATTTGCCGGTCGGATTGCCCGCCGAAAGCGGTCCTGCGTACGAGATATCTGTCGTGTGTACAATACAGTCTGGAGGAGGGCAATGAAAATCGTTCTCGGGAGTTTGATCTCGCCACAGCAGACGTTCCTGGAAGTGAGATCGGCCCCGCAGGAACCGGCCACGCTTCTAAGTTCCCCGCTCCAGGCGCCTGGTCGCTTGCGAAGCACGGAGAAATGTCGATGAACTTGGCGAAAACGGCGGTGCTCGTCACCATGGGGGCGATAGGGGCCTGGGCCCAGGTCAATGTGGGCGCACAGGAACCCGAGGCTAGCCTGCCCTTCACGATGACTACGGTGACCACCTTTAGACTGCCCTGGAGACTGGCCTTCCTGCCCGATGGCCGCATGCTGATCACCGAAAAACCCGGGCCCGTTTGGCTGGTATCCCAGCAGGGAGAGAAGATCCAGGTGGAAAATACGCCTCCCGTGTATTTTCAGGGCCAGAACGGTATGCACGGCGTCTTCCTCTCGCCACATTACGCCACCGACCACAGCATCTATCTCACCTATGCTGAGCCGGGCGACTATGGTGGAGGTCTCGCGCTCGCGCGCGCCAAGCTGAATGCCACCGCCACCTCGGCTAAGCTCGAAAACTTCGAGGTGCTGTGGCGTCAGATGCCCAAGGGCAAGGGCGGGCAGGAAGGCGCGCAGGTCGCTTTCTCCCCCGCCGGCCAGTTTCTGTTCCTCACGGTGGGCGACCGCCAGCGCTTCACTCCCGCCCAGGATCCAGACCAGCCCGAAGGCAAGATCCTGCGCCTGACACTGGACGGCCAACCAGCCCCTGGCAATCCCAACTTCGGCCAAACTGGCGTTGCCACTATTCCCCTGATCGATCCGCCCAGAGACACCGAAGCAGCCAAGACGGCGAAGGTGGTGAGCACCTACACCTTTCCCGGTCCCAACCTGACGCCGGCTGAGACCTGGGCCAGCGGCGTCCGCACGCCCTACGGCCTGGCGTTTTCGCCCACCGGCGAATTGTGGGAGGTGGAGCATGGCCCGTTCGGCGGCGACGAGTTGAACCTGATCGAGCCAGGCAAGAATTACGGATGGCCGCTCGTCTCCTATGGCAAGAACTATGACGGCGTGCCCATTCCTA
>Ga0302324_100008015_pt1 | contig 22353 bp, 23 predicted proteins | sample Palsa_T0_1_FD_201949 | JGI IMG/M metagenome (GOLD analysis project Ga0302324, IMG submission 201949) | Peat permafrost microbial communities from Stordalen Mire near Abisko, Sweden - Palsa_T0_1 | ecosystem: Environmental > Terrestrial > Soil > Palsa > Peat permafrost | place: Sweden: Abisko...
AATGCCAGGTTGCGAACCTCGCGCGCGGTATTCGGGTCTTTGGAGAACCGGAGCACTTCGTCCTCTTCGAACCCCACCAGAAAGCCATGCGCTTGGTCTTCATCACTGCGATACCAGTCACGGAAATCGGCAAACGCATCGAGGGTCGTCGCGCCAGGCGGGAGTTCTTCACGGCGGTAGGCAGCAAGCGCGCAGGCGTGACGCGCGACTTTGAGCACCTTGTCGGGATACCTGTTCGCCCAGTCCTGGTAAGCGTCCTCGTAAAGCTGGTTGAGATACTTGGCAATTTGCGCCTGACGAAGCATTTGCTTTTCCTCGTCGGCGCTGACTCCGGCCATACGCGCCACGAGCGCCGTGGCAGTGGACAAATGGAGTGGCGTCAGCGGCAACCCGCCCGTGTCGAGATAGTTGATGGTCAGCGAGCCGTCCGGCTGAAGGATGATCGGATCGGCGCTCGGATCGACGGTCTTCGTGTAGATGCCGTAGGAAAGTCCTTCCTCGATGATAACGGTGTAATCGAAGTAAAGCTCGGTTTGCGAAAGCAGGTCGCACATCGTCACCGATTTGCCCGCGCCGCTCATGCCGAGGAGCACGGCGTGCTGCGGACTTTGATCGCCGCCAGTGCCGGAGAACGTCTTGATGCCGACGAGATTCGAGGCATTGCCGTCGTAGATCGCCTCGGCCGTTTCGAGGTGCCCCGTAAACGTGGCGTTCACCGGAAGCATGTCGGCGAGGTAGCGATGCTCCGCATACATTTTGCGGTATTCGTACTTGCCCCAAAGCCATCCCGGCCACGTTTGGAAAAACAGCTTCTTGGTCGTGCTCGGCAGACTGCTCTCGAAATACTGCGCGCTGTTCATCGAGTTGATCGCGTTCTTGATCGCGGTCGCCTTTGCAGAGAGCCCGGCCTTCGTCTTGTCCCACACGCGGACGACAAAAAGCGCATTGAACGGCAGTGTGTGCCCCTGCATGAGCGCGGCGATCTTGCGCTCCTTCTTCTGCATCACGGTGACCAGCGAAAGCTTCTTTTCGCTGGCGTAGTCACCGGCGAGGCGTTCGTGCGCTTTTTCCTCCTTGAGGATTTCCTTGCGGATCGGGATCGGATCGACGTTGACCGTGATCGTGTAATCAAGAAGCCGCAGATTCGTGAGCCGGTGGATGATCCCCGGAAACGTCATCTTCGGCCAGCGCGTGAGGACGATGGTCGTGTGATAATGTCCGTCCATCCAGAAACCGAAATCGGCCTGGCCGTTGCCCTCGCAGTGCCAGCAATTTTCCTGGAGCGAAAGCGCGGGATCGAAGGTTTCCAGCGCGTCGTAATTCAGGCGCTCGGCGAGCGATGGATTGAGGAAGGCTGTGTAGTGCTGGTAATGGTCGGCATCGGTCATTGGAACGATCCGTGCGCCTTGCCCGCTGAAAACGCCGGTCAACGTTTCGCAGACCTGCTCGAACTCCTGCTGAAGCTGGTCGAGCAAATGCTCGTAATGATTTGTCAGGCTGGCGCGCGATGTGGAAAACGTCGGTGAGGTGTCGATGCTCCGTGAAATGTAGAAGATGAGCCGCTGGCGCCGGAGTTGCCGGTTCTGCATCGCCTTCCAATATTGAAGGAACCGTTCGTTGCGGCTTCGGCGAGTCCATGTGTTCGTCGCGCGTTTGGTCTCCTCGTTGTAACGCAACAATTCGCGTTGATAGTCGGAGTCGCAAAACCACTGGACCTGCAGCCGTTGGTTGTCGCTCAACGAAGCGAGCAGAATGGAAAGCTGATCCTGAAACTCGTTCAGCTCGGAAATCTGCGCGTTGTTGAAATCCGGCGGCTGGAAGATGAAACCTTTGGACACATGGCCGCCGGCGTTCAGGCCGTTGAACACAATGAGGTCGCGCAGGAAGTAGCCGTTGGCCGGCTTCTCGATGATTGAATCAATTGGCCACATGGTCGGTTGCGCGCAGCGGGTGTTGGGGTTGAAGTTGCGGATTCGGCGCGAAGCCCGCGCCGTTGGTCCAATAGTCCAGAAGGTCGATGTCGTAGGCCGGCGGCTTGCCCTGGCGAAAGCCGAAGACGTAGATGAGCGTTATCGCGAGCGGCACGCTTGCTGTAGCGAATGAAGCACTGAAGCTCAGGCGCATCGCGCTGAACAAAAACAGCAGTGTGACCACGAACGCGAAGACGCCGCCCACGACATACCAGAACAGATTGCCGTCGAGTCCCCAGGTGCGCCCGGTGGAATCGTCCGCGCTGTTTGTCTCCGAGAATCGCAACTCGTGGTCTTTCATTGGAACGCACCCACATCGACGGTGGAACTGCCAATGCCGAACGCGGTGAACAGCGCTTTCACGATCACCGGAGCACCGGCGATGATGAGTCCGCCGATGATTGAGAGTTTGCCGGCGTCGGTGTCGCCACGGCGGATCGCAAAACCTCCGCCAACAACACAAATCGTGCCGAAGATGAAACCGATGAGCATGACAATGCCCAGCGCCTGACTTGCCCCTTGGGAGAGACTGCCCGCAGCTTGCGCGAGAAAGGGCGTCATGCGTATTGAAAATACAAACAGTGATGATTTCATGTGCGCATTTCTACATGCCTGCGCGCACATGGCTGCGCCCGTTTGGGCGCAACTTGCAGCCGGGTTTTGCGGATAAGATTCAAGCCACCGATGCGATGAATACAGCCGACGAAAACAAAAGGATTATTTCCAAGCTCCAAAATCTGGAAGGTCACTTACGCAATCGCATTCGCGGACAGGATCAGGCGTTGACACGCATCGTGTCGGTTCTTCAACGCGGCGAGCTTAACTTGACAAAAGGAATGCGACCGCGCGGCAGTTTCATTTTTCTCGGTCCTACCGGTGTCGGCAAAACTGAGGTCACGCTCGCATTCACCGAGTTCCTCATGGGCAAGGATCGGCTCTTCCGATTCGACATGTCCGAATACCAAAATCAAGCGAGTCTTGCAGTGTTGCTCGGCGGCGAACTCGGCGAGCGCGGCACGCTGGCGATGGCTTGTGACAGGTCGCTGTCCGGGACACTGCTATTTGATGAAATTGAAAAAGCGCATCCGCGCGTGCTGGACGTGTTCCTGCAAATCCTCGACGCCGCGCGCGTGACGATGGCCAGCGGCGAAACGCTGGATTTGAGCGGGTTCTACGTCGTGCTTACTTCCAATATCGCCTCGGCTGAAATCGTAGGCTTGCAGCATTCCTCGTTTGCCACGATGGAGCGGCACGTTCTCTCACACGCACAACGGTCGATGCGCCCGGAGCTTTACGCGCGCATCAGCGAGAAGCTTGTCTTCAACAAGCTCACCTACGACGTGCAGCTTGAAATCGCGCAACTCCTGCTCGCACAGGAACTCGATTTCATGCGTGGCAATGGCCACGAACTCATGGCCGATCCCTCCGTGCTGCCGTTTCTCGTGCGACGCGGATTTCATCTACGGCTCGGTGCGCGGCCCATGCGCGATACGGTGGAGAAATCCATCGGCGATGCCGTCGCTCGTGAGTTGCTGACGGGTGGCGATGGTTGCGGGAAATTAACGGTCGATGAAAGCGGCGAACGACTGCGCATCACGCGCTGAGAAACGCCCGACGCTGTCGGGCGAATCCGCACTGCATTTTTTTGGACAGCGTCTGAAATATCTTCGGCTGATTTGCCAATGCGCGCTTGAGCCGAAGCAATTTGGCGAAGCTTGGGCTGACGGAACCCGCCTCCAGTCGTCCCTCTCTCCTACCCCGATATTTCATCTGAGAGCAAAGTCCCGAGCCTTTGAATGGCCTCCTGTAGTGTCCAATCGAGGCTGCACTCTGCCGCCAATGTCCGATAAGGTGCTTTCCATGATTCAGGCGGCTCCGGCAAAGGGACGGGAAGCACATGCGTATCCCGCAAAGCAAAGGTCGTACGAATGGCTTCTCTGAGGCGTTCCGAATCCAATGTTCCGAGCCGAAGCAAAAGCGCCATATCGACGACATCCTTAACACGAGTGTTGGTTCCCTCAAGACGTGGGAGGGTGTAGGCGTGCAGTTTTTCGGCAAACTGCTGTTCTTTGGAAATCGCCACAAATTTCGTCGGATAAATTCCCGCAAAACCCAGCCAGTTTCTTCCTTCCAATAGTTCTGTGGGCTCAATGGCGGCATCACCCATCCCGACATCGAGATGAAACCTTGTAAAAACCCGGCCGGCCAGTGACGCGGTTACCGGATACCGGGCGCCGCCTTCCGGTGCAGCATTCAGGTCCATCATTGGCTGACCTATGGTAAAGACGAAAAAGTCCTTCAAATCCTTGGCCACGCCGGTCTGCAAATGCTCCAGGACTCGCCCCTTCCTCTCGGATGTGGCATCGGCTGGAAGACACAAATCGATGTCTTTCGTCGTGCGCGCCGTTCGCAGCCTCAATTCCATGGCGTAACCACCCTTGAGCAGCCACGGTGCGTTCTGTTCGGAAAACAAACGCGCAAGCAACCGATCAAAGGAAACCTGCCGGCGCAAACGCTGGAGATCGATGCCTTCGGTTCGTTCCGTCATTTTCAGGCGCGCCTCAAGGGCGACGCGGAAGGCGGCGGCAGTGGCATACTGGCGTGGCTCATCTTTCATGCGGACCTCGCCTTCAATCCTGGGCGTTGAAACAGGAAAGAGGGCAACTTATGGCGGTATTCCGTGACTTCGTTTTCAGTAATCAGTCCACGTTTGTGAGCTTCGGAAAATGCCTGAGCCAGCAGATCAGGTGAAAGTTCCTGTGATTCGCCCAGGTCAAGAATGGCCCTCATCGGGCGCGTAACGCGAAACCCCTCACGCTCTTCAATTGCCCCGGCGGGAAGGTCGGCATAGTGCAGGATAATTACGGGCGGTATTTTGGAATTCTTGCGAAATTTCAGAGGCACCGTCATGTGCAGCTTGGACGGCATGACATCCGACAGGTCATGGATGCTGAGAGCCGTTTGATGCGAATAAACTCCTTGCGGATGATCCTGTCGATCTCGTGACCAGAGAGACCAGCGGACCAGATCAGGGCGCTCGTTGGCCGGAAAATGCGCAAGGCGGAAAATACCCCGGTGTTCACGCTCCCAATTTCCCGCGCGTACATGGTAGGCGTGATTCGTGCGATCAAACCCCGCTTCCTCCGCCTGTTTTGCGGTAAAATAGCCTCCCTGGCTTTCCGCCACCGCGAAAAGCCTGGCTTCGGATTCATGGGAAGACCGTTTCATAACGCAAGGATAGCTTACATCGAGCGGTCCCTGCCGCAACACAAATAGCGTAAATATTACGCTGTTTGAGAAAATCAGACCTTTCGCATGGACCAAAGTCGTGCGCTGGTTGCGCCAATCGCGAGTCCAAGCGTTCAGGCGAAGTGAAAGCCGTAGCGTCAGGCTGCCGGTGGGCCTGCGGGCGGCAAGCCGGGAGCGAAGGCGCAGCGAAGCCTGGGCGCTTGGTCTCGCATCCTCCGCGGCGGGCGGGATGAACTGCCGCTCCCGGAGTCTGCGAAGGCGGCGGCAGTTGATCCCGTCCGGTGGTGGCTTTTCACTCATCGTTCGCCTCGCGGGCCTGCTCGTCGCGGCGCTGCTTTTCGATGCGCCGGTCGTTCTGTTCGGCGGAATGTGCCACTCGGCGAAGCCCCTCGATGCTCATTGGAAATGGCGGATACAAGACTTCCTCGTCTTCGGGAGTCTCCGCGCTCGCCTGTTCCCATCGGGCGAATTCTCCCGACTCTTTTAGCACGAGCCGCTTTTGATCTTCGCTCAGTGCGTCCACCATCGCCGCGTGGAAAACGACAATCACCGCGTCAGTTAGCCTGCCATCGAGGCCGGAACTGAGGTCGTAGAGATTGATCAGGTGGTAGCTGTTCCAAAGCGACCAAACGAATTGGCGAAGACGCCTCCCGCCTCCGGTGCTCCAGCCGGTTTTGAGATAATCGGAAATCGTCGCCAGTGCTTCCTGGAGCTTCCGCGGTGAAACCGACTCCTTCCGCGCTTTCACCCGCCGCATTTCGCGCGCGAACTCATCGAGCGCGTCCTGCTGCTCCTCCTCGGTTGGAAAATGGATGATTGGGCCGTTGCCGGGCATCGCGATTTATCCCTTTCCGAACCACGAACAAACCTTCCCATTTGGGTCGATGGGTGCCATGAGCGTTCGTTTGAAGCCGCGTTCCGCGTGGACCAAGACGCACGTGTGTTTTGGCAGGCTGCGCAAGACGTAGGGTTTGATCTTGTGCTCTTCCTGTTCGCTGTAGTTGCTTGTGGTGTGGCCATGGGAGAAGCCCCACGTCCGTTTGATGAACTTTTTCTTTCCGAGAAAATCGGCGCTCTCGACAGCGCCTTCCTCGTCGGCAGCTTTGAAGATCATCCGGTTGCGCAGGTTTAGCGTCAGCACGCGCGCCTTCTCGCGGCCGAGTGGCGGAACAAATGACGTGGACGACTGCGCGGCGGCGACAACGGTGGCGTTTGCCTCACGGATCACGTCCACGCAGTTGTAATCGCTCATTCCTTCCTCGCTTGCGGTCACGAACCGCTGGGCTTCGTCGGCCCAGAGAATGAGCAGATTGGCGTCGCGGCGCTCGTGCTTCGGTTTGTCGAAACGTCGCAGGACGTGCGTATAGAAAAGCATCTTCAAAAACGTGTTTACGTAACGGCGCTCGGCCTGAAACTTCTGCGGCATGGACACGCAGATGATTTTGCCCCGGTCAATATCGCCGAACTCGAACGTGTTTTCGGCGGAACAAAACACCTGCGACACGTCGGGCGTTAGGAAATGCTGTATGTAGTTGGCGATGGTTTCCCGCACACCGCCGAGTTGCTCGGGCGGCTGGCTGAGGAAGCGGTTGCGGAAATGCTGGGCGAGTTCTCCCCGGCGCTCAGTCGGATACAAATCCGCCAGGTCTTGCATCGCCTCTTCCAAGTCCTTTTCGTCCGAGAGCAAATGGTATGCGTTTTCCAGCGTCACGTCGGCGCGGATCTCATAAAGCGTCTCCAGAGCTTTCGCTATGTGCGTCTGCGCCTGGTTCTTGAAAAATCCTTTGTCGCCCTGCTGTCCAAGGCTCGTGGCGGTATCGACAACGAATTTGGCATAGGTGCTGTAAGGAATGCTGCGGTCGGACGTGAGACTGTATGTGTGAAGCGGTTTCCAGTTCGCCTGTGCGTCATCCGGTTTCACCTGGAGCAAAATGAGGTCTTTCTGCCGGTTGAAATGCACGGCCATCTCGGAAAGCGTTTCCCAATAAAGGCCCTTGTCGTCGATGCAGACGCCGCCCCAGCCCGGTTCGTTCTTGAAAATCTGGTAGAGCAGCGGCGTGATGCCGGAGCGTGTCTTGCCCGACCCCGTGTCGCCGGTAATCAGCCAGCCGCGGCAGAAGTCTTCGCGCGTCCACGCCAAGCCTTTCAACCGCAAGACAAACCGCTTCTTCTGCGTCACGGAATGACCTCGGATCGTGAGGACATAGCAGGAGAGCATCCCGAACGCGGCTGATATTCCCCATGAGGCGGGAGCCGGAAGCGTTTGGAAGAAATAAACCGCCACGGTAGCCGAAACCGCAGCCATGAAAATGCTGAACAGACTCATGGCGTCAGAGAAGAAACCTGCCGATGAGTACGCCGGCGGCGAGCGCCGCAATGGCGGTCATCACAAATCCAGCCGCGTGAAACGAGCGAAGCTGCTGCTTGATGTTCGGCACTTCGCGCAGTGCCTCAATCAGTTCGGCGGCGTGTTTCGCGAAGACTTTGCTGCGCTGGTCAATCAACTCAAAGGACTCGCGAAACTCATGGAAAGACGGAGATGAAACTCCGTCACCCGGCTCTCCAATCAGAAAACTCCTCATGTAGATTTGGAAAAGCTCGACGGAGGCAAGCAGCGGATCGCCATCCTGCACGGCGTATTTCTTTTGCCATTCCAGCACGGCGGTTTTGAGCATCATGTCGCGCTGCTCGTTCCTCATGATGCGGTGGCAGCCTGCTCGCCAGCCGTTTGGGTTTTGGCTTTCTTACCTCGGCTCGCAGATTTTGCGGGCTCGCCGTTCGGTAGAAGCAAGTCGCGTGCAGTGTCAATCTGCTCGTTAAACTTCGCCTGCCAGTTTTTCAGTCGCTGCCGATCCACGAGCGAAAATTCGGAATGCTTGATGGCATCCGTGATCGTGAGGTTCGTTTCGTTTAGCGCAGTGACGAGCCAGTCGTAGAGCTTCGGCATCACGATCTCGCGTCCAGCGAGTTCGTCGATAATGCGGCTCCGGGTATTGCTGCGCTCGAAAATTTTGAACTGTTCGCTGTGTGCCTGGTTCCTGACAACCAGATAGCGGCAGCGGTCGTTCAAGCTGCTGGCAATGATCTTGACCTGCTCCACGCTGTCGGCCTCGTGATTCACGGGCGAGATGACGGTGAGCGATGCGTCGAGCATTTCCAGAATCTCGAACGCTCTGATTTCCGCGAAGTAGTCGAGGAAAATGTCGGTCGAAGCAGCGCGGCAATCGACGATTACCAACGCGCTCTGCTCAAGGCTCGAAAAGATCAGGTCGATTTCCTGCACGTTGCTGATGTTGATGAACTCGGCTTCGCGGTGAAACCGCTTCAATGTGGAGTTCTCGTTGTCAGTGTCGATCGCGCGATGCTCGATCTGTTGGTCTTTCAAGTATTGGACAAGGTTCGTCGCGAAAAAGCTCTTCCCGACGCCTCCCTTGCCATTGAGGATGATGTTGAGTTGTCTTTTCATAGGTTTGCTGAGGATGCGATCTCGGAGCGTTTCACACGTTTTTGGGATCGGCGATTCGCGGCCCGCGTGATTTGCCGGCTGCGACTGTGGTTGCGTCAGCACTGCGGCGCCCCCGCAACACCGTGCTGACACCTTGATTACCATTTGCGTCGCCGGTCAGTGGAATGTGCGGCAATGTGCGTCTTTCTTCGGTCACTGCCCTGCCGGATTTCTGACGGTCTTTCTGACGCGGTTGCGTCTGTTCTATGACCGCATGGCAGAAGCGAGCCACGGTATCGTGCGACACGTTCACGCCAGCCTGCTTCAAGAGTTGCGCTATGGTGCGGAACGAAGCGTTCTTCGCGCGCAAGTCGGCGATGCCGTCCTTGTATGGCATGAGCGCCTGAAATCTCGCTGACAGCTTTCGCTCGAAACTTCTGACAGCGGCGTCGAAAAGCCGCTTACTGGATAGCTGTTCGATACTGTCGCTCATCTGGACAAGTTTACGGCAATGCGCTGTCGGGTTTGCGTCACCGATCCGGCGCATCGCGCATTGGTTTCCTGTCGCGATTCGGATTTATTCATGACACAAAGCACCTAATGGACGTTAGGGGTCAGGCGTCCGTTCTTTAAAATCATGCAAACTCAATAGCCGTAACTCTGAGGTGTATGGCGCTCGTTTGGGCGCAACTTGAAGGTGGCGATTTCTTAAAACTGGCATGTGCTCACACCGAAGACCCAATACAGCCTCGCCAACGCGAAGACCTATTTTGAAGAGCACTTGTCCGTGGGCGATTACTACACGGAAGGGGAGAACATTTCGGGCCAGTGGTTCGGACAGGGAGCATCAATGCTCGGACTCGTTGGCGATGTGAAGCAAGATGCTTTCCTGAGCCTCTGCGACAATCTTCATCCGCGCACTGGTGAGCTTTTGACGCAGCGACGAAAGACAACCCGGCGTGCGGCTGATGAAAGCGGCAACGAGCAGGAAGTTGCCAATCGTCGCGTCTTTTATGACTTCACGATTTCGCCGCCGAAGTCCGTTTCGATTGTGGCGTTGATCGGCGGTGATGAACGAATCGTCAATGCTCATAATCGCGCGGTGAAGACTGCGATGAACGAGTTGGAGCGTTTTGCAGAAACGCGCGTGCGGAGTGGGGGAGAATGTTCGGATCGACCTACCGGCAATGTCGTCGCCGCAGCATTCCGTCACGATACATCGCGCGCTCTGGACCCGCATCTGCACAGCCACTGCATTCTCTTCAACGCGACGTTCGATCCGGTGGAAGGCCGCTGGAAGGCGCTCCAGAATCACGAAATGCTTCTCGCGCGGAAGTATGTGGAAAACGTCTATTACCACGAGTTGACGCGCGAATTGCGGCGCTTCGGCTATGAAATTGAAAACCGCGTTCGTGGTGATTTTGAAATTCGCGGCGTGTCGAAGATACTTTGCGAGAGATTTTCCAAACGGCACGCGGAGATTGATGAGAAGACGCGCAAGTTGCTGGCGCGGGAACCGGCGAAGGCATCCGGCAATGTCGATGACATTCGTGCGAACATCGCTCGCGACGAACGCTCCCGGAAAATCAAGAACGTGGCGATGGAGCAACTCCAGACACTTTGGAAAAGCCAAATGTCGGACGGCGAGCGAAATGAAATTGCCGCGCTGATCGGGGGCAGGAATGCGAATCACGCCGAACAAGGCTTCGGGATTGCCCAAGCGGCAATCGCTTGGGCGGAAGATCATTTGTTCGACCGCAAGTCCGTCGTCCATGAACACGAAATCTGGCTGCACGCGTTGGAGCACGCGCGCGGAGAAAATCTTTCGATTGCTGAGGTTCAGGCTGCGACACGGCTCGCCGATTACGTTCGCGATGCGGAAAGCCGGTGGCGAATAACGATGCGCGACGTTTTGCAACGTGAATGGAAAATCGTCGAGATGGCCAAGAACGGTGTCGGGACAGGGGACGCGCTGATTGCGCACTACGCACCTGGCAATCCATCACTCGACGAGGATCAGCGCCTGGCCGTCGCTCGAATTTTGCGCTCGCGCGATTTCGTAACGCTGTTTCGCGGCGGCGCCGGAACCGGCAAGAGCTATGCCTTACGCGAGGTGGATTCCAGCTTGCGGCGGGGCGGCAGGGCAGTCCGCGTGATTGCGCCGCAGCGCCAGCAGGTGATGGATTTGACGCGGGATGGGTTTGATGGCGCGCAGACGGTGAGCGAGTTTCTCACGCGCCGGAAAATGGAACCAGGTGAGATCGTAATCGTCGATGAGGCGGGCCAGATTGGCGCGAAACAGATGCTTCATCTTCTGGAATTCGTAAGGGATAACGGTGGCCGCGTCATTCTCTCCGGAGACACACGGCAACATGGCGCCGTGGAAGCTTCCGATGCCTTGCGCGCGATCGAAATGTATTCCGGCCTGACTGCGGCGGAACTGACGGAGATTCGGCGGCAAGATCCCGCGAAGGCAAATAGTCCGGCGGAGCGGAAATTCATCGAGGAATATAAAAAGGCCGTCGAAGACGCGGCGGCGGGAAACGTTACCCAGTCATTTGAGCGCCTTGAACGGAATGGCGCAGTGGTCGAGTGCGGTCTTGGCGAGCAGCAAGAGCGATTGACTGGCCACTACCTCGAACTGGCCCGCAGCGGCCGATCAACGGTCGTCGTCGCGCAAACTTGGTCGGAGATTCACAAAGTGAACGATGCGGTTAGGCAGGCGCTCAAGACGGAAGGCTTGATTGCCGAAGAGGAGGGGAAGGTCGCCACGTTGGAACGCATCGACCTCACCGACGCGCAGAAGCGGGACCGCCGATTCTTTGATGGAGAGACCGTGCTCGTGCTGAATCGAGATGTCGGTGGTTTCCAAAAAGGGCAAATCGCCCGGTTCCTGGGCGTGAGCCAGAACGGGGTGATTATCGAAACGGATCACAAAGTCGGCAGCATCGCGACGAAGCACTTGAATCGTCTCACCGCGTGTCGGCGGAAGGAGCTTGCGCTTTCCATCGGCGACCGCCTGCAACTCAAAGCGAATGCAACAACCAGCGATGGCCGGCGCTTGGCAAACGGCGAACTCGTAACCGTCCATGCTGTCAACGCCAACGGCGAAATCGCGCTCGATGACGGACGTGTTTTGCCGCATGATTACCGGCAATTTGTGCGTGGCTACGCCGTCACTTCGTATGCTTCGCAGGGCAAGACTGTGGACTACGTCCTGTTCTCCGATTCCGCCGTTAAAGCGGCAACCAACACGCAGCAATGGTATGTCTCCATTTCGCGCGGGCGAAAGGGTATCCGTATTTTCACGAGCGACAAACAGCAGCTTTGCGAGAACGTGTCGCGATCGGGCATTCGCGCTCTGGCGCTCGATCTGGTGCGGCTCGGACGGTTGCCTCGTCAGGCTTTGCGTCAACGCCGCTTCCACGGTCTGATACGCCTGCGTCAATTTGCTGCCGCGCTTCGGGCGCGCGCGGCGTCATTGATTGCGTTTCGCAAGCTGACATCTATGCGGCGGAAAATCGTGACGAATGATTAAGGCTACTCAAAACGAAGCGCGGCCGCCCGACAGCGCGGACAACGAGAAGAAGCAACTCGTGTGCTGGAATAAGGATGCCCAGGCACAGTCTCTCCGCGTCGAATTGAGCGGCGACCGTTTCTTCGTTTTTCCTTACACGCATCTGACATTTGCCAAAATGGAGCGCGAGGAAGACCGGGAAGTTCTTGCCGTTTCCTTTACGACACACGATCTCCGTATTGTCGGGAGAAATCTGCGCGAACTCGGCATCGCGCTGCAAAAGCTTGCGGTGGATTGGATCAAGGAAGCGCCTGACCGCTACGCTGTGCTCGCGTCCAAAGAGGCGGTTTTCATCGAGAGCATCGAAGTGAAGGAAGTTGCGGAGCAGGCTGTTTTTTGACTTTCACCCATTGGGATTTTCGGTTTTTCGATGCGTCAACATTTACAAAACCCTTTGTTCATGCGGGTCGATTGTATCTTCGTACCATTATTTTGTGAAGCGAATCTGCGAAATCTGGGCTAACCTCGCTTTACCAGATGGAAAACCGGTCTGCTGGGTTGGAGGCGACCCACGAACTCCAGTGTTTCTCAAAAACCTCACGCCGTTTCTGGCGATAACCGAGTAAGCCCTCGGCAAGCCTGAAGGCCAGCCCCAGTCCTGGACTTATCAAAGCACCGGTCGCAATTACGACAACGACTCCCACAAGGCCTTCCTTTGACACGATTGTGTCAAGTCCGCATCGCTTTAACTCCCTGCGAAGGAGCGTACGATCGGCTTCGAAGTCGGATTGGAACTCCTGCGCGATCAATTCACGTTCTCCTCCCGCCGTGTTCCGCAGCTTCCCCAGGTATTCATCGACCTTCTGGCGGAATGATCCTCTCATACCGTCGATACCCGGATCGTTCCGCATTTTCAGAATCTTTCGGAACGCGCCCGCATCAACCGCTCCAGGCTCAAAGCCGAAGCATGGAATCCTCGCCAACAAGAATCCGAGTTCGCCTTCCATCATCGGCATAGGCTGTCCGGGGCGTATCGGCTTCCATGTTAACCCTGCCGGCGAACCCATTTCAGCGAGCAGAGAGTTGCAACCGGCCACAAACGAGCCGGGATCATCCGTGATTGGCGGCATCGTGTCGGAACTCATCTCGTTTGCCAGTACGCTGAGCAGAATATTGGCAGCGGAATCTGCTATGACTTGCAATTCATGACTGTCGCCACCCTGCATCGGGGAGGCCCAACCAGAGTTGCGGAGCAGTTCGACGGTTTGTGGGAAAAATTTGTAGGCGGAGAATTTCTGGCTGCGCTCCGGTTTAAGGTTGGCCGGCCGGCACCATTCGGGTGGAATCTGGTGCGCGAAGATTTCTTCAACTCGCTGGTGGACGCGGCCCTTCTGCTCTTCGGACGGCTCTAAGTAAGACACGTACCGTTCGTGAGCTTCGGCCATCGCATTCCGCATTCCTTCGTCCGCGTGCCACGGTCGTGGATTAAAATCGGGAGACACCGGATCGCTGATATCCCAGTCAGGATAATATAAGGCGTGATTTGGCATAGGTTTCTCCGTTCTCGAAGTTCACTTAAGCGCCCTCTTGAAGGCGGCAGTTATGGTGCACGATGTTCCCCACGATTGTTGCTTCGACCAGCTCTTTATGCGGCGATTTCGGTGAGGATCTGCGTCTTGGTCATAATTGCTGAGGGCATGAGCAGTCGCTTGTATTCTGAAAGAGCCTTGAAGTCAAACTCCAAAAGGACTTTTTTAGCCGACACTCGATGCCGCTGATGCGGCGCACTTGTAACCCTTGAGCACGCCGACCGTGGGCGTTTACGAATGGCGGGGGGATTTCATTTTGGATGAGGAATGCACGACATTTGGCAAGCCCAAGCGGGAAGATCGGGATTTAGCGAGCCTGGCCAGTATTAACTTTCTGGTCACGTTCCATCCTGCTATTCTGCCAGGAAAGCAGAGGAGCACGCTATGACATTCAACCCAAAGAAATCACAGGCAGAATTCGCCAAGATCATGACTGCCGCTTGTGTGCGGCGCGGCTACCTTGAAAAGCTCCATTGTGGCACGATACCAGTCACCCGCATCGGCGATTATTCTGACGTCAAGGTAATCGACGGCGAAGGCAGGGAAATACCTTGGAACGAGGCGGCACGCATCAACCAGGACGAAATGAAAACGCTCATGACTGGCGTGGTGAACCGAATCCACACTTTCCTCGCACGCACGCTGTTCTCTGCAACCCAAGATAGGGCATTCGAACAAGCCTTGGACAGAGCTGTCGTGCCTTGGATAAAAGCGTGGGATGAGCCAAAATATCTGGCCAACTTCCTGATGCCGCATTCAGAAAAGCACGAATAAAAGCACTGGTTATCAACAATCGCATTTGACTGGGGGAAACAGGCGTTTTTGGCTGGGGTAGTCCAGTCTTCGAGCAGCAATGATGGCTTGATGGCACTGTCAGAGATTATACGATGTTGGCTGACGCTGGAAAAGACGGCGGATTTCACGCTACCGCGAACCGGCTGGGACGCACGCTGTTGCGATATGAGGAGGATGGCTCCGCAGGGCGATCATCGGCCCGGGAACCGCCGCGCGTGACCCGGTTCCTGCCGCGGGCGCCGTAGGTGGCCCCTCGCACCATTGCGAGACGTTGTCGGACATGCCCGCGCCCCGCCACTCGCGTCCAAATAGGCGGTTTTTATCGAGAGCATCGAAGTGAAAGAAGCTGCGGAGCAGGCGCTTCGTGAAGACGAGTTCCTTGTTCGTCTTCTCAGTTCGCCGGATCGGAGAACTCGCGCACGCGCTCAAATGGCCATTTCAGAACCGTGAAGCAATATCGGTCAGCCAAATCGCGGGGATCATCTTCAGTCTCGATCTGCTGCGCCATGAGCGCTTCGACACCGGGCGAGGTGCCGGCGCGCTTCGCGATTTCCTTGTCTGCTTCGATGAAAACTTGGAGTTTTCGCTTTAGAATTTCGAGGGTTACTTGCTGCCGATTCCTGGGCCGTTTTGAAATGTGATTTTGTGTTTTCATGGCTGCGTTCTATACCACGCGCGAAGTAAAGTTGCTCCACGGCCGGAGCCATTTTTCAACGTCCTTGTGCATTCAGCATGGTGGTGCTGCTATCAATCGTGCGCTCATCAAGACTGGCGGCGATCTGCTGGCGAAGCCGTGTGATGTCGGAAGGCGCGATTTCGGAAACAACGGCGCGTGCATTGTTTCGCGGGTGATTTTGATACCAACACGCCACGCGCTCCTCCCGAGTCAAAGCATCCTTGGCCAGCAATTGCCTGGCTTTTGTAACCGTCGAAGAAAGATTGAAAAACGTGATCTCGCCGGTACTCGCAGCGTGATCGACGGCAAAGCCGTGACAAACGAAAAGTGCGTCGGCATAACACGAGAAAATGCGCTTCTCATCCTGCCCATCGGTCAAGGCTTGAAGTGCGTATCGGTACGCGGTGGGACTGGAAAAGGTGACTTTGCAATTATCCCAATGGCAATCGGCCAGACGTTTCAAAAGCGCGAACGCTTTCCTCCGCAACGGAAACCGGATGTTTCTTCGCGAAATTGCCGCTCTCGATTCACGCCACTGCGCAATATCGCGCCCTGCGCCGTATGAATCTTGCTGCTGTATTCCGAAGGAATCCTTCTTCTTATAGGCATTGTCACAGAATCCCGGATTTTCGTCAGAAGTTTTGTCTGTTTCGGTGACGCATACTTTGCCAGGAGAATTGCGCCACGCTCGCAGCAAAGCATCCATCATTATCGGCAGTTGGCGTGGACGCCCTCGGGATCTCGACGCTGCCGCGAACACTGTCGCGGACGGGATGATCGTCCTCCCGTCGCGACCAAGCGTCGTGCGATTGTGCAAGCGGTTTCCTCGCGCATCGTAAAACAGCGAGCATTCATCGAATCGCAGTTTCTTGCGCTCGGCCACAATGATGCCCCATCGCCTGCACTGGTTGCCCTTTTTGCGGCGCAGCTTCGTTTCAAAAGCCAGGTCCGAATTTTCGCGGCGGATGTTGGAGAGCTCGCGCATCACATGTTCGCGCGAGTAGCCTGTCTTGCGGCAAAACGCCCCAAGATCGACATCTCCCCAAATAGGGGAGCGTGCTGCGACATTCCGTATCCATCCCTGGAGACGAGAACGACAAGGCACGGTGCTGCCGTAGCGCCGACCACGGGAGCATCGAAGGCTTTCTTCCTGCCGGCATGAGGGCAAACCCCACCGGCTAGAAAAATTTGACATTTTTCTTGACTCCAGCGCCCTCGGAATCAAGACTGCCGCTATCTCGTCGGGCTACATCCTGACTCGAAAGCTTTAGGGACTGTTGAGCTACGAACTCAGCAGTCCCTTTTTGCTGCTGATTTGGATTGGGTTGTTAACTGCTGTTCATGAGATCACCTCCCTAAGCAGTAGTTACCGGAGCTACGAAAAAAGCGCCCATCCGGGCGCAGATCGCACGACGGAGCAGAAATCAGGGGCGCGCACGTACGCTGATCATCCGGTGAAGACGCCGGAACAGCGTAAGCGTCACGTAGAGCACCTCTAGCGCCAGGAAGTCAGATGCGTCATATCAGGAGGGGTATGACGAATATGATACCTGGTCAGGAGATTCTGAAGATTGATGCGCGGGGCCGTGTGCGGGTTCCGGTGGAGCGGCGGGAAGCGTTGCTTGATGAGTTCGAGAAGAGCGGGCTGAGCGGCAAGAAATTCGCGCAGCTGGTGGGGATCAAGCATCAGACGTTTGCAACTTGGGCGACGAAACGCCGAAAACAACGCGGGACGATTCGTGTCCGAGGCACGCGGCCTCAGGAGTCGCCAGCGCCGGTGCCGAGGTTACAATGGGTGGAGGCGGTTGTTGAAAAGGATGCCGTTGCTACGGGCCAGAGACGGGAGGCACTGAGCGTGCATCTGCCCGGAGGGGCGCGGCTGGAGATTGGGGATGGGCGACAGGTGGGGCTGGCTGCGGAATTGTTGCGGGCATTGGCGGGCCAAAGAGAGTTGCCGTGTTAAGCTTTACCGGCAGCCTGAAAGTGTTTGTTGCGCTGGAAGCGTGCGATATGCGCAAAGGCTTTAATGGTCTGCATGCCATGGTGACTGAGCGATTGGGCGAAGACCCGCGTACAGGCTCTCTCTTTGTCTTCAGCAACCGGCGGCATACTCGTCTGAAGATCCTGTACTTTGATGGCACCGGGTTATGGCTGTTGAGCAAGCGGCTCGAACAAGGGACCTTTTCCTGGCCAAAGAGCGCGGAGGCCGGAGCAACGAAGCTTCGTCTTGCTCCAGAAGCGTTCGCAATGTTGACCGATGGAGTGGATCTGCGGGGGGCAAAACTGCGACCGTGGTATGAGCGTGAGCAAGGTGTTTGAAAAAGTTCTCTTAGGTCTAACTTTGTAAGTTGACATCAGCGGGACTGGTTGGTAGGATGCGCTCCCATTGATGGGGACTCCGAACAGAGCCGAGTTGATGAAGTTGGTGGAAGCACAGCAGCGGCGTCTGGAAGAGCAGGCCCAGGAGATCAAGCTATTGCGCCAGAAAATCGATTTGCTGGCGCGGCGGATTTTTGGAAAGAGCAGCGAGAAGCTGGATGCCAGCCAGCTCGAGTTACTGCTTAAGCTTCACCAGGGAGAGTCGACGCCGGGAAAATCCGAAGCCTCCTCGATCCTTGAGGAGGCTGACTCTGAGCATCTGGAGAGAGGGAAGAAAAGGCGCCGGTTTGATCGCAAGGAACGCTGGCCTTCCGATCTTCCAGTGGTCGAAGAAGTGATCGATCCGGATGAAGTCAAGCAAGCGCCGGAAGCATGGCGGCAGATTGGCGTGGAGGTAAGCGAGCAACTCGACTATGAACCCGCGCAGTTTTTTCGCCGTCGTCTGATCCGGCGCAAGTATGTGCGGCGCAAAGCTGCGGATGCTGTGCCGGTGATTGCGCCATTGCCGCCGGTATTGCAGGAGCGTTGCATAGCGGGTCCCGGCTTGTTGGCGCAGATCATCGTGGGCAAGTTCTGCGATCATCTACCGCTTTACCGGCAGGAGAGCATTTTCCAGAGCCGCCATGGTGTCTGTCTTTCCCGGCAGAACATGGCGCGGTGGATGGGGTTGGCGGCGGCCTGGTTGCGGCCGATCTATGAAATCATCCGCACCGGAGTGATGGGCGGAGGCTATGTGCAGGTGGATGAAACACCGATTCGCTATCTGGAACCGGGGTATGGACAGGCAAGGCTTGGCTACTTGTGGACTTCGTGCCGGCCGGGTGGCGACGTGTTCTATCACTGGGAGACGGGACGTTCCGCCGCCTGCCTGGAGAAGATCATTCCGGTGAACTTTACCGGCACGCTCCAGTGCGATGCCTTCGCTGCCTATGAAAGTTTTGCGGGAAAGCGTGCGATCACACTGGCGGGATGCTGGGCGCATGCGCGACGCAAGTTTTTTGAGGCGCGAGAACAATGCCCGCAGCAGGCGGGCTTCATCCTGCGCCAGATCCGGCACCTCTATCGGGTCGAAGCGAAGTTGCGGGAGCAAAAGGCCGGCCCGGAACTGCGCTCGGCGCGGCGTGCCTCGGAAAGTCGGCCGATTTACCAACGGCTCTACAAGCTATTGATGAGAATGAAAGGAAGCGGCCGCTACCTGCCGAGCACCGTCATGGCGATAGCGATCAACTACGCGCTATCAAACTGGGCGCTGCTCGGCGTCTATCTGGAAAACGGCAAAGTCGAGATCGGTAGAGTCAGGAACAGGCGCGGTGACTGTAGGAAAGAGGGAGTCGCTGTAGCCGGCGGTTTTCACCATAATGCCGGTGCCTCATTCTCTGCCTTGGTTCCGTTTCCTGTTCCTGCTCCTCGAACCGGACGTGCAGGTTTTCCGCATCCGGCTCTCATCTCCGAATTCCCAGCCTTCGCTTTCGACTGGTCCGCGCGGCTTTGTGGCAGCCGGTATAGGCCAAGCGTCTCATAGAGATACTTGTCTGGATATTGGCGGTATCCAGTGCCGTGCTGCTGGCGCCGCCGCATCAACCATCTGCGCAACCGCCGGTCAGTGTAGTTCTGCAACCACTGGTAGATCCTGATCACCGGGCCTTGGTTAAAGTACCCGGCCCACCCGCGGAGCTTTTGATTGAGCACCGTTACCCGGGTCTCGGGTTCGGATGCGTTCCACTGACTGCTTGTTTGTTCATGGATTTCCCGCGCGATCTGAAGGACGGCCTTCTTCGAGATACGGGTGCCGATGTATGGCTTGCCTCCCTTGCCGTAGAAGCGCCCGATGGTGTAACCCAGAAAGTCGAATGACTCTCCGGGCACCGTCACCACCTTCGTCTTCTGGTCGTTGACCTTGAGGCCGATCTTTTCCATGACCCGCGTCATTGCCTTGCGGGCACCCGCCCCGTTGCCGGGACGGCAGCAGATCACGAAGTCATCGGCATAATTCACGATCACCGAGTTGAACGCCTGCTCAAAGCCCATTTGTTTCCAGGCCAGAACAAAGCGCCGGAAGTACACATTGGCCAGGAGCGGAGAGATCACACCGCCTTGCGGCGTGCCTCTCCCGGTATCTTTGGCCAGTGTGGATCGCACCATGCGACCGCCGGGTGTTCGCTCTTCGACGGGAGCCTCCAGCCATCCCGCAATCACCGAGAGCACCTGCCCATCGGCGATCCGGCGGCTGAGACTCTTCATCAGCGCTCCATGGGGGACGGTGTTGAAGTAGTCGCTCAGGTCTGCATCGACCACTTCCTGACGGCCCTTCTGTCTGACTTGGTAATAGACCAGTCGGACCGCCGTCTTGGCGTCCCGGCCCGGACGAAACCCCATCTGCTCATCGCAGAGGTCCGCTTCGAAAATCGGGCCGAGCACCATCACCATCGCCATCTGGACCACACGATCTCGCACCGTCGGTATCCCGAGCGGGCGCTCCCCTCCGTTACTTTTGGGTATCCATACGCGAAGGAGGGGCTGCGTCCGATACTGCTTCGTTCGCAACTCCTCCCGCAGTTTTCCAAGCCACGCCACCGGCCCCGCGATTTCGATCTGCTCGAACGTCTCCTCGTCCACGCCAGCGCTCCCGCCATTACGGCGGCAGCGCCGGTACGCTTCCGCGAGGAAGTCTCCACGGCAGACCTTGTCCCAGAGGCTGTAGAAGCGGTAGCTCGGTTCAGTCTTGGCTTTCGCCTGTAGTGAACTCTGTAGCTTCCGAACCGGGTCAGAAGTTGGTAGATGTTGGGCATCAATCTTCATGGCTCTTGCGACTTCGTTTCACTCTTCTGAGATCAGGGGTCCTTCCCTCCACCCGCGTTACCGGGCTTCAGCGGTACTACAACCCCATCCGTCATCTGCGGCGGCCGATCCTCTCCCTCACGGGTTGATCGTTGCGCCGCTGGCAGCCAGCCATCGGCGCACCTCCGCAGACTTCCCTTGTTGCGTCATCGGACACTCCCATGCATGCCGTCACCACTACCCCGGTGGAACGGACGGAAGCGATTCGCTCTGCCTCCGCCCGCGTCGGCCTTCCCCGTTATTGTGGCGGGTCGGCTTCCACGACGACCTTTCGGGGCCTGCTCGGTGTTCACTTCACGTTACGGCCTGCACGGTTCGCTGGCCCGCTTTTCACGGGCCTTTTCTGGTAGTACTTCAGTTCATTTGTCACCTCCTGAACCGCTCCCAGTGCTTCGGGCTGGAGCGATGTCGCCCGCCGGGATTTGAACCCGGATTCCAACGACGCCTTTTGCAAGGCGTACATAACAACCTGGTCGAAAACGCGATCCGTCCTACCGCCATCGGGAAGAAGAACTGGTTGTTCTTCGGCGAGGCTCATGCCGGTGAGCGTGGCGCCATCATCTACACCGTGATCGAAAGCTGCCGGCGCCGGGGTATCGAACCACACGCCTACCTCTGCGACGTGCTCACTCGACTGCCGATGCTGACAAATTGGCAGATTAAAGACGTGACGCCAGAAGCCTGGGCAAAGCATCAGCCGGTATTGAAGGCCGCATCATAAACCTCAGGTCAGAAGCCTCCTGACGTTCCTGACAACCGTCAGTCAAGCGGTGCCAGATGTGACGCTTACAATCGTCTCGCTCCGCTCGGCTGGCGATCTCAGGGTGCGTCGGCCGCTATCGGTCCGGATAATTGCTCAAATTGGTATTACTCGCGGCCGCGAGTCTTTGACGGCTCCCGGGACTTACTTTGTTTTCAGCGAAGCGATGATAAATTCGATGAACGTTCGCAGCTTGAGAGGGACGTTCCGGCGCGAGGTGTGATAGAGGTAGAGCGGGAACAGTTCGTCGCTCCAATCTGGGAAGAGGTTTGTGAGCTTTCCGCTTTTCAATATGTGATCCAAATCGAGATCGAATACTTGTGCGACGCCGCAGCCGGCAATACAGGCATCCAACTGTGTCAGTGCGTCGTTCAGAACGAGTTGTCCATTGACCCGGACGGTGGCGCGCTGCCTGCCGTGGTGAAACTCCCAAGGAAAGGGCCTGCCGGTGGCGGAGTCACGAAAGAGCAAGCACTGGTGATTTTTTGTTTGCAACTCCTGTGGAGTGGCCGGTTTTCCCCTGCGCTTGAGATAGGAAGGAGAGGCGCAGGTCAAAACGCGGGCCTGCAATAAACGGCGAACAACCAGGGCGGATGGTTCCGGCTCTCCGAAACGAATGGCGGCGTCAAAACCCTCGGCAACCATGTCGCCAAGGCGGTCGCGTATCACCAGTTCCATTTGCAGGGCGGGGTGAGTCTCCAAAAAGTCTCCAACGCGTGGAGCTAAGAACAACCGGGAAAATGTCGGATCAACGTTCACTCGCAACTGACCGCGCACAGTCCCTGAGACATTTTGCACGCCTTCCGCCACTTCCTCCAATTGAGCCAGGAGTGGCAGTGCCTCCTCGCAGAATCTTTTACCGTCCTCGGTCAACCGCACCATTTTTGAGGTTCGCTCAAAGAGACGGATGCCGAGCCTGTCTTCCAGGCGCTGAATGGCGCGGCTGACGCCGGATTGGGTCAAGCCCAGGGCCTCACCGGCATGGACGAAACTTTTGGATTCCACCACGGCAGCGAGGACAGGGAGGCCGGAAAGAAAGCGTGGGTCGGAAGTCATCATTGGATGACACTATGTCATTCTTATAATGATAACAATGCGGTTTCCGAATTAACCTTTTTTGTTTATGGTTGGGTCA